>Ga0116143_10005831_pt1 | contig 10955 bp, 9 predicted proteins | sample AD_UKC034_MetaG_FD_89745 | JGI IMG/M metagenome (GOLD analysis project Ga0116143, IMG submission 89745) | Active sludge microbial communities of municipal wastewater-treating anaerobic digesters from USA - AD_UKC034_MetaG | ecosystem: Engineered > Bioreactor > Anaerobic > Digestate | place: USA...
TCCCGTTTTCATTCCCAAACTCACTCTTACTCTGGTCCTTTCTCATTTTCATTCTGTTCTAATTTTTCTCTCCCCTAGCCTTAAAAATTCGGTTGCAATTCCTACCTTTGCCTTCCCAAAATGAATTGAGCTTAAATAACTAATTCATTTACAGTTCTTTACATGGCGTGGTAGCTCAGCTGGTCAGAGCGTGCGATTCATAATCGCAAGGTCGGGAGTTCAAGCCTCCCCCACGCTACTTCTTTTCCCCTTCACTTTTTACATTTTACCTCCATTCTTTGCAGACCGGTCCTGGCTTTTTGATGGATGCTCCTTTGGTAGCGGTCCGGACGGGTAGCGAGCGTCTTATCAAAATACTCCCGTGCCCTGCTGCATTCCTTCAGGGACTCGTAGATCAGACCCATATTCAGGAGGGAGTTTGCCGTCAGGTAGGAGCGGTGTTCAGGATCATCCATCAGTACATCCCGGTAAAAACTCAAGGCTTGAGTGGTGCGATCCAATGCCTGACTGATCCTGCCCATGCGGTAGGCCGCTTCCCTGCGAAACTTTGGGTCCTGATACAAGGCTCCTAGATTCTTTGAAATCAGATGCTCCGCCCTTACAAAATGTCCTCCGTCAAAAAGCAATCTGGTGCGCAACAGAACCGGATGGATTTCCTCTCCGAGGCTGGCCTCCCGATAAGCCTGCTGGTCCTCGTCCGTCAGCGAACAACCTTCCTGCAGAATCCTCTGACGTAAGTTCCGGAAGGCTGACTGATCCCCGCGGAGGAAAGCGCTCCAACTCAGCTTCTGCAACACTTCCCGCTTGTATGGACATCCCCTGTAATTTTTCAGATACAACTGAAACTCCCCTTCTGCCGAAAAATCCAGCTTTTGCAGCTTCCACATGCCTCTCAGCAGGGCCAGGTGCGGCAGGACCTCCATTTCAGACGAGCGGATGCCATCAATCAGGGGTGCCACATCCGGATGATGGGCCCTCATCGCCAAGCGCAGGGAGATCCATTTCCCCAGTAGACCGGGTGGGTCGGAACTGAACTCTTTCAGCCAGTAGGCATAAGCTTCAGCAGGTCTGAGCTCCAGATAGGACTGGATGAGGGCCATGGAAGCAACAGCCTCGAGACGCAGATAGGTAAAGGAGTGCGATTCCTTGTTTTGCAAAAAGCCCGATAATTCCTGCTTTCTCTCCTCCAGACTGCCGCGGATACCGGCCAATGCAGCAAACCACTCGAGATGAGAAGGGATCGTGCCGGTGAGAGCCTTCAGGAGTCCCGTGGTTTTACGGGCAGGCAGAAAGTCCGGATTTTTTTTCCGGTTTGCTTCCTGAAGCCTGAGTGCTTTTCTGATTTTCAGAAAAGCAGACGGCTTTTGATCCATTTGGATGTCCGCCAGGGCTCCCCTCAAGAGTAGCTCGGCGTGTAAAAACAACTTCCAGGGATCGGCCAGACGGCTTTTTTCGAGTAAATCATAACGTCGCTCCTGGTTTATTTGAAAATGCCTGAATTCCTCCGGATCGCCTTTCGAAAAATACGACCAGAAGTCCACAAGGTCTTCTGCAAACAGACAGGCGAAATTGATGGACCGGTCGGATCTGCGGGTGAGGGCCGATCTGGCCTCTGCAAGGTCCAGGTCCATCATGCTGCGAAGGGCACGTTCTATCCCGTCATCAAATGATACATACTCAGCCTTTTCCTGAGATCCTGCAGCGGCCTGATCCAGGCTGCACCACCAGATCGCCATCAGGACAGGCCAAATCTTCATCCTTTCAACCGGTAAACAGCCTCCACGGGACAATGGTCCGAAAAACGGATGTCCCTGTGGTGCCTGTAGTCTTCCACCAGATGGCCAAAGGGTTTGGAAATGGATTGGTAGTCTATTCTCCAGCCCTTGTTCTTCTGGTAAGATCCTGCCCGGTAGGACCACCAGGAAAATTCCTGCGCTTCTGGTCGCACACAGCGGAAGGCATCGTCAAAGAGGGTTCCGAACCACTCGTCCATCCAGGCTCTTTCCTCTGGCCTGTAGCCACTCGGATTGTCTTTTCTGTCCGGATTGTGGATATCGAGCGCCAGGTGCACGATGTTGTAATCGCCTACGAGGATGGTCTTGGGCCTTGATTTCAAGAGATCTTCGATCCAGGGGTAAAAATCCTGCAGAAAGCGCATTTTAAAGGCATGTCGCTCTTCGCTGACCGAGCCGGAGGGAAAATAGGCATTCACCACGGACCATTCGCCAAAATCAAGCCGGATGACCCTGCCTTCGCGGTCATAGGTTTCCATCCCGCAACCATAATGGACGGCATCCGGGATCTCACGACTCAGGGTCAGAACGCCACTGTATCCTTTTTTTTCTGCACAATGCCAGTAGGCTTTGTAGCCCAGGGAGGAAAAAAGGTCGGGATTCTCAAAGGAACGATCCATTTTGGTTTCCTGAAAGCAGACCAGATCAAAATTCTGGCCTTTCAGAAAATCCTCCAGACCTTTCTGCATGGCTGACCTGAGGCCATTGACGTTGTAAGAAACGATTCTCTTCAGCATGGTGCCAAAGATAAGGGGTATTTACAGACCAGGATGGGCTTAAGAGGGATCAGGATTGCCTGCGGATAGGCAATTCGTTGACATCAAAAGAGCTTAGATTTTCAAACTGATGGATCCGCTGATGGATTTCGGCCTCCGTCAGATTGCGCAAGCGGTCAATGCTGAAGTCTTCCACACAAAAAGAAGCCATGACAGAACCATAGATCAGGGCGGTCTTCATATTGCGGAAACTGATGTCACCGGTGCGGGCCAGATAACCGATCAGTCCACCTGCAAAACTGTCTCCTGCACCGGTGGGATCGATGACCTCAGCCATAGGTAAACCCGGAGCAAAAAATATCTGGTCCTCGTGAAACAGCAAGGCGCCGTGTTCCCCTTTTTTGATGATCAGATAACGGGGACCCATTTCGCGAATGACCGAGGCGGCCTTGACCAGAGACCTTTCACCTGACAACTGTCTGGCCTCTTCGTCGTTGATGGTCAGGACGTCTACACGTGCCAGCACTTTTTTTAGCTCGTCCAGGGCCGTGTCCATCCAGAAGTTCATGGTATCGAGTACCACCACTTCGGGCCGGCCTCTCAGCTGATCTAACACTGCTGTCTGTATGGAAGGGGTAAGATTACCCAACATGATGTAACGGCTGTCCCGGTAGGATTCCGGCAAGACGGGATTGAACTCCGCCAGTACGTTCAGGTCTGTGATCAGGGTATCGCGACCATTCATGTCGGCATGATATTTACCGGCCCAGAAAAATGAGTCCATGTCTTTTCTGCGGACCAGACCCTCCATGGATACGCCCCGGATGGCCAGACTGGCTATTTCATCTTCCGGAAAATCCCTGCCCACGATGGACACCAAATGAATGCGGTCGTACCAATAGGAAGCCGCCCAACTGATATAGGTGCAGGCGCCCCCGATGACCTTTTCCGCCTTGCCATAAGGAGTCTCAATGCTGTCAAAAGCCATGGTGCCAACCGTCAAAATACTCATATTCAATTTTTTACATTAAAAAAGCCTTGCCAAATGGCAAGGCTTCTCGTTTTTCTGGCGCCTCTTCTTGGGCTCGAACCAAGGACCTGCGGATTAACAGTCCGACGCTCTAACCAACTGAGCTAAAGAGGCGTTTCGTCCAATGGAGCGCAAAGATAAAAAGTCAAACCAATGCGGTTCAAATTTTCTAAAAAAAATTTTGCGTCCCTGTCCTTGCTTTATTTTTGGATGACCAGTGGCTGCATGCCCCAGGCCTGATCCTTTCCTATGGTCTGGATGAGGTAAACGCCGGCAGGCCAGTTGGCCACAGAGATACGGGTTTGGTTGCCGGTCATATTTTCTTCATAGACCCGGTTTCCTTCCGGACTGAAGATTGCCAGACGGGTCTGGGATCCGACCGGACGATCCAGCTCGATGTTGACAAAGTCTTTGGCTGGATTGGGAGATGCTCCGATCCGGATAGCCGCCTGATCGCGCGTGCTTGCTATGGGAGCCGATGTGAGGTACTGTGCTGAGGTGTCATTGCTCACTTCGCCACCAAATTCCTCTTCTACTGCGTTATAGACCAATACTGGTGCGCTGTATCCGGGAGACAAAAACCGGTAGGACACAATGGTCTGGTTTGCAATGGGAATGGGTCCAAAGAAAATTTCGATCACAGCCCTGTAAGCCAGCTTGACGCAATCAAACGTGTTGTTGGTCGTTTTGAGCCTTCCCCAGGCCTCTGCCTTGGAGAACATGGTAATTTCAGCCCGTACTGCCCCCTGATCGGTTTGTATGGTCACTGTTGCGGTGTCCTGAAATTCGTCTCCGAACATCAAAGGATATTCCAATTGCGTAAGCGGACCGTTGTACACCACTGCCGGATCCGAAGAAAAATCCGTTTCTCCCAGGATTTCCAGTTTGCTTGCTGATTTGCGGTAAACCTCAAAGTAGGAGGAACTGTCGTTTCCATATCTGAGTGCCACATTGGCAGCTGGAAATGCTTCCTTCTTGGGCACATTATCCATGCTGACAAAATAGGACGTATCCGGTGTCTGAATGATGATGTCAGATGAAGTCACATTCCAGTTCAGATTGGTGCCCAAGGCTTCCATATCTGTCGGATTAATCAAATTTGCATCCAGGATTCTGGCAATCATTCTTTGACCTGCCTCCGGAGCAGAGGTGTAGATCGGCTGGGCGCCCAGTCCCAGAAAACAGCTGGTAAAGAGGAATAGTAGAAGTTTTTTCATAATTAGTTCTTGAATTTCAAGCTAAGGTAAGATGATTTGCTGTTTGAATGGACTACTTTTGACGCTTTAACATAGCCTTAAGAGGCTGTCCCGGTGCCGGTAAGGGCTCATGCGGGCAACCTGAAAAAGTCAAAATATCATTGAAAGCTAAAAAATCTTTCGGCCAGCATTTCCTGCACAACAAGCACACGATCGACAGAATCGCCCGACTGGTTCTGGACTCCGGCATGCCCAGGGTACTGGAAGTCGGGCCGGGTAAAGCTGCCCTTACGCGAGAATTGATCCTCAAGGTTCCCGAATTTCTGGCCATAGATGCCGACCCGGACATGGTGCGGTTTTTGAAATCCCAATATCCGGGCCACGAGGACAGTTTCGTTTTGGCCGATTTCCTCCGGTTTGATCTGAAACAGATCTTTGACGGACAGGAATTCCTGCTGTTTGGGAATTTTCCTTACAACATTTCCTCCCAGATCGTATTCAAGGCTCTGGAAAACCGCGACAGAGTGCCTCTTCTGCTGGGGATGTTTCAAAAGGAAATGGCCAAAAGGATCGTGGCCACCGAAGGAAGCAAGGACTATGGTATCCTGGCGGTCCTGAGTACACAGATTTATCGGTCCAGATTGCTTTTTGACATTGACCCCGGTCAATTCACACCACCGCCCAAAGTCATGAGCTCGTTCATCCGGATGGAACGTCTGGAAGAATTTCCCTCTAAAGTTCAATTCGATAAGTTGCACCGTCTGGTCAAAACCGCCTTTCAGTTTCGCAGGAAAACCCTAAGAAACAACCTGAAGGGTATAGCCGGAAGTGAAGACATCCTGCGGGATGCCTACTTCGACCAACGCCCCGAACAGATCTCTCCGGGAGAATACCTGAGGCTGGCCGGTGTTTTTTATCCGGATATCGATTAAACCTCCTGAGATTTCAGGAGTTACTGTTTTACAAATAAACAACAGAGATATGAGTTTCCAGGAAAGGATCAACAACGACCTGAAAGAGGCCATGAAAGCCAAGGATGAAAAAGCGCTACGGGCCATCCGGGCCATCAAAGCAGCCATTCTGCTGGCCAATACCGATGGCAGCGGACAGGAGATGAATGATGAACGCGGCATCCAGATTGTCAGCAAACTGGTCAAACAGAGAAAGGAATCTCTGGAAATATACGAAAAACAAAACCGCGAAGACCTTGCGCAAACCGAGCGCGAAGAGATAGAAGTGATCTCCCGGTACCTGCCTGCCCAGCTTTCGGAATCCGAACTGAAAGCAGCCATTGAAGCCATCATAAAGGAAACGGGCGCTTCCGGTCCTGCCGATATGGGAAAAGTCATGGGTGCCGCATCAAAACAGCTCGCCGGAAAAGCGGATGGCAAAACCCTCTCCGGCCTCGTCAAAGAACTGCTCAGCCGCTAAGAAAGATTTCGTACAAACTCATACGACTGAACCCGCTTTGGTAAAGTGAAGGATTGGTTTACCTTTAAGCTTCAAACGAAAGCTGAATATGGAAAACAAAACCACCTTCAAACCTTATGTGGACCCCAACGTCTCGGTCCCTGAATTTACCATCAAAGCCATTGTATTGGGCATTCTATTTGGAGTCCTGTTTGGGGCTTCCACGGTGTACCTTGCCCTCAAGGCCGGACTGACCGTTTCGGCATCCATCCCCATTGCGGTATTGGCCATTTCGCTGGGAAAGCGTTTTCTGGGCACTTCCATCCTGGAAAACAACATCATCCAGACTACAGGCTCAGCCGGCGAATCCATTGCGGCCGGTGTGGTGTTTACCCTGCCTGCCTTTCTTTTTCTATCAGACGAACAGGTGGGCGACCAATATTTTAATTACTGGACCATTTTCACCCTGGCCACCTTTGGTGGAATCCTGGGCACGCTCATGATGATCCCGCTGCGCCGCTCGCTGATCGTCAAGGAACACGAAACCTTGCCTTATCCGGAGGGTACCGCCTGCGGGCAGGTACTGATTGCCGGTGAAAAGGGAGGAGACTTTGCCAAAAGCGCCTATTACGGACTTGGTTTTGCCATGCTGTATGCCATTCTCCAGAAAGTTTTTCACGTCATAGCCGAACTGCCCAAATGGGGAACGGAGCAGGTAAACCGCTTTTTTCCCTCAGCCGTGGTGAGCAGTGAGATCACGCCTGAGTATATGGGTGTCGGATACATCATTGGACCCAGGATCGCCGGAGTACTGGTAGCCGGTGGTATCCTCGCCTCCCTCGGTCTCATTCCCCTGCTGGCCTATCTCGTCCAACCGGATGTCATCGCAGCGCAACTGGCCAAACTGAATCTGCTCGATCCGGCTTTGCCCAGTGCCCGTTTTGGCTGGGATCCCGTCACGCATACCTTTGGCGATACAGCCGATGCCGTGTACCGGGCTTATATCCGCCAGATTGGTGCGGGTGCCGTAGCCGCCGGAGGTTTCATCACACTTCTGAAAACCATTCCCACCATCGTCTCATCCTTCAGGGACAGCCTCGGATCGATGAAAGAAAAATCCGAATCAGCGGTGAGCCGTACAGAGGATGATCTTTCTTTTAAAGTCGTGTTGTTTGGTTCACTGGGATTGATCATCTTATTGGCCATTTTGCCACAGATTCCAGGCACTTCCGTGCTGAGCAAATTGCTCTTGGGACTCCTGGTGATCATCTTTGGATTCTTTTTCGTGACGGTATCCAGCAGGATCGTGGGTATCATTGGATCCAGCAACAACCCCATTTCGGGCATGACCATAGCCACCATCATGGGGACAGCCCTGGTTTTCATTGCCGTGGGCTGGACTGGAAAATTGTATGAACCCATGGCGCTTGTGATCGGCGGTATGATCTGTATCGCAGCTGCCAATGCGGGGGCAACCTCACAGGACCTGAAAACGGGCTACCTAGTAGGTGCGACACCCAAATACCAGCAACTTGCCCTTTTCATCGGGGCGATATTTTCGTCACTGGTGATCGGATTTACCGTCAAATACCTGGACACACCGACGGCCGAGATGGTATCCAAAGGAATCAACCATGCCATCGGAGAGAAGTATGCAGCGCCCCAGGCCACCCTGATGGCCACCCTGATCAAGGGTCTGTTGTCCTTTAACCTGGACTGGGTGTTTGTATTGTGCGGCGTATTCATCGCGATCGTACTGGAATTATGCCAGGTGAAGGCACTTTCCTTTGCCGTCGGGCTTTACCTGCCGTTGTCCACCACCCTGCCTATCTTCATCGGAGGCTTGATCAAGGGAATTGTGGACTGGAGGGCCAAAAAGAAAAACGAACAGGAAGAAGATGCCGAACTCGGCAAAGGCAGTCTGTTTGCGACCGGTCTGGTGGCAGGCGGTGCACTGGCCGGTGTGATTGTAGCCTTGCTCACAGTAGACGAAGGAATTGCCGGTCAGATCGCACAATTCAGCGCAGAGCATGGCATTACCACCGCATTTGGTACCGGAGGCTATCACTTGCTGGGCGTCTTGTGCTTTGCGGCCATGGGATTCATTCTGTATCGCATCGCGACCAAAAAATAGAAAATTTAAAATTACTGCCATACCGCCCTTTTCATCCGATTCGGGGCTGCGGCTGTTGAATTCTGACTAATTTCGCCCGTTATGCTTAAAGATACGGAAGCAGATATCATCCGAGTAGCCCGGGAGTGTATCGAGATAGAGATGAAGGCTCTGGCCGACCTGAGCAGCCAGATTCAGGATGATTTTGTAGCCACGGTCCGGATGATCTTCCGCAGCCGGGGAAGGCTGGTGGTCACCGGCATTGGCAAAAGCGCCATCGTAGGTCAGAAAATCGTGGCGACCATGAATTCCACAGGTACTCCTTCCCTGTTCATGCACGCAGCCGATGCGATCCACGGAGATCTGGGCATGATACAGACCGAAGATGTACTGCTTTGCCTGTCCAAGAGCGGGGAAACCCCTGAGATCAAAGTTTTGATTCCCCTGGTGAAATCCAGGGACATCCGACTGATCGCCATGACCGCACAGGCCCAATCCTATCTGGCACAAAATGCAGACCATTGCCTGCTGACACCAGTCACCAAGGAAGCAGAGCCCAACAACCTGGCCCCGACTGCAAGCACCACCGCTCAAATGGCGATGGGCGACGCCCTGGCCGTATCCCTTTTGTACCTGAGGGGTTTCAGTCCCAGCGATTTTGCCCGATACCATCCGGGGGGCGCATTGGGCAAACAGCTCTACCTGCGGGTGCGGGATTTTTATAAAAACAACCGGCGACCATTTGTGCGTCCCGGGGATACCCTGCAGGAAGTGCTGATATCCATCAGTTCAGGCCGTATGGGGGCCACCGTGGTTCTGGATTCTTCGGATCAGTTGATGGGCATCATCACAGATGGGGATTTAAGGAGATTTTTCGAAAAATCAAGCTCGATGAACGGTATAGGGGCTTCTGATCTGATGCATTCCAACCCCCGTACCATACATGCCGATCAAATGGCGATCGAAGCGCTCAAAGTGATGCAAGAGCTGAGTATATCCCAATTGATCGTTGCAGAAAATAAAAACTACCTGGGCATCATTCACCTGCACGACCTCATCAAGGAGGGCATTGTCTGAAACAAATTATTGAAACATGTTTTTTCCCATAGGAGATGATCAGGTAAAAGGAGGGCACAAACCCCTGTTTTCGTATACCCTGATCGCAGTCAACGTAGCAATTTTTCTATACGAATTCAGTCTGGGTCCCGAGCTCAGCAATATTTTCGTGACAGAATATGGAGCCATCCCTTTTGAGATCCTTTCCGGGGCGGATCTCTATACCCTCGTCAGCTCCATGTTCCTGCATGGAGGCTGGATGCATCTGATCGGCAACATGCTTTTTCTTTGGGTATTTGCAGACAACATTGAGGCCGTGATCGGCACCTTCAATTTCATCGTGTTTTATCTGATCGGTGGAATCGTGGCTACCTCTGTTCACATTTTTTTCAATCCGTACAGCGAGATCCCCATGGTGGGCGCCAGTGGGGCGATTTCAGCCGTGATGGGCGCTTACCTGATCATGTTTCCGGCTTCCCGCATCAAGGTCCTGATCCTGATTTTCTTTACAGTGGTCTACGTGCCTGCTCTTTTCTTTCTGGGTATCTGGATCGTGCAGCAGATGGTAGCCGGCATGGGATCCATCAACGAAATGGCCGAAGAATCATCGGGTGTGGCCTGGTGGGCACATATTGGAGGATTTGTATTTGGCGTGGTGGCCGGTTTCATTGCGCGAGGTCAGTATAGACACCGATACCGATATGATTCGGAATCCTAAAAAGACTCAGGGCCTAAAACCCTCTTTTACCTCAATCTTCGTTTCTTGCTTTTTGCGCCCGGTCAAACAGGTCCAGGCTGCCGTTTTCCAACCTCAAAACCCCTCTGGGACAAACCGCACTGCATATTCCGCATCCCACGCAGGAGGCGCGCACGATATCCTGTCCCCGCTGTGCATACGCACGGACGTCAATACCCATTTCGCAGTAGGTGGAACAGTTGCCACAAGAGATACACTGACCCCCGTTCGTGGTGATCCGGAATCGGCTCAGGTATTTCTGCTGGATCCCCAAGATCGCCGCCATGGGACATCCGAACCGACACCAGACCCTGCTACCCAGCAAGGGATAAAAGCCCACGCCGATCACACCTGAGAAAGCCGCTCCGATCACAAAGCCATAGCTGCTTCTCAGCCACGCAGTATCCAGTCCCAGCATCCTGGCTTGGCCCGACTGGTAGCTGTACAATACTCCTGCTGTCATCAAAACACAAAGGACCAGGATGGAGTATATCATCCATCGCTCCAACTTCCAGGCTCCCACAGATTTGTCAGAGAGATGTCGGAAAGGATCTCCGGCTGTTTCAGCCAGACCCCCACACCCACAAACCCAACTGCAATACCAGCGCTTGCCGTAGAGGTAGGTCAGTACAGGAGATACCAGCACAATCATCAGGATCCCCCAAACCAACATCAACCAGCCTATGTTGCCGGCTTTCAACAACTCCTCGATGTGCCAGCCATCGAAAAAATAATAATTCAGCGGCCACATGTTTTTGAAGTCGTTGTAAGGCAGGTTGAGGCCCAACATGAGCTCGGGCAATAAGAAGGCAAAGGCCAGCTGAAAAAAGATCACGGAAAGGGTACGAAACTGCTGATACCGGGAATGACGGTATTTCCAGATAAATTTAATTCCAAAGATTAAA
>Ga0116143_10005832_pt1 | contig 10953 bp, 9 predicted proteins | sample AD_UKC034_MetaG_FD_89745 | JGI IMG/M metagenome (GOLD analysis project Ga0116143, IMG submission 89745) | Active sludge microbial communities of municipal wastewater-treating anaerobic digesters from USA - AD_UKC034_MetaG | ecosystem: Engineered > Bioreactor > Anaerobic > Digestate | place: USA...
GAAATATTCTCATGATATTTCTCCGAAACAGAAAAACTAGGGTGCCAAAGAATGCAAGCAGGGAAAGAATTTCTATGAAATTAATGAGTACGGTATATACAGATCCTAAGGATGTTGCAAAAATCCTGTGTTTGCCGGTTAATCCGTCCGTGATAATTTCCAGGAGTTCAATTTGTGTAAACAGGAAGGCTAGGTAAATGAATAAATGAAAAATGCCAGAAACGGGCCTATCAAACATCTTTTTTTGCCCAAGGGCAAATAATAACATATTTTTCCACCTTATAGCGGAATTATCATTTGCAAATTTATTATTTCCAAGATTAATATTTTTATATATTGAGTGAAAGCGGTTAAAGGCAAAATAGAACACAATGCCTGTAAGGATCGCAAATAATATAATCTGAATCATAATGTAGCTTTAGGACCTAAAAAATATCCAACTTTGTAACATCGTAAAGATGAGCCAAATTAATATGATAATTCTAGACCGGGATCAAATTCGAAAAAAAATTCAGAGAATGGCCATGGAAATCTATGAGCGCCATAGCAAGGATACTGTTATTTATTTCCTGGGTATCAACAAGAAAGGATATCAGCTGGCCAAATTGATTTCTGAGGATCTTGAGCGACTCAGTCCGATCAAAACCAAATTGGGAAGATTGTTGATTCAACCTGAGTCTCCATTGACGGGCGAGATATCTATGGATTTGCCTGCCACCGATTTACGCAAAAAGACGGTTATTGTAGTGGATGATGTAATGAATACCGGGCGCACCTTGTTTTATAGCTTCAAATGCCTGATGGATATCATGCCCAAAAGTCTGGAAGTCTGTGTACTGGTGCTTAGAATGCATAATCATTTCCAGTAAATGTAGATTACTATGGCCTGAGACTGGCCACCACGATCAAACAGAATATTGAAATTATCTTCGACCATCATGGCGTAAAGGAAGTTCAGATGTTTTGAAACTTTCGATCTTTTATAAAGTCAGGGACTTGTTCCATCGCCGTTTGATATCCCAATTCATATAATTGATTAGGTTTGGTGAGATCATATCTTTTATACTTTGAAATCAGGGAGGTTTCAATGATGAGGTCTGCCATGACGCGTTGTGACTTTGTGTTTTGGTTGATGCTGATCTCTAGTACGCGGGTTAAAATATTGGTGAGTCCTTTGAGTGAATTTTCTTCCAATACATCTACCGGTATCAAATTAGAGCCAATTACCAAGTCGCAAAAGGGCCTGATGGGTTCTATCGGTAAGTTCATTAAAATACCCCCATCCATATAGACTTGAGCCTCTATGATGACGGGTTCAAATATCAGAGGTACTGCACAGGAAGCAAGGATCGGAGTATGCAGTTTACCTTCAGAAAAGATTTCCTCCTTGCCTTTTTGAAGATTGGTCACAGCAACATAAAGAGGAATGTTCAACAATTCGAAGGAATCATGTGTCAGATGCCTCCGGAGCAGGTCATTGATATAATCCAGACTGGTGACCCCATTTTTTGGCAATCTTGCACCCAGAAAATGATACCATTTGAGAGAACGGGCCTCTTCCAATATTTCCTTTGGACTCATGCCGCCACAGTACAGGGCACCCACCAAAGCTCCTGCGCTGGCGCCTGAAATGATATTCGGCATGATCCCGATTTCTTCCAGCGCTGCCAGCACTCCGATATGAAATATGCCTCTGGTGCCTCCACCGGATAAAGCCAGTCCTATTCGCACCTGATTATTTCTTGATGAATTTACGTGTTTCCATGCTTCCGTTTTCCAGGTAAATTTTGCACCAATAAAATCCAGAGGGAATAGACGGTAGTGTTGTGTAAGTGACTGGTGCGCTGTGAATCTGATGACCGGCAATGTTCCAGATTTCAAATCTAATTGCAGTCGGATTGCTTTCGCTGAAATAAATGATATCTTCAACAGGGTTGGGATAAATCATAATTTGATCCCTGATCTCTAAATCTTCCTGACTGCTTAGAAAGTCGATGTCTCGGGCATATCGTGGCATTATCTGGTAATCGCTGTCATAGGGCAGTGAATTGTCAAACTGTGATCCGATACCCGTTACGGATAACCTGTTGGATGAGGGTAGGGTTTTGGATAGGTCTGTGTCATCATCGATTCGGAGAATGAACTCTCTGAATCCATCACTGACCCTGACGCCAAAGGAAAGGCCATTTCCGACCCATTCTCCTGGATTGACAATTGTCAGATTGTTCAACCGGACCAAATCAGACTCTGTGCTTTCATCAAGGTTGGTTATAATTCGAGGTGACTTCAGAGAGTTGCCAGAACTGATTTTCCATAAGGTATCCGGAATAATCTCGGCTAGTCCTCTGAATTGATCAATTCTTCCCTGGACCACCACTTCATCGCCTTCTTTTACCTGATAGCCATAATTCTGTGAGGAATGGAATACGGCGATACCCCCCGTTTTATCAATGAGCGTAAACTGAAGTCCCGAACCGCCATTCAGGTCAATTCCATATACCGTACCTACCAATTCACACTTAGCCCCCAAAGAATCTAAAACCCCCTCAGTATTTATTGACCTGACCCTGGAGATGTCATAGCGATTGTAAAATTTGCTCAGAGGTACATATGGAGAAATATCCGATGTGTATCGGGGCCATAACTGATAGTTTTCAGTGTAGGGGTCAGAAGGGTCATTCTGCGATCCTATTCCCGTAATGTCAAATTTGCCGGAAGGAGCTTCTTTTGAGACCAAATCGCAGTCATTGTCAATTCTGATATCAAATGTATTCGTTCCATTGCTTACTCTTACGGTAAATCCCAAAGGGTTATTAGACCATTGAATGGGGTTTACAAGACTGACATCCCTTACCCGGACCAATTTGGATTCTGTATTTTCATTCAAGGAGTTTATATCTAATGGTTTGATCAGCGAGTTTCCAGATGAAATCAGGATGAGGGTGTCTGCGGTAATTTGTGCAAGTCCATTGAACTGGCTCACGACCCCGCGTACTGAAAGCCTGTCTCCTTCTTTTACAGAATACCCAAAGTTTGTGGAGCCATTAAAAACACCAATACCATCTCCCTGGTCATTGATTATGGTAAATTGGAGCCCTGCAGGCCTGAAATTAATACCGTAAACGATCCCGTCCACTTGACACTTTACGCCAAGGGAGTCGAGTATTCCGTTGGGCTTAAGTGTTTTAATGATGGGAATTGGATAAAATGGATACTCGTTATTGCTCAGTTTTACCAAAATATTGCCCATCATCGTTCCCGCATTGGGGTCGCTTTGATATTTGTACGTTCCCGGAATGTCAAAACGGTGAATATAGGACCAAAGCGAAGAGCTTGGGCTTCCGTTTCCAAAGCCTTCAGGGTTTTGAGGAAAAGTAGTTTGGCTGCCATTGATGTTGTGCAAGCCGCCTTTATTGATCCATTCTATCTGATCTCCGGCATTGATGGTAATATCAGCGGGTGTGAATTTGAAATTGGAGGCTTCAATGATGATGTCGCCACATGGGGCCGCATTGGCTGCTCCTGGCGTCCCTTTGACCTCAAAGCCCTCAATGATTATTCCGGTACCTTTTGGGCTCGGACGCCAGTATGCCGGATTTTTTCGGTCAATTCCTTGTCGGCATACTTCCAAAGATGGGCCACTGCCGTCGGGTAGTTTGGGCCAACCATTTGTATCAAAATATCGGATGGAATCCATGACCGTGCTGTCCGGGCGTAAAAGTGTGATCACCTCTGAATCGTTTCTCAGCGCACCGTTTGTCCATTCCAAGGGCTTGAAGCCGAAAACAGAATCAAATGACTGGGAATTGACGCAGATCACGAAATACCCAAACCCTTTGATTGTTGTATCAGGAAATACAATCTGCACAGCATCATCGATAAAATAATCCTTAATGGAAATTTCTATTGGACTGGAATTGTACAATTCAATATATTCTAAATGATCATTTCCGAATTCAGGGGGATTGTACATGATTTCGTTGATCACGATTTGAGATCGCAGAGAGCTCAAGGTGAGGAAAATAAATAACAGAAGAAGGGTCAGCTTATTCATTATCAGATATTTAACTACAAAAATAGCAAATGTGATGGAAATCGGGCTGATTGTCTCTTGAATACACTTGCTAATTTTGAAAAACGAATGATTCGACTGGTGGATTGGCGATGATGATGGATCAAATGATTGTGTCCTGAACAGGTTTTAATCTGGACACTCTTTCAGGCATCAATTTGGCCTAATAATTTCTAACTTTGCTCAATCAATGCAATTGAATTGAAGAAGAGGCCCAAAGTATTGTTTCACAAAGATCAGCTTCACATCACCATCGACAGGTTGTGTTATCAACTGATTGAGCAACACGATGATTTTAAAGGTGTTTGTCTGGTAGGTATTCAGAAAAAAGGCGCGATTTTGGGAGCGAGGATTCTAAAACGGCTGAAAGAAATTTCAGGAATGGCAGATATTCCATTTGGTAAATTGGATATCACTTTTTTTCGGGATGATTTCAGACAAGGCAACAAGATTCTGGTTCCCCATAACAACGAAATGGAATTTCTTGTAGAGGGAATGGATGTAATTCTCGTGGATGATGTTTTGTATACTGGACGTACCATACAGGCTGCGTTGCAAGCTCTTACTCATTATGGTCGGGCACGCTCAGTGGAACTATTGGTACTGATTGACAGGCGTTTTAACAGGGCATTGCCGATACAGTCACATTATGTAGGTCTGAAAGTGGATGCTTTGGACAAGGCATATGTAAAGGTAGAGCTCGAAGAGGAGGGGATGGAGGATCGGGTTTTGTTTTTTGACGCAGAAACTGAGGATTGATATGCAAGATCAGAGTTTATCCACGAGACATTTGCTGGGAGTTAAAGATCTGACAATAGAGGATATTGAGCTGATTTTGAGGACAGCCGATCAGTTTAAAGAAGTTTTGAATCGACCCATCAAAAAGGTTCCTTCACTCAGGGATATTACCATCGCCAATATGTTTTTTGAAAATTCAACCCGGACGAAGCTATCCTTTGAATTGGCTGAAAAGCGATTGTCCGCTGATATTATAAATTTCAGTTCTTCAGGTTCATCGGTCAGTAAGGGTGAAACCCTGTTGGATACGGTTCAGAATATCCTGGCCATGAAAGTGGATATGATTGTCCTGCGTCATGCTTCGGTAGGGGCTGCTGCATTTATTGCTTCCAGGGTTAAAGCCCAGGTGATCAATGCAGGAGACGGTACCCACGAGCATCCCACTCAGGCACTCTTGGATGCTTATTCCATTCGGGAGGCGACAGGTAGGGTCAAGAATTGCAAAGTGGCGATAGTCGGAGATATTTTACACTCTCGGGTGGCTTTGTCCAATATTTTGTGTCTCAAGAAATTAGGAGCTCAAATCAAGGTTTGTGGACCCCCTACATTGATTCCGAAATATATCTCACAACTGGGCGTGGAAGTTGATTACAACCTTCGTAACTGTCTGGAGTGGTGTGATGTGGCAAATGTTTTGAGGATTCAAACGGAACGAATGGAATTGCAATATTTTCCTTCAGCCAGAGAATATCATCGCTTTTTTGGAATTGACTCTGAATTAATCAATTCCCTTAAATCCAAAATTGTCATTATGCATCCGGGGCCTATAAACCGGGGAGTGGAATTGAGTTCAGAAGTAGCCGATGGTTCCCATTCCATTATTCTCGATCAGGTCGAGAATGGGGTAGCGGTGAGAATGGCTATTTTATACCTGCTGGCCAACCAGACTGCTGTTTAGCATAGGTGCAAGCTGAACATTTTATGGTAGTGACACATTATTGATTTTATATTTTCGTTGTTAGAGAACGAAACTAGTTGCCAATTCTAAAAATATTTATAAACCAATGAATTACAGCAAATTACTAATTTTTAGTATTTTGACGCTAGGGTTGTACCCGCTCATAGGTCAATCTTATGACATTAAGGTTAAAATTAAGGGATATACCAATGATACCTTATTATTAGGATACTATTATGGCGATAAGACCTATATTAAAGACACAGCATTTCTGAATGCAGGTGAATATAATTTTAAGGGAGATACCCTCCTGGAAGGTGGGATGTATCTAGTAGTGGTGAAACCGGCTCATGATTTCATACAAATTTTAGTGGATGAGCAGAATCAAAAATTTCAAATTGAATCAGAGTTTCAGGATTTAAACGGAAAAGTGAGGTTTAAAGGCTCAAAGCTGAATCAGGAATTTTACAGCTATCTCGATTTTTTGGAAGGTCAAAGATTGCAGGGAGATTCTCTGAACAAAGCTTTCAGTCAGGAAGCCGACAGTATGAAAAAAGAGCAAATCAGGTATAAATTGGATCAGATTGACAAGGAGGTAAAGTCCAGACAGAACAAGATTTTTCAAAATCCCAATTTCAGTTTAATTCGACTCTTGTTGAAGCTTGGCACTGAACCGGAAATTCCCGAGTTTGAAGGCACAGAGGAGGAACGCAAGGAGAAAGCCTTTTATCATTACAGGTCTCATTTTTTTGATGATATTGATCTCAACGATGACCGAATTGTACGCTTGCCCTTGTTTCATGGCAAAATAGATCGGTTCCTGAACAAACTTACCAGCCAGGTACCGGATAGCATCAACGAGTCACTTGATTATATACTTGCGCGGACTAAATCTGAATCTCAGGCGTATAAATATATATTGTCTACCCAATTGACCCATTTTGCCAACTCCAAGTATGTAGGTATGGATGGAGTGTACGTTCATCTGGTCGAAAAATACTATGGGGCAGGAAAAGCACCATGGATTGATAAAGAAGTGCAGGCAAAGATGATTGCAGATGCGAAAACCTTAAAACCTCTTTTAATAGACAAAATTGCTCCGGACATAACAGTATACAAAAAGGACGGAACACCAGTCTCATTACACTCAATATCAGCTGAATATGTGGTTCTTTTTATTTGGGCGCCGGACTGTGGACATTGTAAGTCTTCTATGCCTTATGTACTGAAATTCTACGAAGAATTTAAAAACAAAGGAGTTGAGATATTGGCTGTTTGCTCAAAGATAGGGGAGGATGAGAAAACTTGCTGGGATGCAGTGGAAAGCCTCAAAATGGGTGAGTTACTGAATACCTCAGATCCACAGCATAGATCTAAATTCAGGCTGGTCTATGATGTTAAAACCACTCCTCAGGTCTATATTATGGACAAGAATAAGAAAATACTGACAAAGAAAATTGGTGCGGAACAATTGTCTGATGTCATGAAGAAAATTATGGAATTAGAGACTAATTGATATGTTCTTGATATTCAACTAATTAGTAATATATTTATAAACAATAAAACGAGAATCAGGTAGGGGCTTTCAAAAATAATTTATTTGCATACTATCATATTACAAATAAACGTAATATATTTGTGATTGATTATTTAGTACTTTTGTAAACCTACCAACAATGAACCTATTTAAGACCTACTCCTGGAGGCTAATGGCCTTCGGCGTTCTTGTTCTTGCATTTTCCTGCACGAAAGAAGATCGCAACGTGTCCTCCCCAACACTTGATCTGGCTGATAATGCTCTGGTCAGGGAATGGTTTGATCTCAGCTTGACTTTAAGTCAGAATTGCAATGGGTTTGCTGAACCCATCACCGCCCGCTCGCTCAGCTACTTAAGTTTTACCATGTATGAATGTCTTGCACCCGGAATTCCTGGTTTAAAATCACTCCAAGTGCGGCTGGATGGATTTAAACTGACACTTCCGCAGGCAGATCCGAGTCTTGGGTATCATTGGGCCATTGTGGCCAATGAAGCAATGGCACAGCTCAACAGAAGATTTTTTGAGTCTTCTGGTACGTATTGGATGGATAAAATGGAAGAGACGAAATCGAAGTTTTCAGTCCGTTACGCTCAAGGATTGGATCCTGAAATAGTTGAAAATTCTATTTCTTATGGCAAAGCTATTGCGCGCACTGTTTGGGAATACAGTCTGCAGGATGGCAATGCCTACAGTTTTCTGAACAATTATCCCAAGGATTATGTCGTAGCGAAGGGTCCTGGATATTGGGTGCCCACCTCTCCTGACTACAGACCTACGCCGCTTTTACCGTATTGGTTAAACGCCCGGCCAGTTCTTCAGAGGAATTTGTCAGAAGTACAAGCTCCGAAAATATTGAAGTATTCCGTTTCTCCCAATTCAACCATTTTTGCAGAAGCACTTGAAGTATATACTTTAAGTCAACAGGTGAATCCGGATCAAAAGGAAGTGTTGAATTACTTCAATAAGGAAATGCACATGGATGCGGTGCCCCTTGCGCATGTATTCAGGCTCGCCATTCAGATATCCCGCGATCAGCAATTGGATCTTGCCAGTACAATGAAATTATTCTGTTCCCTTTCATTTGCATTGCACGACGGTTACATAGCGAGCTGGAAACAAAAATTTACTTATAATCTGATGCGGGTTTCCTCTTACATAAAGGAGAATATTGATCGGTTTTATGTACCGCTTTTAAGCTCTGCTCCGTTACCGGATTTTGTATCAGAGGAGGCTGTTACATACAGCATTGGATCTGAAGTGCTTTCCTCGTATTTTGGATATCGGTTTCCGTTTATGGATCACACCCAAAGTGAAAGATCGGATTTAAGGTCCAATACACGTGAATTTTCCTCATTCAGAGACTTTGCACGGGAAGCTGCATTCATTGATTTAAATCTTGGAGTGCATTACAGAACCAGTATAGAATCGGGCTTGGATTTAGGATATCAGATATCACAAAATGCCCTTAGAATTGAATTTGACAGCAATTAATTGTAACTGTTTTAGTTAACCTGAAGGTCCCTCCGATTAAAAATGATCGGGGGGATTTTTTTTGTTTGAATAAAATTTCATTATTTTGCGTAAAATGAAAACCGCATGAAAGTATTTAAATTCGGAGGCGCATCAGTCAAAGATCCGGAAGGACTCAGGAATGTGGCAGGAATTATTGATCGCTTAGGACAGGGGCCTTTGGTTGTTGTCATTTCAGCCATAGGGAAAACCACCAATTTTCTGGAGTCGATCGTTCGTGCAAAATTTTCTGATAAAAAGTCTGCTTCGGATTTACTGGATGAATTGAAAAGAAATCACGAGGAATATATACTTAAATTGTTTGGAACATTGCCTGAAGCTTTGATGATAGATGTGAATGAACATCTGGTGGAGGTGGAGTGGGTGTTGGATGAGGATAGGGAAATGTCTTATGATTATGTGTATGATCAGATTGTATCTGTCGGGGAATTATTGTCCTCCCGGATTTTATTTCACTGGTTACAAAACACAGGTCATAAAGTGGAATGGTTGGATGCGAGGGAACTCATCAAAACAAATGATACCTGGCGGGAAGGTAGGGTCATTTGGGATTTGACCAATAGTGCCATCAGGAGTACCATACAGCCCTTTCTGGGTGAAAGTAAAATTGTGGTGACCCAAGGTTTTATTGGGAGCACTTCTGAAAATAATACCGTTACTCTGGGCCGGGAAGGCTCTGATTATACGGCTGCTATTTTATCCGCCGCACTCAATGCAGAATCCATGACCATTTGGAAAGATGTGCCGGGTGTTTTGACGGGGGATCCAAAAGTATTTGATCATGTTACCAAGCTCGATCGATTATCTTATACCGAAGCCATCGAGATGACTTATTACGGAGCAAAGGTGATTCACCCTAAAACCATTCAGCCTCTTGAGAATTCAAAAATTCCGCTCCATGTAAAATCATTCCTGCAACCTGATGAAGCAGGTACGTATATTTCGGGTGATTCGGATCCGGAATATCCACCCATTGTGGTTTTAGAGCCCAATCAGGTTCTGATTCATTTTTCTTCCAAAGACTTGTCGTTTATAGCGGAATATCACCTTGCGAGATTATTTAGCTTGTTTGAAAAGCATAGGATTCGAGTCAACATGATGCGCAATACAGCTATTTCATTTACCATTTGTACTCAAAATGAAAAAGGCCGATTGCAGAACCTTTTGGACGAATTGAAAGGAGAATTTAGAGTGGTTTTGGATCCTGATCTTGAGCTTTATACCGTCAGGCATTTTCAGGAAAATATGTTGCCGGAATTGTTTAGAGAAAAATTGGTTTTATTGGAAGAGAGAATTCGCAATACGGTACAAAGGGTGGTTAAAGATTCACCTCATATTATACACAAAAAGTAGATTTCTGCGCGTCATAAAAGGACATCTGAATTGGTATAGATGGACTGTATAAAATTAAATTGTTTTTCTTCCATATAAAGAACAAATAGGACATGAATCCTTCGAATGCCCTCTGGCTGGGCAGTATTTTCTTCCAAAAAATATAATCTGCAAGTGCAATTTATTCCAGTGTTCCTTCGAATATAACTTTTTAAGGTCTTTTTCAGTTTGATTGACATTCTTTCCGTTGCTCAGTCCCCATCTGTAGGCAAGTCTGTGAATATGAGTGTCAACCGGAAAGGCTGGAACGCCAAATGCCTGGCACATCACGACTGATGCTGTTTTATGGCCTACACCCGGCAAAGATTCCAGGGATTCAAGGTCCTCCGGTACTTGTCCATTGTATTCTCTTACTATTATTTCAGATAGTGTTTTAATGGCCTTTGATTTTTTATCGGATAATCCACATGGTTTGATGATTTCCTGAATTTTTTCAGAATCCAGATGCATCATTTTTTCGGGGGTATCCGCTATGGCAAATAACTTGGGAGTTATTTTGTTTACTCTTTCATCCGTACATTGTGCAGATAACAGAACTGCAACCAACAGGGTGTAAGGGTCTTTGTGCTGCAAAGGGACATCCACATGGGGAAACAATTCCTCAAGTATCATTCGGATCTTTTCCGCCTTTTCTGATATTTTCATTTCTTCAGTAATTTAAACTGAGCAGAAATTTCATGGTGTCTGTTCCATCAGCGTAATCCTCGAGCTCAGGTTTTTGAGAA
>Ga0116143_10005834_pt1 | contig 10953 bp, 9 predicted proteins | sample AD_UKC034_MetaG_FD_89745 | JGI IMG/M metagenome (GOLD analysis project Ga0116143, IMG submission 89745) | Active sludge microbial communities of municipal wastewater-treating anaerobic digesters from USA - AD_UKC034_MetaG | ecosystem: Engineered > Bioreactor > Anaerobic > Digestate | place: USA...
ACAGTATTAATAACAGGTGGTGCAGGATTTATTGGATATCATCTGAGTATAAAGTTTATCGAAAAGAAGTATACTGTATATGCGCTTGACAATTTACAGGATGAGATAAGCGGGCATTTAAAATATGAACGTTTGGCTTTACTAAAGATTGACAAGCGGGATATTGTATATGGGAAAATGATTGCTCGTGGGAATTATCATTTTATTCAGGGGGATTTAACGGATGAGGTGTTTCTTGAGGATTTTTTTAAGGATAAACATTTTGATGTGGTTATACATTTGGCGGCACAAACAGGTATCCGTAATTCTTTGAAGCATCCAGATATTTATTTAAAAAACAACATAAATGGTTTTCATTGTTTGCTTAAATCGTGTATTAAATTTAATTACACAAAGATAATTTTTGCATCCAGCTCTTCGGTATATGGTGAGAATAGGGAAATGCCATATAAAGAGGATTTCAGGACAGATAATCCTGGGTCAATATATGCGTTTACCAAAAAAGCCAATGAGCTTATGGCACAAACATACGTCAATTTACATAAGATTACTGCTGTTGGTTTACGTTTTTTCACTGTTTACGGACCATGGGGACGTACAGATATGGCTCCGTATATTTTTATTAAATCGATACGTGAGGGTAGAACAATAAGTTTATACAATAATGGTGAATCTTTGCGTGATTTTACCTATGTAGACGATGTTGTAAAAAGTATTTTTCTTATTTCGCAAAAAATTTCAGATACACATTTTGATACAGAGCCCTATTATTCAATTTTTAATGTAGGCAACAGCAAGCCAATAGTGTTAAAGGATTTTCTGAGCAGTATAGAAAGAATTTTATCCCGTAAGGCCGCATACGTATTTATGCCCATACAAGGAGGCGATATTACAGCAACATACGCCAGTGTTGAAAAGTTGAATAATTTTATTGGTTTTAAGCCAGATACGTGTATAGAAGAGGGATTAAAGAAAACGATTGAGTGGTATATTAAACTCAGCAACTAATGAGTTCAAGCCATATATTTGTATTTGTGGTTTGCGGGGCTGATGAACATATTGACACCCTGAATTTTTCTATACGTTATCTTAAACATTTTTCGAAGAACGAAATAGTAGTCGTAACTGATTTGCGGAGGAACAATAAAGCCATAGCTCATGATAATATTTTGGATATTTCAACCCCGCCACAATTAAGTCATCATCAATCGAGTATTTATTTAAAAACGGGTTTACACAAGTTTCTCGATTTATCAAATTGTTATTGTTACCTCGACAGTGATGTAATAGCCATTGATTCGAGAGTGGACAGTATTTTTTCACATTTTTCAAGCCCCATTATTTTTGGCTCCGACCATTGTGCATTACGGGCATTTAGTCCCTATGCCATAAATTGTAATTGTTTTGAGCATAAAAGAGAGAAATACAGTGTATTAGACCAACTTCAGGAAAAGCACAATCCGAATTTACTTATAAAAGACGCTTTTTTGTTAGAAAAACAAAGGGTACTTATCAATACGTTTTACATTCAGAAAAGGAATCCATTAGTTTATTCTTTTTTAGCCCTGCGTTATATCATGTCGCCAAGATTTTTTAAGCTAAATTCTGATTTTTACTTTGACAAGAAAAAGAAAGTGTGGTATTACAGAGATGGCAGGGCAGTTTTGTATAGTGTTGAAGGGTATTATAAAAAGATAGAAAAGGAAAGCATTTTCAGGTGGGACAAACGCCATAAGTTATGGCTTGATGATACGGGAGAAAATGCGTATATTGCTTTTTGTAATCATTTGACGGAGTCTATAAAATTAAAATTTAACATTTCTGTTACCGAAAAAAACTGGCAACATTGGAATGGGGGTGTTTTTTTGTTTAACCGGTCTTCTGTACCGTTTATGGAGTCGTGGCATCAAAAAACTTTAGCTATTTTTGAGGATCCTGCCTGGAAAACGCGCGACCAGGGTACGCTCATAGCTACGGCATGGGAGTTTGGTTTGAGTAAGCATACACATTTGCCACAGGAATATAATTTTATTGCTGATTATTACAAACAAAATATTACATTTGACAAAGAAAAGGGGTTCTCGACCGATAAATTTAAAACAATTATCAACCCATTTTTCATCCATGTGTATCATGAGTTTGGTAAGAAGGGATGGGATGTGTGGGATGCTATTACCAGCTTAATACCTGAAAAAGAAGAAGATAAGGTGTAATTAAAAAAACATTCACTATGAAAACAGTTTGCACAATAACCAGCCGAAGCCACCTACCCCATACAATGGTTTTGAGAGATTCTGTTTTTAAATATTCTACGGATGTTGTATTTAATGTTTTACTTACCGACTGTGAAAAGTTAACAGAAAATGTTCCTCCCGACACCCGTTTTTTTTCGTTAGGCGACCTACAAAATTTTGACATGGCTTCTTCGCTTATTAAGAAATATCATAACGACAAAGACAAGCTGCGTTGGAGTTTAAAATCTGTATTTTTAAATTATTTGCTAACTGAATATAAGTTTGAGAGGGCTATTTACGTTGATAATGACATATGCTTTTTCGGTGATTTTAATTTTCTTTTTTCCGAATTGGCTCAAAAAGATGTGTTATTATGTCCGCATTGGCGTTGTAGTGAGCCGGCAAAAAGTAAATCATGGTTTTTGGTTAACTTTACAGATGGTTTGTATAATGCGGGTTTCATAGGTGTTTCTGATAAAGGTGTAGCGTTTTTGAAATGGTGGGCAAATGCCTGTTTGTTTAAATGTGCAAAAATATATCGTAAAGGATTGTTTGACGACCAAAAATATCTTGATTTTGTGCCCCTTTTGTTTGAAAACACAGGAATAATACGTCACAGGGGTTGCAATGTGGCTTATTGGAATAGGACAGAGAATACAAGGGTTGTAAGTGGTGATAAAATACTTATTAATGGTGTTTATGAAATAGTGTTTATTCATTTTACCAAAGAGCTGGCAAAAAGCATAATACAAAAGAAAGACAAAGAATTGAGCATTTTTTTGGATGTTTACGAAAGTAGCTTAAAAAAATACAAGGAGTTGTTTACTGATGCACATTAAGCGAAATACATATTTTAAAATTATTGTTGTTTCCTTATCTGTTTTTTTGGCACTGCTTGTATCAGAGTTTTTTTTCGGTAGCGGTAAGGAGGGTGGGGATAAAATTTCGTATAAGCGGCTCAACGACAGTATAAACGAATATAATAAGCAATTTGCTTCAAAAAATCCTTATGGTTTTACCGACTATGACAGGGAAAAAGAAAAGCCCGACAGTATTTTCAGGATAGTTGTAATGGGTGATTCATATATTTGGGGTGATGGGCTGGCATTTGAAAAAACATGGGGGCACAAGTTGGGGCGTAAGATTAATGAGCGGTTTAAAAATGTGGAAACCTTGTCGTGGGGTAAAAATGGCTGGTCGATACGTGATGAATATCAGTTTTTTATTGAAACAGGTTATCAGTATCATGCAGATTTGTTGCTCTTTGGTTTTGGGCATAACGACCCCGACATGGGCATTTTTAAACACCTCGACCCTATATGGTACAAGCGTTTAGGTTTTATGTATAAGGTTTTTCCGCAATTAACAGGAAAGGTGCTTGATTATTTTTACAACCGCTCATACGAAAAATGGGTAAACAAATTATATACCCCCGAAAATCTTGATACATTTGAAGTTTTGCTTCATGATGTCAAATTGCTTGAAAAGAAGTATGATTTAAACATTGCTTTTATTATGACGCCCCGCAACCTGCATCCCGACTATAATACTTTTTTTCCAAAAATTGAAGTGCTTTTTAATAACCAGGGTTTACGTTATATAAATTTATTTCCATTGATGCAGGAAACATTTGCTACAACGCCTCCCGATTCGATGATGGCAAATCCTGCCAACGGGCATCCGGGAGATAAGGTTACAGAATTTTATGCCGATGAAGCCCTTCGTTTTATTATATCTGAGGCATTATTAGATACTATTGGCTTAATAAAAACAGAGTTGAGATGAAAAACATAGCAGTAGTATCAGTAAACAAGAACAAATATTCCGAAACCTTTATACACAGCCAGATAAAGCACTTGCCAACCCGTGTTCATTATTTTTATGGTGGTTATTGTCCTCTGTTTTATAATGAAGGGAGGTCTTTTATCAAGCTTTTTGGCAGCGAAAATTTTGTAAGTCGTTTGTTGAGTCGTATTGTTGAAAAAACAAATAAAAACATTTTGCTCACACAAATTGCGACCTATTGCAGGGTGAACAACATAGAGGCGATACTGGCACATTATGGTCCTACAGGGATAGATATGGCAGCGGTTTCGGGGATGTGTAACATTCCTCTTTATGTTTATTTTCATGGATATGATATTCACAGGGGTAATGAAATAAAGAAATTTGGTACTGCTTATAAGGATGTATTTGAAAAGAGCGAAAAAATTTTTGCTGTGTCGAAAGAAATTGTTAGGAAGTTAGAAATTATGGGTGCTCCACCTGAGAAGGTAGTATATAATCCCTGTGGTGCTGACATGGATTTATTTAAGCCCACAGATGCTTCTCTCAACAAGCCCGTTTTTATATCGGTGGGGCGTTTTGACGACACCAAAAACCACGAGCAAAGCATACGTGCTTTCGAAAAAGTGGCACAAAAATATACAGATGCCAAGCTTATATTTATTGGGGCGGGCAAAAATCTGAGCAAGTGCAGGCGGTTGGTAAAAACTCTTGGTTTGGGTGGGCAAATAGTATTTAAAGGGGCTTTGAACCATGAGCAAGTGGCTGCTGAATTATCGCTTGCAAGGGCATTTGTATTGCATTCGGTAACGACAAAAGATGGCGACAAAGAAGGTTCACCAGTAAGTATAATGGAAGCGGGTGCATCGGCATTGCCTGTTGTTGCTACCAGACATGCGGGTATTAAAGATATTGTAGAAGAAAATATTACAGGATTTTTTGTTGATGAAAATGATATAGCAGTAATGGCTGATTGTATGATGCGTTTTATTGAAGAGCCCTTACTGGCAAAGCAGATGGGGATGGCGGGCTATAGTCGCATCGAAAAATATTTCAGTTTAAAAAGAAATGTTGCTCTTTTGTGGAACCATATAAACAAACAAAACATATGATAAGCGCTACACAAATAAAATTTATTAAATCGCTCCATCAAAAGAAAAGCCGCATTGAGAGCAAGATGTTTATTGCAGAAGGTGTTAAGGTGGTCAATGATTTAATACTTCAAGGATTTAATGTAAAAGAAATATATGCTACGGCATCATATATACATAAATATAAGTCATTGATAAGTGAAAAGCCATTTATGATATATGAAATAAGCGACACACAGCTTGAGCGTATAAGTACATTAAGCACGCCCAATGAGGTTGTAGCTATATGTGGGATGGGGGCTCCAGACATTACGCCTGATGATTTAAAAAATAAATGGTGTATTGTATTGGATGGCATAAATGACCCTGGTAATTTGGGTACAATCATACGTACTGCACATTGGTTTGGGATAGATACGATTATATGTTCTCAAAATTCTGTTGATATTTATAATCCTAAAACTGTGCAATCAACGATGGGTTCGTTGGCTGCCGTTACGGTTATATATGCTGATTTAACAGATTTATTGTGTAAACTAGCCCCCCTTGTTTCAATATTTGGGACAACACTTGAGGGGTGCCCGTACAGAGATTACACATATCCTAAGAAAGGTATTTTGCTTTTTGGCAGCGAATCGCATGGTATAAATGCGGATTTGTATAAATATGTTCATCATAAAATAGTGATACCACCTGTAAAGCCAAACAACAAGCCCGATTCCCTGAATATTGCAGTAAGTTCCGGCATTATTTTATCGGAGCTGTCGTCACAAAAATGTCTTTAATTGTAAATGGAATTAAATTTTGTAAATTTGTATTTTAAAAATTAAACAGGTGATAAAACTCATACTTATTTCTGCAATACTCATAGGTGTTGCTGTTTTGGCGATGGCGGTAAAAATGTTTTTAAAAAAGGGGGGCCAATTTACAAAGACCTGTTCGAGTGTTGATGAGAAAGGCAGGCATGTACCCTGTACCTGTAAAGACAAGCCGGATGAAAAATGTGAGAATTTTGAAAAACATCATGGTATAAACAGCAAATAGACGTTATAGCTATTGAATGAAGATATTATTAATTTCGGTACAGGATTACAGGGAACAATTGGGACTTAAGTTTCTGCATTATCAGTTGCTCTCTCACAACTACGATTCAAATTTATTTTACCTTAAATATTTTGATAAAAACTGTACTGATTCTTTGCAATCGGTAAAACGCTTCCTGAAAGAAACCAATCCTGTATTTATAGGCATTAGTCTAATGTCGATAGATTACCATAAAGCCATTACTATTACACAAATAATTCGTGAAGTTTTACCAGGAACACCTGTAGTATGGGGGGGTATTCATCCTTCCATATATCCAGAGATGTGTCTTGAATATGCCGATTATGTTTCGGTAGGTGAATCAGAACAGCCACTGCTTGATATGGCAGCGGCAGCCGGCGATGATAAAAACTTTGACGATATAAACAATATTGTTTATAAAAAGCAGGGCGTGATAATAAAAAACCCTTTGTATCCCCCCACAATAAATCTTGATGAATTTTTTCCTTATGAGCATGTGGCACAGAAAACATTTGTTTTAGAAGATAAAAGGGTACAAGCATTAACTTATAGTCTGTACAAGCGTTACGACAAAACGCAGGGCAATTCATATTCTGTTGTAACTTCGCGTGGATGTCCGTTTTCGTGCACTTATTGTTGTAATAATTTTTATCAAACGCTTTATCAGAATAAACGGATACGGCGCAGGTCTGTAGCACATATCATTGCGGAGCTTGAGAAAGCAGTTATAAAAAATCCTGAATTAGATTTTATTAATTTTGAAGATGATAGTTTTTTGTCGGCGCCCACATCATATATTGAAGAATTTGCCCGACTTTATAAAGAAAAGGTGGGTATTCCATTTATTGTTCACAGTATTCCTGTAAGTATCACAGAAGAAAGAATAATTGCTTTAAAAGAGGCGGGGCTGGCTTGGGTAAATGTGGGATTACAATCGGGCAGTGATAACACGTTAAGCCAAATATATAAAAGGGCATCGCTTAAAACAGATTTTCTGAAAGCGGCATTTATGTTGAAACGCCACAATATTGCTTGTTTTTACGATGTGCTTGTAGATAATCCTTTCGAAACAGAAGAAGACAAACTAGCCACTCTTGAAACCATTATACAGATACCCAAGCCATATATCATCAGGGTTTTTTCTCTCACTTTTTATCCGGGTAGTGAGCTTTATGAACGCTTTGTAAAATCGTATCCACAACATACCTTGTCGTATCTCGAAAAAAATTTTTGTATGCCTACCAACGAAAATTATAATCATATTCTTAAAATGGCTCCTTTTCTTTTCAAATGGCAAATAAAAATTCTTATAAAGAGCTATAAGAAAAATCCTTACTCATTAATTTTAAAATACCGTTTGTTTTTTTTAAGGTATGTTAATTTAATTTTTATTAAGCCCTTTCGTCTTTTTAATCTGATAACAATGTCGTATCAAGGTTCTTTGGCAACAACAATTAAAAAACTTGATAAATATATACTTCATTATCTGTCGAAACATATTTTTTATAATACGCTATTAAAAAACAAAGGGGTACTGCCTTTTTAAGAAAATAATGCAAAGTTTTATTATTTCAGTATTAGATATTTTATTTAAGCCCTTTTACAGTGCATTAATTTTTTTTCCATTTACATTAAAAGCAGGAAGGCATGCACTATATAAGCAGATGCAATATTTTCATTTTAAGTTGACAAAAGCCCGAAGAGGTATGGCTCGTGTAAGCAAAATAAGCGTAGCAAAAAATTGTTCATTTGAAATGAAACTAAATCCATGTGTTGATTTTCATCAATTTCATCTTGCTGTTGCCGGTTTTTATGAAAAAGATATCAGCGAAAAAATTGCCCCCGAGTTTGAAACTGCTGATATTTTCATAGATGTGGGGGCTTATCTGGGTTATTATAGTATTATGGCAGCCACAGTTTCTCCTCACATACAGGTTTATGCCTACGAACCACAGAAAGAAGCTTATGACATACTACGCCAGAATATAGTTTTAAACAATGCAACTATACATATTTATAATATTGCATTAGGCAGTAGAGATGAGAAGGGGACATTATATATTGACCGGTTTCCAGAGCGCAGTTCTTTAATGGCAGATACTGCTTCAAAAGGATATTGTTATGAGACATCTGTAAAAAAGTTGGATGATTTATTGGATATTAAAAACAAAAAGCTAGTTATTAAAATTGATACCGAGGGTTTCGAGTTTGAGGTGTTAAAAGGGATGGCGAAAATTTTACAGCAAAACAACTGTACCATTTTTTTTGAGTATAATTTTCATAAATATCAACAGATGTATGGCGTTGGCTGTGTAATGGGGATAAAGAAATTTTTTGTTGATTTGTTTTATGATGTTTACGTTATAAATACACGAAGTGATTTACAATTATATACCTTTCCACAAAAAGAAACACATCAGCAAAACATGCTGGCTATAAAAAAAGGATAAGAGAATAGATGTATTATTCTAAGTCGTGAATTGGTTTGGTGGGGTTTTCTTCTTTTTTGCTTTTCCAGACTGTATGTAAATCTTCTGATTTGAGGGGTTTTTCATTAATTATTAAATCGTATACTTCTGCATCGAGCAAGAATTTTTTAAAGAAATCGAGACTGCAACAGCCGTCAAAGACGCCTGCGGCGGCTCTTCTGCCATCAATTTCTTCTTCGGAAATAACAAATGATTGAACACCTCTTACGGCTGCCATTTTCTGTACAAGGGCAGACACCTCATCAACAGTTTTGAGCCCTGTAACAAAAAATTCGACAGATTTCAGGTGTTTTTCTTCATCAAATTTAATTATTTCATCGTCATTGGGTGCACTAAAAATAAACACCACATTTTGAGCTTTCAAAGAAACACTTGCACATAAAAAGAGGAATAAGCATGTAACAAATATTGATTTCATAATAAATGAATTTTAAGTTATTGAATATAAACAACTAGTATTTAAATGTAAAATTACGATTTATTTTTTAAAAATAAAAAAATATTTTTCAGCCGGGTTGTTTAAAGACTATTTTTCTCAAAAAACCCCGTATGACTGTATGTTTAAATTTTACCAAAATGTGTTATATAAACATCGGTAGTAATCGTAGAGATATCTTTAATCCACAATTCACTATTAGTAAGGCGAACAATATCTGATTCATCCCATTCGTCCCATGTGCCATCTAGTTTTTTTGTTCTTACTTTAAATGATTCTTTATTATCGCCAAATTCCCATTCAAAATCAACTGCAATCGTAATGGCGTTTGAGGTATATGTCATTTTTCCTGTGCCATCCCCTTCGATGAGCATAGAAGAATTTTGGGCATCGGCAGAAAGTTGTTGTTCAGTATCGTTTTTAAACATTTTTTCTATTTTCCATTCTCCCGTTATACGCATTTTTTTGGTAAGCAAACTAAATGCAGGACCATCTTCGTATTTGCCACAAGCGGTAAAAAGAACTGTTAAAGCAAGAATAAGAGAAAGATTAAATAATTGTTTTTTCATTTTAGAAGTATTTAAATTAATAATAAGAACAAAGGTAAAATTTTATGTGAATAAATTATTTATTTTATCCAATTTTTTATTTCATCTATAGTAGGAGCCGGCACTTCCAGTTTTAGTTTTTTTCGTTGACCACAAAGGTCGTTAAATAGTTTATTGGGGTTTGCTTGTTTGAGTTCGTCCAGCGATTTGTATCCTGCATTTTTTATAGGGTTAACCCACACGCTAGGGATACCAGCATTTATAAGTTGTTTATCTAAGATGTCTGGAGTTTCTTTTTTTTCGGGTTTCATCTGCGGGAAGAAAAGGACGTCCTGTATTGAGTTTGCGTTTGTCATAATCATAGTGAGGCGGTCAATGCCAATGCCTAGTCCTGCTGTTGGGGGCATACCATATTCGATGGCTTGGAGGAAGTTTTCGTCGAGGAGCATGGCTTCGGAATCTCCTCTTTTGCCCAGTTCGAGCTGTTGTTCGAAGCGTTGGCGTTGGTCTAAAGGGTCGTTGAGTTCGGAGAAGGCATTGCAAATTTCTTTGCCGTTGCAGATGGCTTCAAAGCGTTCGACCAGTCCTTCTTTGTTGCGGTGTTTTTTTGCCAGGGGCGACATTTCGACTGGATAATCAGTAATGAATACAGGTTGTATTAAAAAGGGTTCGCACAAATTACCAAAAATTTCATCAATAAGTTTTCCTCTGCCCATGCTGTCGTCGGTGGTGATGTTATTTTTCTGTGCAAAAGTTCTGAGTGTATTTTCATCAAATGATGAAATATCTGTACCTGAAAATTTTTCGATGATTTCGTACATGGAATATCTTTTCCAAGGGCGTTTAAAATCTATTTCATTTTCTCCCACTTTTATTTTGGTTGTGCCATGCAACTCTAAAGCAATATATTCTACCATTTCTTCTACAAGTTCCATCATCCAAATATAGTCCTTATAAGCGACATAAAGCTCCATCTGAGTAAATTCGGGGTTATGGAAGCGGCTCATGCCTTCGTTGCGGAAGTCTTTGGCAAATTCGTACACGCCGGTAAAACCGCCGACAATAAGTCTTTTGAGGTATAGTTCGTTGGCTATACGCAGGTATAAAGTCATATCGAGGGTGTTGTGGTGTGTTTTGAATGGGCGAGCGGCGGCGCCTCCATATAATGGTTGTAAAATGGGTGTTTCGACTTCGAGGTATCCTTTCAGGTTGAGAAAGGCGCGCATGGCATTGGTAAGCATGGTGCGTTTTACAAAAGTTTCTTTGACATGCGGATTTACAATAAGGTCGACATAGCGTTGGCGG
>Ga0116143_10005838_pt1 | contig 10947 bp, 11 predicted proteins | sample AD_UKC034_MetaG_FD_89745 | JGI IMG/M metagenome (GOLD analysis project Ga0116143, IMG submission 89745) | Active sludge microbial communities of municipal wastewater-treating anaerobic digesters from USA - AD_UKC034_MetaG | ecosystem: Engineered > Bioreactor > Anaerobic > Digestate | place: USA...
AAAAGAGAAATTCAGCTTAAAAAATGGACAAAAAAGAAAAAAATTTTGTTGGTTGAAGGGAAGTTGTGACCGTTATTGATTTTCTTTTTCCCAAAAAATGTTTAGGTTGTCGCGATGAAGGCAAATATTTTTGTCCCTCCTGCCGGTTAAAAATTAAATCAATTGACCGGTTGGTTTGTCCGGTATGCGAGAACCCTTCGCCTTTCGGGAAAAACCATTTTTCCTGCCGTTCCCGATATGGTTTAAACGGATTGATTTCCTTTTTTGCTTACGAGGGGATTATCCGCGAAGCGATTCATCAATTAAAATTTAAATATGTTACCGATTTGGCCGATGAATTTTTTGAAATATTATTGAAGATTTGGAATAAAGATAAAGACAACCGCTTTCTTCAAATAAAGCGGTTTATTAAAGAAAAAAATCCGGTTCTTGTTGCCGTTCCCTTGTTTTGGTATAAGGAAAATCAGCGCGGTTTTAACCAGGCGGAAATATTTGCCGAAAAATTTTCCCGGTCTTGGAACTTGGAATTTAAAAAAGATTTTCTAATCCGTTCAAAATTTACTCCTCCCCAAGCCGGTTTAACACAAGAACAAAGAAAGAAAAATATAGAGAATGTCTTTTCTCTTAATTGCAATATCCAATATCCAGTCTCTAATATTATCTTAATTGACGATATCTGGACCACTGGCGCAACTCTAAAAACCTGTGGTGCAATTCTTAAAAAATCGGGAATAAAAAAGGTTTGGGGTTTAACGATAGCCAGGTAAAAGAAAATATAAAAATAAAAATTAAGTCGGATTTGAAAAAAGGTCCCGATAAAAAATTAGAACAGAAGACTGTCTTTTCAGGTTCGTTTTTGATAAAATTATTAGGCTTGGAGGAGTCGCATAGTTGGTCCAGTGCAGGAGTTCGCTAAACTCCCGGGTCGTAAGGCCCACGCGAGTTCGAATCTCGCCTCCTCCGCCTTCGGTGGACGCAGTCCGCTGTAATTCAAGGAGAGGTGCTAGAGTGGTTGAATAGGTCGGTCTTGAAAACCGATATAGCCGCAAGGTTATCGCGAGTTCGAATCTCGCCCTCTCCGCTTTTACCCGCCGAAGCTTTATGGCGGCGGCGACTGTTGATTTTATTTCCCCTTTCCGTTAGTCTTTAATTATGCCCGAAGAAAATCAGCCCCCATCTCAATTAGAGGAAAATCAAACCCCGGAGTTATCCGATTCCGAGCCTCAACCGATTGAAGTAATGGCGGTTCGTCAATTAAAAGTTCTTTTTGCTTGGAAAGCGGCGGTAAGACCTTTCAAGAAAAGAGACAAGGAATATTGGACAACCGTTTTCGCGATTCTCTTTTTGCTGGTTTTGATTTTGTTCTTTGTTAAAGAATGGTTTTTGATTGCGGCAATAATTTCTTTAGCTTTTGTTTATTATGTTCTTTCTACTGTCCCGCCGGAAGAAATTGAATACAGGATTACCAATAAAGGAGTCGCTTTTGAAGATAAAAGCTATGATTGGGAATATCTTTGGCGTTTTTGGTTTTCCGACAAGTATGACCAAAGATTATTAAATATTGATACCCGGCTAAACCTTCCCGGCCGGTTGCTTTTTGTTATCAAAAAAGAAGACGAAAAACAGATTAAGGAAATTTTGGAAAAATATTTACTTAACGAAGAAGCGCCGTTGACTTTCTTTGACAAAGCTTCGGCCTGGCTGGCCAAAAAAGTTCCTCTTGATTTGGAAGAGAAAGAGGGAAAGAAAGATCCTCCCCCGGGGCCAATTTTACCTACTTCTTCCCCGACCTAACTTTTGAACCTAAATTTTGGTATAATCTAAAGGTTTACCGGGAGAGAACTTATTCTAAGCGAACTTAAATAGCGGCAAGTTTGACTTGGCAAGACCGAAGGATGGTTACACCGAACAAACGTGAGGAGCGCCCATAGTTTAACGGATAAAATGCCGGGTTGCGGACCCGGAGACTTGGGGGTTCAATTCCCTCTGGGCGCACAAGGGATAGAGCAGGAGAGGACAGAGAGTAGAGCAAGAGTAAATATTTTTTTTACTCTTTTACTCTCCCGCTCTTTTACTCTATTAACTAGGAGAGGTGTCAGAGTGGTTGAATGAGCTGGTTTCGAAAACCAGTATCCGGCTTAGCCGGATCGCGAGTTCAAATCTCGCCCTCTCCGCCAAGTAAAAAACTATAAAATAATTTCAGGCGCCCATAGTTTAACGGATAAAATGCTGGGTTCCGGACCCAGAGATTTGGGGGTTCAATTCCCTCTGGGCGCACAAGGGATAGAGCAAGAGAGGATAGAGAACAGAGCGAGAGGACAGAGAACAGAATAAAAGTGTTTTTTCTTTTACTCTCCTGCTCTTTTACTCTAACAAGGTAATTAACCAAGCCTCGCTTTTTGCTTCAAAAAAAGGTAAAAAACTATAGGAAAGACGGAGGGGTTGCAAAGTTATATATTTTAGCCATAAAATTAGAATATGGGAAGAGTTATTTTCCCCAAAGGAGAACAGTCAGATTGGTTAATTGACGTTCTTAAAAAAACAAAGTTGGATAATGCCAAAATCGCAAAAATCTGCAATGTAAGCGAAAGAACTTTCAGAGATTGGAAAAGAGAAAAATTCACGATTTCACAATTTGCACTTTTACAAATAAAAAAGAAATTTAATATTCCGGTTTCCGTAAAAGCAAGAATTTTGCCTGACTTTTGGTATGTTTCAAAAGGGGCAAGGAAAGGTGCTTTAAGAAGATTAGAATTATATGGTCCACCAGGAACACCAGAAGGGAGAACTAAGGGAGGTAAAATATCTCAAATCAGAAGAAAACTTTATCCGGAGAGATACCAAAACTGTATTTTAACTAAAAAATATAATATCCCTTTAAAAAGTGCAAAATTGGCGGAACTTTGTGGAATAATTTTGGGAGATGGGGGGATTACCAACGGTCAACTAAAAATAACTCTCAATAATGAAACAGAACCGGAGTACGTTGAATTTGTTGCAAAGTTGATAAACGAATTATTTGGAGAATCTCCAAGGAGATATCGTTCAAAAAGCATTGGTAAGGCGGTTATCCTTTGTTTAAGTGGAGTTGGCCTTATCAAATATTTTAAAAGTATCGGACTGAAAAAAGGAAATAAAGTTGTCCGACAAGTTACGGTTCCCGACTGGATCCTTAAGAATAATGAATATAAGAGGGCTTGCTTGAGGGGATTATTTGATACTGACGGATGTGTCTTTCATCATCGTCACGAATCACACGGTTTTCCATGCTTAAATTTCGGATTAATTTTTACCAGCTTTTCAAAACCCTTATTAGAATTTGTTCAAATAGTATTAACAGAAGAAGGATTTTCGCCTAAAATCAAAAAAGGAAGAGTCTATTTATATAGACAGGTTGAATCTGAAAGATACTTTAGTATAATTGGATCCAGCAATAAACACCACTTGACGAGGCTAGAACAGGTTCTTGATAAAAAAAATATTTGGAGAAGTACCCAAGTGGCTGAAGGGGCGCGTTTGGAGAACGCGTAAGGCTGAAAGGTCTTCGTGGGTTCGAATCCCACCTTCTCCGCCATCGTGTACGAATGCTTGCAAGAGCTTCTGATTGTGCCTTGGTAGCGGGCTTTTTCCCTAGTTCTAACCTTTGATATTCTTTTTGGAGAGAGGGTGCGCCAGTTTTGATCGGAATAAACCACTTCATCGGTTCTATTGTCAGTGTTCCAGCCTTAATTTGGGGATTAATTCCCAGGGCCATCAAGATTTCTTTCTTCAGTTCTAACCCTCCGTTTAAGAAAGCTTCATGAGCATAAGTGGCAAAGTTAAAGGTTTTCTCGGTTAAGTCGAGCCATTTCTCGGCTCTCTCCTCAGTGTGGCGGAGTTTGCCTTTGAGATCGGTGATTTTTATCTGTAGCTCGTTACGCTGTTTCAAGAACATCTCGTCATCGATTAAATCCCGGTATCTCATCTTGGTCAGGTTATCTAACTCTGCCTGGCTGGTAAGCAACGTCTTGCACTGCATCTCGTGGATTTTGGTTCGGTCTTCTATCTCCCGATCGTTATTGTCATTAAGGATCTCTAGCGCCCACTCCCGAAAGTCAGGAATGATGGTAATGCTACCAAGTTCGGCTTCGATTTGGCCTTCTAGTTTGTCGAGTGGTAGAACTTTCCTTTGGGTGCAGTTAATGGTGGTTTTCTTCCGAGTACAGTGGTAATAGGTGTATTCTTCAACCAGTCCGGTCTTTTTAATAAACTTCTGCTTGGTTTCAGCGGTGTAGAGACAACCACACTCCGCACAGCGGATAAAGCCGGTGAAGGCAAAGTGATGGCGCTTGGGCCTTGGTTTGCCTTTCCTGCCCATCAGGACCTGAACACGGTCAAACTCTTCCAAGGTGATAATGGGTTCGTGCTTGCCTTCGTACTGCCGGTCCTTGTGTTCAATTACTCCGGCGTAAAAAATGTTGTTAAAGATTTTATAGATGCCGCTTCGGGATAGAGGTTTTCCTCCCAGCCTCTTTGATTTCCTGGTTAAGTAGCCCCATTCCTCATTGGCGATTTTGAGGATTTGTGGTGGAGTATACGCGCCGGTGACCATCAGCTTCCACATCTTGGCTATCAATTCAAAGCGTTCTGGATCCTTCACAATGGTGTTTTCGATGCGGTCATTGAGGTAGCCAGCGGGCGCGAGGTTGGGTAACCAGCCTTTATTGAGTTTGGTCTCCAGCCCACGCTTAACGTTTTTACTCAGGTCTAGAATGTATTGGTTGGAGCTAGCGGCTTCGACACTAAAGATAATCACATTGTCGCCAGGTAAGTATTCCCGGTCATAGGTCTGGATAGATTTGAGCACATTTTGTTGGAGCATCCAGCTGACCCAGCCGCTATCGATGGGGTTACGAGAGAGCCGGTTAATCTGCCAACAAAGGAGACCATCCGCCTCACCGTTCTCTATTCGGTTCATCACTTCTTCAAAAATAGGACGATTGCCTGGTTTCTTGGCGGATTTGGCCTCGGTGTACGTTTTTACGATTTGGAGATGCTGCTCATTGGCTAACTCCCGTAATTTTGTGACCTGGCTTTCAATTGACTGGACTTGGCGATCTTCACTATCGGAAGACTTACGGGCGTAGAGGAAGTAGCGGACTGGTTTTCTGTTATTTGTGATCATGTTCTGGTTTAGTTTTCCCACACATCATAAATTAAATTGGTATGAATATCTAGGCTAATAGATGTAATATAGTCATCATTTGTTTTCATCATATTGGTATGGCAACATGGGAGGAATATCCGCCTTAGTCTTTTTCTTTCTGGTATATTCCTCTGGAAAATGGTTGTACTTCCTCCGGTCTTCGGGAAATTCCATTTTATTGACAGCCTCATACAGAGCCTTTGCAAAGGCTCTGCTCTCTTCGGTATGCCTCTGTCTGAAATATTGGGCCTCCTCATGGATAAAGTAACCAATTTGTTTATCCCTCCGTTTTCGCCAATGAAATTTACTACTCCAGCGCTCAAGTGTTCTTTTTGCAGGGACAGCCTGGAAAAGCCCAAAAACCGTCTCTATCTTGGCTGTATTTTGGTGTATTCCTACCGACATCTTTCGCCACAGCTCTTTGAGGCTTTTTGATTCACAGTACAGAAGTAAGGCGGCATACTGTAAATCCGTTTCCTCTGGCAACTTCGGGATCAAAGAACACAGGTCGTCTTTCATGAATGGTCCTCCTTCTCCTCGAAATATGCCTGAACCTTACTGTTAAAGACTGCTCCTGGTTTCTCAACAGTAGGATCTTGTTTTATTTCACTCACAAACTGGTAGAACTTGTCTGGGGGTAAACCCTTATGTAGTGCCGTGAGATAGGTAAGCTTGAATGCCATGGGGTTGTAGTGTTCAAGCTTGTCCCAAGCGTCAAGAGCTGCCACTTCGCCTTCGTTGCTTGGTTTGAAGGTCTTGGGGTTGACCCAACCCTTTTCTTCCTTATTTGGTTCTGTTTTTATGGTGTTGGTTTTTTCTTGTTTGTTTTCCGTTTCGCTTTCATTCTCTTCGCTTATTTTAATTTCTTTTTCTTTACTTTCGCTTATATTCGCTTGGGGAGACGAGTTGTTACCAGTTTGTATACGGCTTGTATCCAAACTGTGTCCGGAATCCGGCTCGTACTTGGGTAAAGTCGAAGCTTTGAAACGATCTTTTTGAATATATTGGTGGTCAGTCCACTTCACAAATTCGATAATCCACTCGTTTTTTGTTTGCCAACGATAAATTAGACCCTCATTTTGCATTGCCACTAAACAAATCTCAATTTTTTTGATGGACCATTTCTTCATTGGCACAACCATCGCTTTGACCGATTTAGCGTCACCCTTGAGCCGTCCTTCGTCATCTGCGTGGGCAATCATCCAAGTAAAGAGAAGTTGAGCAGATTCTGAAAGGTTATCAACCTGCAGAGAAGTGGAGATTTTGGCATGTAACATGCGTTTTTTATTATTCATAGTCTGTTCTGTTGTTTTCTGTGCCAAGATATATCCCTCTTGGCATGGGCTACCCTAACGCCAGCTCTCGTCTCCGAGCCATCACTTGGTCGTATTGAGCTTGGGTAATCGGCTTGTAAACAATTTGCATCATCCGGACGAGTTTCACCGCTTTGTCATAGGCATCTTGCTGACTCAATTCCTCGTTAAAGTGCTTCTTATACAAGGCTTTGAATTTATCGAGCTGGGCTTCAGTAAAAATTAGGTTCATATGGCTGATGAATAAATTCTGTTTTTGAGCATCTTGGTGTTTTCAAAGAACGAACGAGCATCGAGCATTAATCGACCGGCAAAATACTCCTGAGCAGCTTCTTCCAGCTCCGGAGACCGCAAAAACACAAACCCGATTTTTCTGGGGTTGTCGCGGTTTAATGAAAGCAACTCAAAATGGAGAGTCGTTAAGGCGGAAGATAAACCAATGTCGTAGTTGAGGAAATGAAGTTCATCTGGAGAATCACAAGTTTTTCTGGTCATAGTATGTTCTGCTGACTAAAAGTCTAGGCAAAACACACTGTCCATCTCAATAAACTTACTATCCGTTTATGTTTACTTATAAATACAATGATGCGTATTACCCTAGAGGAGGGGTAGTATTTTTGGTACACTGCAACCAATGTTGTCGAAAAAACTGATTGACGAATACAAACAAATTATCAAGGAAGATTATGGAGTGGAGCTATCCGACCAGGACGCTTTTGAATGCGCCACCGGTCTTGTGAGCTATGTTGAATTGCTGATGAAAATTGACCAGCGAACAAAAACAGAGAAAGTGAAAAAACCGGTTAAAATGGCAACAGCTCCGAAGAGTTAACCTTCAGTGCTTTGGCGATTTTGTAGAGGGTTCTGACAGTGGGATTCCTGCCTCCGCGCTCAATTAGGCCAATATATGTTCGGTCCATGGACACTTTGACTGCTAGTTCTTCTTGCGTCACACCCTTACTCTTCCGGACCTGCTGCAGCTTCTGACCAAATTTCTCTAAGATGTGTTTGTGAGTGATTGCTTTTCCCATTACCCATCATCGTAGAGACTCCTTGTCTTCTTTACCTCCGACTCCTTGTCATCATTTATGCTAGACTTAGCCAAGTGATCGAATGTGTTTGAATTTGACTTTCTCTTGTGAACGAAGTTAACATCTCGACACCTTAAGGAGGAAAGCTATGAAAAACAAAAAAATGCAGACAACGTTCACCATTCTTCTTATCATCCTTGTCCTGGCCGGTGGGGGCTATTTCTTCTTTCGACCACGCCTGAATGTCCCCCATAAGCAACAAGTACGGAACCAGAAGCTCCAACAAATTAAAGAGCTTACTGACTTGGCTAATAACGATCCTAAATATCGCGAACATAACTCCCAAGCCAGTCGTGAATTGTCTGACAAGCTCTGTTCTTTGACTGCACGCTCTGCAGAAGAGCGAGAGAAAGCGGTAGCAGCTGTTCGTGATTTCCTGGAAACGCCTACTGTCGATGTGAAGTATGAGTGCAATGATGCTTTTTATAACCTGGAAGAAGACCAGCTCATCCCTGCTAAAAGCGAGACCTACTTGGTTGATTCAACTTATTTCGTTGTGAATTCTGTAACAAACCATATCATGCAGGTTGATGAGACTCCTGGCACTTGGGGATATAAAGCTGATGGTACACGCTGGTTTAGTGATCAAAAACAGTACGACTACAGCGGCAAATACTCCCAAGCAGAAGTCGAACAATTAGCGCGTAACTTTATTGCCAAGCATGTTGTTGCTTTCGGCAATTTCGATCTCACCAAATTAATTTTGGAAACTGGTAAGAAGGATGGCGGTAATGGTAGGGTAAATTATTTCCTCACTTGGAAGGGAGAAGCCAGAACTGTTCAACTAGATCCACCGACTGAAACTTGCAGTGAGGACTTGGATAAGAACGCTCCCGGCTTATATCGCAATGGGAACGGCGTTCCTTGTATCAAGGTTTACGAATCTAAAGAGCAACCCAGTTTAAGCGTCGCCTTTACCAACGGTGGTCAACTTATCAACTTTTCTAATGAACTTGAAGGACCATTAGCCCGCGCCCGGATACGATAAAGGATTTCTATGACACTAAAACGTCTGTTTCTCCGATATTTTGTGGCGTTCATCGAGCTCCAGGTAAGACTACTTAAAGCATTGGCTCACACCGGCTCACAACAGCCCCAACAAGCGGTTTGAAGCTACATAACGGTGAACTTGCCACTCCAGGCACGAAGATGCCACACAAGCCGACACACTAGCGAATTTGCGGATCCGCTGTCTTCTTAAGCTTGATTTTGTTATACTCGTAACTATGAATGAGAATCAAAATGAATCTAATATTGTGGGCAAACCCTCCCCAGAGATGACAGATGCGTTGAGAAAACAGGATGAAATACAGAAAGCAATACGGAATCAACAAGAGCTTAGCGATTTGTCCTCAAAAATTGCTAACGTTCTTGGCGGTGGTGAATATGCCCTAACGGTTAATGGGCAAGATGCAGATCAGGGAATTGCTGATTTACAAACAGGAACTGGCATAACAGTTATTAATCTTGGTAGACGTTACGACTTTGGTGAAGAACCAAGATTATTTATGGATAAAAAAGGTGGTCTTGCCGACTGGAGAGATAGATTTGAGAGAGAAGGACATGTTTTTAATTCGGGAGAGAGGGTTTCTGTCCCTGCACATGTAGAAATTGATAAAGATGGAAATATAGGTTTAGTGGCGGATGACCAAGATGGTCGGATGGCAGATAAATTTTACCCCACAGAAATTTCAGGAGAGGCAAGAGCTATATTGGAAAAATACCGCGGTGTGGCAATTGGTTGCGTGGTTAAAGTACAGGGATTGATTGAGAGGGATTTTCAGCTCAGCGATATTCATGAATACGATGTCGAATTAGAGCCAGAGATTGTTATTCCACCTATTAATCCCACGCCTGAGCAAATTTCTAATTTACCGAGAGGCGCAAGAGTAATAACAGAGGGACGAGTATTGGGGATAGAAGTCAGAGAAGAAAAAGATAGGCTTGGATTAACACAAAAAAATTCTTATATAACGGTGGAAACTAATGATGGAAGACAACTTATAATACCTAATTGGTCTGATAATCTTCAATACGAGGATGGAGCGCTCGAAAACGTGAGAGGTAAAGGTCTGCAAGAAGGAGAAACCATTAGGATGACTTCTTATGTTCACACTGGTGAGCAAGGAAAAATTGTTCATTCTCATTACAGTAGACCCTTTTTGGTAGAAGCAACATCCCAAAGAGTTAACGAATACCAAGCGTTAAGAGAACAAGTTAAAACCGATATTAGTCGCTTGTCTCAGCTTCTAGAAGGAAATGAGTTCGTAGATGCTCGGCGCGCTTTCGCAGAATTGAGAACTCACGAACTTACACAGGATGAGTCAAATCAAGTTATTGCATCACTTGCTAATTTTCCTGAGCAAGAGCGACCCATATATGATGGTCATGAACGAAGATTGTATTGGGCAGAAAGTCTAGATAAAGCATATGGAACGCAAATTGAAAGCATGACCCAGCAAGAATTTGAGACTTTTACTAGAGCAGTCGGGACGGGCAGACGACAACAGACAGGTGAACACTGTGATGCTTCGTATGCCTTTCTTATCATGCATACTAACAATTATCCTGAAGCAACAATGCTTTCCGTATTGGCTGAATCAGTTGACGAGAGGTTGAAAAGATTAGAGGGTGTAGCCGACGAACATGAAGTCTCGTTTCCAGAAAGTTATATGCTTGAACAATCTTTGGGTTATTTAAGCAGTGTCAAACATCCAGACGCAACTAAAAAAATCCTTGAAGTAGCGCGCTATGCAATGTCTCATAAATTATATGATAAGCGCATGGAACGTGGGGATGATTGGGGTACTCCACATAAATTCCTTCACTTGCTTTGGTCTGCAACGGACGATCTAAAATCATCAATTAGAGAAACTCCTGATAACGTGTCTGCAATTGAGGATTTAAACGAATTGCTTGCTTGGCAAGATGAATTAAGACCATACCCTTTCTGTGATACAGAGGTCGAATACCTTCAGCAAATAACTGATATGTTTAGGATTTCATAAGCACACTTCGATAATCTTTTTATTGAGTACATATAGCTAATTGAGGTTGTAAATCCGGGATATGGATGTAGCCTGGATAGTTTTGTATAATCTCCCTAACATCGTTTACGATGTCCCGCAATGTATTAATCGCTTGTTAATGTGTTAAAATTGATTTAACATTTTATGTTGACATTAATTTATGGAAGATATTATCGACGGTAGAGAACAATTGCCAGAGTCTTCCACGATGTCGGCCATTACTTCAGGTAAAAGTAAGATTTCTTTAATAGGTGAGGGTAGTTTTACCCAAGCACGAGAAGTAGAGGGAAGAAGTTGGGTGGGGAGTTCTTTCCAATATGAAGTAAATT
>Ga0116143_10005839_pt1 | contig 10946 bp, 9 predicted proteins | sample AD_UKC034_MetaG_FD_89745 | JGI IMG/M metagenome (GOLD analysis project Ga0116143, IMG submission 89745) | Active sludge microbial communities of municipal wastewater-treating anaerobic digesters from USA - AD_UKC034_MetaG | ecosystem: Engineered > Bioreactor > Anaerobic > Digestate | place: USA...
GGGTGGCGAAGAAATGGACGAGGCCGATTCGGGACTGGAAAGCCGCCCTCAATCAGTTCGTCATCCTGTTCGGTGACAGGGTGCCGGTATGAATATCAGTTACACAGTTAACTTGACACCCCCAGGTTTCCAGTTCCTTGGCGATTTCAGAATTCCATTTTGCTCCCTTCTCAATGTCATCGGGAGAGAAGTAAGGTTTGACGTACTGCAACGTGGCTGGGAGCCAATTACGCAAAGCTTCTCCGAGCTTTCGGCTCAAGTCTCCGCTCCAACTGATGAATACCTTTGTGGCCATGTTTACTCCTCCTTTCGTGATAGTCGCCTAACAATGTTTATACAGCCTGTATAAACCCGCTCAAAACCCATCCGTGATATTCCGTAGCTCATCGACTTTCATTACTCAGATCCTTCAAAACATCAGACACCTCCGCCGTTTATTATGGCAACAGGTGTCTGCAATAGTGCTTATCTATGTCTTTGCTCTCTCTTTCCACAACTCCTCCCGCTTCTCTCCTGGCAGATGATATACAGTCGGATTTACACCATGTCGCTTGGTAACTGGAGGTAGGAAATTTGATCGTAAATGAAATGAAGAGGCTTTGTCAAATGGATTCTCTGAGATTATGGCAAGGTTTCGCAGCCTTGTGGTAAGGGGGCAGGAAAGATTCTTCACCTGACGGGCGCGGCCAAATAGGAGATCGGTGGTGCTTTTTTAAGGTCTTATATCGTGCTGCACTATCGCAGCCCGATTCCTCTCTTTAAATAACGATTCCAGAAGCGAAGCCGTTTTGTCGGCTCAATACCAAAACACTCGCTTATCATTTAGAGCGAACTCTAAAAAAGTCTTGACTTTTTTAGAGTTCGCTCTAAAAATATCCGTATGATTGAGCGTACGGTCCTTCCTATTATCGCTGAAGTGGTTGAGCAGTTCAACAAGATAGTCTTTATCAGCGGCCCGCGGCAGTCCGGGAAAACAACGCTGGCAAAGATGTACCAGAAGCATTTCGACCAGAGTCTCTATGTTAATTGGGATATCCTTCCCCATCAGAAAAAAATCCTCACCGAGCCTTACTTCTTTGAAAAGCAGAATCGCGACCCTCACAAACCTTTTCTGCTCATTTTTGATGAGATCCACAAATATCAGCGATGGAAGAACTACCTGAAAGGTGCTTACGATGCCTACCAGGATGAATTCCGCTTTTTCGTTACCGGCAGCGGTCGGCTTGATCTTTTTAAAAAAGGCGGAGACAGTTTGTTTGGCCGGTACTTCAGCGTGCCCTTGTTCCCGTTGAGTCTTGGCGAGTTGCGGGGCAAGCTCACCACTCTCGCTGAATTCAGAAAATCGCTTGAAGATCCACCTGCTTCTTCCAAGGAAAGCAGCAGCAACTACGACAGGCTGTTCCATTTCAGCGGATTTCCCGAGCCGTATGTGCGGGGCACAAAAGAATTCTATTACCGCTGGTTCTCAGAACGGAAAACCCTCCTGGTGCGCCAGGAGATCAGAGATGCCAGCGCTATCCGCGAAATCTCTCTTCTGGAACACCTTGCTCACCTCATTCCGGAGCGGATCGGGAATCCCCTTTCATTGAATGGTCTCAAGGAGGATATCGGCGTTGCCTTTGAAACCATTCGAAGTTGGTTATTGCTGCTCGAGCAGTTCTATTACCTGTTCCGCCTTAGTCCTTTCACCGGAAGGCTTACACGCACGCTCCGCAAGGAAACAAAAGCCTATCTTTTCGACTGGGTTGAAATAGATAATGAGGCACTGCGCTTTGAAAACCTTGTTGCCTTCCATTTACTCAAGGCAGTGAAGATTTGGAAATCTATGGGACAGCCAACTATCGAGCTTAACTACCTTCGCGATAAAGAAAAGCGCGAGGTGGACTTTGTTCTGTCGGAAAAAGGAAAGCCGTTCTGTTTGATCGAATGCAAAGATTCTGATGACGACCTTGCCCCTAGTCTTCTTCATTTCCAGAAGAAACTTGAAGTACCTTATGCGGTGCAGCTGATGCACAGCCCCGGAATCTGCAAGAAGATGCGTCGGGAAGGATCGATACAGTGGGTCATCTCGGCAGACCGTTGGCTCACGGCCCTTCCGTAGGGAATCGCCAGTCTCAACGAGACGGGCATAGTATGTCGTTATTGCCGATCAATCAACTCCTTCCCCAATCGATGCGCCTTCTCCCTGGTTTTTTCCCCCAGATCCCGCGTTGACTGCTTCGCAGCAAGACCAATAAAGAGCACGCCGACTGTGCGAGCGCCCAGCAAGCTGGCTGAGGTCTTCAACAGAGCGACGACGCTGGTTGACAGACGGGCTAGAAAGGAAGGTGCTGCGGAGGAGACGACCACAACCGCACGCTTGTCTTTGCGGTTGCTTCGCGGCTTCGGCGCATTCGCTCCCCAGGGCCAGTAGCTAAAACAAATCAGCCGTTCAATGAACCGCTTCATAACTGCGGTTACCGTACCGAAGTTCACAGGCGAAGCGAGCACGATCGCATCCGCATGACCGATCTGCTCCAGGATGCCGCCCATATCGTCGAGAATGCAACATTGTCCTCGACGCTCTCCTTTCTCTTGCGTACATGTACGGCAATTCCTGCAAAACTCGATCTGCTTATCGATCAGGTAGATTTTTATTGCCTCGGCGCCACCTTCGCGAGCGGAAGCAAGAATCTCATCGACGGCTTTGTCGATGATTCCGCCTTTTCGATAGGTGCCGGTGATTGCTACCACCCGTATGCGGTCATCCAATGCACTCTCCTTACAGTGGGTGATCTCTTGATTACTTTTGATTTATAATTTTTCAGGGATAGCCTATCCCTTCGGGTGCATCCGGATCGGCCACGCAGTTAAACAGCGATTGCAGCCGCGTGGGATTGCCGGCCTGGCACTTCGGGCAACGCAGCTCGATTGGTTCTTGGCAGTCCAGGTGCACGATCTCAAATATCTCCTTGCACTGGCTGCACTCGCACACATTGATGAGCACGCCTCTTCCCCTGTCTTTCGCAACTCACTGTGGTTAAGGGATTTCTTTTGGAGGGGTTTTGCTGAAGACCTTCAGCAGGGAGGCTTTTCAGAGTCAGGTTCCGGTGAGTGCAGTTGCGATCAAGGCCGCTCCGAGTAATCCGGCGCCCCACTTCAGCCAGCCTTCGATCCAGATCATGGATACCAGAAGACCGGCGCCCAGCACCGCCCGCAGTATTGCTTCATTCTTGCCGACGTTTCGTGCAATGTGCATCGAACTGCCCTCCCACAGAGATAGTGATTATGGTAAGACAGATGGATGGTGCGCATGACGCACCCTTACCTGAATCAGTATCCGGTATTTCCTCCCAGGGTACTCCGTTTTTTGATAAAAGCCAAGCTGAAGCAGTAAAAGCAGTGAGGAGTGAGGAGAAATGGCCTCTGGGCAGCCCGAGATTGCTTTGTCGCTTATGCTCCCGGTGAGGACAAGGAGAAGGAAAAAGATTGGAAAGCGTCTAATGAGGCAAGAATTAATAGGTAGCAACGTTGCAAGAAGTTGTAGACCCTTCGACTTTGCTCAGGGTGACATACGCTTGACTCAGAGTGGCAAGATCAGACTAGGTTGGCATTCCTGGCGTGGAGTAGGATTTGCGATGTCTTTGGGTCTCGGAAGAGCGGATTCATCGCGATGCAAGGCAATAACCTATCCGCCGGCGGCGAATTTCATGACTGGCGTGATCGTCACCCGGTCTCCGGTCCTGAGGCAGATGTTCAGATGGAATCCTTGTCTGAGCTGCCGTTTATTGAGCCATATGGTATATTCAGGTCGGACTGCGCCGTCTTCCTGCACCAGATCGTCGTAAAGCGTCTTTCCATCGAGGTCGACGATCTGTTTGAGGAAATCGACCAGAGTCTTGCCATGAAAAAGCAATGTCTTTTCCTCCCAGCCCAATATATCCCGGATGGTCGCCATGGCAATAATGATGATTTCCTTGGGGACAGGCGAAGAGACGGCGGGGTCTGCAGTGATGGATTGTTTTATATCTTTGTTCATGGTTGAGGACTATACCCGATCTTTGCTCCGTTGACAAGTAGGGTGGAATTTGAGCTCAGGAGGGCAGGCGCAAGGCTGTTTCTACGCCGTTTTTAACTTTCGCTCATAGCTCCGCTGCTCTATGCTCTTCGCTCCAAGCTTCCGTTATTGCGTTGCACGGCAAAAGCGGGTATAGTTCTTCTTCCTTTTCCCAGGAATTTCGTACCGGAATGCTGGTACAACATGCTTGTGCACTTGCTTTATGAATATTACCATCATTATAACGTGTTTACTGATCATTGTCGCACGGATCGTGGATGTTTCGCTCGGAACCCTGCGCACCGCCTTCATCGTTCAGGGCCGCAGAAGCATAGCCTTCCTGATCGGCTTCGTTGAGGTGCTTATTTGGATAACTATTGTCTCCAAAGTTATCACCAACCTCCACCAGCCGGTGTACGCGGTGTCCTATGCCTTTGGATTCGGTCTGGGAACGTTTGTCGGTATTTCAGTGGAAGCATGGATGGCCAAAGGACAGCAGGTCATCCGCATATTCACCCGCCGGGGTGCAGTTATTGCAGAGTGCCTGCGCTCTCACGGCTTTGTAGTGACGCAGTTCGAGGGGGTCGGCAAGGAAGGACCCATCACCATGCTTTTTCTGGAGACTATGCGCAAACAGGTGCCTCAGATTATTTCCTTCATCACGAAGGAAGATCCTGATGTATTCTATATCGTCGACACCGTGCGTCACAGTTCCGGCAGAAGACGTCGGTACCGGAATCATACGGTTAAGTAAAGAAGCTGCTCTTCTTCCTCGGAGAAGCGATTTTTTTCCGATGCTGTCAGAATTTAATAATAAACAGTTGGTATGATCACTAAACACACACCCGATAAAACTGCGGCACTGATTGTCGCTGTCTTCTCCTCCTTCCTTGCTCCATTCATGGGCTCGTCGGTGAATGTAGCACTTCCGATCATTGGAAAAGAATTTGCCATGGACGCGATTCTGTTGAGCTGGATCACTACTGCGTATCTGCTGGCTGCATCTGCGCTGCTGGTGCCATTCGGCCGTCTTGCTGACATTCACGGAAGGAAAAAGATTTTTACCATTGGTATCTGGATTTTTTCTATCGGCGCGGTGCTTACCGCTTTTGCCGATTCCAGTACGCAGCTCATCCTCTGCCGGATCTTTCAGGGTATCGGCAGCGCAATGATTTTCAGTACTGGTTTGGCAATCCTAACCTCGGTCTTTCCGCCTCACGAGCGCGGAAAAGTGCTTGGCATCAATATCGGCTCGGTGTATCTCGGCCTTCTCCTGGGGCCTTTTTTCGGTGGACTGCTTACCGAGCACTTGGGCTGGCGCAGCCTGTTCGTTGCGACTCTTCCACTCAGCATAGTGGTCATCCTGCTGCTTCTTTCGAAAGAAATGAAGGGTGACTGGGCGGAGGCGAAAGGAGAACGTTTTGACATCACGGGCTCAGTCATTTATGTGACCGCCATTGTCGCACTTATGTCAGGATTTTCCGAGCTGCCTGAAACGAGAGGAGCCTTGCTGCTCCTCGCGGGCATCATCGGGATCGCACTTTTCCTGATTCTGGAGTCCCGTATCTCCAGCCCGGTTCTTTCCCTGACGATCTTCAGGAACAACCGAACCTTCACTTTTTCCAACGCTGCTGCCTTCATCAATTACAGCGCCACCTTTGCTTCCGGTTTTCTCCTCAGCCTGTATCTTCAATACATCAAGGCAATGAGCCCGCAGCAGGCAGGCACCGTCCTCATGGCCGCACCGGCGATCATGGCCTTTATCTCTCCCTTTGCCGGACGGCTGTCTGATCGAATCGAGCCGCGAGCGGTCGCGACCGCAGGCATGTCGCTCAATGTCGTTGGCCTGATGCTCTATGCGCTTCTTAATGAATCCTCCTCCGCCACATTCATTATATTCTCTCTGCTTCTGAATGGATTAGGATTTGGATTGTTTTCGTCGCCTAATACTAATGCTATCATGGGCTCGGTAGACTCTGCGTACCTGGGGGTGGCCTCGGGTACGAATGCTACGATGCGGGCTACCGGCATGGTATTCAGCATGGGTATTGCCATGCTCATCTTTGCACTCTATATCGGCAGAGTCGAGATTACCCCGGAGAGTTATCCGGAATTTCTCGTGAGCATGCGCATCATTTTCGTCATATTCACGATCTTATGCGCGATCGGATCGGTTGCCTCGTTTGCGGGAAGAAGAAAACACTAAGGAGCAGCATATGGAAAAGATCCATCTCACTCCCGATGATCTTCAGCAGCTGTCTTTACTGGGCATCAGTGAAGAGCAGGTGCGTGCACAGATCTCTATTTTTCAGGAAGGCACGCACTTCCTCACACTGGATCGGCCCTGCACGATCGGAGATGGCATTGTTATTGTACCGGGAAGTGCAATGAACAATTTTCTCGAACAACAGTACCGAGCCAGCCAGGCTGGACGGTGCACCAAGTTCGTTCCGGCCTCCGGTGCTGCCACCCGCATGTTTCAGAGTCTGCTGTGGTTTCGGAACGAGCAATGTAGCTGCCGGCGTGAAGACGCAGTCTGCCTGGCAGATTCTGGACCCTCGGTGGCTCGAGAGATACTAATGTTTATGGATCGGATTGGCGACTTCCCTTTTCTTGGTGAACTTCGATCGTGCATGAAACAACACGGACTGGATGCGGATGCACTCATAGGCGACGGTGAGTTTTCGCAGATCGTCGACTACCTGCTTGCCGATTTTGGTCTTTCTTATGCTTCGTATCCCAAGGCGCTGCTTGCGTTCCACCGTTACCCGGATACGGTCCGAACTGCCTTGGAAGAACATCTGGTGGAAGCCGTCCACTATGTTCGAGATGCTGGCAACCGCTGCCGCGTTCATTTTACCGCCTCACCGGAGCACGAGGCTGCTTTCCGCCGCAGCATCGACGTTCTTAAGCCGATTTATGAAGAGATGTTTCAGGTGTGTTATGAAGTTGCCCTTACGTTTCAGCAGCCCCGCACTGACACAATCGCCGTCGATCTGAACAACCAGCCGTTTCGTGATGACAGTGGAAGGCTCGTCTTTCGACCTGGCGGGCATGGTGCTCTCATAGAGAATCTCAACGATCTTGGTGGCGATATCGTTTATATCAAGAACATTGACAATGTGGTACCTGACCGACTCAAGCCGGAAACCAACCTCTGGAAGAAGCTGCTCGGCGGATACCTTATTGAAACCGAAGAAAAGATATTTGCGTATCTCAAGGCGTTGACGACCGGTCGGTATACCGGGGATACTCTTGATGAGGCATTGGCCTTCGCTGAACATATTCTGCATCTTCGTCCGGCCGCAACGTCACTGAGCGACGAACAGAAGAAAGCGTTCCTGATCCAGAGGCTCAATCGGCCGATACGGGTTTGTGGAATGGTCAGGAACGTGGGCGAGCCGGGCGGCGGGCCTTTCTGGGTTCGGGATGATGACGGATCGTTATCCCTGCAGATCGTGGAAAGCGCCCAGGTCAACATGGCGGCAGCAGATCAGCGGGATATTTGGAACGCAGCCACACATTTCAATCCGGTGGACCTGGTCTGCTCGGTGCGAAACTTCAATGGTGAACCGTTCAATCTTCATCAGTATGTGGATCATCGCGCGGTCTTCATTTCCCGAAAGTCCAAAGATGGCCGAGAGCTGAAAGCGCTGGAATTGCCGGGCCTGTGGAACGGCGCCATGGGCAACTGGAACACCGTGTTTGTGGAAGTGCCGCTCATCACTTTCAACCCGGTAAAGACAATCAATGATCTGCTGCGAGAGGAACATCGGGCGCTGTAGCGATTCAAGATTCAAAATTCAAGGTTCAAAATTGAATTGGTAATGTAAAGGATTGAGATGTACTGCCTAGAGCGACTTCTGTTTTCACACTCGGCCGCAGCTTCGAATAGCACACCTCGAAGACCGAATCTGGAATCTTGAATTTTGAATCTTGAATCCCTCTTGGGGCTTGTTTAATCGATCACAGTGCGATACTGTTCTTCACAGAACGACGTTGAACTGCGTCATGATCGTTCTGTGTTTCAGTACATGACCTTTTTCCCGATCCTGTGGAGGGTGCTGTGACCGAACATTCCATCTTGTCAGTGCTTGACACCCCTTTGGTACATCAGGCAATCTTCTATCCCCGGCCGGCTCTGGGCGAACAGGAAGGAGATGATCGCAATCTCTTTTTTGATGTGGAGCCCGGTATCCGCATCGGGTGCCGTCTTTATCAAGCGGGTAAGACGTTCCCGACAATTCTGTATTTTCATGGAAACGGGGAAATCGCTACTGATTATGACGACATCGCCCCTCTCTACCTCGAAAAGGGTATGAATCTGTTCGTCATCGATTACCGCGGTTATGGCTTCAGCACCGGCACACCTTCCATCGCCTCCATGCTTGATGATGCCCGGGTAGTTTTCGGAAAGGCCCGAACGTGGCTTACCGCCAATGGTTTTCACGGGCTCTTGGTAGTAATGGGCCGTTCTCTGGGGAGTCTCTGCGCCACCGAGGTGGCGAAGGAGTCTCAAGCGCATATCGACGGTCTCATTATCGAAAGCGGCTCTGGCACTAACTTCCGTAATTATCTTGACCTGTGCGGAGTCCTTTCCGCCGGCCATCCGGTGTGGGAAAAAAGCCAGGGATTCTTCAGCAAAGACAAAGTGCGGGTTATTACCAAGCCGACTCTGATCATTCATGCTGAGTTTGATTCTCTCATTCCGGTGGAAGAAGCGAAGGTTCTGTATGAGCATGCAGCTTCTCCGCAAAAGAAGCTGGTCATCATTCCCGGCGCTGACCACAACGACCTCATGTACACCGGCATGGAGCTTTACTTCAACAGCATTACGGAATTCGTGAAATCCCTGAAGCAGTAAGGAGTAAAGAGTGAGGAGCGAGGGCATATACTCCTTGCTCCTCGCTCCTCACTCCTTACTGCTTAGATCCTCACTGCTTAGATGATTTTCGACAGATCGAACAGGGTGAGAGTGGTGTTGGCATTGGCGGTGATGAACAGGTGGGGACTGGTGGGAAAGAAGGATATCCATGTCGGTACCCAGAGCAGATGAAGGATCTTCAGCTCGCGGCCGCTCGGCGCGTCCCAGATCCTGATCGTGTGATCACCGCCGGCTGATACAATGATCCGTCCATCAGGAGAAAAAGCACAGGCATTCACTCCATCATTATGACCTTGCAGGATGAGCAGTTCAGTGCCCCCTGCTGCCGGCCACACCCGCACGGTCTGATCCGAAGAGGCGGAGGCGATGCGTTTCCCATCAGGAGAGAAGCGGCAGGACCTGATTCCGCCCTTATGTCCTTCCAGTATTCTCACTTCATGGCCGCTTTCCCTTTCCCATATTCTCAACGTCCGATCAGATGAGCCGGAGACAATGTATCTGCCATCTGGTGAAAAAGCGCACGCACCTACCCAGTCCGTATGCCCTTCAAGTACCCTGGCTTCATGTCCGTTTGCCATTTCCCATATTCGCACCGTCCGGTCTGACGATCCTGTAGCAATTAAACGGTTGTCCGGCGAAAAGTCACATGCTTTCACCCAGTCCTTATGGCCTTTCAGTGTTCTCAGTTCCCGGCCGCTTCCGGTCTCCCAGATCTTGGCGGTCCGATCGGCGGAACCGGAGACAATGTACTTTCCATCCGGAGAGAATCCGCAGACATGTACCGTATTCATGTGTCCTTTCAGTGGAAATCGTTTGCGGCCGGTCGGGATCTCCCACAGCTTAAGAGAATGATCCGAAGATCCTGACACCAACAGATTCCCATCCGCAGAAACATCACACGAATGTACCCAGCCGGCATGACTGTCAAACGGGATCAATTCTCGGCCGGCGGCAACCTCCCAGAGCTTGAGCGTATGATCGGAAGAACCAGAGACGATCAGCATGCCGTCCGGGGAAAAGGCGCAGCTCCGTACCATGCTTGTATGTCCGTTCAGAGTCTTTATCTCTTCGGCAGTGGTGGCGTTCCAGAGTTTGAGCGTATGGTCGGAAGAACCGGACACGATCAGGGTTCCATCCGGAGAAAAGGCACAGCCATTAACACCATTGCGGTGTCCTTCCAGAGTCTTTCGTTCCCGCCCGGTATCGACTTGCCATAGCTTCAACGTCCGGTCAGACGAACCGGAGATAATCAGTTTCCCATCCGGAGAGAACGCGCATGCACTCACTGTGCTGCCGTGCCCTTCCAGAGTCATCAACTCCTTGGCTGTTGCGGCTTCCCAGATTCTTACCGTTTGATCCGACGAACCAGAGGCAATCAACAATCCATCCGGAGAAAAACAGCAGGTTCGCACCCAGCCCTGATGGCCTTCCAGCGTTTTTACCTCCTTACCGGTCGATACGTCCCAGATCCGCACGGTGCAGTCATCCGAACCGGACACGATCAGGGTTCCATCCGGAGAAAAGGCGACCGAGCGCACCCAGTCCTTATGTCCACCAATGGTTCGTATCTCTTTCCCCAGTGCAGCATCCCAGAGTTTCAGGGTGCGATCGCACGAACCGGAAGCAATCAAACCTCCATCCGGAGAGAAAGCGCAGGCAATTACACTCTCCGGGTGTCCTTTCCGTGTCCACAGCTCCCGGCCGGTTGCCGCTTCCCACAGCTTCAGCGTCTGGTCGGAGGAAGCGGAGAGGACGTGCCATCCATCTGGTGAAAATGCGCAGGCAGTTACCGGAGCAGAATGCCGCAGATTAGGTGAGCCGAAAAATCCTCGCAGAGCCGAAGAAATCCGACCCTGGTAGTATGCGAAGTTCTTATCCAGAGGAGAACCAGCTTTATCAAGGGTAAGAACGGTTTCTTCGCCAAGGATAGTCTCCGTAGGACGTTGCAAGAGTTCCCGGACGATTTCTTCGTTCAGAATAATTTTTAGGAATTGTTCTCGAGCGGTTCGGTCGCCCTGTTTACCA
>Ga0116143_10005841_pt1 | contig 10944 bp, 5 predicted proteins | sample AD_UKC034_MetaG_FD_89745 | JGI IMG/M metagenome (GOLD analysis project Ga0116143, IMG submission 89745) | Active sludge microbial communities of municipal wastewater-treating anaerobic digesters from USA - AD_UKC034_MetaG | ecosystem: Engineered > Bioreactor > Anaerobic > Digestate | place: USA...
CCTCATTGTGTTTAACCGTGATTTTGCCCCGGGGTTGGCATTCAAACTGATCCTTCACCTTGTGGTAGGTGATATCCGAAATGTTGATCCTTCCTGGTTCGCCGTAAGACTCCAGCCTGGCCGCGATATTGACCGTATCCCCCCATAAATCGTAGGCAAACTTGTCGCTCCCCACGATGCCCGCCACCACCGGACCGGTGTGAATGCCGACCCGGACCTGGCAATACGGCAATCCCTTTTCCAACCGGTCCCTGTTGTACCGTTCAATGAAACGCAGGATGTCCAGGGCTGCGCGGACCGCATGGTGGGCATGCAGGGGATCGGGATAAGGCAGGCCGGATACACTCATGTAAGCGTCTCCAATGGTTTTTATTTTTTCCAGCCCGTGGTCTTTCATGATCTGATCAAAAGCCCGGAAACAATCATCGAGGAAAGAGACCAGTTCCGTGGCCGACATGGCTTTGGTCATTTTGGAAAATCCTTCGAAATCAGTAAACAAAATGGTGACTTCGGAGTATTGCCTGGGCGCCGATTTGCCCGAGGTTTTCAATTCATGGGCGATTTCTTCCGGCATCATGTTGAGCAGGAGCCGGTCGGACCTTCCCTTTTCCTCCTCCAGCAGTTTTTTCTGGTTTTCAATGGTTGCGGTGCGTTCGTTTACCCGGGCCTCCAGGGTTTCATACAATTCGGCATTCTGCAGGGAAATGGCCATCTGGCCGGAAAGGAGTTGGAGAATTTCCAGCCGTTCCTCGGTAAAGACATCGGTGGCCAGGTTGTTTTCCAGGTAAAGGATGGCGACGATTTCGTTGTTGCGCATCACAGGCATGCACAGGACCGACAAGGGTTTTTCCTTTTCGATATAACTGTCCCGGGCAAAACGAAGATCAAAGGAGGCGTTGTTCAGGATCAGGCTTTCCCTGGAATTGAACACATAATTCACCACCTGTCTTGAAAGTCCCGGCGACTCGGACAATTTTGAGGAGACCACCACTTGCTGGCCTGTCCCTTCTTTGGAAATAAAAGCTTCCACACTCAGGCCCTCTCTGCCCGGGGTGATAAAAAAGCCTTTTTGGGCGCCGGCATTCTGCACGGCGATATCCAAAAGACTGATCAGCAACTTTTCATAGACGACCTCCTGGGAAAGGCTGTTGGATGCGCGAACAACGCTGTTGAGGTCGATGGAAGAAGTCCCGGCCCGTTCCACCGTTTCGCGTCCGCCTGTATTTTTCTCCAGGAGGAAGGGGTGCTTTTTTTCGAGAGCCTTGAGCTTGCTGTAAGCTCCCCAGTTGGTGTAGTCGATCCAGGCTTCACGGATCAGGAATTCAGCGTGTTGATTAATGCCCAATTGGTATTCCAGTTCGGACCATCGTTCATGGACCATGCCCGCGATCTGATGCATACCCCGGGACCGGGCTTTGCGCTCAGCGGAAGAATAATAACTTACGGCTTTCCGGTAATCCGCTTCTGCGGCGGCTTGTTCAGCGAGGATCAGGTCATATTTGGCGCCGAAGTTTTGGGGAGAACTCAGAGCCCATTTCCGGATCATCTTTACCGACTTCTTAAGTTTCTTCGCCAATCGGGCGTCTGGTTTTTGTTTCAACAGGGCCGCGATCGTCAGGGCCTGGAATATAAAGAGGTCGGGATGTTCGGCCAGCCCGAGAAAGGCCGGATACATGGGTTCGCTCAGGTTGAAATAGTCCAGCGCCCTGCTGAAGTCCCCCTGAACATAATGGAAATACCCCTTCTGGAAATAATAAATGGCCAGGGGCATGGGTATCTTATGGGTTTTTGCCCAATCCTCAATAAATGCGAAATGTTCCTTTTCGCCGGTGTATTCATGAAAAATTTCCGCGGAAGGTTCCCGGTCAAGAAACTGGGTGACGATCCGTGCATAACTCAGGAAAAAATGCAATACCAGGGTGTTGTGCGTCTTTCGGCTGAAATGGGCATAAGTCAGCAGTTTTTCATATACCGATTCCAGGTGTTCCCCATTGTAATAAGGGATGCGCCACATGAATGAAACCGCATACCCCGCGTAGATCAGATCATTGGTCGCCACCCCGGACTGGTAGGCGATCTGGAGGCCCGGCATAGCCGCCTCATAAGGTTGTTTCCAATGGGACACACAACCTTCGGCGATGACATAGACTTTAGAGCGCAGGGAATTGTCCTGGAATTTTTCATTCAACCGGATTCCCAGCCTTGAAAACTCAAATCCGTTTTCCGCATCCTTGAGTTGGGCGGTCACGACAAAGCCATAAAAGGCATATGCCAGGGCGGATTCCACGGCGTTCCCATGGGTGATGGAATAATTGACCATCTTGAGGATAAAATAAACCAGCAGGTTCTGCTTTTGCAGCAGGTAGGCTGGCCCCCAGATATTCATCAGAATGCGCATGGCCAGTTTGAGCGCGGGGTCAGACATGGCCGGACGGTGAAACAGGGATTCCGGGGTCTTCCCCCTCAGCTTGAACTTGACCCGGACCAGTTCCAGCATGACCTGGCCCTGGCTTGGGTTGACGGGCAAGGGGATACCGAGCTGGGCAAGGCCTTTTTTTGCCATGTCGATGGCATGGGCATGGCGCTGGGTATTTTCATACAGGCGCATTTTTTGGGCATAGAGCTCCGCTTTCTCCAGGGCGCTGCCGGCGCGGTTTATGGCTTTGTCAAAGACCTGTTCGGACTGGTCAAAATTGCCGCAGAGGTATTCGGCTTCCGCCTGGGAAAAGAGGAGGTCCTGGTAGAGGGCAGATTTTTCATCCTGGACCAGGTTGATCGCCGCCCGGATATAATTGAGGGCCGGAATATAGGCATTGGAATTTTTTGCCCGTTCACCGGCTTCGTAGTTGAGGGTGGCCACATAATTGATTTCCTCCGGGTTCTGGATGAGATGGGAACCGTTGTTGAAATGGTTGACCACGTCAAACAGCATATCCCGGTCAGGATTATTTTTATAGCTTTCATTGAGCAGCCTCGCAACGCAGAGGTGGGTCATCGCACGCTGTTCAGGGCTGATCAGGGAATACGCCGCCTGCTGGATGCGGTCGTGATTAAATTGGAAAAAGACCTGCCTGTTGTCCTGCAGACCGGTCACTCCGATCTCTTCCCAGAGGTCGTCCTTGTAATGTTTGTTCCAATTGCCCAGGGGATTGACAAAACCGGCCTCCACCGATTCCCATAGGGCGGCCGACACCTGGTTGACATGGTATTCCGAAGCAATGCTGAGGTTGTGCAGGTCAAAACGATTGCCGAGAAAAGCGGCAATGTTCAGGATAAACTGCCCGCCCTTGCTCAGCTTTTTTATCTTGAGTTCTACCAGGTCGATCACATTGGCGGTGACGGCCAATTTGTCGATTTCCGCTTCGTTCCATTTCCATTCCAGGTCGGCATCCGAATAATACAGCAGTTTTTCCTCTTCCAGTTTTTCCAGGAATTGCCGGATAAAAAAAGGATTGCCCTGGGATTTCTTGATGAGCAGGGCGGACAGCCTGGCGGTGGCTTCCATGCTGGTATGCAGGGTATCGGCCAACAGTTCATTCACGGAGAGGCCGTCCAGTTCCTTCAGCTGGATTTCATTGGTCCGGTCGGGCCTTTGTTCACGTATCCTGCCCAGCATCATCATGAGGGGATGGGAGAGATTCACCTCGTTGTCCCGGTAGGCCCCGATAATCATAAAATATTTTATGGCCGGACTGAGCAGCAGGTATTCGATCAGGTCGAGGGAGCCACTGTCGGCCCATTGCAGGTCATCGATAAAAAGCACCAGGGGATGTTCGGCCGTAGCCAGGACCGAGATAAATCGTTCAAACAGTTTAAGGAAGCGGGCCCTGGATTCGGTGAATCCGAGTTTGAGGGCAGCTTCTTGCTGGCCGATGAGCAGGTTCAACTCCGGGATGATGTCCGTGAGCAGGGAACCGTTGTCCTCCAAAATAGGCTGTAGTTCGCCGGCGATCTTTTGGGCGGCTTCCTGGCCCTGGGCAAGGACGTACCGGACCAGGCTTCCGAAGGCCTGTCCGAATGCATTGAAGGGAAGGTCCTTTTGGTATTGATCAAATTTACCGAAAACAAAAAAACCGTTTTGATGGATGATGGGTTTCTGCACTTCATTGATCAGCCTTGTTTTGCCGATCCCGGAATACCCGCTCACCATCAGGCCCATCGTATGGCCTTCCCGGGCCCGGTTGAAGGATTGCATCAGGACATCCAGTTCCCGGTTTCGTCCGTAGAGCTTTTCAGAGATCCTCAGTTTGGAGTAATGGTCGTGCTCGCCCAGCACCATCCCGGAGGCATGGCCTTTACTGACCCTTTCCTTTATCTCTTTGATATCCGTCTTGAGGCCGGAAATGCTCTGGTACCTGTTTTCCGCATTCTTGGACATCATCCGGAGGATGAATTCCGAAACGATGGGAGGCACGGCCCGGTTGATCAGGTGGGGCTCGACGGCTTGTTTGGCAATATGGGCATGAATGATTTCTGAAAGGTTGCCGTCAAAGGGCATCCGGCCCGTGACCAGCTTGTAGAAGAGCACACCGAGCGAATAGATATCCGTGCGATAATCGATGCTCCGGTTCATGCGTCCTGTTTGTTCCGGGCTCATATAAAACGGCGAGATCGAATCCTGTACGGAATGGTCGATCCGTTGGGCCGTGGTGGATAGCGTGGTGGCATGGCCGAAATAGGACAGCTTGATGTTTTTCAGATCGGGCGAAACCAGAAAAGAGGACGGACTGATGTCCCGGTGGACAACCCCCCGGGCATGGACCTTGCCGACACAATCCGCAAGCAGGTAAGCCAGGTCCAGGAAGTCGGGTATAGACAAATGCAACTTGTCGATCTCCGACTCCAGCGTATTGCCCTGAAACATTTCTTTAATCACCCCGATGCCGGCTTCCTGCCGGATGATCTCATGGGCTTTGAGGATCTGCGGGGATTCCAGAATGCTCGAAATCTCATAGTCGTTTTTCAAGCCGACCAGGGATTCAAAGTCATACAGGCGCGAAGCGGGCAATTCGAGCAGGTAGGGCTGTCCGTCACGGCCGGTAGCCTCGAAGTAATTGCACCTGGTGGTTTTTATCTTTAATGGCCCGATCGAATATTCATACATAATTTTGGTGACGCCTCCTTGGTTAATGGGGTTTTACGGCAGAAAAGACCAGGTAATTCCATAGGTCTTTTTTCAGGGCCTTGTATTGGTAGAAGGTGGACCATAGGTTTTTCTGAAGGGTTTGATTTCTCCGGTTCATGAGCCTCATCAGGTTTCCGATGACCCATCCGGGGAAAAAATAGTAATACAGCCTTTGCGCGGAGGGCTTGATTTTATCCGTAATGTTTCCGCAGTTTATTTGTTTGAATCCGCATTCCTCCATCATCTCGGAAAAACGTCCGGAAAGTTCAAAAAATGGAACGGCCCAGGCATCGGCCCAGCGCTGCATCAGGGGCCTTCCCTCCGGTTCATGACCCGCCGGAAGGGAAAAGAAATCGGCAACAGCCAGCCTCCCCCCGGGTTTCAGCAGACGGAAAGCTTCTTTCAGAAAAGCTTTTTTGTCGTTGGCATGGCATACGCTCTCCATGGCCCAGACGGCGTCAAAACTCGCGGGCTCAAAACCAGTCGAAGTATAGTCCCTGGTTTCGAAAAGACAGCGGTCGCCAACCTGGTGGGCGGCCGCATTGGACCTGCAGGTGGCGATTTGTTTGTCGCTCAGGGAAATCCCCATGGTCCGGCACTGGTGCCTTGCGGCCAGATAAATGGAAGATCCTCCTACGCCGCAGCCCGCATCCAGTACATAGTCACCCGGCCGGGCCTGGATCACCGTGGCCAGATGGGCATTCATTTTTTCCAGGGCCTCACGCAGGGAGGAAGTATTTTCGTCCCAATAACCATAGTGCATGGCCATTTTTGATTTCAGGTGCCAGACCAATTCATAATCGGTCTGGCACTGGTCATAATATCGAATGACTTCTTCGTGAGTCATTGGGGCAACGGGCATTATAGGATAAGTTGTGAGCTTTCAATATAGAAAAAATGAAGGGAATCAGACAAAATATTTAAGAATGATTAGTAAAAGGGTGATGAGGCTCACCAGAAAGGCGGAAATGGACTTATAAATGTCGTCGAATTTGCCTCTGGCGATTACCGAATTGATATAAATCTGATTGCACAATTCGCGGTGGACCAACTCCGGGCTGCCCACAATGGTTTTGGAATGTTCATAATATTCATCCGGGGATTTGTGCCGTCGCGCCACACTGCCGAAAAAAATGATGGAGGAAGGAAACTTCAGTTTCAATGAAGGCTGAAGGCATCGAAACCCAAAAAAAATAGCGACCAGGGAGGATAAAAGGTAAAGCATGACCAGGATTAGGATCACAACAGAATCCTTCACCAGCAACGAGATCGCCTCTGCATTGGAAAAGGCCAGCGAAATGGATATACCATAGATCATGAATATGGTATAGGCTTTGGTATCCGACTGCCTGATCCAGGCCAGATTAATATCTAAAATCCTCCAGTAATTTTCAGTGATTTGGTCATTGCCTTCAGGGTATTCAAAAGACGACTCACTGCTCGAGATGACCTGCATGATTCTGGGAATTTAGACGGCAATGTGATTGGCTTTTAAATGATTGAGGTATATCAATTTTGCCGGAGCCCTTTTGGTTTTTGAAAATTTGGTAAAATATTCATGCGCCTCCAGGAAACTGATCTGAAGATTGTTCCATTCTTCGGCAGAAATCGGGTTTATGTATAATTTTATTTCGCGGAATAGGGTGTCGGCAATGGCAAAAACATCGTCCCGGCCCAGGTAATCCAGGTCCGCATCACAAATAATCCGTTCCAAAATGGTATCGGGGGTTTGAGGGATTTTGGTGGCCATGATCATACCGCAAATCACTTCGATTTCATGCCGCGGCAAGTGAAAGCCGGGCAGGATTTCCCGGGCGATCTTGCAACCCATTTCTTCGTGCCCCTTATAAGTATAAATAAATCCTGAATCGTGAAGCAAACTGGCCAGGCGCAGCAATTTGACATCCTTCACGGCAACCTTTTCGGTTTTGGCAATTTTAAGAGCGGCATTCAACACATCCTCGGTGTGGTGCAATCCGTGATAAGAAAGATCACCGGGAAGTTCTTTTTTCAATTTTAACCGAATCGCTGCTTCAGCTTCTTTATATTCAGGAGCTTTTTGTCTCATAAAAAACAAGGCAATTTCATAAATATAGATTTTCCCTGCAAATCCCGGTTCGGTTATTGCTGAATGATTACAAAAATGAGTCCAAATTTCAGTTAAAATAAAGGAAATGAAAAATTCCGGATTAAAAAAGCCGGTTTTGGGTTATATTAAATTGATAACCTATCAGTTACAAATAACAAAAAAAATTAAACTATTTATTAAACCTAGCCGCTTTATCCTTTAAAACACCCCTGGGCTTCAACTTAATCACAGAATTTCTAACTTGCAGGGATGCGTATAGGAATTGTCTGCTACCCCACCTTCGGGGGTTCCGGGGTAGTGGCCACGGAATTGGGCCTCGGCCTGGCCAAACGCGGCCACGAAGTGCATTTCATCACCTACAAGAGACCGGTCCGCCTAAGCCATTTCATGACCAATATCTATTACCACGAGGTGAATGCCCTGGATTACCCCCTTTTCGAGTACACCCCCTACGACACCACCCTGGCGAGCAAACTGGTCGATGTGATCAAATTCGAAAAAATCGACTTGCTGCATGTGCACTATGCCATCCCGCACGCCACCATCGCCTTTATCGTAAAAAAAATACTGGAAACCCAGGGCATCCGCATTCCCGTGGTCACCACCCTCCATGGGACGGACATCACCCTCGTCGGGGCCGATCCTTCCTTTGCACCGGTGGTCGAATTCAGCATCAACCAGTCCGACGGCGTCACGGCCGTTTCCCGTGATCTGAAAGACGACACGCTCCGTTATTTTAATATCAGCCGGGACATCCGGGTGATTTACAATTTCATCGATTTTGACCGCTTCCGGAAAATCGACAAGGAGCATTTTAAAAAAGCCCTTGCCCCCGATGGGGAAAAAATACTGATTCACACCTCCAATTTCAGGAAGGTGAAAAGGGTGGACGACGTGATCCATATTTTCCAGAAAGTCATCCAGCAGGTACCCTGCAAACTTTTGCTTATCGGCGACGGCCCGGAGCGCCAGCGGCTGGAGGAAATCTGCCGGAAAATCAAGGTCTGTGAACACGTACGGTTCCTGGGAAAACAAGAAGCCATAGAGGAGTTGCTTGCCGTCAGCGACCTGTTTCTGATCCCCAGCGAAAATGAAAGTTTCGGACTGGCGGCTTTGGAAGCCATGGCCTGTCATGTCCCGGTCATCTCTTCCAATGCGGGCGGATTGCCCGAACTGAACCTGGACGGGACAAGCGGATTTGTTCACCCCGTCGGGGATATCGAAGGCATGGCCGCGAGTGCCATCCGGCTACTCAAGGATGAAACGCTCCTCGATCAATACCGGAAGCAGGCTTTTGAGCGGGCCCGGGAATTCGATATTGACAAAATCCTTCCGCAGTACGAGGATTATTATATGGAGGTGATGAAAGGATAAGGGTGGGTGGTGTGTAGTGGTTGGTGGTTGGTGGGTGGTGTCGATTTAAGGCTCTTCGGAACTTCGGGGCGGTGGGGGGTTTCCCTTATTCAAAGCAACTTCGCATTTATTCCGGTCGAATTCATTTTCGTTGTTGGCAATCCAAATGGTGGCCACGCCATTTCCGATAAAATTGGTAATGGCCCGGGCTTCTGACATAAAACGGTCCACTCCCAGCAACAATGCCAGGCCTTCGATGGGGATGACTTTTACCGCGGCCATCGTGGTAGCCAAAACGATAAACCCGCTGCCCGTCACCCCGGCCGCTCCTTTGGAGGTGACCATCAGGATGCCGATAATGCTTAAAATCTGGCCTGCACTGAGATGGACATGATACACCTGGGCCAGAAAGAGGATTGCCATGGATAGATAAATGGTGGTCCCGTCGAGGTTAAAGGAATATCCTGTGGGCACTACCAGACCCACCACGGGTTTTGAACAACCCATTCGCTCCAGCTTCACCATCAGGTTGGGCAGGCCCGCTTCGGAAGAGGAGGTACCCAGGACGATCAGTAATTCTTCTTTGATGTATTTAAGGAATTTCCAGAGGTTCACTTGGTAGTACCGGAGGATATACCAGAGAACGATAAAAATAAACAGGGCCATGGTGCAATAGACGGTAAGCATCAGTTTGCCCAGCGGGAACAGGGCTTTGAGGCCGTATTTCCCGATCGTGAAAGCCATGCCGCCAAATGCCCCGATGGGCGCAAGCAGCATCACCATATAAAGGGCCCTGAATACCCACTTGGATACCGGGACCAGAGCATCGACCACCCGGTGCCTGAAACTGAATTTATTGAGCACAATCCCGCTGAACAGAGCCAGCATTAAAATCTGGATGGTCGAATTATCCTTGAAAAACTGCCACCAGCTGAAGTCCGCCGCCTGGTCCGCATACCGGGACACCTCTCCGGCCTGACCGGCAGGGATCACCCCAAACCCGGGCTTGATGATATTCGCCATGACCACCCCGATCAACAAGGCCGCAGTGGTCACGACTTCAAAATAGATCAGCGCCTTGACCCCCACCTTCCCAACTTTTTTCAGGTCGCCCATATTGATGATCCCCAGGGTGATGGTCAGGAAAATGATCGGATTGATGAACAGTTTGACGATGGATATAAAACCGTTACCGAGAAATTCGGCCAGGGTCCTGCCCACTTTGAGCTCCTGGCCCAGGAAATGACCCTTCCATTCCTTTTCGAGAATGGGCTTGAGCACCCACTCTGGATAATAGTGGCCCAGGAGAATACCCAGGGTAATGGCAGTGAGTACCCAAAAAGTGAGGTTGGTGAGCAGGCGCTTCATTCGCGGTAAATATAATGAAACGAATGAGGTCCAGAAGAGTTAAGGGCCTATCTGCCAGGGTTGCATTGAACCGCCCACCCACTTACTAACTTACCAACTTGCTAACTTACCAACTTGCTAACTTGCTAACTTTTTAAAGATTTGACACATGATCCGACCTGGTTTATTTTTATTAATCCTTATCACGGGATTTTCCTGTAAGACCAAACAGGATCCGCCCGTTGCAGAATCCATAAAGCCCGTGTTTAAAAAACTGGACTCCGGAGAAACGGGGATTGCCTTCAACAATGTGGTCGATGAAAACTATGGAAATTATTTTGATGCCTTTGCCTATGTGTACAACGGAGGGGGTGTGGCGGCGGGCGATATCAACCAGGACGGCCTCCCGGACCTTTATTTCACCGGCAACGAAGTGGAGAATAAACTTTACCTCAACCTCGGCAATCTGCAATTCAAGGACATCACGGAAGAAGCGGGGGTGGGCGGCGGACCCGGCTGGGACAATGGGGTCACCATGGTTGACATTGACCAAAACGGCCTCCTGGATATCTATGTTTGCCGGGGAGGATGGCAGGATAAGGATGAACAAAGGAAAAACCTGTTGTATATCAACGAAGGCAATCTCCGTTTTACTGAAAAGGCCGCCGAATACGGGCTCGACGATGCCGGTTATTCGATGCACGCCGCATTTTTTGACATGGACCGGGACAACGACCTGGACCTCTACCTGACCCAGCGGCCGGACTCCTTTTACCTGCCCCTGTCAAAAATGATTTCCGGAAAACTCAATCCGCCGGATAAAAACCGGGATAAACTCTACAAAAACGTTAGCGGCAAATTTATGGATGTCAGCGATGCCGCGGGCCTGGGCCATGGGTATGGTTATGCTTTGGCCGTGGTCACTGCGGACCTCGACCGGGATGGCTGGCAGGACCTCTTTGTTTCCAACGATTATGCGGACCAGGACTACCTTTTTATCAACCAGCGGGACGGCACTTTCCGGGAGGCC
>Ga0116143_10005842_pt1 | contig 10943 bp, 5 predicted proteins | sample AD_UKC034_MetaG_FD_89745 | JGI IMG/M metagenome (GOLD analysis project Ga0116143, IMG submission 89745) | Active sludge microbial communities of municipal wastewater-treating anaerobic digesters from USA - AD_UKC034_MetaG | ecosystem: Engineered > Bioreactor > Anaerobic > Digestate | place: USA...
AGCAATCCACGATACTATCGCATAACGAACACCGTCCTTAACCGGCATCACCTCGTGAGGATATCTGTGATTGGATGGAAATAGAATGATGCTTCCTTCTTTCGGGGATATTGACACCCCTTGTTCTGGAAATACCAATTCACCACCCACGAAATCAGAGTTTAAATAAAAGATTACCGTATAATCTCTATCTACTACCTTCTTCCACCTTCCGTCTATAAATTCTTCACTATCATTATGCTCTGTATATCGTTCTCCGGGAGAGTATGATACCAACTGCGGCTCTTCTATAAATCGATAAGAATCGTTCCACATAAACTCAATGGATTCTTTGATTAATTCTCTTTGAGTGTAATCAAGTGCTATCCATTTTGCAGAACGAGCGCTTGAGTTTATATTCTGCGAATCTCCGTATCCGGTTGTTGATTGAGCACGGTAAGAAGAATCGAGATATTCTCGGGAAAGATGGAAGTCTTCGAGGGAGAATTGGCCGGGGATTATCCTAATCATAATCGATAAGTAAGTGAATTACCCCGCCCTAAAGGACGGGGCTTCCAGCTTCATCGGCAACTGAGCAAATACTGGATTTTCTTCCAGTATTGCTTCTAACATTGCCTCGACTGGCAGCACCGGCGATTCCCGCCGCTATCATTCTTTGCGCTTCAAGCGCTATGTTCTTTGCTGCATTTATGTCTCTATCATGTTCCACCCCACATTCGATGCATTCCCAGTTTCGGATATTTAGAGGTAGAGACTTGACAACATGGCCGCAACATGAACAGGATTTTGATGAAGGGAAGAAACGATTGACTTCCACATAACCTTTCCCTACACGTTCGGCCTTGTATTTAAGCATCGTTGTGAACATCCCCCATCCCGCGTCACTAATTGATTTTGCAAGACAGTGATTTTTCATCATACCTTTTACATGTAAATCCTCAACGACTATGACTTGGTTTTCGTCAACCAGCCGTCTGGATAATTTATGTAGATAGTCTTTTCTGGCATTAGCGACTTTTTCATGCACCTTTGCCACCAGAATACGCGCTTTATTTCTGGAGTTGCTGTCCTTCATCTTGCGCGACAGCTTCTTTTGTTTACGTTTCAGATTCTTTTGAGCCTTGGCTACATGCTTCGGATTATCGAACTTGTCCCCATCGCTGGTATTAACCAAGTGCGTCAACCCCACATCGACTCCCACCACCTTACCATCAAAGGAAATAGTGGGAGCATCCATCCCATTTTCAGTCAAAATGGATGCGAAGTATTTACCTGTTGACGCTTTGCTAATAGTGACAGTTTTAATTACACCAATTATCTCACGATGAACAATGGCTTTAACATGACCGATCTTTGGTAGAAACAACTTACGACCATCAACAATCTTAACCCCTTGTGGGTATTGAATAGATTGTCTACTGTGTTTAGATTTGTAATTCGGATACGCGGCCCTCCTCTCAAAGAAGTTGATGAATGCTCTGGTTAGGTTCAAGCTAACAGACTGAAGAACCTGACTATGAGTCTCCTTCAACCATTCAAATTCTTTCTTCAGGCCAGGTAGTCTGGCGTTCAGTGCAAATTGGCCCAAACCTTTGCCGGTCTCATTATAGGTTTTTTGAGTTTCGACGAGACTGTTATTCCAGAACCAACGCGCACAACCGAACGCTTTAGCGAGTTTCTCAACTTGCTTAGTATCTGGGTATATACGAATTTTGGTTGCTGTAATCATGTCTCTTATTATGAACTATGTTTATACTAAAGTCAAGCGCTTATATCCCCAACCTGAAGGAAGGGGATTTACGCGCTATCCGTTAAATCGCGCGGCTCGACCCCATATCTAAAAGAAAGGGGATTGCGCCGCGCATTCGTTCAACGATGTCTGCGTCAGAATTACAACGACTTACATCCTATTTATAATCATTTATTTAAGAAATACGTTCTCTGTGGGTCAGTGTAATACTTATCGAATTGTGGATTTAAGAGAGTTGGGCAATAGAAATAATCGGAACAAGTTTTTCCGGGGATGTTAAAAGTCGGAACCCCAAAACATCTTGCAGAATTTCTCCAACCATACCATTTTCCATCGTCTTGTTTTGCTATTACGGCATTGCTAAGATAGGTCTGAGCAAACTCTACCCATTTTCCTGGTATTTGAGTTGGAGAACTCCTTGGTGAGCCATCTGGTCCAGTTTTATCCCCCCACCCCCAGAGAGTACAATCATGCTTAATTCCATAAATCGCATTGTTATATGCGACTACACATATCCAACATCCTGGAATCTGAGTAGGAGAATCTTGGATGCTATTATACAATCCGTTTCCTAATATCCCATAAGAGTCATATCTTCCCCATGTGAATAAAGCACAATTGGCTTTTATACCAAACATTACATAAGGACTAGCTCCCTGCGCGCAACACCACCCTCCGGGGACTTTAACTGGAGTTCCATTAGAAAGAGTCCCCCCATGTAGGTGAGAATAAGCAGCGCAATTATTATCCCATAGCCATAGTGTCCCATCCTTTTTAATAGCACCAACCGCGGACCCTCTAACCAATTCACACCATTGTCCTGGAATCTGGACTGGGGATAACTCTGATGGGGAACCATTTCCGGTGGTCCAACAGCACCCCCAAGAGAACAAATCTCCATCCTCGTTTATTATTCTGGCATTAGCAGCCCCATAAACAATATATTGACTATACTTTCCGGGAATTTGGACTGGTACGTTCTGTCCACCCCCGAGAAAATCCATTAATGTATATCTGGTAGTTGTTCCCTTCCATCCCCACAAAGTACCATCTGGTTTTACACCGAGATATTCATTTAATGGACCACAAAAATTCTTCCATCCTGTATAAGGAGCCGTCACGATTTTTTGGGGCGAAGAACCATTTGTAATAATCCACACTTCATTATAAGGCACCTGACTATCATCAATCTCTACCCAATCCCCTCGGACTGCTAGATTATAAGCAGCGTCAATTCCCCAGACGTGTGAATGCCAACATTGCCGAAGCATTATTTTTGTTTCTTACCAGAAGCGATAGCTTCGATACGATTAGGCATATTAGCTGATACCATGACTTTTCCCCCAGAAGGAAGGAATTTAGGTTTCTCAAGGATTTCGACCGTTGAGCCGGTAGGAATTACCAGGTCATAACAGTAATACCCTTGAATAGTATTGGCTGAATTGACCCAGGTAACACGCGCCATTACATCAAATCCGCCGGCGGAGTCATTGGACAATAGAACGGATTCGATAACCGCATTGGCGTTCGTTGAAGCAGCAATCATATAAGTATCAGCCACAGTAACGTCAACTCCAGAACCAAAATATTCTGATTCGGATGATTTCTCAAGGGTGATAGTTGCGTGCAGTCTATTGGCATCGGACGCAATCATCTGGATATAATTACCGGGCTGAAGAATTTTCGGTTTCTTCAGCATCTCCAAGGCAGTATTGGAAGGAATAGGAACGTTGTCAGCAAAGGTGATATTCTGCTCATATCCTGTCCCCATAAATGACCCGGTTACGTTAGCGTTAGCGGTTCCGTCTATATTGGTGACATGGATAGAATGAATAATATATCTATCAGAAGGATTGGTATTCGGAATAACAACCGCGTTACCCGCTGTTGTGGTTAGAAGATAACCATTGCCTTGGGATACCGAGGTATTGAATAATCCAGAACCCCCGCCGCCTCCACCAGAAGCGATATTGGATAATAGGCCACCGTCCCCTTGGAATATGGCTGCTGTTATCTTCCCATTCGCCTGAACATTACCAACATTAATATTCTGGGAATCCTGATACGCCATCGACCCCAGGTTAGAACTGGTATTGGCTACTGCATCGGCTACCATTACTTTAATGTTAGCCGATGACCATTGATTGGACTCATTACCAACTATTACGCGGTCTTTAGTTGGCGTGACATTTGCTATTGCTGTAAGGTTTACATTATACGCCTGGACATGAACTCCCGGTTGAACCCCGAGATTTGTTCTTGCTTGGGCCGCTGTATTTGCTTGTGTGCCACCATACTGAATCGGAACGATATTTCCTTTCCAATCAGTGTTCGTAATCTCTCCCCCAGTAATTCTTACATTACTGAGGTCGATATTAGCAGCTTCAACTGATTTAGAATAGGCTTCGTTGATTGCAGCAACGAGATTGCTTTTGTTCTGGGTAGCAAGATTGTCCAAATCGCCAGTAGACACAATAACACCAGCAACGTCATTGGAAACTAGGTCTACCTGCGCATTTATATTTGAAAAATTACCATCAACTTCTGAGTTAGTTAACGGCGAACCTTTTACGTTTCGTAATGTAATGACTGCCAAGATTATACCCTCGTTTATTGTTCTATATTAATTCTATTTATGAAATTTTTCATTTCGGCTAACTCCCTCTTCAAGTCGAGAACAGTATTCACCAACAGTTTCTTCTCGGAATACTCTTTGAATGCCGCTGTATCCGTGTTGATTACTGCGGAATTGGTCATGTCCTTAACCAATCCCGGAAACCCTTCTACTTTTCGTTTATCGATTATCATGCCAGTACTATTGCCCGTAAAGCACTTACTTTCGGAACTCTTGCTGAATTATCACTCAGAAGAACTATCTTAAGAATCAATGATGTAAATTGAGGTAGATTATCAACCTGATGGTCTATCTCGTAATACTCCAGTCCCATCGCTTGTTTGATGCTTATATCAGTAATCTCGATATATTCCTTACTGGATAGTTGTTCCGACTCCCCTACCAGTTTAGTCTTGTAATACACCTTGATAAACGTATTCTCTGGCCGATGAGCATCAAACAATAATCTGATTGACGTAGAAGGATTCACGAAATCGAATTGCTTGGTGATGTATTTACTCAAGGCAGAACCACCAGACGCGGCTTCTTCAGAAACGAATTTTGTTCCGTTAATCAAGGTTATTGCGTTGCCTGAATTTTCGGTTATTATGTTTCCTGATAGAAGAATATTAGCTCCAGCGTCAACGATATCAATAACGCGATATCGCCCATCACTACCAGACCCGTTAATTGTCAGGTATGTTCCTTTGGTAATTGCGATTGCATTGGCACGGTCAACAGAATCAGTCAGTTGAACATAGGCTGTAGTATTGGATAGGGATAAAAGACTGATGTCGGTTCCTTGTCCGATAATAAACTCGTCTAGTCCAGAAGTCTCTGATTCATAAGTCGGATTATTGACTATGTTGTTAATGAATACTCCACCAACTTGTTGCATGTCCACGATAGGAGACCAGAAGGGTTGGTCAGAACCAATCGTTACCCGGAACGTCATTGAATTAACATTTCCGATAAACTCTTGTTTGTTTCTGGAAGAAGGAAGAACTTTGGTCGAGTCGAATTCGGTAGTTCCTTTTCCGATATTAACGAATGGTCTGAATTGATAACCTACGTCGTGGGTTTGGATAGAGTAATTAGCGACTGTTCCTGGAACGGTTATCACAGAGATTGCTGGATATAATGCATCATATTGATAATCCTGAATAGCGCCCACGGATTCCCCTCCCACCATAACAATAGTGTTATTGGTTGGAATTGCCGGAAGGTCAATGGTATAAGAGTTTTGTTGGACATTCGCAACAGGGAATGATTGTCCTTCTAATTCGTCTATGTCTATTCCCTGAATAGTTATGTTAGCGTTAGGGTCATTCCAGCTTGAATCATATAAACCACTGAGAACAACTTCAGAGCCGTCAACAAATCCATTTTTTGGATGATTTACTTTTACCAGAGTAGTATTCGGATAGAGCGTCAATGGGTCTGTTATCAATCTAGCCCGTTGATAAGCTTCTGGGTTTGTGACGAAATCAATTGTTCCGACGCGAGAATTATCAAATTTAGCGGCGTATAGGATAAATTTCAGGTCCTGAAGCTGGTCTGGGGACCACGTCGATGCGTTTTGGGATTTGAACAGAACTCCAACGAATGGTTGTTGGGTAATGATTTTATTGGTGATGATATCCTTTTCGCCAATATTACTAATCCACATCCGATAATTAATGGATGATGTCAATAATACTATACAATACTCTCCTGGTTCCAGATAAACCAAACCATCGAAATAAATCGTGCTTTTTGTTTTTCCATCGTCGGAAATGTTAACCTGATTAGGGTATATATTTACACGAGAGAACGGAACGACCTTTGCTGCTGGAATTCCGTTTACAACGGTGCGAATTTCCAGTTGTGCCGGAACGTCCATGTCCTTATCGTAGAAGAATAAGTCAATCTTCGTCAGATATACCGGATTTCCGGATACGATGAAAGTCTGTGCTAGTGGGTCGTTTGCCCAACAAGTTCTCGGTTCATGTGAGCCTTGAGGAGATACGTAAGATGGCATTGCGAATCTATTCGGGTTCGATACCAGTTGCTGTCTATATGTCAGAAAATCCTGACTTCCAGGGGGGAATGCGGATGGTGAAGCTGCCAGTCTGGTAATGATGTCTGCAATTACAGAATCTTTATTCCATCCGTAATATGTCCCAGAACAATTGAATGTTCCGGTTCTTCCCATGATATCCATTATCTCAGTAATTCGATTCATAATGAAAACCATTCTTCCTGTTGCATCTAGGGCACTATTTTTCCCTACTCTATAAGTGTTGAGCCATGCCCAGAAGGCTCCTGTGTTTGTATGACCATCTGACTGCAAAAAACTACCGAGAATTCCAGGAACATCAACCGCGCCATTAGTATCGGAGTAATATGCTGGATTCGCCCACCGTTCCAAGTAATAGCACATCTCAGTAAGTTGACCATCAGTACCATCGTACTCGATATCGTGGATGACCTTCTGCGTCACGGAGTATCCATTAAGCTGAGTTACGATATAATCCGTAAATGTCAATCCAGGACGAGTATAGGGGGCAGGAGGAATATATTGATTTACCTGCGATTGATAAACATTTTCGGACGTTATATAACCATTTCTTGTTGAGGTGACTTCATCCCGCGTTTTAACAAGGGAACCAGATGCCGTAAATATTGCTTCTGCTGCGGTCTCTGAATCGTTGCTGTTCGTGGGAGAATCAGTTAATCTGAAGAAATGGTCTCCGTTCGGGAAGTTGAAATAATCAGCATCGTATGTGAACGTTCCCTGAACAAATCCAGTAGAGTCTGTTCTAATTGTCCAGATATCCCCGATGTTTCCATCGATAGGACGACAGAAATCAGTTACTCGTTGATTATCAAAGAAGGCGTGTAGTTTTGTGTTTGGTTTAATCCCGTGTCCCGTGAACGTGATATTAACTGACCTCATTAATGGGATTACATCACGGGATACCTCTACATCATTCTCTGTCGTAACAGCAATACTTTCATTCATGGTATAGGTTGTGCCGGTTCTGGATGCTATCTCGGTCTTCCCTTCCCAATCATTACCGTACCAGTTATATTGCCAGTTATTCCAAACGGTCCCCCATGTTCCCGCATTCTGCGCCGCTTGCGCAACTGCATTGTAATTCCCTTCTTGGGACAGATATGCAGTCGGTTGTTTCTGGGTGTTGAACCAGATATCAGACGGTGGGTCAAGCTCAAGGGTACCAATCCAGTTCATTACCGAGAAAGGATTGATATTTTCAGTTCTGGAGGTAGCGTCGTTCCTTGCGAATACATAATCGGTATATGGAAGGGTAGCGACGTTTCCGGTTCTTCTGTAATGATGAATCAGTCTATCAGAGTTATTCTTATCGACTTCCTCGAACGGAACAAATTGCTGGGTGAACGTCGGACGAATATACCCTTCTTTGAAGTCCATCGCAATGGAATAATCAGGATTCTGGGAATCGCCAATGAGATGTCCAGAGAACTGGTCAACAATAATTCCGTTCTTAAATCTATCAAATCCGAATTCGTCTTTGATTTGGAACGTGGCGGTCTCCCTTTCCAGCAGAGACAGTGATACGTAATACTCCAGATTTTTTATTCGGGTTTCCAGTTTACCAATATCCCGCATCGTATATCGCTTGTTCTCTACCTTTATAATCTTGATATCCTTCTTGACATCAAAAACGTAAGGCTCTTGTTGTAGGATAAACAGCGGCATTGTATTGGGAGGCGTCGGGGGTTCTTTTGGAGTCAGGGAAGGCGTCCCTTCGACATAAATAAATTCCCCTCTGGAATCCAGAACAATCTTGTCTATTCTCGGAAGATAGTATTCGTAATCAGCGATGATGTCAGATTCAGAAGAGACGAACTCAGAAGGGGCAGAAAATCCGATTCCGTTTGCGTCTATCTTTGGTCTGAAATCCAAACAATCTCTAAGTTGATATATCTTGTTACCATCCTTGAAAGTTGGAATGTCTTTGTAGTCGATTGCGCCGGTATAAGAGTCTACCGAAAAGAAATCCCCTCCAGAATGATTGAAGTAATCAAATACAATTTCAATTGGACCGGTTGGTTTCTGAGCACCTTGTTTTAGAGTCAACGAACCGATATCGTAATGAGATAATCTTTGTCCATCATCAAAGTTATACCGAGAAGTAATATCAATGGTCTTCGTTGAGTCAAAAGGGGTAGCATAGCCTGAATAATCCATCTTAATACTTTTCAGCCGGAAGCAATCTGACCGACCAAGATTGATATTGGTTGCCTGGGATTCAGCAGGAGTATTCAGCGTGATGGTATAGTTCTCGACCAGGGTCTTAACTTTTTTCAGGGAAGCCGAATTAGACTTCTGAACCGTGGTTATCAGTCTTACTGATGCGCTACCCAATCCCAGCGTGAAGGTAATATTCTTTCCTGTAGGGGAACCACTACGCGCAACCTTTCCAGTTAAATCAATGATACTACCATTGTCCAGATTGATAGCAACGTAATTCGTTGATGTATATGGGGCGAATGTCTCGTCTGTATTGGCGGTGATGGTTACGTTTCCGCCGGTTAAAGTTCTATCGTATACTCTACGAGTGTTGTAGTTCATCTCTGAACCAAGAGGATTCACAGACTTGATAACGTTATATGGCAACTCGTGGATATATGAATTCAGGGAGGAATCCATTACCTTTGAAGTATTCAGGAAGTAGGATGAGCCGGTTATCGTTACAGGAACATTCGAAGACGCTGAAGCAGATATGTCTGTTGTGATTGCAGATACCCGAACTGTCGCATTACCTGAATCGAAAGTCAGATAATCTCCTACAGAAATCTCGTTTTTGAATCGTGTGCCAGCCCCTGTAATAACAGGAGAACCGTTCGTGGTTGAAATGGTACCAGGAATCTGAACATAGGTCGGGGTGATATCACAAGTGAAATCTGGTTTGCCCTGAATCTCTTGATATAACTGCTTGGCATTGCGCTCGAAGGTATAACCGTCTTTCATCTTCATGTCAAAGATATACATCCTGAAGGATGTTGTTCCTTCTGGCACCATTGCTCTAATACGACAGCTACCCACCTCTGTTCCAGAAGAAGTTCCGTTGCTGGATGTATATCTATCGTAAATCTTAACTCTAGTTAAAGTAGCCAGGTCAGGTGCAGAATAGACGTTATTACAGATGATGTAATTACCGGTAGAGGTATCAATCGTGCCGTTATTAACGGTAACAGAACTACGCGACTTGGTAGCAGGGACATATCTTGATTTGATATTCTCGACTTCATATCCCATAACGTAAGCCTTACCGGGAGATACTATCCCCACGAACATATCAACATTACCTCCGAGTTCGGCAGATAGGAATCCATCCTGTGAGGTAGCATTAGCGGACTTGAGATGTTCGATTATCTCTATATTATAGGGACGAACAGTAAAAGACCCATTAGCATCATATGTGCGACGGGCCAGCGTATCCCCCAGAACAGAATACTCGGTATTTGAAGAACTCTCCCGAATAATGACTCCGTTCTCAATTGCAGTTAGTTCAATGAAATCTTCGTCGGTAGCGTCGGTTAATCCATACACCTGTAGAGATAAGTCTATTACATACCGGTCTGCGCCTGGGGCCATGTAATTAGATGCACCAAGGGCTGGGTCAAGTAAACTTTCGTCGTCTTCTGAATCCACGATATATTCGGACGCAACAAAACCGACTTTACGATTTATAATCGCACCTTCGCCTCCGATATATTTCTCTACCATGATATTCTGCTCATCATGATAAACGAAATGGTCTTTAACGAAGATTACGCCTGGAAGAATGGTATAGATTGTTCCAAATCCAGTAGAATCAGTCAGGGCAGCACGAACGACATCCAGGGATGTTTCAGAAATGATGTTCTCACCATCCAGAAAAGTCTTCTGAACAAAATCGGTGCCAGACGAAGTATATTTAACGTATAGGGTAGCAGGGTCTCCTTGACCAGTAGGAATATATTTAATAACAACTGCCTTGACCCCGGATGTTTCTCCGACTACGGTATGTCCAACAATTCTTGATGCTATCCCGTCAAAAGATGGTTGAAGCTTTACATAGGAATAGAAGAAATCGACCATGGCTTGTCCGCCAAGCACTCGCGTTCCGGGGACAAAGATATTATTACCAAACCGTTCAATCTGTTTCTGGAGAATGGTTTGCATCTGGTTGAGTTCTCGGGCCTGAACCGCCATTCCTGGTTTATAAAGAATCTTATGGAATCCTTTGGATTCGTTATAATCATCATGATAAGGTGCGATATTAAAATCTAATTTTTGAGAAGCCAAGAAAATTCTCCGTATATCAATAGGTTATAGTTGTTCTGAAAGCGATTTTTTCTTCTTCGCTTGGGGAAAATTCAACTCGATTATCAATCAGTACCATAGAACCAGACCATTTATCAATCTGAGGAGGAATGACTGATTCGACTATCATTTCGTGGTCTTCGTATACCAACGTATCCATCGCATCCAATCCGTTTCCAGACAAATCGGTTAAAATCATTTTGTCGTTCTCGACTGCCACGACCACATATTCAGAGTTATCA
>Ga0116143_10005844_pt1 | contig 10937 bp, 10 predicted proteins | sample AD_UKC034_MetaG_FD_89745 | JGI IMG/M metagenome (GOLD analysis project Ga0116143, IMG submission 89745) | Active sludge microbial communities of municipal wastewater-treating anaerobic digesters from USA - AD_UKC034_MetaG | ecosystem: Engineered > Bioreactor > Anaerobic > Digestate | place: USA...
GATGAGTATAAGCTTGAATTGATCGATGGATTAGAAGATGGGTCCATTACATTCTACCAGCAAGGAAATTTTGTTGACTTATGTCGCGGGCCCCACATTCCAACTACAGGGCCAATCAAGGCAATCAAACTATTAAGTGTAGCCGGTGCCTATTGGCGGGGCGATGAGAAGAACAAAATGCTGAAGCGCATTTATGGAATCACATTTCCCAAACAGAAAGAACTGGAAGAATACCTGCACGTGTTGGAAGAAGCGAAGAAACGCGACCATCGCAAGTTGGGCAAAGAGCTTGAGTTATTTGCCTTTTCAGATAAGGTAGGGCAGGGCTTACCCTTGTGGTTACCCAAAGGAACTATTCTGCGCGAACGGCTGGAGCAATTTATGCGCAGAGCACAGATTCGTGCCGGGTACGATCCGGTGGTTACACCACACATTGGCAGTAAACAATTGTATGTTACTTCAGGACATTACGAAAAATATGGGAAGGACTCGTTTCAACCCATTCATACACCTGATGAAAATGAGGAGTTCCTGCTTAAGCCCATGAACTGTCCGCATCATTGCGAGATTTACAAAGTAAAGCCACGTTCGTACAAAGAGTTGCCGATTCGTTTAGCCGAGTTTGGAACGGTGTACCGCTATGAACAAAGTGGTGAACTCCATGGGTTAACCCGCGTACGAGGATTTACACAAGATGATGCGCATATTTTCTGTCGGCCTGACCAGGTGAAGGAAGAGTTTATCAAGGTAATCGACCTTGTATTGTTTGTGTTTAAGTCGCTGGGTTTTGAAAACTATACCGCCCAGGTATCAAAGCGCGACCCCAACAACAAGGTAAAATACATTGGCGAAGACCACTTGTGGGTTAGGGCCGAACGCGAAATACAGGAAGCGGCCGATGAGCGCGGTTTGAAGACCGTAGCAGTGGAAGGCGAAGCGGCCTTCTATGGGCCTAAACTCGACTTCATGGTGAAGGATGCGCTGGGCCGTAACTGGCAATTGGGCACCATACAGGTTGATTACAATTTGCCCGAACGCTTTGAGCTGGAATACATTGGTTCCGACAATCAGAAACACCGGCCCGTTATGATCCATCGTGCTCCTTTTGGTTCCATGGAACGTTTCGTGGCTGTGCTGATCGAGCATTGCGCGGGTAACTTCCCATTGTGGCTGGCTCCGGAACAGATTGCCGTATTGCCCATTTCAGAGCGCTTCAATGCGTATGGACAGCAGGTTCTGGATTTGTTAAAAGAACACGACATCCGGGGCTTTTTGGATGACCGGAACGAGAAAATTGGCCGCAAAATCCGCGATGCGGAAGTAACCAAAGTGCCTTTTATGCTTTTAGTGGGCGAAAAAGAGGCCGCTGAAGGCAAAGTGGCTGTGCGCAAGCATGGGTTGGGCGACCAGGGTGTAATGGATTTGAAAGAATTTGTGACCCAGTTTTCAGCTGATTTTGCTTTACTGTCTTGATTTTGATAAACCGAAAAAAACGCGATATTTGCAGCCTGTTTTTAAAAAGTAAGAATTTAAACCCAACGAGTGGCAGGATTTCCAGGTAATGACCGGCCGAGGCCTTTTGTAAGAGGCCCGCGGAAAGTAGTAGAAGAACCGTATCGTGTAAACGAGCGCATTCTTGTTCAACGAGTAAGAGTGGTAGGCGAAAACATTAAAGTTGATGTGTACCCTACATCTGTAGCCATTAAAATGGCACAGGAACAAGGGCTTGATCTGGTCGAGATTTCACCCAATGCAGACCCTCCGGTTTGTAAAATTATTGACTACTCCAAGTTTAAATACGAGCAAAAGAAAAAACAGAAAGAGATCAAGGCGAATGCTCAGAAAACAATCCTGAAAGAGATTCGATTTGGGCCAAACACCGATGATCACGACTTCAACTTTAAAGTGAAGCATGCCGAAAACTTCCTGAAAGAAGGAGCGAAGGTAAAAGCCTACGTTCATTTTGCAGGTCGTTCGATTGTATATAAAGAGCGCGGTGAAATTCTGCTGCTTAAGTTTGCGCAGGCACTGGAAGAATTAGGCAAGGTAGAACAGATGCCTAAGTTGGAAGGGAAGCGCATGTATATGATGGTGGCACCAAAAGGAAAGAAGTAAGTTTTAAATAAATAAGTAGAATGCCTAAGTTAAAGACCAAGTCGGGCGCAAAAAAGCGATTTAAAGTTACCGGTACCGGTAAGATTAAGCGCAAGCGGGCGTACAAGCGCCACATCCTGACTAAAAAAGAAACTAAACAAAAAAGAAGATTGGGTAATGCAGCCACCGTTAAGAAAGTTGACGAAGGCAATGTGAAGCCCATGCTTCCGTATCTTGTTTAATCCGTTCAAGTCGGATATGTGTTTAATCCTCTGAAAAACAGGAGGAATGTTTAACCCGGCTACTGGCAACTAAGATTGCGCGAAAATCGCAACGCCAACGCCAAAAAATTAAAATTTTATGCCACGTTCAGTAAACAGTGTAGCATCAAGAGCCAGACGCAAGCGCGTGCTGGAATTGGCCAAAGGGTACTTTGGTCGCAAGAAAAATGTATGGACTGTAGCCAAAAATGCAGTTGAAAAAGGGTTGGTATATGCCTACCGCGATCGCAAAGCCAAGAAGCGCGATTTCCGCACATTGTGGATTGCCCGCATCAATGCAGGCGCCCGTCTGCATGGCATGTCTTACTCTGAGTTAATGGGTAAAATCAAGAAGGCAGGTATTGACCTGAACCGTAAGGTTTTGGCCGACCTGGCTATGAATCACCCGGCTGCGTTTGAAGCTGTAGTTAAGAAACTGAAATAATTCAGCTTTAATCCGTTTTCAAAGCCATGCATGTAGCATGGCTTTTTATTTTTGAACCATGTCCAGATCAAAGAAAATATTTGCCGGCCTGGCGATTGTGTTTGTGGGCTTGCTTTTATATGTGGGCTATGATATCAGCAGGCGAACCACTTTTCCGGGCTCCAAACCACAGCTAAAAGAACGGATTGAAGATCAGTTTTTAAAGACAGATTCTGCTAAAAGGGATTCAACCAATACCATTCAACGGTAAATCCGGCAATTAATCAGGTTTTTGTACTTTCAATCGGTTCGCAATTTCGCAGGTGTAAGCCCTGCTGTACTTTAGTATCAGATTAAAGCCAACTATAGACAAGATTATCCCCCGGGGTCCAGGACCTTGGGGGATTTTCTTTTTTAGCCCTTCTTAAATCGCAGTATCCGCATAGTGATGCAGTGGAGTCGCACTTGATTTGCTCTTTCCCTTTTTTAGCTTTACGGTTTAAATAAAACCGTTCGCTCCAAGTTGCTGCTTGCATCAATCATTGTTTATCTGGTGCTCACTGTTCTTATCGGGTATTGGGCTTCGCGCAAGGTTACCACTTCGGGCGATTTTATGTTAGCAGGCAGAAGCTTGCCTTTATTCCTAAGCTCGTCTGCTTTGTTTGCCACCTGGTTTGGTTCCGAAACAATTTTCGGTGCTTCATCCGAGTTTTTGAAAGGCGGTTTGTATGCCGTAATTGAAGATCCTTTTGGAGCCGCCTTATGCCTGGTGCTTTTCGGGTTATTCTTTGCCCGCAAGTTGTATAACATGAACTTGCTTACGTTGGGCGATTTTTTTAAGGTACGATTTGGAAAACGTATTGAACTGGTGGCAGGTGTGTTTATAGTACCATCGTATGTAGGCTACATCGCTGCACAACTTGTTGCAATGGGATTAATCTTGAGTGTTGTTACCGGAATGGCCGTATGGCAAGGTGTTATTGCTTCCGCAGTAGTAGTAACATTCTATACTTACATTGGTGGTATGTGGGCAATTTCCATTACTGATTTTGTTCAAAGCGTAATTATCATTGTGGGGTTGTTGGTAGTGGCCATATTGCTTTCGGGTAAAGCTGGCGGGGTAGGTACTGTCTTAAACAATGCCCAACCTGGTACTTTTCGTTTTTTTCCACAGGCTTCGGGTACGGAAATTATTACATGGATTGCTGCCTGGTCGGTGCTGGGGCTTGGGTCAATTCCTTCGCAGGATGTTTTTCAACGGGTTATGTCATCCAACTCGGTAAATACTGCTGTACGTTCGTGTTTTATTGCTGCGGGATTATATTTAACAGTAGCCATGCTGCCCTTGTTTATAAGTTTATGTGTGCGGCACTTGTATCCGGAGTTTACGCAAGGCGACACACAGCTCGCGCTACCAGGTATGATATTGGCCCACACCAATATGCCTGTTCAGATTTTGTTCTTTGGTTCGCTCTTATCCGCTATTATGAGTACCACCAGTTCGGCAATTCTGGCACCAGCAGCTATTTTTTCCGAAAACCTGGTGAAACCATTGGCCCGCCATCGGTTTACCGATAAACATTTTCTCGCTATTACGCGGTTTGCCGTGTTAGGCTTTGCAGTAATTGCAACGGTGGTAGCCTGCCTGCGCACAAATATTTATGAGTTAGTTGGCGAATCATCTATTCTTAGTCTGGTATCTTTGTTTGCTCCGATGTTGTTGGGCTTGTATTGGAAGCGCGCCTCTTCAGCCGGTGCTTTGTTGGCTATGGTTACCGGAATGGTTACCTGGTTAATCGCTAAACAAATTGAGTTACCCTGGCCTGAGTTGGTTCCGGCATTGGTGGTAAGTATGATTAGTATGATTGCAGGAAGTTTGATTTGGAAAGATAAACCCATAGAAGATGGTAAAGATTGAAATAAACAGATTAAATGATGCTTTCCTGATGGAAGCAGTAAATGAAGCCGGTAATACTGTACGGCTTGATGCATCAACCGATAGCGGGGGTAGCAATCAAGGTATGCGACCGATGCAACTATTGCTGGCAGCACTTGGTGCCTGTGGTTCGTTTGATGTGATTGCTATTTTGAAAAAACAAAAGCAAGACTTGAAGGATATAAAGATTATTGTAACTGGTGAACGTGAAAACAAAGTGCCCGCGGTTTATACCGAAGCACACATTCATTTTAAACTTTACGGTAAGTTAGATCCTGAGAAAGCAAAACGTGCAGTAGATCTGGCGGTGGAAAAGTATTGCTCGGTTGGCGAAACGATGAAGCCGCTTACAAAAATTACCCACGACTTTGAAATAATTGATCAGGATTGATGAAGAAGAACTTTGAGACCAATGCAGTACGAACGCAAGCCAGCCGTACATTCAATCGCGAGCATTCTGTACCCTTATACCTAACATCCAGTTTTGTATTTGAAGATGCCGAGCATGCACGGGCCCTGTTTGCCGATGAAATTCAAGGCAACATCTACACCCGTTACTCTAATCCCAATAATAACGAACTGATTGAGAAACTTTGTTTGCTGGAAGGCACCGAAGATGGAATTACCACGGCATCGGGCATGGCGGCTATGTACAGCAGTATGGCTGCATTGCTAAAAGCCGGAGATCATGTATTGGCATCGCGCTCGGTGTTTGGTTCCACACACCAGATTCTAAACACGCTGTTTCCACGCTTCAACATCAATTCTACTTATGCTGATATTGCTGATCCGGCTTCATGGGAAAGTAAGATACAACCGAACACAAAAATGATTTTTGTGGAAACACCTTCTAACCCGGCTCTTGATATTATCGATCTGGAATGGTTGGGTAAATTAGCCAACAAGCATAATCTTATTTTGAATGTTGATAACTGTTTTGCTACCCCGTATCTGCAAAACCCGGCACAATGGGGTGCGCACCTGGTAACGCATTCGGCTACCAAGTTTATTGACGGACAGGGAAGGGTAATTGCCGGAGCTGTGCTCGGCAAAAAGGAATTGATTAAGGAAGTACGCTTCTTCGTGCGCCATACCGGCCCCGCTTTATCGCCATTCAATGCGTGGATACTTTCTAAAAGTTTAGAAACACTTGCGGTAAGAATGGATCGACATTGTGCACAAGCTCATGAACTTGCAAAATTTCTGGAGCAACATCCCGATGTGGAGCGTGTGAAGTATCCCTTCCTCGAATCACATCCACAACATGCCTTAGCAAAAAAACAAATGCGGTTGGGTGGAGGTGTAGTTACATTCGAAATAAAAGGTGGCCTGGATCGCGGTCGTAAGTTTTTAAATTCACTCAAAATGTTATCGCACTCGGCCAACCTGGGCGATACCCGAACCATTGCTACGCACCCGGCATCCACTACCCACTCCAAACTTTCTGAAGCCGAACGGTTGGCGGTGGGTATTACACCCGGTCTCGTGCGTATTTCTGTTGGCCTCGAAACCTATGCTGACATTCAGGCCGATGTAGCGCAGGCGATGGAAGAGAGTAAGTAATAACATCCACAGTCACTAATCCAAGTCACTAATCGCATTTTTTCCGATTGGCGATGTGAGATGCGTGAGTTGTGATTTATGAACTTAATTCTGGATTGTGCGCCCTCAATAAGTCGGCATACTGGTATCAATCTCTTTGGCCCAGGCTAATATTCCGCCTTTCAGGTTGTAGAGGTTGGTAAAGCCATGATTTTTTTCGAGCCATTGTACCATATTACCGCTGCGTGCACCACTGCGGCAGTGAATAACAACTTGTTTGTCCTTGGCAATTTTATCTACCGATGTGGGTATATCACCTTGTGGAATTAATTCGCCATTCAAATTGCAGATATCGAACTCATGCGGCTCGCGCACATCTATCAATTGAAAATCTGCCTTGCTATCCAACAATGCTTTTAATTCCTGTACGGTAACTTCTTTCATGCTTGATTGAGTTTTAGTTCCACAAAATTCATCATAATCTATTAAACTTTTAATGGATTGCCCGGAATTTCGCTGAGGTACTTTCAATCGATCAAATTCTAGGGTGACCGAATCTACCAGTAACACTTCCCCCGAAAGGGGCCTGGCAAAGCCCGTAATAATCTTTAATACTTCATTAGCTTGCAGGCAACCAATAATTCCTGTTAGTACACCCAGCACACCGCCTGCTTCGCAATTGGGCACTGAACCAACAGCAGGAGGAGCAGGGTAGAAGTCGCGGTAGTTTGGACCCTGTTCATAGTTGAATACTGCTACCTGACCTTCGTAGCGAAATACCGACCCATATACATAGGGAGTGTTTAACAACACGCACGCATCGTTGAGTAAATAACGTGTAGGAAAGTTATCGGTGCAATCCACCACCACATCGGAAGATTTTAATAGAAGAAGCGCATTGGCAGCGGTTATTTGCGCTTGAACCGGTTCAACGGTTAGCAACGGATTGAGTGCTGTTAATCGTTCGGCTGCAACCCTTACTTTCGGTTTGCCCACATCGGTTGTTTGAAAAAGCACCTGGCGCTGCAGATTGGAAATGTTAATGATGTCGAAATCAATAATCTGCAAATGACCAACTCCGGCAGCAGCCAGGTATTGCAGCATCGGGCATCCAAGACCACCGGCACCTACCACACTTACACGGGCAGTTTTTAGCTTTTGCTGGGCAGGTTTACCAAATTGAGGCAGTACAAAATGCCGGCTATAGCGATTGCTTTCTTCTGCTGAAAATTGTTCGTGTGGTGCCATTCGCTAAATTTACTACCATAAATCAAAAAGGTGAGCCATGCGGATTAATTATTCAACAGGAGCAAAATGGGAAGATATTGTGGGGTATTGCCGGGCAGTGCAAATTGGTAATACGGTTGAGATTTCCGGAACGGTAGCATTCGATGGTAGCCAGGTAATGGCGAAGGGTGATTTTTACGGACAGACCAAGTACATCATCGAAAAGATTGAAGGTGTATTGAAACAGGCTGGCTTCGATTTAAAAGATGTTGTTCGTACCCGCATTTTTGTTACCGACATTTCCAACTGGGAAGCTGTTGCCAAAGCACATGGCGAATTTTTTAAAGACATAAAACCGGTTACTTCAATGGTTGAGGTAAGCGCCTTAATCGCTCCTGAATACCTGGTGGAAATTGAGGCAAGCGCGGTAAAGATTTCTTAGAACCGACTTAACGCAAGCCTTGAAACAGTTTCGCCAATAGCCAGTGAGGAAGTGGCTGCAGGCGAAGGGGCATTGCATACGTTTATCACTCCGGTGTCTTCCAGAATCAGAAAATCATCAACCAAACCCCCGTTGCGATCGCACGCCTGTGCCCGCACTCCGGCACCACCTTCCACCAAATCGCTCTCCTGAATTTCGGGCAATAGCTTTTGCAAGGCTTTGGTAAACGCGGCCTTCGAGAATGAACGATACATTTCGCCCATACCGGTGCGCCAGTATTTGGCAGCTACTTTCTGAAATCCCGGCCAGGCTAAACTTTCGGCAAGTTCACTTACGTTGATATTGGATTTTTTATATCCCTCACGACTGAAAGCCAACACCGCATTAGGTCCAGCCTCAACTCCGCCCTTAGCCATGCGGGTAAAGTGTACACCCAAAAACGGAAAGTTAGGATCGGGTACCGGGTAGATCAGGTTCTTCACCAAATACTCTTTCTCCTTTTTTAGTTTGTAATACTCTCCACGAAAGGGAATGATTTTTACATTCAGCGCAGGCACCGTCATGCGCGCCACCTTATCGGAATATAATCCTGCACAGTTGATGACTAATTTGCTGGTATAACTGGATTTTTGTGTAACCACCACGCGTTGTGAGTTGGTATGCTGTACTTCCAGTACTTTTTCATTTACATGGATAGTGCCGCCATTTTTTTGAAATACCTCTCCGTATTTGTTGGCTACCAGGGTATAATCAACAATACCGGTTTGTGGAACAAAAATTCCGGCAAGACCGGCAACATGCGGTTCGTATTCTTTTAGTTCTTGCGCCTGAAGTTTTTTGAGGTTGGTGAGTCCGTTTTGCTGGCCGCGATTGTACAGGTTTTCGAGCAGCGGTAATTCGTGCTGCCCGGTGGCTACAACTATTTTTCCACACAGGTCGAAAGGAATTTCATGTGTTCTGCAAAAATCCAGCAAGAGGTTGTAACCTCTGATGCAGTTGGTTGCCTTCAGGCTTCCGGGTTTATAATAGAGGCCGCTGTGTATCACACCGCTGTTGTTGCCTGTTTGATGCCGGGCAAGCGATGATTCCTTTTCCAGTACAATGATTTTAAGATTTGGATTGGCCTTTTGAATTTGCAAGGCGGTTGCCAACCCCACAATACCGCCCCCGATTATGGTAATGTCCACGGAAATTTTTTCTGCGAAACTACAGCATTTCAGTCAAACAATTTTGCTTTGGGATGGAGTCTTGCCCTTACACAGTATTTGTTGAAATCAGATACAAAGAGAACACCTGATCCGTTACAATAAAGAATCCATGCAAAAAATAAATCCATAAAAACACAAAAACCCCTTCCGTCTGAAGGGGTTTTTGTTACCTAAACCTAAACCTATGAGAAGATTTTATCTGCTCTTGGTGTTAAAACGGAAGAGGATGTAGAATGTTACATTTGTTAAAAAGATTTAACACTTTTTAGTCCTTATTTTTTCAGCTTGGAGGCAAACTGTTTGTTGAATTTTTCAACTTTTGGCCGGATAACATACTGACAATAACCCTGATTTGGGTTAAGGGCATAGTAGTTTTGGTGATAGTCTTCTGCCTTATAAAACTCTTTAAAGGCTGTAATTTCCGTTACAATGGGGTTTTTAAATGCCCCCGATTTATCCAGTTGTATTTTGTAGGCTTCGGCTGTTTTTTTCTGCGCTTCGGTATGGTAAAACACTACCGACCGGTATTGGGTGCCTTCGTCAGCACCTTGTTTGTTTAAGGTGGTAGGATCGTGCGTATTCCAGAAAATTTCCAGCACCTCAGCATAGGTAATTACCTGCGGATCGAATTTAATCTGAACAACCTCTGCATGGCCTGTTAGCCCGGTCGTTACCTCCCGGTATGTAGGATTTTTTACTTTACCGCCTGAGTAACCGGATACAACAGATTCAATTCCTTTTACCCTTAAAAAGAACGCTTCGGTACACCAAAAGCATCCGGAGCCAAGCGTGGCTGTTTCTAATTCTTTCATTTTATTCTGTGAATTTGTTTGAGCGCTGACGGTTAGGCCCAGCATAACACCCAAGAGTAATGCAATAGCTTTCATAATGTCAATAACTGTATTTAACCTCAAATAGTTTTAACAACTTATGCTAAAAAGCAGGTTTTGGAGTCCAGAATTAATAGTTACTGTAAAAACTGGAAAGCGCATTGCTCAATTTGGTGTCTAGTTCGCGTTTGGTGCGGGTTATCAAAAAATCGCGTTGCATGTATGGTTCTTTGGTGCCACACAGTTTTCGTGTGGCTTCGGGTATTGCACGCACATCGCCCGAACAAGTTGCCCATCGGTCGCTCCAGCGGGTGTCTGTTACAATATCGGCATTTCTCAAATCAGCCCCGCTGTTGGCATCCCGAATGTAAAGCACAATGGAACCCCGTGCAGTTATAACCTTTTCATAGGTTGTCATCTTAGCAGTAATTTTTTCATATACCGGTATTTTCTGACCGTTAACTGTCTTCTCACTCACCTTTACACTATCCGTAAAGTTATCGGTGCGATTGCTGGTGGCGGGGCGTCCTTCGTTATAACCATTGATAGAAACTTTTACAAAGTGATCGATGCGGGTAAGGTTAGCATCTTCCGCCTCGCGTGGGGTGTAAAACTTAACAAACTGGTTAACATTCGTTCCGAATACTGCTGGTTCAAAATTCCAGTTGTTATAATTTGCAAAGGTTGGCTCCACAACAACCTTAACGGTAGCATTGAATTTTGCCTGTTCCATCATTTCAATTGATTCGCGATAGCCGGGAGACAGTGAATTTGCATCTACAAACAGGAGGTAGGCCCGTTTGGCATCTTCGCGGGTGTTTTTCAACATAAACTGAATGCCCGCTTCGTACGATTCTTCAGCCGCTTTTCCTTTAACCTCGGTTAGTTCTTTGTATTTGTTAACCGGGTTAGGAATAATTTTTAAGGCACCAGGCGAGGTGCGGATCTGTTCATACAATGAATTGATCTGCTCA
>Ga0116143_10005845_pt1 | contig 10935 bp, 9 predicted proteins | sample AD_UKC034_MetaG_FD_89745 | JGI IMG/M metagenome (GOLD analysis project Ga0116143, IMG submission 89745) | Active sludge microbial communities of municipal wastewater-treating anaerobic digesters from USA - AD_UKC034_MetaG | ecosystem: Engineered > Bioreactor > Anaerobic > Digestate | place: USA...
GCCCACAAGATGGCCGACTCCATCGATCGACTCGCGGTATTGTTTGATTTTGAGGTTGATTTCTTCTCCCGATATGGCCTGGATACGGTATTTGTCGGTCACCCGCTGGTCGACCAATTGCGCATTCCGCCCCGGGAAGATTTCTATAGACGTTTTGGCCTTTGCCCTGACCAGCCTTTGCTCGCCCTGCTGCCAGGAAGCCGAAATCAAGAAATTTCCCATCTTTTGCCGCCTCTTTTAGATACTGCTGCGCGACTTCAGGCTCGACATCCTGAATTGCAGGTGGCGGTCGCGCTTGCCGATACGGTGACCGAAGAACGCCTGCGTATGATCAGCGGTAAACCGATCCAGGCAACCTTGATTAAAAGTGCGACTTATGAGCTGCTGCAACACGCCACCGCGGCGATTGTCGCCTCCGGAACAGCAACGCTGGAAACAGCGTGTTTTCTGGTGCCCTTTATCCTGGTCTATCGGGTATCGCCCATGACCTTTTGGCTCGGCAAGCGCTTGGTAAAAATACCACACATCGGGCTGGTCAATGTGGTGGCGCAGGAAAAAATTGTCGACGAGTTCTTGCAAAACGATGTTCATCCAGATCGCCTGATTGACCCGACGGAATCGCTGCTTTTTGACGAAAAACGACGGGCGGCGATGAAAGCCGAACTCAACAAAGTAAAAAATCGACTTGGCCAACCAGGCGCTTCCAGGAGAACCGCAGATCACATTTGGCGAATTTTTTATTCTTAAGATGGTGTTCTGTGACCCGCCGCACATGGTCGAAACCAAATGCAGCCTATACTAATGCAGAAAGATAAACAAAAAAAGATCCTGAACACGATCGCCACCAAATTGGTTTGGCTATTAATCCTGTTCCTTGGCAAAAGTGCTAGAATTCAACTCGTGAGGCGCGGGACTTGGAATCGGCTGGCCGATAGCAAAAATGGCTTTTTGGCGGTCCTTTGGCACGGCAAGATGATGTTGCCGATTTTTGTGCATCGCCATCTTGGAATTACCGCCATGGTGAGCGAACATCAGGACGGTGAGATGATCGCGTTGTCTGTTCATCGCCTTGGATACCAGACTGTTCGTGGATCGAGTACTCGCGGAGGTACGCGAGCTTTCCGACACATGTTGAAGCACTTGAAAAAAGGGGGGATCTGCACCGTCATGCCGGACGGACCGCGCGGTCCCAGACACCAGCTCAAGATGGGCACGATTTTATTGGCACAACTTTCCGGCTGCCCGATTCTGCCTCTGACCTTTGCGGCGAAATGGCGGATTTCTCTCAGGAGTTGGGATGCGTTTAATCTTTGGTGGCCTCTATCACGCTGTGCTCTGCTCTATGGCAAACCGATTTGGATTCCACGACAGGCAAGCGGTGATGAACTGGAGGAGTGGCGGATAAAGGTAGAACAGGCGCTCAATCGCTTAGAGGAGCAGGCTGACGCATTTTTTTGATCACATTTGGCCCGCTATTCTGCTGTGGCCGCTCTCGCAACTTTATTCACTGGCGATTGACTTTCGCAATGCGCTTTATGATAAGGGAGTCCTGGCGGTCCACAGGCTCAATTGTCGAGTCATCAGCGTGGGTAACCTCACCGTTGGCGGAACCGGTAAAACGCCAACGGTGAGATTTTTGGCGGCATGGCTGCAATCGCGAGGCAAAAGCGTGGCCATTCTCAGCCGCGGTTACCGGAGAGAGAGCCGTGATCTGGTCATCGTTTCCGACGGCAGAGAAATATTGGCTGATTGTCGTCAGGGCGGCGACGAACCGGTCATGCTGGCAAAATCCCTGCCGGCGGTGCCGGTGGTGGTCGATCGAGATCGCGTTCGCGGTGGCCGTTTTATCGAACACAGGTTCAAGCCGGACATCCTGCTTTTGGATGATGGCTATCAGCACCGGCGATTGCACCGTGATCTGGACATTGTCACTTTTCGCGCGGACAAATTGTGGGGAAACGGTTTTTGTTTGCCAGCCGGACCGTTGCGCGAGCGCCGGCATCATCTCAAACGCGCCGATTTGATTTGGCTGAACGGCGATACTGTCGATTCTGACCAACAACAACGGCTGCCGGAGGGTGTTCCACGGCTTTTAAGCCGTTTACAACCGACCGCACTCGTCGGCCACTCTGGAGAGCAATCGCTTGTTGTTCTGCAAGAGCAAAGAGTGGCAGCCTTTTGCGGTATCGCTCAGCCCGATCGTTTTCGCCAACAATTGTTGCACCTGGGAGCAACAATTGTCATTTTTCGCACCTTTGCCGACCACCATCGCTATGCACCTGCCGAGCTGCATGCCTTGCAAGAAGAAGCCCAACGAACAGAATGCCGATGGTTGATCACAACCGAAAAAGATTGGCATAAATTGCCGCCGACCGTGGTGGCCGAAAATTGGGTTTTTTTGCGCCTGACGCTCCAACCTGTCGATGCGGAAATTCTATCAGGCCTGTTGCAGTGTTAAGAAATTGAACACGTTGTTCAAGTGTCTCACAACAATACAAAATTTTCTTGCGATTGTGGCAAATATTTTTTAGAATGTAGATACTGCAGCTTGAAGACAAGGCAAAATTCGGTTAGCTGTTTATCGTTAGCCATTCTCTTTTTTAGATGAGAAAATGGAGTCCGATGTGGAAATCAGACAGCCCAAAGCAGTTATTCTGGTCGTTGATGACGACAAGAATATCAGCAAGATGATCGAAGCCACATTGAAAAAAGAAAAGCGCTTCGAAATCGCCACAGCTTTATGCGGCGAGGCGTGTTTAAAAATTATACGAGAAACCATCCCCGATTTGATACTGATGGATATTCAGATGCCAGGTATCGACGGGATTGAAACCCTCAAACGGATCAAAGCAGAAAATTCTCTTATACCGGTCATTATGATGACTGCACATGGAACCATCGAGCGTGCAGTCGAATCGATGAAACTGGGGGCCTACGATTTTCTTACCAAACCGTTTGCCAGGGATCGGCTGCTGGTGACGATCAGCAATGCGCTGTTGAACAGTTCTTTGCGACGTCAAGTCGACGAATTGCGCTCTGAGCTGCGCACCAAATATGCCTATGAAAATATTATCGGTGAAAGCGGGCTTATGCAGGATGTTTTTCGCTCGCTGGAAAAGGTGGTCAACAGCAATGTCACGGTATTGGTCCAGGGTGAGAGCGGTACCGGAAAAGAATTGATCGCCCGTGCCGTTCATTATCATTCCCAAGTGCGCAGCAGTAAGCCTTTTGTTGCGGTCAATTGCTCGGCTTTGCCGGAATCGCTGCTGGAGAGCGAATTGTTCGGCCATGAGAAAGGCGCTTTTACTGGTGCCACCTCACGGCGCATTGGCAAATTCGAACAGGCTGACGGTGGCACGATTTTCCTCGATGAGATCGGTCTGATGAGCCAGGCCACGCAATCTAAGTTGCTGCGCGTTTTGCAGGAACGCGAGTTTGAACGCGTCGGCAGCAACGAACTGGTTAAAGTCGATGTCCGGGTGATCTCAGCGACGAACCGCGATCTGGAAGAGTTGATGAAAACCAACGAATTCCGCGAAGATCTCTATTACCGAATCTCGGTCTTCCCGATCAAACTACCCGCTCTTCGAGACCGCAAAGAGGATATTCCGCACCTGGCTATTCATTTCATAAAAAAATACAGCGATGCGGAGAAGAAAAATATTCAGGGAATCAATGCCGATGCCCTCGAATTGGTCATGGCTTACCATTGGCCGGGCAATGTGCGGGAATTGGAAAACGCGATGGAGCGGGCTGTGGTTCTGGCAAATGGCCCTGAAATTGTGGCCGGTGACTTGCCGGCCGCGGTTCGTGCATTGGGAGAGAAACGGATCTACGAGTCCGACAGCACTCTATCAGGATGGATAGAAAAGCTGGAAGAAGAGGCGCTGCGCCAGGCCCTTCTCGAATGTGAGGGCAATATATCCAAAACCGCAAAAAAACTCGGGATAGGCCGCGCCACCATCTATCGCAAAGCCAAAAAGTATGGATTGCCGATGGTCAAGAGCTGACACCTTTTCTCCTATCACAACACCCACTAGACCCCGATCCGCTAATACAGGACCGGGGTTTTTTTATGTTTCACAGTGAAACACTGTTTCATGTTGAAACAAATCGCTCGGGATTTTCTTGGCAAGCCAATTCGTTTTGTGCTGAAAAAATAATTTGTTAGAAGCCCTATTCGTCTTTGCTGGAATGGTATGCCTTTTGCCTTGACAAAGGTCGATCGAGAACTCAATCGTGAAAGTTGGCAATGATTTACCGCGGCAGCTGTGGTTTATAAACTGCCAACGTCTAGGCAAGAGATAGACCCGCATAAAGGCCATTCGGGAGAGGATGTCTTGCGCAGTGCAGCAGGGATGGAAAAGGAGAATGCGGGTGGCGAGAATTGACCTTTATGTTGAGAGTCATGCAACCTTATGAACAATCTTAATCTGCGGCAGCTGGTTGTCAGCATTTGTGCGGGCAATTTTTCTCATACCGAATTGATCCAGTTTATTCACCTCGTACAAAAGATTTCCCTGAGTTATCTCAAATTCCAAGAGATCCTCGGCAAGCGCATCGCCGGCGAGCGGATGGAAGCGGATGTAGAGCTTGAAGACCTCGCTTTAGACTGTATTGCCGAGCTTTTCAGCCGGGATGCAAGCGATCAGTTTACCCAACTCAAGCGCTATTTCGAGCCCAAGCTAGAGGAAGAGCCGGGTATCAGCGATGGTGATATGTTGATTCTCATACGGCGTTTGGTGATTCGCAAGACCAAGCAAGAGTTGTCGCGCATTTTTCGCGAGCGAGATCCGGAAGGCGCCAAGATTGTCCGCAACATCAAGGTGACAGTGCGCAATTCGGATAAATTGCACCTGTTCAAAGAGATGGGTCGTGATTTTATTTTTCATTCCAATGGGTTGATTGTCGACGAGACCAATCCGCATGCCAACCCGATACTCGGTTCCTACTTGCGCTGTGATTGTCCCCCGATTCCCGATGATCTCTTGCTTTCGGCATTTATCGACGTCTACGATCCAGCCAAGTCGGTATCAATTTTGATGAAACAGCTGTTTGAAAAGATCCACGGTTACGAGGAATATCAGAATTATATCTCTTTGGATTCGATTGTCAAGTTGGTCCGTCACGTAAAATTTGACCTTTTTAAAGAGAGGTTGGTCGCCGGCGACTTCACCCCTACCCCACAAGATCATCTGGAAAGCAAGGAAATCGAGGGGTATGTCGATGTCGTGATGGGCTCCCTGGAGGAGAAAATCCAAAGTCAATATCTCAAAACGGGTAAATTGTCCGCAGAAAAAAGTGCGATCTATCGCCAAGCTCTGCGCGATGTCCTTTTCGATTTGATCCAGAAAAAGGACAGCTCTTCCTACTTCCGCAATTTAAAGTACTATATCCCCGAACTGACCCAGCAAGAATACCGCCAACAAGAACGCTCGGTTTTTGAGTATCTCGCCAAAGTCGCCAAACGCGAATTCCGCAAACATCTCAAAGAATTATTGTAATTATTTTTCCGTAAAATTTCCCCTTTGCGTGTATGTAATTGGTGAAAGTTGTAACAACACAATACACGTGTCTTGGATTTGAACAAATTGTTGTGTAGCTTATGAGCAAAACATCCTTTACAGATCATAAATGCCCCGGCAGTGCTAAATTCGAGTTGTTGCTGCTGGATGTCGATTTGACGCCGACTGAGCGCAAACGGCTGCAATTGCATCTGCAGCAATGCCCGGCGTGCCAGAAGCTGACCCGCGAAATCGACGATTTCTACAAGGTCTTGTTGCAGGAATTGCGCTTTCCGATCTCGAATAAGGTTCTGCAATTCGCCCAAAACGTTGCCCCCAGGCCCATGCAGTTCGCATTGGTGATCGGCGATCTCATCGAGAACGGCCATGAGCCTGGAGAGCGCGCCTACCGGATGCGGGTGGTCAAACAGAACGCCGACGACAAGATCGCCTCAAACGGCGGGATTGCCGCCGGTGGAATCAAACACGACCAAATCGTTCTGCGCGTGTTGATCGATGCCGAAAAAAATAGCAGATTGCTGTCGCTTTGGTTTGTTGAGATGGATAATTCCAGAGAATGGATTTTGCGGATTCCAGGTACCGACGAAACCTTTCAGTTGAACAGCTGCGGCTGCAGCCGAAGTGCTTCTCTGCAAATAGAAAAGTGGGAGGGTGCCGTCGCCTATCTGTCAGGCAAGAAAAATCCCCCTGAATCCAGAACCCGTTTTTCGCGCATCACCCATGCGCTTGAATGCCTTGCCGAGTAGAGCTTCGCATTTGTACCTGCATTGATCAGCCATTTCTCCTGTTGACCGCTGTTGGGTTAGCTGCAATCGCCAGGTCTCAAGTCCGGATTGAAAATACAAGTTTTTTCTCAGAAAGAGCTTGACTAGGGGAAAATTTTTAAATACGTTAAAGCAAACCGTTTTTCGTTCAAGGCAGCAAGTGTCGGATCATCGACAAGCTCGTCTGGATCGCGCAAAGCCTTGGTCTGAGAAAACGGTATCCACTGCGCAATGCAAACCAACCTATTGATGGTTCTGGCTTCAGTTGAAATTGGGATCGACCGGCGACAAGTCTATTTTCAAAGCGAATTGCCGAGTTGCCTCTATTGAAGGTCATTTTGCAGCAGGGTAAATTCTTCATTGCTGACGCAGCAGTTCGGAACGATTGAAAGAGCAACGTGGATTACCAGGCAATGAAAAATCGCAAAATTCTCATCGTCGACAACGATGACAAAAATTTACGCGTTTTTCACACCCATTTTACTGAAGCCAAGTTTGCGATCGATTTGGCCAAAACAGATCATGAAGCGCTCGACATGCTTTTCAATGAGCGGTATGATGTTGTTTTGTCTGAACTTGCCGCACCCGGGATTGATGGTTACCGCATACTGGAAATTGCCCATCGCAAGTACCTAGACCGCGCTCCGCATGTCATCTTTCTGACTCAAAAAAGCGATGTTTGGCACCGCGTCAAGAGTTTTAAACTCGGGGCTAAGGATTATATCGTCAAGCCCAAACACATCAGGGAAATTGTTGAACGGGTCCGGATGGTGTTGACGCGGGTGGAAAAACGCTCTATTGATCCGACGATTGCGCACAGGAAATTCATCGGCAGGCTCGAAGATCTCAACCTTGGCGATCTGATTCTGGTTTTTGGGCTCGAACACAAAAGCGGCGTGCTCACTCTTTATTCTGAGAGCGGGACACAAGGCCAGGTTTTTTTCCGACAGGGATCAGTCATCGACGCAAATGCTCTTTCGTTGCGCGCAGAGGGTGCCATCTATAAAATGCTTACCTGGCAAAAGGGCCGTTTTACCATGCTGTTCTGCGATGTGGACGAACCCGATCAAATCAGCGTGAGCAATATGGGGCTATTACTGCAAGGAGTCAAACGGATGGAAACTCGTGAAGAATTGCTTAAACAATTGCCATCACTCGATGCGGTTTTGGTTACCACCAGCAATTTTCAAAAAATTGTCGCCTCACAACACCTCGAGCCGGATCTGGAATATTTTGTCTCTCTCTTCGATGGCGTTCGGACGTTTGCCCGTGTAATCGATGAAAGCAATTATGACGAATTGACAACCTTGAAAAGAATTGACAAACTGTTCAACCTCGGCTTTTTACATGTGATCGAGATGAAAAAAGCGGAATCCGAGCCGATAGTGGACCGCTCCTTTAAAGAGAAAATGGATACTTTTCCCAAAGTATCGCTGCCGGCGACGGAGGAAAAGATCCCGGTCGATGATGATCACGACCACGAAGAGGACGATCTCATGTCCGCTGCTGAAGCAGCGGAGCTGGAAAGTGCCAAAACATCGGAGGAACAAGATCCCTTTTCAATTTTTCGCAACGCCTCCGATTCGCAGCCGTTTGGTTCACATGAATGGGTTGAAGCCGATCTGCCTATCGACGAGGAATTGCTCAAAGATACCCGAAGAGGGTTGGAAGAGTCACATCCCCTCGATGCACTGTTAAAAATCAGACCAGATCAAACAGACGAGTCCGAAGAACCGACCGCCCGGCCGCCTGCACGAGCCTCGCTGCCGGTGCCGCCTGTTGCCGCAAATGGCTCTGATGAACGCCGTCGTTTTAAACAAGCGCGTGGTTCGGTTTTGATCTTTTCCGCCAGCCATCATGCCAGCAAAAAATTTGTTGAAGCCCTGGTCAACGGTGCAACCTTTACTGAAAGTCCCAATCGCGCGGACCTGACCGATATCTATTACGGCACAGCCGAGTTCAAGGGAGGCCGGTTGCTCAACATTATCAGCCTGCATCTGGATAAAGAATTCACGCCGTTTGTCGATCTCTTCGCTTCCCGCACAGCGGGCTACTTGATATTGATCGACAACAATCAACTCGATTGGCCCTATTTTCGTTATCTCGTGTCGGGATTGGAGAGCAAGTTGAGCCGGCCCTGGATGGTGGTGGTGCAAGATTCGAATTCGACCCCGGCGGACTTGCAGGCTTTGCGGCAAAAACTCGGTATCCCCGATGACATCCTGATCGATCAGTTGCCAGAGATTAACACCAGGGCTGCGCGCAAGTTGCTCTTTTCGTTGTTCGAAAGCTTCGCCGACCGCATGAAGCCGACAACACCAACAGCAAAAGGCGCCCATGCAAATTGAGTCGATGACATTTCATCCCCAAGGTCAAAGGCATCTGGTTGCGGCGATTGATCCTGAACCGAATGGACGCGAACGTCTGCAACAGATCCTTTTAAACAGCGGTATCGCAATCAAGTTTGTCGACAGCGGCACGGAAGGTTTGGAGCTTATCAAGACTGAAAAACCGCACTTGATCCTGCTGGAAGAGAAACTTCCGGATATGCCGTTGACGCAATTGCTGCAGCAGATTCGCAACGACTCGACCACTCGCCTTCTGCCGGTCATGGTTGCTTCCCGTGAACCACAGGTAGAAGAGAGGCTGCGAATCTTGCAGATGGACATCGATGATTTTGTCGACAAGCCCTTTTATCCCGAGGAAGTCGCGGCGCGAATCGAAATGCTGCTGCAGGAGAATGATCTTTTGCAAGAATCCCTGCGACTTTTCAATCGTGGTTTCAACGGCAATTTGCACGAAATGTCGCTGGTCGACCTTTTACAGATTCTCGAATTGGGAGGCAAATCCGGTCGCATCGAATTGACACGCGGACGGCAGAGCGGGATGGTTTATGTCCGTCATGGGCAATTGATCGACGCAGAAGCGAGTGATCTACACGGCGAAAAGGCTTTGTTCACGTTGATGGGATGGTTAGAGGGGTATTTTCAGGTGGTTCTGGGGCCGATCGATCGGCCGCCGGTGCTGCACGGCCGGCACGGCGAATTGTTGGCGCATGGCTTGCGTTACCACATCAAATGCAAAGAACTCTCCACCCAACTGCCTTCCCTTTCTACTGTGATGCAAGCCGAACGGTCTGGACCCACCGGCGATCTCAGCAGTGCGGAACGCGAGGTGTTGGCTTTATTCGCCCAGCCGCGGTCTCTGGAGAGTGTGATCAGCGAATTGGCTTTGAGCGACTGGGTCGTTTTGGAACGCTTGAAAAATCTGATTGATAAAAAAATGCTCCGTGTTGTGCGTGCGGGCAAAAACGGAGAAAATCATACCAGCCGCGAATGGATCCAGAGAATCCATCGATCGGTGAATACCACAAAGAACCACTATACCCGCATCCTCTCATTCTTCCTGCGTACCCCCGCTGCCGAACAAAACACACCTGATCTGGATTCAGCGGCCGGTGCCGGTCGAGCAGCGAACAAACCGCTGCGGATTTTTCTGAATCGCAGTGAATTGCTCTTGTTGCGGCAGAAATTAGCCCAACCCCTGACGGCTTTTTGGCTTTGATGTTCATCGATGCCGACTCTTGCCCGGGCTCGATGGTGCGAACTGAAAAAAAGATTTGAATTTCATCTTTTTTTTTGTTTTTTTCTGTGCAATGTGAGTGGCGTCACTTGTGCATGGTTGATAAAAAAGATAGGTTCACCTCAACACGAGATGAAAGATGCCCCTGGTCGATCTTGACTCGATTATGACCACACCCAGAATCGCAGAGATCATGGTTGTCCGCTCTGCGGCATCTGCCCCGGTCGAATTCATCCAGGCGATTTGTCCGCATATCGAGCGGGAACGCACCGATCTGGTCTGGGGGCAATTGCAAGCGACTGAAGATTTGCAGCTTTTTTTGTATGGCCTGAGCATCAGATCCCCCTTTGAAAATTTCGCCTGGGATTTGGTGGTGCATAAAATTTTGGGATTTGTCTTGTTGTTCGATTGGCATCATGAAAGCGCCTGCCAAGAAATCAAAGACCTCATCGATTTTATTCTGCACAAATCTGCAGCACCGATCATCTGTGTTGCAGATGTCGGCAATCAACCGATTCTCTATCGCGAGGAGATCTATCGGCCGCCGATCGTTTTGTCGCGGCGCTGCAGGTTTACCTTTTGTCAAAGCAGCCAGCCGGCCACCATGCGCCGCGCCGTCGTTGCGCTGTTGGATATGCTGTTGAACGAAGTCGGATGAAAAGGAAAGCGCTGCAGATGGAAAATCGAACCCCAGTGAGTTTGCCGGAGAGCCTGAAATTTCAGATTCTGTGCCGAATGTTGAAGGGCAAGCGGTTGAGCGTTCTGATGGAACAACTTGACGACGAACAATGTCTGGCGTTGCAGAGTTTTGTGTGGGAAAAAACGCTGGAATTCGGCATACGCGCCAAAGGCCGCCGTTTCTCGCAGGAGGAACTGCTCGGCCAACTCAAGGCAGCCGAAGCAAGGAAAAGCGATATCGTCTACGGTTTCGTTTTTAAGGGACTAAGCCGCTTCAGCCTGCAAAATGACAGCCCTGCATTGATTCGGGCAAAAATGCAGGAGCAAGTCGATCTGATGTGTCGCGTTGCCAACCAGTTCATCGAAATTCAGATGAGCGAATGAAC
>Ga0116143_10005852_pt1 | contig 10928 bp, 6 predicted proteins | sample AD_UKC034_MetaG_FD_89745 | JGI IMG/M metagenome (GOLD analysis project Ga0116143, IMG submission 89745) | Active sludge microbial communities of municipal wastewater-treating anaerobic digesters from USA - AD_UKC034_MetaG | ecosystem: Engineered > Bioreactor > Anaerobic > Digestate | place: USA...
CACAAGCAGGGGCGGACAGCGCATGTCGAGCTTGGGGACGAGGTTTATGCGGTACCGGTCGCGGCCTATCGGGAACACCTGGGCGGCGATCTCCGGGTCGATGTCTTCCTCCTCCGACCAGCGGCCCACCCAATCGCCCATGAAGGGGTCGGGCGTCGTGGGGAACTGTTCCTCGATCGCCGGCGCGGCGCACGCGGGGGCAAGGCAAAGCGCATACGCCGCGATCGCCACAGCCGTAAGAAAAGAGGCGAGAATCTTTTTCGTCGTCATGACCAAGGTCTCCCGCATGTTGTCCAAAGCCTGATTCCGAATTATAGCCGACCCGGCGCGTGGAACCCAGGGACGGCCGACGCGGCGTCGGCCATCCCTGGGTATAGGCGTCTTCCCTCGGGCTTACGCCACCTGCGGCACTTCGAAGCCTTCGCGATAGGACCGTTTGATCAGCGCGTTGGCCGCGTCATTGTTGACAAAGGTCTCGGTTGCGGGGTCAAAGTCGAGCGTGTGACCGATGCGGTACGCGATGTTCCCGATGTGGCAGTGGACGCACGACAGATGTCCCGCCAGCGCCGGCGCGGTCACGTCCTCGGGATTGCGCGAACGGATGGCCTTGAAGAAATGCGCGAATTTCGGAAGCCCCGCAGGCTCCGGCTCGTCCACCTGGATGGGCTTGTTCTTGTAGTCGAAGAAGCCGCGCCCGCGGACGTAGTAGCCCTCCGTGCCGAAGAAGCTGTTACCGCAGTCGCCGCCGTCGGCCTCCTGGAACGAACCCAGGTTGCGCACCTCGAAGGTCATCATCGATCCGTCCGCGTAAGTGAACTGCGTGGCTTGCGTGTTCGGCGTCTCGCCGTCGTCGTCCCACTTGTAGCGCCCGCCCGTGCTCGAAATCTTGACGGGGAGGCCGCGGTTGTGGCCCCAGCAGGCGATGTCCATCTCGTGGACGCCCTGGTTGCCGATTTCGCCGTTGCCGTATTCCCAGACCCAGTGCCAGTTGTAATGCACGAGCAGGCCGCGCGGCGTCGAGGCGTCCGCGTTCACCAGATACGGCTTTTCCTGCGCCGGCCCCTGCCAGAGCGGCCAGTTCAGATAGTCCGGCACGTCGGCGGACGCGCCGTGTCCGATGGCCATGCGGTTGCCGTTCTTGTAGACGTAGCCGCGCGAGTGGACGATCTCGCCGATGAAGCCCTTGTGCATGAGCCCGATGTCGCGGATGAGCGTCGGGTTCGATCGACTTTGCGTGCCGTGCATGACGATGCGGCCATACTTCTCCGCGGCGGCGGCTACCTGGCGCCCTTCCCATACGCTGTGCGAGAGGGGCTTCTCCACGTATACGTCCTTGCCCGCCTGGCAGGCCCACACCGTGATCAGCGAATGCCAGTGGTTCGGCGTCGCCGTGCTGATCGCGTCGATATCCGCGTCCGCCATCACGTCCCGCACGTCCACGTAGGTCTTCGGTGTCTTGTCCTGTTTTCGCTTCATCATCGCCGCGCCGCGGGCCAGGACGCGCGAATCCACGTCGCACAGCGCGACCACCTCCGCATCCGGCTGCTCCATGATGTTGTCGATGTGGCTGCCGCCCTGGCCGTTGAAACCGACAACGCATACGCGAATGCGATCATTCGCGCCAAAGACCTTGCCTTTCGCCCGCGTTCCGGCGACAATCACTGCCGCGGCGGACGTACCGAGGAACTTCCTGCGTGAAATACCCATGACCTGTGTCTCCCAGAATTCAGGTTGCGACCCGTTCGCGCGACGGCGAACTCCCATATGGGACCAAAACTCGAAAAAGCAGGTTTCCATTGTGAACCATTCATGCCGCCGGAAGCAAGGAAATGCCGATCCGACTGATCCGACCGAAGGTCATCGCATAAAGCGGGCGGCACGTTTGTTCTGAAAAGGCGGGGTGCGCTAGGCTGCGGCTTCTTCGCGCGTGGGAATGAAAACGTTTGAGGAGTCCCGAAGAAATGCTTGGTCGTCGTGTTCAGATATCGATGTTCCACCGCCGGGCGGCGGTATTGGCGCTGCTTTCCGTGCTTGCCGGCGGTCTTGCCGAGGCCGAGTTGGCCAACGCCAAGGGCCGCGTGATCATTCTCGGTTTTGATGGCGTGGACCCGAAGATCACGCGCCAAATGATTGATGCCGGCGAACTGCCGCACGTAGCCCAACTCGAGGGCAACGGAACCTTCGTTCCCCTCGCATCGAGCAACCCGCCGCAATCGCCGACGGCATGGTCGAATTTCGCCACGTGCCGCACGCCGGTGAATCACGGCATTTTCGATTTCCTTCGTCGCAATCCCGGCAACTACTTCCCCGCACCGGGCTTCGGCGTCACAAAACAGCCGGACCTCGCGCCTGACGGCGCGCTCGCTAACCCGGCGACGTACATGAACTATCGCAAGGGCGACACGTTCTGGAAGACGGCCAACGACCAAGGCGCGCGCGTGAAGGCGCTGGTGGTGCCGTTCGCGTATCCCGTGGACGATCTGTCCGAGGGCTGTTGCCAGTTGTGCGGCCTGGACGTTCCGGACATCCGCGGGACGCAAAGCACCTACTTCGCGTTTTCCGAGGACTTCACGAAGCCGGAGCCAGTGCCCGGCGGCATGCGCCTGCCGCTCGAATTCAACGGCGACACCGCCACGGTCCGGGTGCCCGGCATCGGCATCCCCGGCAAACGCGGCCAGTACGCGGAGGTCCCGGTCGAAGTGGTCGTGGACCGGTCGGCAAAGACGACACGCATCACCGTCCAGGGCCAGGAGGTCGCGCTGGGCGAAGGCGAGTGGTCGCCGTGGATGGAGTGGACCTTCGCGCTATCGCCGAAGCACAACGTGCGCGCCATCAGCCGGTTCCATCTGATGCAAGGCGATGCGCCGGTCCGCGTCTACATGACCTGCCTCCAGATGCACCCTCGGGAACCGATGATCCCGATCAGCGCGCCGGCGACCTACGCCGGGGAACTCGCCGATCGTTACGGCCTCTTCAAGACCATCGGCTGGGTCTACGACACGAAGGCGCTTCAAAAGGATGACATGACCGAGGACATGTTCCTCGAGGACGTGAAGCGCACCATGGCTTGGCGGCGGCAACTGTGTCTCGACGAGATCGACCGCGGTAATTTTGATCTGCTGGTCGCGGCGTGGACCGCCACGGACCGGGTTTCGCACATGTTCTGGCGTTTCCGCGACCCGAAGCACCCGCTCTACACGCCCGAGGGCGCGGCGAAGTATGGGCGCGCGGTCGAGGACACGTATCAGACCATGGACGGCATCATCGGCGACGTGATGCGGCGACTCGAACCGAACGATCTCCTCATGGTGATTTCGGACCATGGCTTCCACAGCTTCCGCACGGGCTTCAGCGTCAACACGTGGCTCGTGCGCAACGGCTACCTCGCCGTGAAGGGGCAAACCGACCCCGCGACGGCATACACGGATGAGAAGTACTTGCAGGGGTTCGACTGGTCGCGCACGCGGGCCTATGGTCTCGGGCTCGGGATGATCTTCCTCAACCTGCGCGGCCGCGAGGGTCAGGGCATCGTCCCGCCCGAGGACGCGCCCGCCCTGATCGAGGAAATCCGCGGCAAGCTGGCCGAGGTCACGGATCCGGAGACGGGCGAGAAGATTTTCGGCGCGATCTACGTACTGCACGGCGATCAGGGCGAATCGAAGATCGAATCGCCGGACATCCAACTCGGCTATGCCGAGGGCTACCAGACGGCGAAAGCTTCGGCGTCCGGCGCCGCGCCGAACGAGGTCTTTTCGCCCAATCTCGATAAGTGGAGCGGCGAGCACGCCAGTTCCGACGTGGCCGACACGCCCGGCGTCCTTTTCGCCAACCGCAAGACGGCGGAAGACCCGACGCTGTTGGACATCGGCGTCACGGCGCTTGAGTATCTCGGACTCGATGTGCCGGAAGTCTTCGAGGGCAAGGGCATCCTGTAGCGGGTCGCGCCGGAAGGCAGAGAAGGGACCAAAGGGACCCAAAGGACCAATGCGGCCACGGCCCCGCCCCCAGACGTGAACCGTATCTGGGCGGAAGAGGCGCGAAAACGGCGAGAAGCATACCTCGCGGGGCGAATCGACGCCTGCTCCTACGATCGCGTGGAGGACATGCGACCAATGGGACCTATGGGACGAGACGTCCTCAGGATCATGTTCGTCAATGAGGCAGTGTCCTCTTGAGTCGCTTACGTCGTTTCCGTCCCTTCCTGGGGCCCGCGTTACCGCACGAACTGCTTGTAGCTGTCCACGATCTTCGTCTTGGTCTTTGCGCGGGCGGCGCGGAGCTTCTTGACCTCGGCGGCTTCGGTAATCGCGCCGAATTCGAGGTGGAACTCGCGGCGCTCGCCCGCCTGCAACTCGTGGAGCAGGCTCAATTCGCGGTCGATGTGCTTGCCCTCGACGCCGCAGGTCGCCGGTTCGAGACCGCAGACGTAATCCTGCTCGCCCATCTGCTTCCACTGGACGAAGCGCGGCAGTTCGTCCTTGCGGTATTTCACGTACACGCCGAACCCCGCGCCGCGATCGAAGCCGTCGTTCACAATGGCGGCTGTGACCGAACCTTCGCGCGCGGGGACCATGTCGTGGTAGTAGCATTTCTCGGCGTAGCCGTGGGTCGGGCCGTCCATCTTGAACCACTGCTCTTTCCCGTCGTGGGCGACGGAGTCGCGCGGCGCGACAACGCGGCTCGGCGACATCAATTCCGATCCCTTGTCCACGGCGGGCCAGCCGATGTTGCAGTGATAGAGCAGCATGAACGGCGTGGGCTTGAACCCGTCGTTCGTGAGCACGTCGCGAATCCAGAACCGCTTCTCGCCCAGTTTCGTCGCGACCGTGCGGGTCAAGGTGAGGTTCTCACCGAAGACGACCGTCTCCCGCATCGTGCCCGTGACCTCGAGCACGTAGTCATCGCCGCGCCATTCCTGGACGATGCTCACGTTGCGCGCGGGCGTGTTGCCGATGCGCCCGTGCAGTCCCTCGCCCGTGAGCGCCGAGCGCAATCCCGGCGCGGGCGCGCCGACGTTGATCAGCCCGCACGTGGCCACCAAGCCGCCGAAGTAACTCCGCAGCCAGCGAATGCCCTCCGGCTCGAAGTACTGCGGGGCCGCGTCGCCCGTTGTCGAGCGCCAGCCCATCGCCTTGCCCTGATACGACGCCGCCGCGATATCGAGCGCGCGATCGAGGAGCACAGTCAATTCCAGACCGCCGCCCGTATGGATCAATGCCGCGCGCGCGGGCCGCTCATTGCCGTCGTCGAGTTGCACCACGCGGATGCCCGCAATCTGGTCCATGTTCCCGACGCGGCGGCGCAGGTCCGCCACGGAATAGCGCTTGCCGAAGAGTTCCATCGTGCTTCCTCCGTTGGTCGCGGCGAGTTCGCCCCGCCCGCACCCGTTACAAGCATACAATACGACGCGCGTTCACACACCGCAAGCGGCGCGAGCGGCCCACCCTGGACCATGCTCTGAAGAGGTATGCCACGGGAGTTGAAGCAGAACGTCCTTTGATTTCCGTCATGTCCCGATTTATGCTTGCGGGGTTGTTCGAACGAATTAGCCGCGTCGTCCGCGGACGGCGCCGCAAGACGGAAGGGAGTAGCGGTCATGGCGAAGGGTATGGACAAGGTGTATCTGGTCTCGAACGGCGATTTTCGCGACACGGCGTGCGTCGAGTGCTGGCCCATGCAGGAACTGACGCTGAAAGAGGTAACGAAGGCGTTCCGCAAGCTCGGAATCAAGACGGAAACGCTGACGAAGTACGACCCGAAGAAGAAGCATGGTTTCATCACGCGCCAGAGCGAGGGTGCGGCGATTTTATCGAAGATTGAACCGAATGCGCCGGTTGTCGTCGTCTTGAGTTGCTGGGCCTATTCGCACCACGTGTGCGGCCCGCTCCAGACACACAAGGGTCCCATTCTGCTGCTCGCGAACTTCGATGGTACGTGGCCGGGCCTGGTGGCACTGCTCAATCATTCGGGATCGCTGGACCGGTTGCACGTCAAGCACGCGCGCCTCTGGTCAGACGCTTTCACGAAAGACGATTATTTCATGGCGCGGCTCGGCGAGTGGGTGCGGACGGGACGCATCGCGCACGACACCTCGCACGTATACGACGCGGCGGGTCTGCGACTCTCGACGGCGGCAAGACGTTTCGGCGCGGAACTCGCGGCGGACATTCGGAAGCATCGCCGCATCATGGGGCAGTTCGATCCCGGCTGCATGGGCATGCTCAATGCGGTCATGGACCCCGCGCTGGTCGGCGCGGCGGGTATGCCCATCGAGTATCTGAACCAGTCGGACCTCTTGGCCGAAATGAACCTCGTCAGCGACGCGGAGGCGCAGCGACATCTGAACTGGCTCGTGCGAAGAGGGTGCAACTTCCACTGGGGCGCTGACGGCTTCAAGGAACTCGTACACGGTCAAGTCATGTCGCAGATGAAGATGTACGCGGCGGCGGGGCGGCTCGTCGAGCGGTTCGGCCTGAGCGCCATCGGGATTCCGTACCAGTTGGGCCTCGTACGCTGTTGTCCAGCGTCGGACCTGGTCGAGGGCATGCTCAACAACGCGGACCGGCCGCCGATCAAGAGCCCGGAAACGGGCGCCATCGTCAAGCAAGGCAAGGCCATCCCGCATTTCAACGAAGGCGACCTCGGCGCGGGTATCCCGCAATTTCTCATGAACGAAATCTACGAACGCAAGGGTATGCCAACCGAAACGACGCTCCACGACGTGCGCTGGGGCCGCGAGTACGACGGCAAGTTCGTCTGGGTGCTCCTGATCAGCGGCGGCGCGCCGCCGGCCCATTTCGGCGGCTGGAAAAAGACGCACGTGTACCGGCAGCCGGCCATGTACTTCCCGCTGGGCGGCGGCACCTGTTCGGGCGTATCGAAGCCCGGCGTTATCACGTGGGCGCGCTGCTACGAGCAGTACGGCGAGATGGGCATGGACTGCGGCGTCGGCGAGGTGCTCGAACTGCCCGCGCCCGAGGTGCGGGATCGACTCGACAAGACCACCCCGGTATGGCCCATCGCCAACGTGCACATCCCGGGTTACGACCGCAACCAGCTCATGGCCACGCACATGTCGAACCACATTGTGGTCGGTTACGGCGACATCCTGCAGGAACTCGCGGCGACGTGCCTCAACCTCGGGATCAAGACACGTATCGCGGGCGAGGCGGCGAGGAAGTTGGCCTGATCTCTGGCGGACTCGGCGTCTTGGCGCGAGGCGTTCCGACTGCGCGCAAGGGTGCGGAAGACTCATGGCGCGACAACGAGAGACTTGCGGCATAAGTCGCGAAAATCGCTGTGCGCTGACAGGTATATCACCATTATGGTTATCCGTCGGCGCTTTGTGTTTCCTGTTCGGAACCGTCGGCTATTGTGACGACGCCGTCGAGAGAATGGACGTGAGGGGCCGTATTCTTATTGCGCACCGGGGCGTGGTCACGGACACAATCCCCGAGAATAGCCTCGCGTCGCTCGAAGAAACCATCCGCCGCGGCTATACCCACATCGAGGTGGACCTGCGCAGCACGAAGGACGGGCACGCCGTGTGCCTGCACGACAACAGCCTGCGCCGCGCCGCCGGTCTCTCGCGGCTGGTGAGTGAACTGACCTTGGCCGAGCTGCGCGCGCTGGCGCCGGTCAAGACGGTCCCGGACTTCGCCACGTTCTGTGCGCGTTGTGAAGGCCGCATCGGCCTCATGCCGGATATCAAGGAGTGGCCGCCCGAGGCGGAAGAGGCATTCGCGAAGAGTATCGAGCAGCCCATGATCAGGCACGGGTTGATGGAAAACGCCTTCTTCATCGGGAAGCATGCGATTACGAAACGGTTCGCGGATCGCGCCCGTGTTTCCTGGAAACCGTCCCTGGAGGAAGCGCGAGCGAGCGACCACATTCGGAACGCCCCAGGCCGGCATCTCTTCATCTTCGGCCACGCCGTTGCTTTTGACGCGCCCACCGTTCGAGGCTTTCAGGCGCTCGGTCTCAAAGTGATTGTCAGTATCAACATCTTCCATTACCTTCGCGTCGGCGACTGGGAGGAGAACGGCAACCGGGACGTGGCCCGCATGATCGAGTACGGCGTGGACGGCTTGCAGATAGACAGCGTGTATGAGCCCGCCTTCCGTGAACATGTTGCGACCGAAATCACGGCGATCACCCCCGCGGCATGTCGCCCGGCGCCCCCTACCTCAGTGGCTTCAACCGCTGATTAAGGGTTGTCCTCGAAATACCCAGCATGGAAGCCGCAATGCGTTGATTGCCGCCGGCGCGACGCACTGCCTCGAGGATGAGCAGGTCCGTCATTTCCTGGATCGTGGGAAGCCGCTCGCCAAAACTGACGTCGCTCGCCGCGCCGACCCCTTCGGACTCGGCGGCCGTTGGCGTCTTCGAAGCGTCGGCGTGGAGATACCCGCGGAAAACATCGAGGGAAAGTACATGGGACTTGTGGTGGGAGACCGCCTCAAATACGAGCGCTTCGAGTTCCCGGACGTTGCCGGGAAAGTCGTGCAGGCGCAGCAGCGCATGCAATTCGGGGGGCGCCGTGGGCTTCTTCTTATCGAGCGCTTCCGCCGCCTTCGCCAGAAAGTGTTCCACCAGAACCGGCAGGTCGTCGCGGCGTTCGCGCAGGGGCGGGATATGAATATGATGGGTCCGGAGTCGGTAATAGAGGTCCCGCCGGAAGGTGTCGCGCGTGCGCAGTTCCTCGGGCGATCGGTTGGTTGCGCAGACGATGCGGGCGTCGCTCTGGCGCGGCATATCCACGCCGAGCGGATAATACTCGTGGTGCTCGATGAGCCGCAGCAGTTTGAGTTGTGAGGCCGGGCTCAGGTCGCCAATCTCGTCGAGGAACAGCGTGCCGCCGGCCGCGCGCTCGATGAGCCCCGCGCGCATGCCTTCCGCGCCGGTATACGCGCCGCGCACGTGCCCGAACAAGGTGTCCGAGAAAACCGCGTCGTCCACGCCGGCCACGTTGACGGCCACGAACGATCCCGACAGCCCGCTGAGCGCGTGGAGCGCGCGGGCCATGAGTTCCTTGCCGGTCCCGGTCTCGCCGGTGATAAGAACGGGCTTCGAGGTTCCAGCGACGGTCTCGATATATTGGAAAATCCCGAACATCCGCTCGTTCTGGGTTACGATATCGGTGAAGGCCTCGGGGCGATCAAGCCGGTCGGAGATCAGCCGCTGGGTTACCAGCGCGTAGTCGCGGCGCAGTTCGCGCATTTCGAGGGCGCACCGAACCACGGCGAGGATGCGTCCGCTCTCGACGGGCTTGACAAGGTAGTCAAACGCGCCCTGGCGGATGCAGCGTACGGCCGTGTCGACTTCATTGGCGCCGGTTATGACCACGACGGGCACATCGGGATACTTCTCGGTGATTCGGGGCAATAATTCTTCGCCGGAGACGTGCGGCATCCAGAGATCGAGCAGGATAACGCTGATCTCGCGCGTGCACAGAAGGTGCAACACTTGGCGACTATCCTGACAGCGGACCACGTCATGGACGCCGCCGACATTAAGTATGGTTTCGACGCCTTCGAGAACATGGACCTCGTCATCGACGAGCAATACGGGCAGCGGGGTAGGTCCTCGGGCGCTCACGTAACGTCTCCCGTTGCAGCGTGACCGGCAGGCAGGATGACGGTAGCGACCGCGCCGTGGCCGGTCTGCGAGTCAAAGCGGAGCACTCCGCCGTGCTCCCGGATAATGGTGGCGCTAATCGAGAGGCCGAGACCCGTCCCGCCGGCGTCGCGCTTGGTCGTGAAGAACGGATCGGTGATGCGCGGCATGGCTTCCGCCGGAATCCCCACGCCGCCGTCTTCGACGACGAGCCGCACGACGCGCGTGCCGGGACGGTACTGTGTGCTGACGTGAAGGTGCTGATCGCGGCTGGTGAGGGCTTGACAGGCGTTCTGCAGCAAGTTGATAACCACTTGTTCGAGCCGACGAAAACTGCCGTGGACCGGCGGGAGGTTCTCCTCGGGCGTGAACACAAAATGGTCCGTCGCCTTGCTGAGCATGTTCGCGAGCAGCATCGTCGCCGAATTGATGACGTGGTTGAGGTTCACCGACTCGATGATGCCGTCCGGCTCCTGGCGCGCAAAGCCGCGCAATTCCTCGACGATCAGCTTGATCCGGCGCGCGCCGTCGCGCATGCCGGCCAATAGCAGCGGCATGCGCTCACGCAGGCGCGCGTAATCCAGTCCGGCGAGGGAAAATGCGCCGTGTTCCTCGCGATAGCGATCGAGCACGGGCAAGGCCCCGTTCCAAACCAACTCGAGCAGATCGAGATTGTTCAGGATGAAAGCGTTCGGATTATTGATCTCGTGCGCCACGCCCGATACAAGCACGCCCAGCGAGGCCATCTTATCGGCCTGCATAAGCTGCTGTTCCCGTTCCTTCGCGGCCCGTTCCGCCTCGATGCGCGCGGTAACGTCCCGCGTGACGACGACGATATCGCTCACCTCGCCCGTGGCCGCGTCCCGTACGACGGCGCCGGTGCTCTCGGCCCAGTAGTACGTGCCGTCCTTCCGGCGCCTGCGGTATGTGGCCACCGCGCTGCCTTCTCCCCCCAGCGCGCGAAGGCTTGCCTCTCTCAGAATCGGCACGTCGTCCGGGTGCACGTACTCGAAGGCGGTGTGGCCAATCAACTCCTCCGGTTCATTTCCGGTCAACCTGCGGATGGCGGGCGAGACGTACAGATACGTCCCGTCGGGAAGATGGCGCGTGATGATATCGGTGCTGTTCTCGGCGAGGAGGCGATACAAGCCTTCACTCTCGCGCAGGGCGATCTCGGCGTTCTTAAGGTCGGTGATGTCCGTGCTGGTTCCCATAAGACGCGCCGGTTTACCGTCGACGCGCTCGACGACAGACCCGGAACAGAAGAACCATGCCGTTGATCCGTTCTTTCGCCGGATGCGGTGCTCACACTC
>Ga0116143_10005854_pt1 | contig 10927 bp, 10 predicted proteins | sample AD_UKC034_MetaG_FD_89745 | JGI IMG/M metagenome (GOLD analysis project Ga0116143, IMG submission 89745) | Active sludge microbial communities of municipal wastewater-treating anaerobic digesters from USA - AD_UKC034_MetaG | ecosystem: Engineered > Bioreactor > Anaerobic > Digestate | place: USA...
CGGACGGTCTCATAATGGGAGGACTCCATGGGCTTGATGCATACCCCCGCCGCTCCATCCGGCCGGTAGCCCAGGCTGGCCTCCAGGGTGATCGCAGCAGTGGAGATGGCGAAGAGCTTATCCGTCTTGGCCTCGGGCAGTTTTGTCTTTCCCAGAAGGGAGTCCAGAAACCCCATCTAAGCCTCCAGCTCCATCTCTATCCTCTGCAGGGCATCGATTCTCGCCTTCAGGGTGGGATGGGTGGAGAAGAGCTTGCTCAATGATGATCCGGAGAGGGCGGGAGTTATGAACAGGGCGCTTACCGGCCCCTCCACCCGGCGCAGGTCCTCTGTGGGTACTCTGGATCCACTGATCTTGGTCAGGGCGGATATGAGATGGGAAGGCTGGCCGGTGATGATGGCCGCGCCCCGGTCGGCGGCAAACTCCCGGTACCTGGAGAGGGTGCGAATGAGGACGAAACTGACAATCCAGACCACCAGAGAGACCACTAAAAGCAAGGCAACATTGCTGCCTGAGTCACGATCCCTGTTTCCTCCTCCCATGAAAGGCAGCCACTGCACCAGCATCTGAGCCAGGGAGGAGAGGAATGTGGCAATGGTCATGACCATCATATCCCGGTTCTTGATGTGGGTGAGCTCATGAGCTAAAACCGCCTCTACCTCGCTATCATTGAGCCGGCTGAGCAGGCCGGTGGTCACAGCTACCACTGCATGCTTCTGATTTCTGCCTGTGGCAAAGGCATTGGGCATGGCAGTCTTGACCACTGCAATCTTGGGCATGGGCAGGTTGGCATTCTGGCAGAGCCTCCTGACCATATCATGAATCCGGGGCTCCTCGCTCTCCGAGACGGGCTTTGCTCCCATGCTGGAGAGGATCATCTTGTCGGAGAAAAAATATTGCAGGAACATGAAGCCGCCCATGAATAGTACTACTATTATCCGACTGACACCCATGGACAGCAAGACGGCTAGGAAAGCCAGATAGACCGCCGCCAGCAAAAACATGGTCAGCAACATTCTGGCTTCTAGACCCCGATCGGACTTCCATCTCTTCATATGCTTTTTTCACCCTGTAATATCGTTTTTAAACGGTGTGCCTAATATAAATTGATATTTGTCCCTGTATCCAACTGGAAGGAGGAGACAGAGCCAGGGATATTTTTGAACTGATGGAAGATTATCTTATCGATCAAGAGGATGGGATGTAGAGTCCTTAAATTATTTCGCCTCACATTTAGAAATACACAAAATCACAGTACAGAAATCATCTCAAACTCAATGATCATCAGATGATTATCGAATCTAGCGATTGTGCAGTGACTATTTTTTCTCTCCTTGTCGTTATTCTGCTGTCACTTACCCAAAATTAATCTGTTTTGGTCGTCGCAACATTCTCTGGATATTCTCTCTGCTGACAAGAAGGCAGATTCGGTAGCTATTCACCAGCCATAATTGTCTTCTTGTCCAGTTTTCAGTATTAAAAGCGTCCCGACCGGGATTCGAACCCGGGTTGAAGGCTCCGCAGGCCTCCGGGATGTCCACTACCCCATCGGGACAAAACATCCCTCATGGCATGCTTTTAGTAATTAAGCTTGTTGGCCTGCAGCCCTGGTCTGGGCGGTGCGGATGGCTCGCAGGAAATCTATTTTTCGAAACTCCGGCCAGTAGGGAGCACAAAAGTAGGCGGCGCACTCATTGCCGTTGGCTTGCCAGGGCAGGAAGTTGGAGGTGCGGCAGTCGCCTCCGGTGCGGACGATTAGATCCACCTTGGGGACGGGAGTGCCATCCCGGGGATAGAGGTGCCGGGCGATCATAGACTCATCCACATCCTGAGCTCTGATCTTTCCCATAGACACCTGCTCTGCCAGGGACCGGGCAGCGTCCACCAGCTCCCTCTGGCCGCCATAGGCCAGGGCCACATTGAGATAAATGCCGTCGTATCCCTGTGTGGCTGCTTCAGTTCGGCGGATCTCCTCCTGCAGGTCCTGCGGCAGCATCTCCACCCTGCCCAAAGCCCGGACTCTTACCTTATTTATATGAGTCTTCTCCGATCGGGCCAGCTCGGCAAATTTGTCTTTTATCAGATCAAATAGATAGCGTTTCTCTGCTTCATCTCTCTTGAAGTTCTCTGTGGAAAAGGCATACAGTGTCAGATGCTTGATCCCCAACTCCAAACACCAATCAAATACCCTATCCGATGTATCTGCGCCGAAGGAGTGACCCCGATAGGTAGACAGGCCATTTTCCCGGGCATATCTGCGGTTGCCGTCCTGGATGATAGCCACATGCTCAACGGGAGTGCCGTTTTGGATGCTTGACCTTAGCAGCCGCTCATAAATGAGATAAGCTGGATTTCTCATTTTAAAAATCATCCGCTTTATTCGCTTCGCGAATAACTATTTAATCGTTCCCGTTCTCTGCAAAGTGAGATTGAAATCCATCCGGCCAAGGGCAAGATACTAATAGCTGATAGCTGCACTGGCATACTTCGAGGGCCTGTGGTCTAGCTGGTTATGACATCGCCTTCACACGGCGGGGATCACGCGTTCGAATCGCGTCGGGCCCATGATCATTTCTGCTACACAAGGTTTAACTATATATGAGTGGTTTTTAGCCAGGGCGCAAGAGAGATGCTTTGGCCGCTTGTCCGATGGCTGGCCGGCGTATATCATTAATCTGATGTCCATACTTGATTATTTGAGGTGATAAGCTGTATAACAGATCGCGTGGCAGGGAAGAAGAAGGAGCTGTAATAACCAGAGTCCGCCTTCCCCGCAAGCAGGATAGAGAGATATTCGGTCATGTAGAAAGCCTTCTCGGCTCCAATCGCATAAAGGTGCGGGGCATAGACGGCGTTACCCGGATGGCCCGAATACCCGGCAAGATGAAGAAGAGGATCTGGATTCGAGAGGGCGATGTGGTCATCATCATACCCTGGGAATTCCAGAATGAGAAAGCCGATGTGGTATGGAGATACACCGGTCCCCAGGTGGACTGGCTGCAGCGCAAAGGATTTCTGAAAGGATCTTCTTGAAAGGCGCTACATGAGCAGGCGAACCAGGGATGAAGATTTCGATACCAAAATCGACATCATTCGTACCAGGCTGAAGGACTCCGATGACAAGAACGTCCAGGATGCAGTATTCGACAAGCGCACCCTTATGGACCTCTACAGCCTGGCCAGCAAAGGCGTAATCGATGCTCTGGGTGGGTCCGTCTGCACCGGAAAAGAGGCCAACATTTTCAGGGCCATAGTTGGAGAGAATGAGCTGGCTCTTAAGATCTACCGCATCTCCACCAGCAACTTCAATGCCATGCAGGATTATCTGCAGGGCGATCCGAGATTTTCCAGCGTCAGGGGAACCAAGAGAGCCATAGTAGCCGCCTGGACCAGAAAGGAGTTTCGAAACCTGAGCCGGGCAGAGGAGGCGGGCGTCTCTGTGCCTCATCCTATCGCCATGAAGGAAAATATCCTGGTCATGGATCTCATTGTGGCGGATGGGCAGGTTGCTCCTACTCTAAAAGATACGAATCTGGAGCAGGAAGAGGCCAGAGCCATTTATGAACGGATCATTCATTATATATCTTTACTCTATAATCGAGCCCAACTGGTTCATGCCGATCTTTCCGAGTTCAATATCCTCTATAATCAGGGGGAGCCGGTGATCATAGATATGGGACAGTCGGTAACCCTGGACCATCCCCAGGCCAGGCGGTTTTTAGAGCGGGACATCGCCAATGTGGCCCATTTCTTCCGCAAAAAATATGACCTGGGATCGGAGCAGGAGATCTGGAACAGGCTGATCAAAGACAAAGATGAGATGGAAAAAAGAAGGATTGATTGAATTGGATATCAAGATTCCCGAGGAGCGGGTGGGCGTCCTGGTGGGACCGGGCGGGTCCATGAAACATTTGATAGAAGAGAAGACCAAGACCACGCTGGAGATCGACAGCGAAACAGGTACGGTCTCCATAGCCTCGGCCGAGGACCCATTGCAGGGACTGCGGGTCCTGGATTTGGTAAAAGCCATTGGTAGGGGCTTCTCCCCGGAGAGGTCCCTTGCCATACTGGAAGACGACATGCTCATGCTGGATGTGATGGACCTCTCCAAGATGGTGGGCACCAGGAGCGATATGGCCAGGATCAAAGGTCGTATAATTGGCAAGGACGGACGCTCCCGGGAGATAATGGAGAGGCTATCCGGGGCAAGGGTATCCGTCTATGGCAAGACGGTCTCCCTGCTGGGCTATCCGGAGCAGATCCGGGTAGCCAGAACGGCCATTGAGATGCTGCTTGATGGCGCTCCTCACGGCAATGTCTACAGCTTTCTGGAGAAGAAGCATAGGGAGCTGGCCATGGAAGAGCTGAAGGAGCAGGGCATACTCTGAGGACTTGATTTTGGAGCTGCAGCTTGAGCTTGAGACCGTGGATTGGCTGCTCATAGCCGCAGCTCTAATTGGCCTTTATGCCATCCTCTTCCTGCCTTTGAGGGACAGTGAAGAGTGGAAGAGCCGGGGCATCAGCGTGGGAAGCATTCTGGGAATCCCCCTGGCTATCTTCTTTCGCACCACCAGGGGCCTGGATCTTCTGGATAAGCTGGCCCGGCCCAAGCTCTTCTGGAGGCTGGTGGCCTCAGCGGGCATACCCCTGGTGGTCTTGAGCATGGCCTACTTCCTCATGCTGGTCCTGCTCATGACATTTCTTATGATCCAGGAGCCTCCTGAGCCCAGCAGCTATAATGAACCGAGAAATATACTGCTCATCCCGGGATTAAACGAGTACATACCCTTCCTCTGGGGCTGGATAGCCCTCTTTGTGACCCTTCTGGTGCACGAGTTTGCTCACGGTATATTGAGCCGGGTAGAGGGAGTGCGGGTCAAGTCCATGGGAATTGTCACAGTTTTGATAGCTCCCATTGCCGCATTTGTCGAGCCCGACGACGAAGAGCTCTTCGGAGGCAAGGACAGGCCCCCACTGGTGGACAAAAGGGCGAGAATCCGGATTCTATCCGCCGGGGTTATATCCAATTTCATAGTGGCGGCAGCAGCCATGGCTCTCTTCTTTGGGCCGGTGATCGGAGCCATATCTCCCGTGGACCGCCTGATTGTGGTCGATGTAGAGGAGAACTCTGAGGCCCAGGAGGACGGCTATGCCATGGGCATGGTTTTAATGCAGGCCAATGGCGAAGATGTGAGCAGTTTAAAGCAATTCTACCAGGATCTGGTCGGCGCATCAGAACAGGGCAAATTGAGCCTGCTTTTTAAGGATAGAGAAAGCCCGCTTTCTGTCACCGGTCAGCCCCAGCGGGGCATCTTGGTGGGATCCATATTCAAGGACTCGGGAGCCTACCAGGCCGGGCTTCCGGCCAATAGCGTCATAACCGAAATCGACGGCCAAAAGACAGCAGACCTGGCTGGCTTCCGGGAGCTGATGAACTCCACCCATCCCGGTCAGATAGTGAATATTACTACCGCTCAGGGCCGGACCTACCCGGTAAACCTCACCGCCAGAGATGATGATGCCGATGGGGAGCAGGGCGGATTCATAGGCATAGCCATATCCGGAAATGCCGTATTTAGCGGTGGGGCAACCTTCCAGGAGGCTCCTGCCAGACAGTTTCTGGAGCAGCTCAGGGCATTGCCCGGCATGGGCATGAGCGGCTTTCATCTCATGCTCTCCCTTCCCTTTGCCGGCGTACCAGGCCTCTCTCAGAAGGGCTTCCCCGGCTTTTCCGGCTGGCTGACTGCGGTCTTTGAGCCAAGCGGATGGGCTGAGCCCCTGGGAGAGAAGCTCTTCTGGATCGCCAACCTATTGCTCTGGATCGGCTGGATCAATCTCTATGCTGGCCTCTTCAACTGCCTTCCCGCCGTGCCTCTGGACGGAGGGCATATCTTCCGGGATCTGGTCCAGTCGGGATTCGAGCGAATCGTAAGAGCAGAGGAGGCAGAAAGGCTCACCAGAACCACTGTGGCAATACTCACATGGCTGGTTCTGACATCTTTGCTCATAACCATTATCGCCCCCTTCACCAACGGGCTATTTATCTAGCGGCACGTCAGTTTTAAACCATCTCAGAGAAATGGGTCTTGAAAATTAAGGCAGGTTGGCTCCTATGAAATCGAGGGCAATTCAGCATTGGGCAGTGCTGGGATTGATGGTAGTTCTGGCCGCTCATACGGCCACAGCAGCAGCTTCATCCCTGGAGATATCCGATCTCTTCTCCAGCATGGAATCGGCGGATATCACTGTGAACGGGGAGGGGACCGGCTCTTTGCAATTGGATCTGATCCACGATGGAGAGAAGATAGCCAGCCGGAATATTACCCTGGACGGTCCGGGAACCTGGGCCATACGCTGGCCGGCCATCCAGGCCGAGAAGGGCAGCTACAACTGCTGCGCCTCTCTAGTGCATAATCAGACCAAAATCTCTGAAAGGTGCTTTAATTTCTATCATGGTGGTGTGGAGCCTATAAGGTTCGATGTGCGGGACTTTCGGGCTGATTCGCGGGGAATGCACCTGGCCATCAGCGCCAGCGATTCCACTGTAGTTGATATCTATTACATGCTGCTGGATGGAGGCAAGGCCGTCTACATAACAAGAGAGCAGGCTGTTCCCATAGCCGGAAGCTATTCCACCCCCATCGGCAAGGACTATGCCTGGAAGCAGATATTGCAAAAGGGGCACAGATATGAGGGCCGGGTGAAGATTGTGGAGCTGAATCATAACCAGATCCGGGCCTTCATGAATTCGTTTCAGGCTGTAGATGATGCATCCATCAGCGAGACCTATCAGGATGAGACCGGAGCCAGCGCCACGGTGCTGGGCAACTCTCGGGTTCCCTTTGTGGGATATCTGCGTTTTATCCTCTACCAGGACGGCTCGCTGCTCAATATCACGGAGAAAAAGACACCCGTTCTCCTGGCCGGAGACGATGATACGGTAGAGATCACCTGGAACGGCACTCTTGAGCCGGGCATATATCAGCTCCGTACTATCCTTATGAGCCAGGACGGGTCGGTTATGGATCTGGAGGAGAATGTGATCGAGGCCGAGCCTCTGCAAAAGGTCAATGCCACAGATACCGCAGAAGAATCGGGATTGCCCACCGGTCTCGCTGCCCTGGCCATATTCATAGCTGCAATTATGCGAAAAAGGAGATGAGAATGATATGAAGGGGATAAACCTTCCAAACACCATCTTTATGGGAATTCTGCTGGCCATTCTGCTCCTGGGAGCGGAGGCAGACGACAGGCAAAACGCCACTGTGAATCTCACGGTTAACCAGAGCAGTAGCCTGGATGAAAATATGTCTGCCAATGAAAGCCAAGTTCAGTCAGCAGTTGTCTCTTTGGGCTCAGGAAATCGGAATGCAGGCAAGGTTCTTCGAACTGGCTTCCAGGAGAAAAAAGCAGTAAATGACCTGGATGTTTATGGAAACAGATCGGTCCATGTGATACCTCCCCAGGATCCGGCCCAGTGGGCCTTCGATATCAGCCAGAGGGTGGGAAATGTGTCCAAATTCGATTATTCAAATAGCTTTAAGCCTCTTTTCAGCATGAGCCCGTACTCCCGGACAAAGGAGGTCTACCAGCCTCCATCCAACCTATCCTCCCGCCCGGTCTACAGTATATCCGAATATCCCAGGATCAAGATCGCCAGCGGTATTCCCTGAAAGCCGGAGCTAGAGGAAGTTCTAATTAATTCAATAAAAATTTTAAAATAATTGTTCTTCTCTCTGAAGCTGCTGGCTGAAGGGTTTCAGAGATATTTTTGCAGCTTTGCCGCCAGTGCCGGCTTGGGATAGGCACCTACAAGCTTGTCAATAAGCTTTCCGTCCTTGAATATCATCAGGGTGGGTATGGCCGATATCCTGTATTTATTGGCAGTCTGCATATTCTGGTCCACATTGAGCTTGCCGAAGACCGCCCTTCCCTTCATCTCCGCAGCCAACTGCTCTATGATGGGGCCGATCATGCGGCAGGGTCCGCACCATTCCGCCCAGCAATCCAGGATGAAGAGGGGATAGGCGGAGGTCATCGAGTCTATGGTGGCATCAGTGACGATCACCGGCTTATCGGGAAGCTCTATGGAAGGCGCAGGTGGTTTGTTCATATCTTTCATCATCTTCTCCATCTTCTTTCTCTTTATCTCATCCAGCTCGTCCAATCTCAATCCTCCAAGCTCTCTTTGGCTTTGATTATGAGGGATCTGAAGTGGCCCAGGTCCACAGGCATTATATGGAAGGGCAGGTTGGTGAAGTCGAAGAACTCCAGGAGATCCTTCTCGCGCATGGATGCGTCTTTGAGGGTGTCCAGGTATACCGAGCCTCGAAATGATCCCATACCCATTCTGGCCTCCTCCACCCCCCAGTTCATGCGGCGGAAGATATCCTTCCAGGCATCCAGCCAGCCCGGGGAGAGGTAGAAGTAAAGCCCCTCTTTCGCTTTATCCTCCATGCCCTTCCTGGTTATGAGCGCATCAACACAGTTCTGGCAGTCGATAAGTGCGGCATAATATGGCTTTAAGATCCTATCCATACCGGGATGGCACTGGCCGTAGAGCACAATTATGCCCTCAACTCCATCAGAGCGGCACTCCTCCAGCTTAGCGGCAAGAGCCGCCTGGAGGTCATCGAAATCCACATGCAGGCCAGCGGGCAGATAATGGGCTCGAAATGCAAAGCCCAAATTGGGGCGCAGCAGTTCCAGTTCCCTTTCAAAGACGCCGCAAGCGACGATGGCATACATGGCTGGATTAATTCAAGGCGGCATAAGATATATCTGTAATCCTTGGCCCTCTCATGCTCCAAATCTTAAACTCCAAACATGCCCGTGTCAATCCAATCAGCTTTGAGCAGAGACCACCAATCGCTGGCCAGGCCGGTCAGGACATAATCATAAGGAAGCCAGCCGTAGCCGTTGTCTCCCCAGGAGCTACCCCAGCTGTTCCTGATGAGCAGAGCGCCTTTGCTCGATTTTTTGTTGGATGGATTGACTATGACCTTGCTATCATCATATCCTACCGCGCAGACGGCGTGTCCCCCCATCATCTTTTCTCCCTGAGAGGGATAGGGTATCTCCCCGCTGCCTGCTGCCAGGTTGATGGAGGTGTAGACAGTAAAGCCGAACATGGAAGGCAATCCCGCCCCTAAATTTCTCTTAATGGATGAGAGAAGCTGTGTTTTAGTGGTTCCCGGAGGATCATAGCGGTAGTAGTTCACCGCCTTGTAGTTGTCGGCAAAGGAATAAAGAAAAGCAGCAGGCTCATCATCGAAATTGCTGATGATATAAGGATAATACTTCTCCGGGGGCACCCCGAAGAGGAGCATGGCCTCTGCCGTGGTCCTCAGATATGCCCCGCTGTCTCCGGTCAGGCCCAAGAGATTCCTGGTGGTCTTATAGAGGAATAGACGGGAGGCATCGATATAGGTGGATGACGCCTTCTTCTCAAAATACTCGAATAGGCCTGTTCCGGCGTTTGCAGTGCAGGATCCCAATTCTCCCTGGTTTTCTATAGGGGAGCACCATGCCCTCAAGTCCACAGAGGCGGGAGCAGTCTTGGCGAATTTGATCTTTTCCAGCTTCTCCTTAACCGCGGGTGTCTGCTGAGTATAATCTCTGAAGTCGGGCAGCTCTCGCAGCCATCCCATGCCTATGAATCCCTCGCCGTCCAAACCAAGCTTATTAGCTAGAACATTCATCTATCAACTCCTCCTGGAAATACGGCCAAAGCCTTCTGCAGATAGATTCTCGCTACTTCTAATATTAATAATGATTGTAATCGAGGCCTTTGCTTTATTGCCATCTTTACCTGCCCCGCATAGTGGTTGATCTTCTCCCTATCTGCCGGATACAGCGCAGACTCCAGCTTGATATTCTTCAGGGACAGGAACATGACTTTCGCCAGGGTTAACCATGGCATCCACTCTTAAAGATCGAAAATGGCCCAGGTCGCACCAAAAGAATAAAATGCAGTCCAGGGTATAAGCACAGCCGATGAGGTTGATGGCAAGAGTAATTCGCGAGCAATTCCTGCTGCTTCTTGTACTCTGTCTGGTCCCACAGGCCTTTGCCGCGCATGAAGCTGGCCCGGTTGGCCCCTATAATCTGTCTTTTGATATGAATACCACCATGGATTACACGGTCATAGTGGAGCCCTCTTCCAGCGGCCAAACCCCCTTGGGCATCGATTTCGTCAGGTACAATGTGACCGTGGACAGCGATGATTACGCCGCATGGCTTATATTAACCCGCTTTGAAGAGCCGATTGTTGCCAATATATCCGATAGCGAGTATATGGTATATGGTGCGCTAATCAATTCCGGAGCGGATAGGCCGAATCTGTACCCGGTTCTTATAGACGGACAGCCCGCAGTGGTGGGCAATTTCAGGTTTGAGAGGCAATTCCTGGGGCAAGGGCGCTATCAAGAGGGAGATCTGGTGGTAGCAGCGGCCTACTTCCCAGACGGCAGGCAATATGGGGATGGCAGCTATCGTGGTAGGAACCACTTCCGGATCATATCCACCTATCCCTGGGAGATAATCAGAGATCTGCTTTACACCCTTCATGTGGAGGTGCCGGCAGAGGATCGAGCCCCCATGAGCCAATCTCTCTCCGCCCCCGACATCGATAAACCGATCAACGATAGCTCTGAAATCAATTGATTTAATCCGGATGATGTCTTAAATCAAAGCCTGAAGAGCCTGCGTTCTCCTTTTGCTAGGCCTTCATGGGGATTCATTCAGCATGAATTGAGATCTCCATCCTTCCCGAACACCGGGCAGCGGCTCCCCGCCGGTCTGCGTGCCTGCCGAGAGACGGTCCTGCCAATCACCAAAAAAAAACGGCCCTTTCGGTATCCAGGAGCTTATGGAGGTTTCATGTAGACATTAGGTGATCTTTACATAAAAATCACCTTTTAATATC
>Ga0116143_10005859_pt1 | contig 10925 bp, 8 predicted proteins | sample AD_UKC034_MetaG_FD_89745 | JGI IMG/M metagenome (GOLD analysis project Ga0116143, IMG submission 89745) | Active sludge microbial communities of municipal wastewater-treating anaerobic digesters from USA - AD_UKC034_MetaG | ecosystem: Engineered > Bioreactor > Anaerobic > Digestate | place: USA...
GCTGGCGTGATTACCCCCCCGCGAAGCGGGTTACCCGTCAGCTCTTCTGGCCCGCGAAGCGGGACAACTCTCACGCTTATAGCGGGACTTCTAGTTCTTAGCCCTACGCTCATCTGCTCTTAGCCCGATTGCTCTGCTGCTCTGTGCTCCTTACTCTAGCCCTTACGCAGCAATCGCTTATCTCCAACCCGAATAGTGATTTTTTCCCGATCGAGATACTCTAACAAAGGAATAGCAAATTTCCTTGAGCTTCCCGTTATTTCCTTAAAGTTCCCCGGGGTTAATTCTTTATTTGCCTTGAGGAAGGTGACGACGTCTGCTTTCAGGCGGTTGAGTGATTCGTGCGAAAAATAAAGATCGTTTTTTACCTTGACCAGCGTACCTTCCTTTATCGAGACCGCGAGAAGATTGAGAAGTTCGGCCGGGGGTAAGGAAAACTGGTTCGACAATTCGTTCAATGAAGAAGGGGCCAGTTCCTGAGAACTTAAAAGCGTTTCGATCTTCTGTTTGATTTCGCTCTGCTGGCCACTGAGTGCGATTTCGTGTCCCGACTGAAAAATAAGATCGCCCTGGAGCATCAGCATTTCTTGTCGTTCAAGATCGTGGATCAGGAAATCATACAGACGCGGTGTGATGCCAGGTCCCAGCTGTCGCTGGGCTTCTTTGAGGGGAATGCCGGATTTGAGTGGATTTTTGCTGTGGAATATTTGAACTGCCTTCAGAAGCTTTTGAGCATACTTGTTAAGAATGTCCTGGTGCACTGCAAGATGGGAATCCGCATCGAGCTCGATCAGCGTTCCGGATTGAATGAGCCGAAGCCATACCTCATTGACAACGTGGACCGCTGCATTGACGCGCAGCAGCACTTCCTGTCGGCTGACACCACGGGCTTCGCTTGATCGGGCCAGGCCGGTGATGATGGCTTCCAGGTCGTTTTTCGCCAAAGCCTGAAACCAGGAGCGGGTTGCCGGATCATTACGGCGATGTTTGAGCGGATGACAATCCAAAAGCACGCCGCCGCCGAGCGTGGAGCTGGCATCAATCGTTCTAATTACGAATCGGGCACCGGGAATAGCTACAAGAGGATCGGAAAGCCGAAATTGGACCGAATACGTGCCCCCGCGGTCCAGAACATTTTCTTCATAGCTGATGATCCGAGCCACTGAAGTCGCAGCAAAGAGGTGCAGGCGAACCCGGTCACCATGCTTGAGCGGATATGGCGCATGAGGAAGGACTGTAAGCTGACTGTCAAAACGGTATGTAGGCGTCAGCGTGTTGGGATGCGTGAGCACATCGCCTCGCACGATCATTTCTTTTTCCACGCCCTGGAGGTTCACGGCAGTACGCTGTCCAGCCAGTGATCGTTCTGCGGGCTTGCCGTGTACCTGAACTCCTCGCACCTTTGCAGAAAATCCCCGGGGAAGAACCACGAGGGTTTCTCCGGCCGATATAGTACCGGAAATCATGGTTCCGGTTACTACGGTTCCAAACCCTTTCATAGTGAAGACCCGGTCTACAGGGAGGAAGCAGGGTCCCTCTGCTGACTTTGGAGAAACCGCACGCACGGCGTGGCGAATAGCGGCGATCAGCTCAGGTATTCCCTCACCGGTCATTGAAGAAACCGGAATCAGCGGCGCATTCTCAAGAAACGTTCCTTGGACCAGCTCGGTTATATCTGCAGCAACGAGGTCTAGCCACTCATGGTCCACGAGATCAGCTTTGGTAATCGCCACCATACCGTGCTTCACCCCAAGCAGCTGACAGATATCCAGATGTTCTTTGGTCTGCGGCATTACTCCATCATCAGCTGCGATTACAAGCATGACGATATCAATACCGCCGGCACCAGCAACCATGCGCTTGATAAATTTTTCGTGTCCTGGCACATCGACAATGCCGATGATTTCATCAGGAGCAAGCGACAAGGATCCGAAGCCCAATTCTATGGTGATGCCGCGCTCTTTTTCCTCTTTGAGCCGATCCAGATCCACACCGGTTAGCGCTCTGATCAGCGCGGTTTTACCGTGGTCAATGTGACCGGCCGTACCTAAGGTGATTTTTGACATGACTGAGTGGCAACTAGAAAAGTGTCGGGGTATACTGCTGTTAGTTGTATTGCGAGGGTATCAAAATGAAACAATGATGACAAGGCAAATATCACGATAGCTTAATGATGCTGCAAGAGCATAGTAACTACTCCTCAGCCTCATCAGCATCTCTGATCATACTTCGATAGCGCAAACTGTCATCCTGAGTGCGCAAGTATTTCTCGTTCTTTTCCAGTCTGCTCATGCAGGTGACACAATAGCGGGCAAAGGGCCGTATTTTCAGCCGAGCTGGACTTATCTTTTCACCGCACTCTTCACACAATCCGTACTCGCCTTCCTCAAGCCGCTCAAGCGCTTCATCTATCTGTGCGAGGGTATCCCGATCCCGGTCGCAGAGTAGAATCGAAAACTGACGTTCCCGTTCGTCGTCAGCGAGATCGTAGAGGTCAGAAATTGCTTCCTGCAGGTGGCCTATTTCTGTTTTCATATTGCCAGCGATCTTACTCAGAGTCTCTTCCCGAAGTTGCAAAAGTCGATCTCTGACTTCCTCTTTTTTCATGTGCGCCTCCTTAGCGTAGTTATCGTGGAAAAGAATCGGGTAAGAAAATATAATGCGCAAAAACGAAAAAGCAATATACTCCAAAATACTCTTTTGTCAATGACAATCACCCTATTCTTCTATCGCCAGGTATATGCTCCAAAATGGATATACAAGTTCCATGCCGCGCAGCCAAACCGGCAGCGAAAAAGAAAACTCATCCTATCTATCAGAAAATACAATGTATTTTTAATGATCGAGGTGATTCACTTCACCTGCAGGCTATTGTGCTGCTTTAGAACCGGTGCGTGCGGTGTATTTTTATCGAGATAGTGCTTCTCATCGTTTTCAGCTTGTCTATTTCCGATGAAGCGAAAAATCCGAATATTCGGACACCCTCGAACCGGAATAGGCAAGAATTGCAGATCCAAACAGGAAAAGTTGTTCACTTGATTCCAGAAGATGAGAAGATGGTTCCTATCAGGTCGTATGTGCTTGACTGCGCGATAAGCGTATCATAAAAGCAGCCGGGTACGAGAGGTATCGGAGCGGTGATCATGGTCTTTCCGTCTACCTCTGGTGCCTGGCCGACACAGCGTCCCACTGCATGGTTGCCCTCCACCTGTTCGACCAGAACTTTCTGAAGCGTGCCTTCTAAGGCTCGATTTTTCCTTTCCGACACTACTGCCTGGAGTCCCAGGATATGATCACGGCGATCTTTTTTCACGTCTTCCGGAATCTGTCGGGAAAGGCGAGCCGCCTTGGTCCCCTCTTCCGGAGAGTAGGCGAACACACCAAGATGGTCAAACTCCATGTCTACGACAAAGGCGCAAAGCTCCTCGAAATCGGCGTCACTTTCACCGGGAAATCCCACCAGCAGGGTAGTTCGAAGTGTTACTCCAGGAATGTTTTTCCGCAACGTATCGATCAGCCGGCACAGAAAGTCTCGATTGTAAGGGCGATGCATAGCAGCCAGAATACGAGCGCTGCAATGTTGAACCGGCATGTCAATATAGCGGCACTGGGTAGTTTCTTCTCCCATAAACGAGATTAACTCGCCTGAAAGTGTCTGCGGATTAAGGTAGAGAGGCCTTACCCACTCTATGCCGCTGATGCGAACAAGCTGTCGAAGCAGATCGGCAAGATTGGCATCATCCTTACGGTCAATTCCGTAGAGAGTGTTGTCTTGAGAAATGAGGTTGATCTCCCGCACTCCCTGCTGACTGAGGTTGGTGACCTCCTGGATCACGGATTCAGCGGATCGACTTCGAAACGGTCCCCGGATGCGGGGAATGATACAGAATGAACACCGGTTAGAGCAGCCTTCGCTGATTTTGACGTAGGCACTTCCGGGGCCAGATGTATTAATGCGAGGGGTAGTGTGATCGTAAAGATAGCGTCGTTGTCCGAGATAAAAGGCGGGTTGCCTTCGGTTCTTATTGAGTTCCAGAATCTCCGTGATGCGATGAAATTCTTCGGTTCCGATAAAAATATCAACTTCAGGAAGGAGTTCTGCAAGCACCTCGCGGTACCGCTGGGGAAGACAGCCGCTTACGATAAGCTGTTTGAGTGAGCCCGATTTTTTCTCTCTGCCAATTTCGATAATGGTATCGACGGATTCTTTTTTCGCCTCGTCAATAAATGCACAGGTGTTGATAATGGCTATCTGTGCTTCTGCTGGTGAGAGAACAATCTGATAGCCAGAAGCTATAAGTGTACCCAGCATTACTTCGCTGTCTACAAGATTCTTGGCACAGCCGAGACTCACAATATACACATTTTGTTGTGTCACGTATCTAACCACGACCGGGATCAGGAATAGAGCCCGATGGATAGTGCTCCGGTAAGATTATGCTGAGTTAAGGCGTCTGAGTCGTTACGGGATTTTCAATAACCTCGGCTCCCGCCGGCGGCTCGAAACGAAACTGCTCCGAAGCAATATGGGGATTTTCAGTAATAGCGCTAAGGAAGAACTGAGTGTTATTGCCGTTGCTGTAACGCAGCATAAGTCTGCGAATCTGGAGATTTTTACTCACGATAAGGTTAACGCCCTCGATATCGCCGGCCGACTCCTTGAGCGCCAGCGTCAGCGAGTGTTCATCCGCCGACTGAGTTACTCCTTGTGAGATGATGAAATCCTGTTCCAGGTTTTCCATCGTATGGATCAGGTTGATGAGCGGGTGTTGGGAAAAATCAGGAGGCACAGGATTCTTCAGCACCTGACAGGAAGCTTCGGTGTAGACCCAGTAATACTTGCCGTCAAAGACGAGCTGCTGGGGGCTGGGTGACGTTACATCCATGCGAAAAAGGTGAGGCCTCTTCAGGTAAAGGGTGCCTTCGAATTCGCGAACCTGATTTAGCGTGGCGACAAAATTTTTCTGCACAAAGTGAGCTTCCAGAGAATCAATGGCGGAATATTTCCCCTTGATGGCTGCCAGCAATGATTCCAGTTTTACTGGTTCTTGTGCCCAGCAAGAAATCGCTACATTCGGCACTGCTATCAATAAGGCAATCAGAAGCTTCAGAATACTGTTCATACTGTTCTCATGTAGTATCAGTTGATGATTTGGTGCTCTATAGCATCATTGTCGCAAGGATTCAAGGCCAACGAGGCTACAAAAGTGATCCAGTAGATCTTAGGATGACCATAAGTATAGCGTCTGGATTCCCGCCTGCGCGGGAATGACCCACTGGGTGGATTCTAGTTTCTTAGAATTATATCCCTCTCAATGAGATCTCGATAAGCTTGTTTCGGAAGTAGCCTGTCATTCCCGCGCAGGCGGGAATCCAGGACTTCAGCGATACAAAAAATACCATAACGGATTTCTCTCAAAAGGTGGCGTCTTACGGCTAGCTCAAGGCTAGATATCAACCATCTTACGCAATACCTCACGGGGCTTTACACCGTCGCTGGGACCTACAATACCATCCTTTTCCATTCGTTCGATGATATTGGCTGCCCGGTTATAGCCGATGCGCATTTTTCTCTGTATCAGTGATATCGATACCTGCTGCAGACTGGTTACCAGCTCCACCGCCTCGCGGTATTTTTCATCCTGGTTGTCGTCAAAAAGATCTGTCGATGTTTCCTCTCCTGACTGAAGCTCGAGTTCCTGGTATTCTGGCCGTGCCTGGGATTTTAGGAAATCCACAATCCTCCGTATCTCTTCATCGGAAATGAAAGGGCCGTGGATGCGCGTAAGCCGTGCAGTGCGCGGAGAGAGAAAGAGCATGTCACCCTGATTCAGGAGATTCTCAGCCCCATTGCTGTCGATGATAACCCGCGAGTCGGTCTTCGAAGTGAGGCGAAACGAGATGCGTGCGGGAAAGTTAGCTTTGATGGTGCCGGTAATAACATCGACAGAAGGTCGCTGAGTAGCTACCAGCAGGTGAATACCTGCTGCACGGGACATCTGGGCCAGCCGGGCTAGAGACTGCTCCACATCGCGGGAAGCAACCATCATCAGGTTGGCAAGTTCATCGATGATGATAACGATCCACGGCAGGGTGAGAGGAATCTCCTCGTTAGCCTGCATGGTTTCGGACTGGTCCGAAGCTGCGGGTAATGAAGGTACTTTTCTCTTGTTGTAGGAGAGAATGTCACGGACCCCAGTCTTGCGCAGATAGTCGTAGCGCCGATCCATTTCCTGCACTGCCCAGCGCAGCACATCAGCGGCTTGTTTTGCATCAGTGACCACGGGATATAACAGATGGGGGATATCTTCGTAAAAGGTGAATTCCGACCGTTTTGGATCTACCACGAGCAGCTTTACTTGCGAAGGCTGGGCCGTGTAGAGAAGCGAGCAGATCAGGGTGTTTATGAATACACTTTTCCCGGAGCCAGTAGTACCGGCAATGAGCAGGTGGGGAAGCGAGGCAAGGTCGGTGATGATCGGCGTACCGGAAATATCCTTGCCGAGGGCGAGCGTCAAAGGAGAGCGGCTTCGCAAGAATTCCGGCTGAGCAATAATTTCTTTAAACGTTACTGCTTCTCTTTTTTGATTCGGTATTTCCACACCTATGGCCCCTCGGCCCGGAATGGGGGCAACAATTCTGATACCTTCTGCGCGCAAAGCAAGAGCCAAGTCATCCGAAAGATTTACGATCCGATTGATTTTGACACCTGCAGCTGGTTCCAACTCATACATTGTGATAACGGGGCCGGGGTGTACATTCACTACCGAGGCCTGAATGCCAAAGTCATACAGTTTCTTTTCCAGTAAGCGTGAGTTCTGAGTAAGCTGATCCCGATCGATCCGGGTCGATTCTCTCGGAGGATCGTTCAGCAAATCAAGACCGGGGAGTCTGAATGCCCGATCCGGCTGATGATGTCGAGGAGGCGGGACCTCGATCTGCAACGGCAGCTCTGGCTGGATATATTGAGGGACTGAAATCTCGGTCGGGGTTTCGGTTTCGAGGTCGATATCACTCAAACGCGAGATTTCTGATTCAGCATGATCTGCCCGGCGATGTTTCTTTGTATTTTTTTTGTCTGCTGACGTGCGAAAACGATTTCCAATTATCGTAACAAGGCTTGTCCCTATTTTTTTGAACGGAGCAAGAGCCGCAACGCACGAGACACCAGCGCAGCGGAGCGAGAAGCTGAGGCTACCCATGAGCGACAGAATCAGCAGCAAGCCCAAAGCGATTGAAGTACCCACGGTGCTCAGGAACGTAGTGAGCACGGCGACGGTCATATGACCTACGAACCCTCCCGCGTCGCCGGTAAAATTGCCCATGTGATCGACCCGGATCGTGCCGAGGCTCAGACTGAGTATTCCACAAGTGGAGATAAATAGTCCGATCCAGCCGAGTCCACTCAGCCAGGTCAAAGGAACCCGAAGAGTCAGAAACAGCTGAAACGAAAAGTGAAACAGCAGTAGCACGAGAAAGAAGGAGACAATTCCAAGAACTTGCAGCAGGATATCCGCGGTATAGGAGCCGACAACGCCGAGCCAGTTAGTGATTCCGCTGAACTGAGTATTATAGAGCGAAAAGGAAGGGTCTGCGGCATCATACGAAATGAGACTCAGGGTCATGCCCAGCGTGATGGTAAAAAGGACAATGGAAAAAATTTCCCTAATCAAGGGAGAAGGATAGTGACGCGGGTTTTTCTTCATGGCATTTATGGCAGAAATCTGGGTTATCGGACAGTGCGCATGCGGACTTCTACTGTCATCAGTCCGCCATTGGGTTAGGGAATGTCTGAATTGTCCGTTTGAGTTCTTCAGATTCAACGACTGCGGTGCCGAGCTTGCGGACCACGATACCAGCGGCAATATTTGCTATCAAAGCAGAAACCATGGGAGAGGCTCCAGTGGCCAGGGCAAGTGTCAGTGCACTAATGACCGTGTCGCCGGCACCGGTTACGTCATAGACTTCTGTAGCCAGAGTTGGAATGTGTACGCAGGAGTTGTTTCTCTCTAAAAGAGTCATGCCGTATTCGCCACGAGTGATCAGGACGGCATCACAGTCGAGCTTTCTTTGTAGGAGCTGAGCCGCATGAGCCGCGTCATCGTCCGTAGTAATGGAAAGGCCAACTGATTCACCGGCTTCTTTCTGGTTAGGCGTGATCATGTTCACCCCGTGGTACAGCGCTATATTCTTCACCTTGGGATCAACAATGACCTGGACATCATGAGCTCTGGTTATCGTCAGAATTTCTTTCATCAGCTCCTGACAGATCACGGTCTTGCCGTAATCTGAGATGATGACAGCATCGATCTGCGGCACGCGGTGCTTAAGGTAGGTGAGCAGCTTGTGCCGAACCGTCGCTGGTAAGGGACGCAAGGTTTCCCGGTCGAATCGGACGACCTGCTGATGGTGAGCGATGATGCGGGTTTTTACCGTCGTGGGAAATGCAGTGCTCTTCACGGTGCCGTCGGTGTTAACGCCGAGGGTACGAAACTCCTGAAGGATCTTTTTGCCCATTGCATCATTTCCGATTGCACCCGCCGCGAAAACTGTACCCCCCAGAGCACGAACGTTGTGTACAACATTAGCCGCTCCGCCAAGCCGGAGGGTCTCGGCGGTGATAGTAACCACCGGCACCGGGGCTTCCGGGGATATTCTTGAGACGGTGCCCTGAATGAAATGGTCGATCATCAGATCGCCGACTACCAGTACCCGGGAGCGGGAAAAGCTATCGACAATGTTGATCAATTTCTTTCGAGTACCTGGTGCTTTGAGATCCACGGGCATCTTTCTTCGTAAAAATTCCACCGCGCGATAAAATTGAGAATGTATCCCAAAGCCGATGCCAAAGTCAACTGCCTAATCATTCGGGAATACAGCACCTTTGACACGAAACGAAGGTTTAAGCCGTTTAAACCGTTTGAGCCGTTCGAATCGTTCAAACTGTTTGAGCTGCTTGAAGCCCGCGAAGCGCGGGACATGAACGAATTGAACCGTCCGCTCGCGGGCGAAGAAAACCTTGCATTGTAATTCCTTGTATGATACAAGCGGTTAATTATTCTTAACTTTTAAAAGGAGAACCGAATGATACCGAGGTATACAAGAGAGAAAATGGGGAAAATTTGGGAGCCCGAAAACCGTTTTTCCATTTGGCTCAAAATAGAGATCCTCGCATGTGAAGCACACGCCGAGCTGGGTGAAATTCCTGGCCCTGCGCTCAATACCATAAAGGCAAAGGCAGGATTTTCCATTCCTCGCATCGATGAAATTGAAGATGTCGTAAAGCACGATGTTATTGCTTTTCTTACTTGCGTTGGAGAACGAGTGGGCCCTGACGCCAGGTACATCCACTTGGGAATGACTTCTTCCGATGTGCTGGACACCTGTTTTGCAGTTCAGTTGAAAGAGGCCGGCCACATACTGCTCGATGACTTGGATCGGCTAATGGAAGTGCTCAGGAAACAGGCGCTGAAGCACAAGTATACGGTTATGATTGGCCGCACTCATGGTATGCATGCCGAGCCGATCACCTTTGGCCTGAAAATGGCGCTCTGGTACGAAGAGGTTCGCCGCAATCGCAAACGAATGGAAGAAGCGCTGGAAAACATCTCGTATGGGAAAATATCCGGAGCAGTCGGCACGTTTGCTCATATTTCTCCTCACGTTGAAGAGTATGTGTGCCAGCAGTTAGGCCTCAAGTCCGATCCGATCTCCACTCAGATCGTTCAGCGTGACCGGCACGCAGCTTACTTCTCCACGCTGGCGGTAATTGCCAGCAGCATGGAAAAATTCGCTACCGAGATCCGCCACCTGCAACGCAGTGAGGTTTTGGAAGCAGAAGAATACTTCTCGCCCGGTCAGAAAGGATCGTCAGCTATGCCCCACAAGCGTAACCCGGTTCTCTCTGAAAATATTGCCGGCCTGGCGCGGGTGGTGAGATCCAATGCAGTCGTCGCACTGGAAAATGTTGCACTATGGCACGAGCGTGATATCAGCCATTCTTCAGCGGAACGGGTGATCGCTCCGGACTCTACAATCCTGCTCGACTTCATGATTGGACGCATGACTGGTATTGTAGCCAATCTTGTTGTCTACCCGGAACGCATGAAAGAAAATCTGGAGCGATCCCGCGGACTGGTCTTTTCCGAATCGATTCTGCTCATGCTGGCGCGCAAAGGACTCGCCCGTGAAGAAGCGTACAAAATGGTGCAGCGTAATGCAATGGAGGTATGGAATTCCAAGGATCTCCAGTTCAAGGAAAAGATAGCAGGAGATAAAGAAATCCTGAAACACTTATCACCGAAGGAAATTGAAGAAGCCTGTGATCTCGATCACCAGCTTCGTCATGTAGACTTCATTTTTCAACGGGTCTTTGGTGTGTGATGGAACCAACATTCAAGTCTGGTTTTATTGCCTTGGTGGGGCCGCCGAATGTCGGCAAATCGACGCTGATCAATGCTCTGGTTGGCGAAAAGGTTTCCATTGTTACTCCCAAGCCGCAGACAACGAGAAATCGGATTCTCGGTATCAAGAATCGTCCAGACGCTCAGCTGATTTTTGTTGATACCCCGGGAATTCATAAGACTGCCAAGAAATTTAACAAGCTCATCGTAGAAACCGCCCGAAGCGCGCTCAAACAAAGTGATATCATAGTCCTTATGGTCGATGCTCGAGAGAGCGAGCCGACAGAAGAATTTTACTATGTGATTCAGAACCTCCATGAAGTGAAGGTCCCGGTTTTTCTGGTAATCAACAAAATTGACCTGGTGGAGAAAGAGATCTTGCTTCCCCTGATTGACCGTCATAGCCGGCTTTTCCCTTTTCGCGAATGTATCCCGGTCTCTAGCCTCACCGGCTCCGGATTGGACCGCCTGGAAACGTGCCTGGCTGAGAGTCTGCCTCAAGGACCACACTATTTTCCTGAA
>Ga0116143_10005863_pt1 | contig 10920 bp, 11 predicted proteins | sample AD_UKC034_MetaG_FD_89745 | JGI IMG/M metagenome (GOLD analysis project Ga0116143, IMG submission 89745) | Active sludge microbial communities of municipal wastewater-treating anaerobic digesters from USA - AD_UKC034_MetaG | ecosystem: Engineered > Bioreactor > Anaerobic > Digestate | place: USA...
AAACTGAAACCGGTGTGGCAATTAAGGTACATTGATTTTTTGATTCTCTTTGATTCTTTGATTTTGGTCTTTCACCGAGGTCTGTGTCCTCACAGACCCCTCTTGCTGGTCTGTGTCCCCACAGACCATCCCATCTGATTATCCTTATAAGAGGTCTGCACCCTCACAGATCTCTTGGCTTTCTTACCCTATCTCTTCATCTACTCAAAACCCTCACCGAGGTCTGTGTCTCCTCACCGAGGTCTGTGTCCTCACAGACCTCTTCTCTTACCTTATCTCTTCGTTTATTCAAAACCGTTCCCGATAGTCCGTGATAATTCCAAACTCATCAACTCCTGTTTCTCTCTCCGAGGTCTGTGTCCTCACAGACCTCTTCTCTTACCTTATCTCTTCGTTTACTCAAAACCGTTCCCGATAGTCCGTGATAATTCCAAACTCATCAACTCCTGTTTCGTAAAAACGAGCTGATGACCACTTGTAATCTTCCGGTTTGGAAACAAGATTCCAATGTTCTTGCAGCGGGTTAAGATGAATGTATTCGATCTTCTGTTCAACAATCGACTTTGAATTCATTTGAATTGCTAAAGGATCGCGTTGCCAAAAACGGTGTTTGCGCTCGCGATTATGAGAATCTTTAAAGGGGATAATCTGTGGAGTTAGTCGTACGCGTTCCAAAAACTGATGACTGGTGAATTTATTAAAACTGGCATACGGCATTTCTTTTCCATTCATATTTACCATCTCCCAGATAGCATGAATATGGTTAGGCATAATGACAAATGCATACAACCTGATCTTTTCGCGGTTGATAAGATTTTTCCAGCAATCAATTATAATGTGCTTGTTTGAATCGTGCTCTAATAATTTGTTCCAGTTTTTGATAGTGTCTGTCCAGAAATAGACTTCGTTTAAAATCATTTCTGATTTTCGAGAGCCATATTTTAATTCAGATTGAGTCATTGTGGTTATTGATTTGTGTTTTCGGGTTGTGGGTTTCGGTCTGTGAGGACACAGACCGATGTTTGAGTACATTAATTTTTTTATTCTATTCCCTCTTCGAGGTCTGTGTCCTCACAGACCCCATCTCACATCTTCATCAAATCCTTTCTGATCTTCCCGTTAAACACGTTCATCTCCATACGCACGCGTTTACTTACGCCCAGCGTAGTGGCACGCACCAGTTTATCTACCCCATGTTTGTGTTTGATCACATCCATCGCCTCGTACAGGTTTACATCTTCTTCGGTTTCGTCAAACAAACTAATCTGGTGATTGCCCTGCACGAGGTTGCTCAACCGCACTCCTACTAACCGGATCAGCATTCTACGGTTGTAGAGTTTATCAAACAACTCTTGCACCACGCGTAAAATCACATGATCGGACGAGGTGTAGGGAATGTGTATTTGTTTGGTTTCGGTATCGAAATTGGAATACCGGATTTTTACCGTAATGCACGAAGTAAGTTTTTTCTGTTCGCGCAGTTGAAACGCTATTTTTTCAACCATCGCAATTAAAATAGATTTTAATCGCTTTACATCAATCGTGTCCTGATCGAATGTTGATTCGGTTGAAATCGATTTTTGTTCACTATACGAAACCACGGGCGAGTCGTCCAGGCCGCGGGCTTTGTTCCACAAACTCATTCCGTTTTTACCAAACGCACTTACTAAAAATGGCAAGGGCATTTCCCGTAAGGTAGCTACCGTGCGCACACCCATATCGTATAAAAAGGAAGCAGTCTGTTTTCCGATCATCGGAATTTTATCGATGGCCAGCGGATCGAGAAACTGGTTTACCTGGTGTAATGGAATTTGTACCTGTGCCTGTGGCTTGTATTCGCCCGTAGCAACTTTCGATACTAATTTGTTTACCGAAAGCGCCATTGAAATGGGCAGGTCGCTTTCGCGAATAATTTTGTTTTGAAGTTCGATGGCCCACTTATACGTGCCTACATAACGATCCATGCCGGTGGCATCAATATAAAATTCATCGATAGATGATTTTTCGAATGCCGGAGCTTTGTCGGCAATAATTTCCGTAACCAAATGCGAGTACTGGCTGTATGCTTCCATATCGCCCGAAATCACTTTGGCATCGGGGCAAAGTTGCAGGGCCAGGTACATGGGCATGGCCGAGTGTACCCCAAACGTGCGGGCTTCGTAACTGCAAGCTGCTACCACGCCTCTGCGGTTGCTACCACCCACAATCAAGGGTAATCCCTTTAATTTTGGCTCTTTTCTGCGTTCTACGGCAACAAAAAAAGCATCCAGATCCAGGTGTATTATGCTCTTCTCCACAGAGCAATAATACTAAAAAATTTAGCTTTAGCTAAAAAATATAGATTATTAGTGAAAATTGTAAAGATCTAATAATCAGTACGGTTGGTAATTTTTAGTGACAGTTTTTAAAGCGGGCTGGATGTCGGCTGGCTTAATAGCTTCGGCTTTATTGCCCCAGGTGTTACATATATAATTAAGTACATCGGCTGTTTCCTGATCGGAAAGCATAAAGCCTGTCATCTCGCCATTATAATCTGTTCCATTTACTTTCATTTCACCCCGCACGCCCTGCAGTACCACTTTTACCAGCCGGTTTTTATCAGTCAGGTAGTCGGCCCTGGCTAATGGAGGAAACACGCCCGGCAACCCTTCGCCTTCGGCCATGTGGCATGTTATACACTGGGCTTCGTAAATACTTTTACCCCGCTCTATGCTTGCCGGTAAATCGAAGGTTTGATCGAATGAAAGAAACAGTGTTACCAGAAACAGGATAAATGTAAACTTCATGATTGATGTTTTTACAGTTTCAAACAATACACCCAGTTAAAAATTGAAGTGTAAATATAAAGGTCGTCTTTCTTTTTAAAATAGGAGTTCAGGGAAGAAGTATAGCGCTTATAAAAAGAGACTTTGAGTATATAGCCGGAATATCTACCTTCCATATATTAACCAATTTGATGTTATGAAAAAGCAAATTTCCAGAAAGGAGTTCATCAGGCTGTCAACCATAACTACCCTTGCTTTACCGGTTTTAGGTTATACGGCATGTAGCAGTAAAAAGGAGGCGCTTACTGAAACCCAAACTGCGGTAGAAGCAGCACCCTCTATAGTGTATTCTGATCGATTGGGAATGCAGGTGTTTGGTGTGCGCGAGTTGTTGGAAAAAGATCCACAAGGGGTGTTTAAAGCTATAGCAGAAATAGGAATCAAGAACATAGAGCTATTCGATCCGGCTACACTTAAAACGTATGTGCCTATAATTAAAGACCTGGGCATGACTCCCCTGTCCACCCACTTTTTGCCGGGTTATATCAGTGGCAAGTGGGATACGGTGAAAAGCATCGGCATGGCTCCGCCATCGGATTATAATTTTCAAAATATTGTAGAAGACTGTGTAGCTGCCGGTGTCAGAAATCTTGGTATCGCTATTATGATGCCGGAAGAGAGGCAGTCGCTGGATGACATCAGGCGATTTGCTGATTTGGCCAACAAACATGGAGAGATCAGCAAGCAGGCGGGGGTTCAATTGTACTATCACAACCACTCGTTCGAGTTTAAACCAACCGATGGCTTAATTCCATTTGACGAGATGCTTAAAATTTTCGATCCGCAGCTTGTTAAAATAGAGCTGGATGCGTTTTGGGCTACTATTGCTGGTAACGACCCCGTGCAATGGATTAATAAAATCGGAAGTCAGTTACTTTTCATTCACTTAAAAGATCTGAAAGCCGGAACACCAACAGACTATACGGTTTTTGATGTTGATAAGGGCGCTTTCCTGGAAATAGGAGATGGCATTATTGACTATAAGAAAGTACTGGAAGCAGCTAAAGCGGCCGGGGTGCAATACGCATTCCTCGATCAGGACCACACAGCCATGGATAAAATTGAAAGCGTTAGGAAAAGCTATAATTACCTGAAGGCGCAGGGAATATAAATTTTGTGAATGAATAGGTGTTGATGAAGAACTGAGTTTGAATGAAAAAAGAAAACCTGACCGGAGGGCCAGGTTTTTCCAACTAAGTACCGAAGGCGGGACTCGAACCCGCACATCTTGCGACACACGCCCCTGAAACGTGCGTGTCTACCAATTCCACCACTTCGGCTAGCCTGATTCAAAATTTAGAATTTTGAACCTTGTGCCCAGGACTGGACTCGAACCAGCACACCTTGCGGCACTACTCCCTCAAAGTAGCGTGTCTACCAATTTCACCACCTGGGCCTTTAATTATTTAACCAGTTAAAAATGGACAACCGGCTAAACGAGGGACGGCAAAAGTAAAAAGGTTTTGGTGTTTTTACCAAAGGTTCGGGTTTCATTGTTTACGATAAAATTGGGTGAAGGCCGCTGTTTTTGTTGATTTGTTTTTCTGTTAAAAAAGCCCCACCTGTTTTTCAGGTTTTTCAAGGTTACAGCCCCCCTGTTTGACGCCCGCCAGTAATCTTTTCTTTGGGTTGTAAAGATTGGTAAACAGATTTTTCTGCGCTCCTCGCTATACCGTTTTATTCCTAAAAAAATTCACAATGTGCCAAAAGGTTTTGTTAAAACAGTAAACCCCGGTTTTTTGAATGGATAATAGTAACCAGTTATACATAAAATCTTTACATTGGTAGGGTTAACTATCAATTATGCAATCCAGAAGACATTTTGTAAAAACACTGGCAGCCGGTGCGCTGTATGTTCCAGCGCTTAATCTTTTATCGTGCAGTTCCGAAAAGAAAGAAACACTTAGTTCAGGTCTTAAAATATCGCTGGCTCAATGGTCGCTGCACCGGGCTTTTGAAAAAGGCGAGTTAAAGGCAGAAGATTTTGCAGCAATAGCCCGGCAGTATAATATCAACGCAGTTGAATATGTAAATGGTTTTTATCGCGATAAAGCAACAGACGAAAAATTCTGGAACGACATGAAGCAAAAGGCTGATAACGAAGGAGTGAAGAGTTTGTTGATAATGATTGATGAGGAAGGTGATTTAGGAAACCCGGATGCAATCGCCCGAACCTCGGCTATCGAAAATCATTATAAGTGGCTAAACGCAGCCAACTTGCTGGGTTGCCACTCAGTTAGAGTAAATGCGTTTGGTGATGGCAGCAGCGAAGAAGTTCAAAAGGCAATGATTGATTCCATGCAACGCCTGGGTGAGTATGCCGCTCCGTTAAATTTGAATGTGTTGATTGAAAACCATGGTTTATTCAGCAGCGATGGTAAGTGGGTGGCAGAGGTTATCAAACAATCTGGCAAAACAAACTGTGGTACGCTTCCGGATTTTGGTAACTGGTGTTTAAGTGCTAAGTGGGGAACTACCCAAATAGCGTGCGATGAGGTGTATGACCGCTACCAGGGTGTGGCCGACTTATTACCTTTTGCAAAAGGGGTAAGTGCAAAATCGTATGCATTTGATACAGATGGAAATGAAACCCGGATAGACTACCTGCGAATGCTCAGGCAGGTGAAAGACGCAGGTTTTGATGGATACGTAGGTATTGAGTTTGAAGGTTTTGATATGGCCGAACCGGACGGTATCCGTGCAACACAAAAATTATTAGAACGGTGTTGGGGACAGTTGGTCTAAAACAAAACCATAAACTTCGCTCAGTGGCTACTTTAACACCACTAACTAATTTTTTCTGGTGGAGATAAACACCTACGCCTTAAATCGCAGCTTGAAATACAACAACGATGAAGCGAGTATGAGGGTGAGCATATTGGCTACTATAACCGGTACATCCTGAATGATGATTCCATAGATCAACCACAATAACACACCAAAACAAAAGAATGAAAACATACCCAGCGAAAGGTCTTTGGCCGAGCCGCTTTTCCAGGTTTTAATTACTTGTGGCAAAAAAGCAATGGTCGTACAGGAACCCGCAGCCAATCCAAGGATTTGAACAATATTCATAACTAATTTTCTACAATACAAAAATACGGCTGAAACTGGACAGGGTTGTTTGCGTGTAAGATTATCCGCCATTGAAAGCGGTTCAATCGTTTGCTGATTTTTTATCGACCAGCCAAAAGAGTGAATTAAGGATAAGCGTATTTTGATCCTGACTGGAAAAGGAGCTGGATAACGTTTGATTGGTTCCTCCTTCGTAGTCCATATCATTATGGCCCATGTTAAGATAAACCATGTGGTAATTCTTGTTAGTCCACACAACCGGATAATATCCACTATGCCAGATTTCATGGGCTTTGGGACCTGTGCCTAATGGAAAACTGGTTGAATCGATAGACACAAGAATTTGAATGTGGTTGTTGAGTCGCAAATCATTTTGCCACCGATACCATTCATTTGGTGCAGAAGAAAAAGTTGCGGGCAGATTTTTTGTAGTGGGATGATCAGTTTCTTTTTTCAACATAGCAGCGGTTGGACGCCACGTATTACCTGCATACTCACCAGCGCCAAGAAATTGGTTATGGTACCAATCCCAGTTTTGCGGATAAGCGGATGGGGTTAATGCAAACCCCGCAAAGTGAAATCCCATCCATCGGCCTCCGGTTTCTATATATTTTTGAAATGCCATTCGCTGCAATGAGTCATCGGGCCGCGCATCCAAAAAGAGAATCACATCGTAGTTGTGTAGCGAGCTTTCAGTAAGCTTATTCCAGTTGCGGGTGGTGTCATAATCAAAATTATAAATGCTTGCTTGTTGATAAAACCAGGCATTGGCTTCTTGTACAAAACTGATATGGGCCGCATCGTGTTTACCCGAATAAAATGCTAACACACTAAATCGCGGATTGGGTTTGCAGCCAACCAAGAGCGCTATTAAAAGAAAGGAGTTGAGGTAGCGCATACTATTTTGCATAGCCTAAGTTTAAGCTCATCTCTTTTTCTGAAGCATCGGGCAATAAAATCGAATTAATTGAATAGTCAACCAAGGGCATTCGATCAATGAAATAAGTTTCAGTAAGCGTACAGGCTAACCTAAATCAAATGCCCGCCAGTTCTAACTCAAAATTGCATGGACAAGATAATCCTCAATAATCATCCGTTAAGGCAAACTCATTTTTTCGTTGCATCCATTTACCTTGGGTAAAGTCAGGGAACTCCACGCTTTCACCACCCAACTGAATGGACGATTCTGAAAGTGGAGTAATCGCACTCCATGTAACAGCATCGTACACATCTTGTGGGGTGTTGGTCTTGCGTTTTACAGATTCAATAAAGGCATGCAACACAAACCAATCCATACCACCGTGCCCTGCACCGCTGGCATCGTTACCATATTTTTTCCAAAGCGGATGATCGTACTTGTCCAACCACGCTTTTGCATCTTCCCATTGGTGCGGTTTGGCACTTTGTCCTTCTATGTAAATAGATTTATTTACATCCATCCAAATACCTTTTGTGCCTTGCACGCGGAAGCCCAACGAGTACGGCCGGGGCAGGTTAGTATCGTGTTGAAGTAATATGGTTTCCTGGTTTGCGGTACTGATCATGGTAGTTACTACATCGCCCAGTTTGAAATTAACTTTTGCATTGGGATGGTTGGCTCCACCCATTTTTACAATATGTTCGTGCAAACCTTTTGCTTTGGTTGCGTACGAAACCAATTGTGTAAAGCGATTACCCCGGTTAATATCAACCATCATCGCCACGGGTCCAATCCCATGGGTGGGGTACAAATCGCCATTGCGGTAAACGGCGTGTTGGGTTCGCCATTGCGCTTCAGAAAATCCTTTTTCACCAAACTCGGCACCTCCTCCGTATGGATTTTTACCATCGTTAAATTTTACTTCGCGTAAGTCGTGCTGATAACCGCCCTGCAGGTGTACAATTTCTCCAAACACATTTTGGCGTACCATATTTAATACAGCCATGACATCGCGCCTGTAGCATACATTCTCCAGCATCATTAAAGGCATGCCGGTTCGCTCGCTGGTGTGTACCAGTTGCCAGCATTCTTCTATCGTCATTCCGGTAATTACTTCACAGCCTACATATTTTTTGGCATTCATGGCATCTAAGCACATAACTGTATGCCATTCCCATGGGGTAGCAATAATTACAGCATCGATATCTTTGTTCTCCAAAAGCTTTTTGTAACCGTAAGGTCCATCCATAATTACCTGTGGTTTGGGTTTACCTGATTTGGTAACCAGCGCAAGGCTCATATCAATCATGCGCTGCTGCACATCACAAATAGCAACCACATCTATATCCGCGCGCCTCAATGCAAGATCCAGATGGTTTTGCCCGCGTAAGCCCACGCCAATAAAGCCTAATTTTACTTTTGCGGCTTTGTCTTTGGATAGCAATGCGGTTGACGGAAGTATTGAAAAACCTAATCCGGCTGCAGCCGATGTTTTAATAAAATTTCTGCGGGTAGTCATATCAGATAAGTTTAGATTAGTTTTAGTAACTGCGATACTTTTAAAATGCCAATAACACTCATGCTGTCGGTAATTTTTCCATCCAGCACCAACTGGTAGGCTTCTTTAAATGGAAGTTTCCATGTTTTTAAATCAGCCTCGGTATCCTCCAGGGTACTGGTTTGCTGTGTAAGGTGTTGGGCAAGAAAAATAAAACCTTCTTCATCGCTTACAGAATTTGATAAGTGGGTGCGTTGAATCAAGGTCCATTTTGCAGCAACCAGGCCCGTTTCTTCTTGCAACTCGCGTTTGGCAGAAATAAGCGGATCGACCTGAAGTAACCCACCACCTTCGGGTATTTCCCAACTCCATTCGTTAAGGGTGTAGCGCCATTGGCCAACCAGCCACGTATTTCCATCTTCATCAATGGGCACAATACCAATGGCTTTGTTTTTAAAGTGAACCTTGCCATAGATGCCGCTTCCGCCACCCGGATTTATCACCTGGTACTCGGTTACGTTTATCCACCGGTTATCATATTTTTCGGTTGCTGACAGCGTTTTCCAAGGATTCATCTCTCTTCCCATTCAAAATTTTGAGAGTTCAAGATTCAAAAATTATTTCATTAATAGCGATTGATTACTTTGAATTTTGAACTGTGAATTTCGAATTTTGAATCTAATGCTGATTTCTGCTTTTACTCCTGATTTGATTGAGGCTGGTTGCGATGAAGTAGGCCGTGGGTGCCTGGCGGGGCCTGTAGTAGCTGCGGCCGTAATCCTGCCAAAAAATTATCAGCACGAGCTGCTCAACGATTCCAAGCAACTCGGCAAAGAGGATCGGAAAACACTTCAAATTGATATTATGCGGGATGCATTGGCGTGGGCCATTGCCGAGGTAAGTAATGAAGAAATTGATTCTATTAATATTTTGAACGCTTCGTTTAAGGCCATGCATCTTGCGCTCGATCAATTAAAAGTAAGGCCACAATTCTTGTTGATTGATGGCAATCGGTTTAAACCGTATAACGACCTTCCGTTCGAGTGCATTATAAAAGGAGATGGGGCTTATCTATCCATAGCGGCAGCATCGGTATTAGCAAAAAATTATCGCGATGAGCTGATGGGTAAATTGGCTGATCAATACCCCGGCTATGGATGGCATACCAACGTAGGTTACCCTACCGATGAGCACCGGGACGGAATTCGTGCGCTGGGTATTACACCCTACCACCGAAAATCTTTTCAATTGCTATCCTCTCAACTTGAGTTATTTGAGTAGAAACAATTTCATTACACAGACTGTTGTTTTATATAACAGTTTAAGCTAACTATCGCCCAAAATTTAAAACCCGGTGTGCCTTGTCTTTCTCGCATTAAATAACCACGCGCAGTATAAGGTTATTGTTGCCTCTAACCGCGATGAGTTCTATGAGCGCAAAACTGCACCTGCCGCGTTTTGGAACGATCATTCTGAAATTATTGGCGGTCGCGATTTGGAAGCAGCGGGTACCTGGATGGCCATGAATACGAATGGCAAAATCGGGTTGGTTACGAATTACCGCGATCCGGCAAATATCAACCCCCAGGCGCCTTCGCGTGGAAAACTCGTTTCAGATTTTTTGTTGGATACTAAAACTCCGAATGAATACCTGCGCGGGATCGAGCCGCTGGCAAAAGATTTCAATGGATTTAATCTTTTAGTTGGTGAATTGGATGACTGGTGGTATTTATCGAATTACAAACAGGGAATTCAAAAACTGAACCCGGGCATATATGGCTTGAGTAATCATTTGCTGGATACTGACTGGCCAAAAGTGAAACGAGGCAAGGAAAAATTTAGTAAGACGCTTGAGTATGATTTTTTGCCGGAAGACCTTTTCGGGATGCTTTATGATGAACAACGCGCGGTAGATCAGGTTTTGCCGGAAACAGGGGTGGGGCTGGAACGCGAGCGCGCCCTTTCATCGATGTTTATCAAGATGAAGGGTTATGGAACCCGTTGCTCAACTGTGTTATTGATTGATAAAGAAAACCGTGTGCAGTACTATGAAAGAACGTACGATGTAAATACGTTTTCGTACAGCACACGGGGTTATCGGTTTGATATAGCTACTTCACCACAAGCCTTCTGACAGATCCATTAGAACCACGAACTGTATAAACACCGGGAGCAAGAGTAGCAATATTTATTTTAGTGGTATCCGATAGTTTCATCACCATAACACCCAGGTTGTTATATACTGCGTAGTCATCTTTTTTGTTGATGGTTACATCAGTACCATACGTTACCGGGTTGGGATATAGCATCCACTCCAGATTCATATTAACAGCCACCACATTGGAAAAATCCGAAGTACCATCAAAATCGGTTTGTTTGAGGCGGTAATAATTAATTCCAGCGTGTGGAGTTTCGTCTATAAATTCATAAGAAGTTGAATTATGTGTAGTACCCTGTCCGTTGATAATACCCAGGCTGGTAAACTCAACACCATTGGTTGAATGTTGCACGGTAAAGAAATCATTATTCAATTCAGAAGCGGTAGTCCAATTTAGTTTTACGCTTTCATGTTCAGCAGTTGCTGTAAACCGGATCAACTCCAC
>Ga0116143_10005868_pt1 | contig 10914 bp, 8 predicted proteins | sample AD_UKC034_MetaG_FD_89745 | JGI IMG/M metagenome (GOLD analysis project Ga0116143, IMG submission 89745) | Active sludge microbial communities of municipal wastewater-treating anaerobic digesters from USA - AD_UKC034_MetaG | ecosystem: Engineered > Bioreactor > Anaerobic > Digestate | place: USA...
CATATGGAACTCATTCGCAGATTTGTACGTGAAGAAGAAGGCCAGGGCCTGGTCGAATACGCTTTGATCATCGGTCTCATCGCGATTGTCGCAATTGCCGCTCTGACAGTATCTGGTGGCAGCATCAGCAAGATCTTCGACGGCATCGGTGGCGTTCTCAGCAATACTGCCAGCGACATCAAGTAATCTGCACTCCCGAACAAGCAGGCGAGCAAATGCTCGCCTGCCTTCTTAAGATCAGATACGGGCCCTCACAGGAGAGGAACATGTATCGTAAAAAAAATTGTCGTAAAGGTCAGGGTCTAGTAGAATATGCCTTGTTGATAGGGTTAATTGCGGTCGTCGGAATTGCAGCCATGACGTTCTTCTCTTCAACTCTCAATGACAGTCTAATCATGAGTATCAACCAGGTTATTTCCAACGCCTCTGATTATATTGCTGAAGGACTCAATGCAGGCGGGGGTGGCGGGTCCCCTCCCTCAGAACCAGCTCCTACTCCTCCCTCAGATGGCGGATAAGCTGTTCAGCTGCATCGAATAAGTCTTGATCAGCGTCATTTACTTGAATGTCTGTATAGCAATAGATGTTAGAAGATTTTGCCAGGATTGAAGCAAACTCTAATTTGGCGACAGTTTCCAGAATAGATATGCTGAATTATTCGACATAATCGTACTCGATCACTTTTTTGGATAGATTGTAAATAGAGTAATAGTCTTCTACGCTGGATGTGTCTGAACTGAGACGTAAGTCTTGAGCGTTGAACACGCATTGAAAGCCCACCGAATCATCGTAACCATTGGCAGCCTGATAAAAAACTCTCGTAGCGTCTCTACCACAGCCGTTTTTATGCAATACTACTCCGGGCGCATCAGAAAATACAGAATTGCCAAGAAATCTTAAAGGCTTCTCTCTCCCAAGAATAGACAATAAAGTTGGCGCGATATCTATTTGCCCACAGTATTTATTGACTATTTGCGCGTCAAACAGCGAAGGTGCGTAAATCATACAGGGGATGTTGGAGTTAATAAACCTTATCAACCTCTCCGAATCTGGAAACCCACCATAAATACTCCTTAGTCTATCTGCTTGAGAAGCCAATAGCACAGGATGATCACCATATATCACCACCATCGTATTGTGAAGACAATTCATCGAATCAAGTCTATCGATAAAATTTCCGATTGCCCGGTCCGTATAATTTAAAGCATTCGCATAATTTGCCAACTCAAGCTCCGCACCAGTTAAGCCAGAATTTGGGATTGTTGCAGGAAGACCCGTTAAAGTAAACGGGTGATGAGAACTTGATAAAAAAATCATACAAAAGAATGGTTTTTGGCTCATTGAGATCTGATCTGCCATTTTTTGCAACAAAAATTCATCACCTAACCAGGGGCCCACTTTTTTGCCCACACCAAGATTTTCCACGGACATAATCTTTTCAAAACCTAAGTTCACATTGAAATGAAATGCATTCCAGAAATTTTTAGACGCACCTGAACCGTATATGCTGTTGTAACCAATCCGCTTCAATTCTCTTGGTAATGATGCAAATCGATTTGTTGCATAACTTAAATGAGCAATTTCAAGACGTAATGGCAGAAGAGAAGTTAGCATTGAAAAATCAGAGTCTGCAGACGATATGGCATGTGAATAAAAATTACTTAGATAGACAGACCGGCTTGCAAGACCACTTAGCACCGGCATGACTTCGATGCCTCTGAATTTGGCATGCAAGAAAGTATTCATCAATGTCTCAACCTGAATAACAATAATATTTGGAGCTTCTACCCTTGCCTGAGGTTTGAAAGGAATACTAAGCCTCTCATCCAATCTTTTGAGCTTATGTAACTCTGCTCTTATTTGCATTGCAGTCTCTGGATCTAATTGCCGTGGAATATATGTTCGGTAAACACCTCTGATCAGTTCTGAAGCTAAGTGACCTATTGGCCCATAAGATACCATTGCCATCAACCCCCTACGCTCAAAAGGCTCATACCATTTACCAATGGGGCATATATTCAACCACCAGACAATAGTAAACATAATAAGTAAAACAACCACTTTTGTATTCGAGACACTTGAAACAAATTTATCTGCCAAATACAGACGAGATTTTTTTTGGGGCATCAGGAAAATCATCACAATAATGCAATCTAGAATATAGATTGTTAAGTCTGATGGCTTCAATAAAGTAGCAATACTATCGCTTATCTCGAGCACATTCCCGCCACCAAAAAGCAACAGTGAAAAATCTAGTGGCATAGCAAACATGCGATAGTACATATAGCTGGCATTTATATATATTCCTAGAGAGAGATTCAAAAAAAATGACAGCAAAAATCTGATTCTGTTATTGCCAATATTCTTAATAAGAATAAAAGCCAGAAATAATTGCACGAAAGTAGCAACGATATACACAAACCCTGGGAAGACCGGTAATCCAGCATAGCCTGCGATGACATACCAATAGTGAAAAGTCTTTATCAACACAGAATAGGCTATTAAAAGTATCATCTAGATCCCACTTCCTTCGTATGCCCTGTAATAAAGATTTCAGAGTTTCCTTTTAAAACTTCGTATGATATTATAGCACAGTTGTGCCAGACCCTTATTCGAAATACAGAAGTTTTCAGAACGCCAGGATCTAATTTTGTCAATATGGAAACGAGAAACAGAAGTTATATAATTATAGCGACCCTTGTGACAACTGCTCTGATTTGCCTGTTCAGTTTTGGAATATCTGGAAACGACTTCTGGTGGCATGTCAAAGCAGGAGAATGGATGGTTGCCAACTCCTCCTTACCTTCTGTAGACGTTTTCTCCTGGTATGCAAAAGAAAACAAGCTTGAATGGCTTTCACACGAATGGCTTGCTCAGATAATATTTTACCTGATTTATCACACAACAGGCGAGATAGGTATATATCTGTTTTCACTCACTTCAGCCATTATATTGGCATTGATGATTATTCGCAGGAACAAAATTTTTCTCGAACATGGGATTTTCTTGCCTGTAGTATTCTTTTTGCCAATGGCAGTTCAATTTAAGCTGATGTTCTATGGACGTCCCCATTTATTCAGCTATTTTCTTATTTATGCGACCTTGGCATGTCTATATAATTACAGGTCAAACCAGTCATCGAAGTCTATTTATATTGTTCCCGTATTGGCAACATTGTGGGCAAACTTGCACGGCGGGTCATCGACCCTGTCGTATATTTTGTGTTTCATTTTCTTTTTTAGCAGCATTTTTGAAGGCTCTGCAGGTAAGCTGCACTTTGAAAAACTACCCCAAAAAGGATCTTTTGCCTTTTTGATTGCAGGACTGCTGTCAATCTTAGCTTTATCTGTGAACCCTTACGGGATTGAAATGCTGGTTTATCCGTATTCCAACATGGGCGACTCTTTCATGCAGAAAGTGATTTCTGAATGGTCATCTCCAGACGCAAAAGAACTTTGGCAGTTATTGATTTTGTTCTGGCCGCTGGCATTTGTGACTCTGGGAATGATTATAACTGAAAAGAAAATTAAAGCAGTTGATTTGCTTGTTTTTGTTTTCTTCTCTTATATGTTTTTCAGAAGCGTCAGATTTGGTGTTGTTTTTTATATTGCGTCTTCATTTTTTGTTTTTGAGTATTTTCCTGAACCTGTTTTTACTCCAGCAAGGAAAAATGCAAATGCTCTTTTGTGTACTGTCTTGGGCGGTCTTCTGATACTCAGTATTTTAGGCATAAATAATACTCTCAAAACTGCAAATAAGAACAAACTTATCTCAAAGGTTCTCGAAGACAAATTTATAGAGTTGATCAGAAGAGAGGCGCCGAAAAGGTTATACAATGACTATGATTTTGGCGTCTCTTTGATACAGAACAATATAGAGACCTTTGTTGATGCCAGGGCAGACTTGTTTTCTCCTCATAACCTTCGCGATGCTTTCAATATTGCGAACCTGACAAACAAAAAGTCTTCCATTGAAAATAAGCAATTCACTCCGGCGCTTTTGATTAACAAATATCAATTTGACGCATTTTTGACCAGGTCCGGCAGCAGCCTGGCCGGATATCTCAGAGAAAATTCAACCGAATATGAGGTTTTATTAGATGATTCCGAGACTGCATATTTTAAAAAATCATTTCGCCCTTAGCAGACGCTAGCATTCATGAGCATTGGAGGCAAAACATAATGCTTCTACACCGATGATGAGAAGATGAAAAGCTTCAAGTATATTAGACAGTCAAGCTAAGCCTTTATTTTCTCAGGTAATCTGCTGACACAAAGCCATTAGAAAAATGTGTATATTAATTAGCATGCGTTAAGCCGATGATACTGCCAATTAAATTGAAATCAACAAGCAAGCGTGAAAGTTCCAGCTGTTTTGCCAACTTATCCGCAATCTGGGGAGTCTCCGCGGATTCCCAGGTATTAAGTGTTTTCGAGGAAGCAAAGGTTTGTGTTCTTGCTTCGTAATCATACAATATGTGCTGCCCAGCCTTGGCGATACCCTGAAAATTAACCACGGCATCGGGATGAGAATCTGCAAACAGGGAATGCCCAAGGAAGACTTTTGGCTGAGAAATATCACATAAATCAAGCACAGTAGGGGCCAGGTCGATTTGGCCTGAAGTAACTGGTATCTGAGCTGGGCGGATCAGATACGGAGAGTAAATGAGCAGAGGAGTCCTGGAATCGAGAAAATGCATTGTATGCAGGTTTGGTTTTTGTCTGGTATTGATTCTGTCGTAAAAATAGTCCATACGGATAGTGTGGTCACCATAAATGAAGACTACGGTGTTTTTCATAATCTCGCTGCTATGCAAGAACTCAATGAAGCCTCCTAGTGAAGAATCGGCATAGTTTATACTTTCAAGATATGAGTTGGCAAGAGGATCAGAGGTGTTTGCCCTGATCAATTTTTTAGAATCAGGCATGTAAAATGGGTGATGCGAAGAAAGAGTCGTAAAAAATAGAAAAAAGGGCTTGTCTGTTTTTTCCATGAGCTTACCAGCCTGCTTGAAAATAGCTGGATCACTCAACCCCAGGCCGAAAGACTCTTCATCTGGGAAATCTTCAAGGGCGTAAAATTCATTAAAGCCGTAGGCCTTATACATTTTCTCATGGTTCCAGATCTTTCGTCGGGCTCCGTTCAGGGCAATTGTTTTGTATCCATAATCACGCAGTATTCCTGCAATAGAAAGGAAGGTGTTGCCAGGCCTTGATACTATCAGACCGTTCTGAGGTACCAGTAGAGAATTGAGAGCTATGAAATCACAATCTGAAGTCGTCCGACCCTGTGCGTAAAAATCCGTAAAAAACAGACTTTTTTGCGCCAGCAACGAAAGATTTGGAGTAACAGGCTTTCCTTCTATTACAAGATCGAGGACTTCTGATTTGAGAGATTCAATTTGTATAAACACAATGTTAGGTCGCTCTGCTTTTTTGAGCCATGGAATATTTGTGGCGCGGTTCTGCTTTGATTCATCCGAGGATAATTGCCGTAAAATATCGTCTATGGTTGCCTGATCCGCTTTTGCTCCCCATATGCTGCTTCTGGCAAATCTTGCCAGTTCCTCCGCATAGTACGGATAAGGGCCTAATACCATTAACTTGAAAAATGGATCCATTCCGGCCGGACAATGTACTTGCTGAAAGCGATAGAATCCATTCAGGAAATACGCACATAAGACTATCGTGCAGCCTATTATGACTCGCTTTCTTATTTTCAGCAGAAAAAATGAGTCAATATTGTCAATAGTTCTTTTTAAACTGTTGCAGAAAAATGAAATGAGCATAATGAATTCAGGCAGTAGTAACAGAACTAAGTTAAGGTTGAAATTGTTTGAAATGGTACCGGTAACATCAGAAATATGATCAATTAGAAAGATAAAATCTGCAGATGCTGGAATAGAGAAAAAATAACCAAAATAATAGTTGGTTATCATCAGAAATGAGGTTGAAAGTGAAATTGCCAGGCAAAAGATCGTTCGCAAGCGTTCTCTCTTAAAGAAGTCTGCAATCATAAAAGAGAAAAGGCTTGTTGCCAGCCAGATCGCTGAAAATTCCGGCCAGAAAATCAGATCTCCTTCGGAGCACAATACCCAGAATGCCAATAGTTTGAAAAATATGCCGCAGGTAAATATGCTTAGCATTTGCAGTTTCCTCAGAGTCTACTATTCAGAGCGTTTGACAATGCTTAATTTTGCGTGTAACTATCATTGTTGAATTTTTTGATGGAGGAGAGACGCGCCGGATTTTTCGAGCAGGTTCCAGTCCGGAGAATTTTCGAAGTAATGAGCAAATTTTGTTCCTGGCATTGTTAATGCTATTTCAAGCCCGTGCTTTTCAAGAAATTCTTTCATTTCAGACTCATTTTCCATTAATCTAAGATATTTCGTCAGTCCTTCATCTTTTAGTAGTTCACAGCGATCGTCCCAGGCAATTTTGATCTCTGGAACATGGAAAGTCAAAAAACCGCCAAACAACATGTCGTTGAAAATTCTATTTACTCCTCGTTCCGCAGCGATTTTTTTTAGAGTCAAAACATGCTTGGATGGCCAGTAGGCAGAGTCTATTTTCGTCCATCCGTGGCCAATAATCGGAACAGATACCCTGCCGTGTTGTAAAATAAGCCCAGCAATGAGGGTTATAGTGCATGTTGCCAAGGCTGGCTTAAAAAAACTATTGATAGTTTGCGCTCTTAATGAAAACAGAACACTGCCCTTTTCGCGTAAAACTTTTGCCCAGGCGATGTGAGGGTAAAAATCTGCTATGGCTATGCCGGCTAATACTGCGAATAGAGGAGAGTGACGAATCCTCCCTACCGATAAAGCAAACCACACCAGGGGTAGATACCAGACAACTTTTTGTCTGGCCCGCCAGGTGCCGACTAGAGATGCTGCATAGATGATTCCGAGTATGGATACATTCCACCCATACCATACTTGAAACATCCCGGCATGTTCTATGATATTTTTCGCAACAGCAGGTGAGGACATGATCGTCTGCCAGGTCGCATAAAGTTCAAGGCCGTAAGGATTCGCCAGTGGTGCAAGACAACATGCCAGGCAAATCGCGGCAAGATTTGTGATCTGCGTTTTGTTTTTAATGGGAGACCTTTTACCAAGCAGGTAAAATATTGTCCAGCCAGTTGCTGCTATTATTATAGTGCCAATTCCCCCGAGGGCAGCGCCATGGGTGTTACTCCAGATAGCAACTATAATGGGGAGCAACCAAAGTCTTGCTGCAGAAAGAGTTTCGTTTTCGTGTTTCAGCAAAATGTTGAAAACGACAGCCAGGAAACACAATGAAAACAAATGTGGTCGCAGTAAAAAATGATGAGTAGATGAGGACAAAAGCAATGCTACCAGCAGGCTGGAAAGAAGATAATTCATGCCAGAATGCAAAAACATATTGAAAAACCATGCAAAAAGCATCGACAGCATCAGAGTATAGAACATAAGCAGAGCGTCAAAGCCGCCTATGCTGTGTAACAGTCCCATGACTACTTCGCCCAGCCATTGTTGTGCAATCCACGGTTCTCTGGCGAACTGAAAAGTGAACGTATCTACCTCAATAAAGCTGCCTTGCGCCAAAATCATCTGTCCGACTCTGGTATGAAAAAAAGTTCCCGGATCTTTCAGGTAAGTAGATTGCCCGTTTATCTGAAATATCAAAAAAAACGACAAAACAATAACTATGCTAAAACTAGAATGGGCTATCAGCGTGTTTTGTTTGTACAATTTGTCTCTCAAACATTAAAACTGGGCAGTTATGATTGCATTATTACAAATGTATATCACGAGCCAATTTTTCGAGTCAATGGAGTTTTTTGGCCAGATTTTGAAAAAAGTTCCATCGGCTTACTGACCTGTTCAGTCTCTTTAATGAGATAAATCGGCCGCCGTTTTGTTTCGAGATAAGTTTTGGCAAGATACTGCCCCAGAATACCCATACAAAACAGCTGGCTGCCGCCGATAAACAGTATAAGCACTGCCAGTGAAGGCCAGCCGCTTACCGGATCACCAAACATCAGAGTTCTGACAATAATGAAAATTATGAAAAAAAACGCAACCGCACACAAGAAAATCCCTAAAAAAGCGGAAAGCATGAGAGGAACAGTCGAGAATGCAGTAATTCCTTCGAGCGAATAAACAAACAGACTCCAGAAAGACCATTTGGTAGTTCCCGCCGCCCGTTGAATATTCTCATACTCCAGCCATTTTGTCTTAAACCCGATCCATTCGTTGATGCCTTTCGTAAACCTGTTATATTCCTTCAGAGTAAGAATGGCATCTGCCATTTGCCTTGTCATCAGCCTGAAATCTCTGGCGCCGTCAACAAATTCGGTTTTTGAAATCAGCTTTATCAGCTTGTAATACTGCCGCGCAAAAAATGACCTGACGACAGGTTCGCCTGAACGGGTGGTTCTTCTTGTCGCTACAGCATCATAACCTTCTTCCTTCACAAGTCTGTACATTTCTGGCAATAACGCTGGAGGATCCTGTAAATCAGCATCTATAAGCACAACATAGTCGCCCGACGCGTATTCCAACCCAGCAAAAATAGACGCTTCTTTGCCAAAATTTTTGGAAAGTGAAAGAAACCTGACTCTTTTATCCTTCGCACACAAACTCTTTATGATAGTCAGGGTCTGATCGGTTGAGCCGTCATCGACAAATACAAGTTCCATATCTACTGACATGCCGTCGAAGCAGCTGGAAACCTTACCAATTTCTTCATAAAAAATTTCCAGCACATCTTCTTCGTTAAAACACGGCACTACAATCGACAACAAACTCATGTCAAAACTCCGTATTTGTCCATTTTATTTTTTGGGTCTTCAAGCGCTGAATAAAGATATAACCGGCGATGGGTGCCAGCGATGTCGTCAGCAGTCGCACAAGAAAAATAACGCGAAAATGCCGTTTCAAAGCCTTCGGCATGGTAATCGGGGAATATGTCGGGGCGGGTGGCAAGAAGTTTTTGCACCTGAGAATCTGTTTTGGGAACAAATTCAATAATAAGATGCTTGCAGATATTTGCAAGGAATGCCGCAATACGAGAAAGTGGCAGATTGTTCGATATGGCCAGATGGTGAATCAGGGCCAGAGCCATGACGGCGTCGGCCGGGCCACGCTGCAGCAGAGACATGCGCTCAGTGTTTTCCCAGCCGACTGCCGGTGAAGGGTTGGTGAGATCGAGCAGCAAGGGTAAAATGCTGCAATTCTGCTGATTCCGGCATGCCAGATAGTTTTTTTCTACCGCGGCGGGGTCGATATCAAATGAAACTACCCGTTCGCAGTGACACGACGCTACGCGGCTGTAAATGCCAGTATTGGCGCCAAGATCCCAGACCTGTTTCTGAGAGCCAATTCGAGCGAAAAACTGCTCCAGCAGCTTCTTTTTGTGATCAGCAGAAGCATCGGAGTAATTTGTGTTTGCATAGTAGTCTCCCCATTCCGTTCTGCCAGGCAGATAGTTCAGAGAACGAATGCCAGATTCAAGGCTGTCGATGATGCCAAACAGAGCATTACGCGATACCTTTGCCGACTGCGTTGAAACTGACGACTTGCCGGCAAAGTATTTTTGTGAGCCAGCATGGAGATGCAGATGCGTCAGAAGCGAAAAATTGAACCAGCTGCGCAACGGCAACAACCTGCTCGCAAGGTCAAGAGGAATACCATCGATATTGGCACGCCAGAGTTGCTGCAGTCTTATATCACATCGGCTCATAAGAGCAAGGGGGGCCAGAAAATGCTGACAGAACTGTCGATATGCCACCCAGGGTTCTCCCTCACGATATGGCTCGAATGAAAGAGTATCGATTAAAACTGGCCGGGCACTGATAAACTGAATGTTGAACGCGCTGCAGTCCTTCAAAGACATACCATGCTGCATGGCTTTTCTTTGAATCTGCAAGGTTGTCAGTGCAGCATCTTTGAGCTGGCTGAAAGACAATTCCCATGGGTAAGAGATGAACGGCACCGAGACCGGCTTGATGATCTTATAAGCAATATCTGGCTGGGGCGAGCCAGGCGAGACCTCATCATGCCTTACCAGCAGGCTGGCAGAGGCCAGGTCGTCATAAAGTCCACTGCCGATAAGTTGATCGTAACTTTCTCTGCCGGTAATGTTTATCTGACGGAGTATCTGTCCATCATGCTTGAAAACGAATCCGGCAGGGTCACGAAATGAAGATCCCAGAAACTCAATGCTCATCCGGTTTATCTGCTCCATCGCCGGACTGCTGAGCACCTGAATTTTCAGAAAGCTTTTGTCTGGCCTCTGGATCATCTCCTGCAGAACTTTCGGCAGCGTTGCTATCTGTATCGCCACTCCCTGAAAACCAGCCTTTTATGCGCACCCAGTAACTTTTCAATACAAAAAGGGCGCCGAATAAAGCCGCAATAAGCGTCTGCAAAATAAAGCTGCCCGTCCCAGGATCAAGATAGGCATGCGCTGCCGGAACAACGCCGCAACTGAACAACGCTGTGAATAAGGCGATTCTTAACAACACTGGCCTGCAACGATCTGTAATGGCAAATTTACATCTCAACATGATTTCCCTCACAACTGTTAATAGTGAAATATTATAGTGCAGACCGACATAGTTTGTCTGCAAAAATGTTGATTTAAACATGTTGTATCAATAGAAACGTCCCGGTATTTTCTCGGAGAATTCTACCAGAAGCTGAAGGCGGTTCAAACCACTTTTTGAAATGATCTGGAGATTTCGGCGCGGATCTGGTTCACCTTGTTCCTGCATCTTAATCCAATGCACAATGGTAATTCGGCGACCAGCAGGAAGACATACAATACATTGGCAAACATCTTTTTGGGGTTGTAAGGGGCGGGGAATAAAAATCTGGGGGGGGGGGTATTGACAGAGGGGGGTTGTCGTACTACACTGGTGCACAGC
>Ga0116143_10005869_pt1 | contig 10913 bp, 9 predicted proteins | sample AD_UKC034_MetaG_FD_89745 | JGI IMG/M metagenome (GOLD analysis project Ga0116143, IMG submission 89745) | Active sludge microbial communities of municipal wastewater-treating anaerobic digesters from USA - AD_UKC034_MetaG | ecosystem: Engineered > Bioreactor > Anaerobic > Digestate | place: USA...
ACGTTAAGAATTTTTGATACAGCATCTGCAAATTACATAAATGCTGGTTCAGTGGATTCGGTTACAACTGGGGCATGGAAACACGTTGCAGTCACTTGGGACGGGACTACTAATAGCAATTCAGTTTTTATGTATGTAAATGGTGTTGATTTAGAAGTATCTGTATCTACTTCGGGAGGAACCAGAAGAAGTGATGCCACATATTATAAATATATTTCTGGTTCCTACGATGGAAAATTAACCGAGAACGCAATATTTTCAGCAGTGTTAGACTCCACCGACATTAACGACATTATGGACAATGGGTTGTTGCAAGCGGCAACGGCCCGCCGAAGGATGATGATAATCCAATGAAAACTTTACTACATAAAATCCGTGATTGCGCTGTAATGGCTCTTTAAAGTTTTAAAAAGGGTTATTACGATGATTTAAAAATGTTTTTGCGAAGAATAATTGATATGACAACAAAAGATTAACAACGCTGTATTAATAACGAGGGATGAAGATGGAAGATTGCGTTAAAGGCGCACAAAAAGGTCGCAAAAGTCGCTCTGATTCAACTGAAAAAAGGGATGCTTGGGGATGTTAAATTATTATTAAGGCGAATCTTGAAATTGACAATGGGAGACCGCAATGCAAGTAACAGAAGAAATGTGTCAGGAACGGCATCAAAACTTAACGAACACAGTTAATGAAATAAAAGATGACGTTCACAAAATTCTTATCCTCTGGAACGGCAATGGCAAGCCGGGGGCTGGATATAAAATTGATACGATGTGGCAACAATACACCGAACGTCGCAAATCATCACAGGGGTTAATTGACTGGGCTTTTCGGGCGATTATAACGATTCTTGTAACATTTATCGCAATAAAGGTCGGATTAAAATGATGGTATGGATTCGATGCCAACACTGCGGGAAGAAGTCTTACGTTGAAAATATGGGATGTTTCAGGTGCTCTCACTGCGGGAATTTTTTCGTCAGTATGAGCGAATACATAAAACAGCAACTACAAGGAGAGGGAAATGGGTAAAGTCATTACGTGGGTCATGTTAAACGGAGCGACGCTGTTAGGGTGTTTACAGGCGGTTGTTAAGGCGGTTAAAGAGCTTCTGACGGGGGTTGTTAATCTTGTGTCTTTATTCCTGCCGGATGTTGCGTCTAAAAATTTGGTTAAAGCTGTTCGTGAGACATTAAACAAGATTGATGAGGTTATCGAAACAATTAAGGAATTTTTGGTTAAATGAAAGACTTTTTTAACGGCATAGGCAGTCTTTTCTCATGGCTGTTTAAACGGCTGCCGACGGAAGGACAATCTATCCGTGCCGAAATTAAAAAACTTGAAAAGGAGTGGGATATTTGTGTTAAGAAAAAAACTTCTTTGGCTAATGTTAATCGTATGCGTAATATTTCCGCTCGGTTGCGGGTTCTTTACGAAAAAGCCGCCGATAAAACCCCTTGATATTGAGTACGGCGAGAGGGGGACAGTTCCGACGATAGGGAACTATTACGATTGGATTTGTGCGGCTTCGGACAGGTACAGGATGATTGCTAAATGAAACACATCGATTGTTTCGGGAATGAGATTGAGATTGAATGGGGTAAATAATGGATGACGAACTAATCGAATGGGGTTGTGAGGGGTGTAGACTATGAAAGTTGATACAATTCAAACTAGCTTTGCCGGCGGAGAGATTGCTCCGGCATTATACGGAAGAACAGATATTGCTCAGTACGCCTTAGCGTGTGCTGAAATTCAGAACTGGCTCGTCCGTCCATTCGGTTCAGTTATTTCAACTCCAGGGACAGAATTTATAAACGCGTGTAAGACAGGCGGAACGACAAGTACTGTTCGGTTGATTAACTTTGTATTCTCTCGTACAGATTCATACATCATTGAAATGGGTGTCGGGTACTTCAGGTTCTATACTAACGGCGGGGTTGTTGTATCGTCAGGTACAACGCCGTATGAGGTGGCACATACATATACGGCAGATGAACTTTTTGATGTTCAATATTCACAATTAAATGATATTATTTATCTTACTCATCCTGATCATGCTCCTCAGAAGTTAACACGACTAGCATCAAATAGTTGGACTTTAGAAGATTTTGATTTTGAAGGCGGCCCGTTTATGCCGGATAACATAGCAGCGATAACTTTAACGCCAAGTGCCACAGGCGGGTCAATAACAGTTTCAGCTACGGCAAGCGTGTTCACTCCGTCAGGGGCAACTACAGTAGGACATATAAATTCATACTGGAAGATAGGGACTAATGTTACTGAGGCAACGACAGGGATTTCAAAACAAGGGTATGTTAAGATAACAGCTATCACTAATCCTTCAACTGCGACAGCGACAGTAATGTCAGATCTTTCTGGCACAAAAGCAACAAAGAATTGGGCTGAGGGATCATGGAGCGCTGTTCGCGGGTGGCCGGCTAGGGTAACTTTCCATCAGCAAAGATTGTTTTTAGCTAGAACGGCAAGTGAACCTCAAACGGTGTGGGGATCGCAGTCGTTTGTTTACAACAACTTTGCTGTAAACGATGGCAGTGATGATAGCGCATTGAACCTTGAACTTGCGTCAAATGAGTCGAATGATATTAAGTGGCTGGCATCGGGCAAGTCTTTGATTGCCGGGACGTACGGTGGTGAGTATTCTATCCAATCGGGAGATAACGCTCCTCTTACTCCGGCAACGACTAATGTTAGTAAACAAACTTCGTGGGGATCAGAAGCTATTATTCCGAAGAAAATCGGGAGTTATTATTATTATATTCAAAGATTTGGTAAAAAACTAAGAGAATTATTTTATTTTTGGGATGAGGATAACTATAAATCTGTTGATAAGACTATTCTGTCTCCTCATATTTCAGGGGACGGTTTTATTGATATGGCATACCAGCAGAACCCTGACAGCATTCTATGGTGCGTATGCTCAAACGGAACGATTGCTACCCTCACGCGCGAAGTTGACCAGGAAATACAGGCGTGGTCAAGACAGGTAACTGATGGATATTATGAGTCAATCGCTACTATCCCGTCACAGACAGAGCCTCACGATGAGGTGTGGGTTGTTGTTAAGCGAGCGATTAATGGATCAGATGTTCGGTATATTGAACGTTTCGTATCTCCTGAGATACCTGAAAGACAAGACCAGTGTTTTTATGTTCATTCCGGTCTTGTCTATGATGGATATGGCACAACGGCAGATATTAGCCTGTCAGCTACAGCCGGGACGGTTGTTGTTACTTCGTCAACTGCCGCGTTCACTACGGATAATGAAGGAAACAGGTTGCGTGCTATTGACACCGACGGGAATATTGTTGGTGAAATATTACTTGTTTCGTGTGCGACGACAACGGTTATTCACGGTGAAGTGCGTTATCCGTTTGAGGAAACATACTTTGAAGATGGCGAATGGGGAATTTCAGTTGAAACTATTTCCGGGCTTGACCATCTTGAAGGTAAAGATGTATCTGTTCTTGTTGACGGAGGTACAGACCTTCCTTCTAAGACCGTATCTAGCGGAACAATCACCTTGGGGTATGATGGGTTTTATGTTGTAGCCGGGCTTCCTTACATTCAGAAACTTAAGACACTTCCGCAGGAAGCCGGTTCACAGAGAGGTACTTCACAAGGTAAGATTCAGAGGATAAACGAACTTGGGTTTAAAGTTAATAAATCATATAAGGGATTTTATGTCGGTGGGTCAGAGGAAGATTTACTTAAAGTTCGCTATGCCACAAGTGAGGATTCTGATATTATTTACGAAGGTGAAATACCTAATGACAGGTTTAGCTTGAAGCGTATTTCATTCAGAGACCCCACGACTCTGTTGGGTAAAGCGGAAAGCCTTTACACAGGCATAATTCCGAACATTTCGTTTCAAGACGGATATAGGTACGGTTCACAGGTTTTGATATACAATGATGCACCGTTGCCGATAGAGTTATTAAGTCTTATTACTACTATTGACACGAATGACAAATAGGAGATAGATATGGGTGCAGCAACGCTAGTCGCTTTAACGGCAGTTACGGCAGCTTCGCAAATAGGACAGGGGTACGCTCAGAAAGCAGAGGCGAAGTATAATGCCACGATCCTTGAAGGTCAAGCTGGGATGATACAGATACAGAAGGATATTGAGAACGCTCAATATGAACGGTTGAAAGCCAGGACATGGTCAACTTCAATGGCGCAGACTGCTGGGGCAGGACTCAAGCCTACAGGGTCAGCTGCAGCGGTTATGCTTGACACTCAGACGCAGATCGGAATTGACCAAGCCGTTGGACAGTTTAACTTTGAAATGCAGAAACAGTATAAGCAAGGTGAAGCTGACGCAATGCGCCGGAAAGGTAAAATGGCAGTACAGGCCGGTTGGACGAACGCATTTACGACAATGTTACAAGGTGGATACCAGGCCAGCACTAGGCTAGGACAGCCGAAGTTAGGGCCAACATCACCGCCGTCAACCAAAACGGACAAATCCTCACCTTCCAAAAACCAGCAACGATAAGCGGTGGGAATTGGAATCAGGCGAGTTTAGACAAGTATTTTAGTACAATTTAAGGAGATAGTATGCCACAGTTGCCTCAGTATAATTCTAACAGAAACATCGAAGCCCGCCCGATTGCTCCTATGCGAGACGAAGCGGCGTTCCCGTTTCAGTTGACTCAGCAGATAGCAGGAGCTATGGGAGAGATAAACCAAAAGCTCATGCAGGCGCGTGATGTGATGGAATACACCGAAGCTAGGGCAAAGTATGAGGTGGCAACGGCGGATATTCAAGCTAGAGCGGCGCAAGACCCGGACTTTAAGAACTCCGGTGTGTACTTAAAAGAACTTCAGGAAGCCAAGAAAAACAGCTTAATGGGTGTTAAGAACAGAGACATGGCTAATCGTGCAGCTTTAGAGTTTGACTATGGCGGTCAGATCGCGGCGATTAAGATTAACGCAGGATTTCATCAGAAGCAAATGGAGTATAATAAAAACAGCCTGTCAACCGGCGTCAATACGTTAATGCAGAAAAGCATGGCAGCCTCAACCGCGGCAGAGCGAGCAAACACACAGATGGCGATTGATGAGCTTATTCAGTTGAACGTGGCAAACGGAACAATTACGGACTTTGAAGCGCAGGAACTTGTATACGAAGCGAAGAAGAATGTGGCGATGTTTGACGCGCAGTATAATCCAGAGAGGTTTCTTGAGAATAAAGAGGATTATGGGCTTAACACTGAAAAGAATGCCGAGGTAACGGCATTGGCGGAGAAGATTCAGAAGTCAAGAGATAAAGAAATGGAAGCGTTAAAAGAAGAAGAACAGAAACAGAATGTTATCAATTTCACGGAAGCATTTTTGAAAGGTGAATTGCCTGATATTTCAATAAGTGATATTTACAAAAGGATTGAGACAGGACAGTTGCCCGCTGAGTTTGGACACGCCTTTGTTAATGCTATCACGCAGCCAAAATTAACTAAACAGGAAATTGAAGAAGATCAATTATTATCTGTTTTAGATAAGGTTCTTGAAGCTGACGGGAACAGAGGATTTATGCAAGTTGTTACATCAGCTATGAGAAAAACCGGGAAGACAAGCCAGAAAGAATTAAATGCTTTGATTAAGTTTGCGACAGATAATTTACAAGAAGAGAAGCAAAAAAATATTATTCAACATGCTCTTTGGGCGATAAAAAAAGGGTATGAATATTCTCCTGCTGGTATAGCTGTTAAAGGTATGATGAATTTTGTTAATAATATTAATAATGGCGATACTCCAACGGATGCTAAAAAGAAAGCCGAATACCAGACAGCGACGGAAAATAATCCTTTTATGTTAAATATTTCTGATAATGGAACAGTAATGGTTGACCCTGTTACAGGAGTCAGAAAACGCGTGTTTAGAGATGGTAGAATTGAGGATGTTAAATGAGTAAAGAACAGGAACTATTTGACCTTTTAAAAAATAAGTTTGGTTCTAGAGCCGTTGCGGCCGCTATCATTGGTAATATGGATGTTGAGACTGGCGGGTCTTTTGCTTATGACCAAAAGCAGTATAAAGGTGGGCCGGGACGAGGGGTTCTTCAGATGGAAGGACAGATGCTTAAGTCTTATCAATCATATCTTAAAAGGAATAAGATAGACGATTCTCTTAACTCTCAAATTGACTTTCTCCACAGTGCTTTAACTAGCGACAAGGATTATGACATTGGCGCAGGACATAGAAAAAAACTTCAGGAAGCATTTAAAACTGAGGATATAGATTTGATAACAGAAGAATTTTCAAACAGGTTTCTTCGTCCTGGTATTCCTCATCTTGATAGAAGGAAAAAAGCTGCGTGGAAATGGAATGATTCTTTGAGCATGCTCAATCCTTTCGGATCAAATGCCTACGCTGCAGAATTGGAATTTGACTTAAGTCGCGCTGTTCCTTCTGATGAGGAAGGTAATATAATGCCTCTTGAATTTGATTTAACCCGGGCGGTTCCTGAAAGGACGGATGTTCCGCAATTAAGAGAGTTGCCTGCTGATTATAAAATGCCTGAGCCAACAGATCAGGATGCTCTTTTAGATTTAGAGTTTGCGGCGAACAGGATAGCAGAACAGGGATTTGAAGCAGTTACAGGATTTACTCCGGAAGAAGGAGAGTTGGGAAAAAAGAAGTTTGAAAAAGGAATGTCAGTTGCTATTAGCGCAACTCTTATGGGGCCTATTTACGCTGCTATGTTTGAGGTTTACAGGCAAGGAAAAAGCGCTGTTGTTTCTGCTTTAAAGGATGAAGATTATTCTCCATTAGAACAACGAGCGTTAAGTGAGTTAATCCCGGATGACATAAACAAATGGATTCGAGGAGCGGCTTCCGTTGGTGAGGTGGTAGGCGATATTGCGCTTATATCAAGTGCCGCGTCATTGGCTAAACAGGGGACTTTAAAAGACACGATTAAGATTGTTGGTAAAAAGCTAGAAGATGCAGGATATGGAACAGGTAAGGTTACTATTCCAAAGGATGCTATAAAACAGGCGGCTAAGGGGACTACGCTTGAACAGAACGCAAAAGCATGGGCGCAGGCTAAGATGTGGAAGCCTAAACCGATGGAAACTCCTGCTACACCTTTAAAGATAGGGGCTGCGCCAACACCTCCTCCTGTAGCGGCGATTGCTCCTATTAAGCCAGCAGACCCCACCAAGATGAGCAAGGAGGAGTGGGTAAAAAGCCAAGTTGGAGATGTTGTTAGGTCTGAAGGTGTTTTGCCAAAAGAGGGAGAGCCGTTTAAGTTTGAATACATAAAAAACCTTGAAAAAGCACCTTTTGAGGGAAGAAGGTATAGGCAAGATATAGAGCCAGCGGGCAGGTTTTTAACTGTTGGTAAGGCAGAAAATGTTAAGGATTTGCCAAATTATGAAACTGGAATAATAGAGTTCAATAATCCGTTGGTTGTTGATTTTGGTGGGGGATATGAAAGCGGCACAAACTGGAAAGATGTTTTAAGCGAAAGATACGGTGGAAAGACTGGGAAGAAGTTGACAGAAGCCATAAAGAAAGATGGATATGACGGGATAGTAACAATATCTACATCTGCTGACGGCAAGACTCAATACACATCGGAAATAGTAGACTTAACTTTTGGCAAAAGAAAACTTGATACCCAGCAACTCGAAGCCGAGTGGGAAAAGGCACAGGTTACTGCTGAAGAAATCCCACCAATCTCTACAGAAACATTCACAGCAGAATCAGAGTTCGTTCAGCAACCGAAAGTTAAGACTGATATTCGTCAATATTTCACACCAGCGGAGTATCATCTTAAACAACTGGGGTTTGAAACAAAAATAGGAAAGCCTGTCCGTGAAGCGTTGATGGATTTTGATATTGAATTTGCTAAAAAGTCAGAGTTAGTTGTTGAAACGCATAAGGAACATATTGAAGGATTAAAGGCTGTTGGCAAAGAAAAAGAATTTGAAGCGTCAAAAGAGAAGGTATGGCAGTTAATGGATAAAGGTATTCCCGAAGGAGACACAAGCCTTGAGGCGAATATCGCTAGAAAATACCGCGTTCAGACAAAAGAGATGCTTGTTCGGATGAATGAGTTAAACAGGCGCATTGGTAAAGACGAGGTTAGAGAGGTTAAAGATTACATTCTCCACATGCTTCATCCGGAAATATTAAACGAGATTTACTCTAAAGGAGTTATTCCTCCGGAATTAGCAAAGGTCATGCAGTATATTCCGACGAAGAATCTTTTTTTAAGGACAATGCAAGAGAGAAAGGGCGTCCCGGAAGAGTGGCTTGTTAAAGACCCACATGAGTTGATGCGTGCAATGTTTGCTATTGACCTGCGGTATATTTACCTTCAAGATGCTTTGGCAAAGATTGATCCGTATTTACAGGCTGTTAAAGAAGGAGAATGGTCGCCTGAGACGTTCCTTTATGTTGATGATTGGATTAAACAGGCGGTTAAGATGCGTCCATCTAATATTGATGTTTTAGTCAATAATATGATGGAAGCGACTATCGCTCCTATTCTAAGGCAGTCAGGCGTAAAGATTTCAAACATGCCGTGGCGTGATTTTGTTTCTACGCTATCCTCTGCAATGCACACCGGCGCTCTAGGTATGCGTGTTCGCCCTATATTAAGAAACCTTGTCCAGTCAACCTTTGATTGGGTTATGTATGGAACAAAACCTTATTTAAAAGCAAGAAACCAGTTTAACGGGATATTGACAGGAGACAAGGCGTCAGAGGCATTTAAGATTTTAAATGAATCAAAAGTATGGCGAACAAGAATGCCTATGGAAGCGCAGAGCAAAGAAGGATTAAACAAATTGTTTAGTGCGGGTTCTTTGGGCTATAGGGCATCTGACTTACACAACGTAGGAATTGGAATTTTGACAAGGTATAATACGGCTCTTGATCGTGGCATGTCTCATAAAGAAGCGATAGAATGGGCAGACGACGACCTTCCGTCAACACAGTGGAGTTACCGCAGAGAAGACTTACCGAGAGCATACTGGACAACCACCGGACGAGCGTTATGGACTTTAGGAAGCTGGTGGATGAACTTTTACTTCAGATTTTTGCCTGAAATTGTTAACAAAACTTTCATGGGTAAAGATGTCATGGGCCGTGCAGTTAGTCAAACAGAGCGTCTTGCTGGACTTCGTTTTCTTATGCTTGTAGGAACATTATTCGCTATTCGTGAGACCTCAAAGGAAATGACAGGGACAGCAGTTGATTATACGGGACAGGTTAGGCCTCCGATATTCGGAGAGTCCCCGATAGCAAAATCAGGTTTTGCGCTTAGAGATTTTACTGTTGGACTTGCCACAGAAAATGATAGAATGAAGAATGAAGGATTGAAAGAATTGATTAATACTATGAAACTTTCTATCCCGTTTGCTTTGGCGACAGAAGACCTTATTAAGCTAATGGAAGGCGATAAGGATATCGCAGATTTTCTTTTTTATACAAAGAAAGATAAAAAGAAAAAAGGACGACCTAAAATATGATAAACGAAATTGTTTCATGCGTTTTAACTCTTTTCATTATCATTTGTTCGTTAAGTATTATAGGAATATTTTTTCTTAAAATAGGAGTCTTACCATGACCGTCTCATCCACAAATAGAAAACAAAACTTCGACGGCGGACAGGCTGAACTGGAATTTACTTTCCGCGCGTTACCGGAAGCGCCGGAGGATATTAAGTGTATCGCCACAAGCGACGCCGGCGTGATCACATACCTTGAGTATAACGTGGATTACACTGTAGCTGTTAACTCTGACGGTATTGGAGGAACAGTAACGCTTAACCCTACATTCGCCACTACGTACACGCATACGGTTTACAGGGAAACCACGATTAAACAAGAAAGCGACTACGACGATTATAACCCGTTCCCGGCAGACACGCTTGAGACGAACATTGACCGGCTGACAATGATCGCGCAAGAAGAACGTGAGTTAGGCGAGCGGACTTTGAAGTACCCGATTTCCTCTACCGGGACAGATACGAACTTGCCGGTACCAGAAGCAGGGAAGTTTATCGCATGGAACGCCGCAGGGGATGGGATGGAGAATAAGGACATTCCTGACCCTTCGACGTTGATTAAAGCGTCACAGGCAGAGGCTGAGGCGGGGACGGATAATGATAATTTTATGACTCCGCTAAGGACGAAGCAGGCGATTACAGCATTACAGGATGACGACATACCATTATCATACCTTTCAACTAGCGGGACTTTGGCTGATAACAGCGATGTTAAAGTGGCTTCTCAGAAAGCGACAAAGACATATGCTGATACAAAACTCCCATCGTCTTACTTAGATACCGACGGAGACTTAACAGCCAATAGTGATGTAAAGGTTCCAAGCCAGAAAGCGGTGAAGACGTATGTTGATGCTAATCCAGTCGCATACTCAACAGGGTTTGGGTCTTGGTTAAGTAGAAGCAAAGACACAAACTATAAAGCAACTACTGACGGATTCGTTACTGCATATCAATCAGCTGTGGGAGATGGATATATACAAATAAAAACAGATAATACTACCCCACCAACAACAATAAGAATAAAGTCGAAATCTTTCTCACAACAGGAGATGGGCGTGTCCTGTCCTGTCAAAAAAGGGGATTATTGGAGAGTAGAATCTGAAAAAGCGGTAACCATTTACTGGATACCTCTATCATAAGGAGCATAATATGAACCTCGAAATGATCTGGCTAATAATCCCCATCTGCGCTTTTCTTAGCCAACTCGGAGGAAGCGACTACGCACCGAAGGCGTTTAGAAGGTTCGGTATTCCCCTTGTTATGGGTGCGGCGGTGTGGTACTTATGCAAGAAAGATTATTCCATTATCTGAAATAGCCGGTAATGTTTCTGTTGTGGTTGGTGCTGGTGGGGTAGGCGGTGGTGGAT
>Ga0116143_10005870_pt1 | contig 10912 bp, 11 predicted proteins | sample AD_UKC034_MetaG_FD_89745 | JGI IMG/M metagenome (GOLD analysis project Ga0116143, IMG submission 89745) | Active sludge microbial communities of municipal wastewater-treating anaerobic digesters from USA - AD_UKC034_MetaG | ecosystem: Engineered > Bioreactor > Anaerobic > Digestate | place: USA...
CGGCGAGTCTGTGGAGTGCGGGTGCCGTCCGTGATCAGCACGACGGATCACAACATCCTGCTCGATCCCAGGCAGAAGGCCGAGTTTTCCGTCGCATCCTGGGCGCGCATTCCGTTCGACTGGTTGGTCGGGTCGGGTGGCGTGAGTCCGCAGCTGGCTGCGCTTCACTGGCGAGCTTGCCTTCAGGGCGTTGGCCGTCACGGCGCTTTGCGTGATTCATCTGGATCTCCTCTTTAGCCGCTTCGGCACCAGCCAGGGGGCGGCAAGCTGGAATCAAATCCCCCCTTGCAGGCACGGCAGCGGGCCTGCGCTTTGTTCAATCTCTCCCCAAGGTCTTCGTCATGGGCTTGGAAGGCGCCTGTTCGGCCATCTGTCGAGGAACCCGTCCAGTCACCTGATCGTCCGTCTGTGATTGCCCTGGGATTTGCCGCGAGGCGGCGTGCGATCCCGGGCGGGGAGCCGCGAGTGCCGGTGCCTGCTTGCCTGACGTCGGCGATGTGCCTGCGGCACACCGTGAAACCAGCTTGTTCATCTACGTGCTCCCCACCGTCCACGCAAGCGGCGCAGGCGGCGCCGGACGGGGCAGGGCGCAGCCGACGCTTTAGCGGCATTTGTGAATCGCCCCGCAAGTTGTCGATCAACTGGGCGATGAAAACGAAACGGCCCTCGAGTACGAGGGCCGTGCCTGCTGCTGTTGCGCGTGGACCTGTGGTCCTGGGCGCCTCATCCCGGATCCCCGGAAACCACCTTGCCGCAGGTCGGCAGGTTGGTGACAGGCAGGCGGCCTGTGCTCTCGATGACGGATGGGATCCTAGCAGCAGGACGGAGTTGTGCGCAAGTTCCGCTCCTGGTTAGTCGGGTCCCGAACGGTCGCTCGAGGCCGGGCTCGGGCGATCAACGAGGCTTCGGGCCGGTACTGGTGAAGTCCAGAAACCGGGACGAAGTGCGGGCCGCCTGCCTTACGTGAACGAAGGCAACCCGACCTCAGTACGCCCAAGCACCGCACGCAGGTTGCGCCCGTTCCCGCAAGCGGAGTCAAGTCCGGAACATGCCGGCCCGGCTGCCCGGCATCCGGACGAGAGATCCTGCTTGCATGAGTCAAGTCGGGTGAAGCAAGCCCTGCCGCAGCAGACGCACCCCGGCAGGCGTGAATCGGGCTGCCGAGATCGCCCCGAGCACTGCCGGAGATGATGCAAGTGCCGGATTCGGGTCGGCTTGGGCAGGGTTGGCTGTTGCAGGGATAGGGATGTACGGAGGCTGCCGGCAGCCTTAGGCTTTCGGTTGGCCCAGCGGCGAAGGCAGAGGAGCATCGTATGGCCAAGTACTTCTACAGGCGCGGGCAGAAGGTGCCGGTGGATGAGGTTCACGGCGTCGTCGGCGTGCAAGTCGATTCGGCAGCCAGCGCGGGCGTGGCTCGTGACGCCATCGGTGGTGCGGTGGATGGCGCGCGGGCGGCGGTGTTCGCCCAGCCGGTTCCGGCGGAAGAGCTGGCAGCGCTTTCGGCGGCGGGTTGGTCGTTGGTGCAGCCTTCGGCCCACCTGACGGCGACCGCGCGCGCTGCACGGTCCAGAGGGAAGCCCGCCATCGAAGCAGGGCAGGTGTACCAGCAGAGCGACGGCCACTTGCTGATCGACAGCCGCGGGATGATCGTGCAGTTCCCGGAGCATGTGTCCGAGGCGGACGCAAGGCGCGTCCTGAAACAGCGCAAGCTCGAGATCGTGCGCAAGCTCGGCTTCGCGCCGAACCAGTTCCAGGTGCGGGTGCCGGTCGGCGTCGATACCCTGGCCGTGGCCAACGAGTTGCAGGAGACCCGCACGGTGGTGGCCGCCGAGCCCGAGTTCGTCGAGTTCATCGGCCAGCGCTATCGCCCCACCGACCCCGGCTACAACCTCCTCTGGCACCTGAACAACACGGGCGGCAACGGCGGCGTGGCCGGCGCCGACATCGCGGCCGAGCGCGCCTGGGACTTCACGCTCGGCCGCGGGGTGCGCGTCGCGGTCATCGACAACGGCTTTGACGTCGCCCATCCCGACCTTGCGGCGGGCATTGCCGCCGAATCGGGATTCTTCGATGCTGCAGGCAACTTCCGCCAGACGCTGAGTGGCTATCCCGACAACGACCACGGCACCTTCTGCGCCGGGATGGTCGGCGCGCGCCACAACAACGGGCGTGCCGCTATCGGCTCCGCCCCGGAGTGCGAGCTGCTGCTGGTGGCCGCGCGTGGCGACCAGGTCGGAACACAGGCGACTCTGGCACGCGCCGTGGCCTACGCGGCCGACCCGCGCCTGGAGGTTGCCGCGGCCAGCGTGGCGGCGGGTGCAGACGTCATCGTCTCCAGCCTGGGACCCAATGGCGCCACCTGGGCTCTGACCACAGTGCTGGACAACGCGATCGTCTTCGCATCGCGCCGCGGCCGGCGCGGCCGCGGCACCCCGATCTTCTGGGCCAGCAGCAACGGCAACAACGTCGACATCGCGCTGGACCAGGTGGTCTCGCATCCAATGGTCATCGCAGTGGGCCGCTCGCGCCGCGACGACACGGAGGACAACTCCGCTCGCGGCGCGCAGTTGGACTTCCTGGCGCCTGGGGTCAACGTCGTCAGCACCAGCTCGGGCGGCGGCACACGCACCGCCACGGGCACCAGTTTCGCGGCCCCGCTTGCCGCGGGTGTGGGCGCGCTGGCGCTCGCCGCCAACCCCGACCTGAACGGGAACGATGTCTGCAACATCATGCGCGCCACCTGCGACAAGACTGGCGGTGTCACGTACGACGCGCAGGGCCACCACTCGGACTACGGCTACGGCCGCGTCAACGCCTTCCGCACCGTGATGCGCGCGCTGCAGACCGCTACCGAGCGCTCCAGCCGACGCGCGGACTTCGACGCCAACGGCCGAGCCGAGATCCCGGTCAGCAGCCCCTGGGGGATCGGCATCCTGAAGGCCGCCAGCGGCAGCCTCAGCCATCTGGCGATGGCGGCCAACGGCACGCGCATAGGCGGATGGCTGCTCAACACCGTGGACAACCGCTTCCCGGCCAGGGGGCGGTTCGACTCTGCAAGCCGCACCGACCTGCTGGTCACGAGTCCCTGGGGCATCGGCATGCTGCGCCGCTACGGCACCGGCTATCGCGCCTTGATGATGGCCGCCAACGGGACGCGCTTCGGTGGCTGGCTCCTCAACACTGGCGACAACCAGTTCGGTCCGGTGGGTGACTTCGACGGCGACGGGCGCGACGAGGTCATGGTTCGCAGTCCCTGGGGCATCGGCCTGATGAAGCTGTCCGGCGCGACACTGAGCCCGCTCGTGATGGCGGCCAGTGGCACGCGCTTCGGTGGCTGGCTGCTGAACACCGCGGACAACCGTTTCGGTCCGGTGGGCGATTTCGATGGTGACGGGCGCGACGAGATCGTCGTCAGCAGCCCTTGGGGCATCGGCATCCTCAAGCTCGCGGGCGGCAACCTGACTGCGCCGATGATGGCGCCCAACGGCACCCGCCTTGGCAGCTGGCTGCTGAACACGGGCGACAACTGGTTCGGACCGGTCGGCGACTATGACCGCGACGGCCGCAGCGAACTCGCCTTTACCAGTCCCTGGGGCCTGGGCCTGATGAAGCTGTCCGGAGCTGCGCTGAATCCGCTGATGATGGCGCCCAATGGCACGCGCTTCGACGGCTGGCTGCTGAACAGCTTCGACAACCGGCTTCAAGCCGCGGCCGACTTCGACGGTGACGGCCGCGACGAGCTGCTGATCAGCAGCCCCTGGGGCATCGGAGTGCTGGCCTGGTCCGGCGGCGCGCTCGGCTGCCCGATGCTGAAACCCAACGGCACGCGCTTCGGCGGCTGGCTGCTGAACACCGCCGACAACGAGTTCCGCGTCTACGGCAACCTGACGCAGGCCGGCCGCGCCCAGGTCTTCGTGGAGAGTCCGTGGGGCGTCGGCGTGCTGGACTTCAACGGCAGGACTTTTGACGTGCCGGTCATGAAGGGCAACGGCAGTCGGCTGGGCGACTGGGTGCTGAACACGCTGGACAACCAGTTCGGATAGGGGAAGCGGTCCCACGCCACGTCGTCAATGGACACATCGTCGAACCGGCCGGACAGCGGGACATGGTGGATCTGCTCGACCCACTGCCGTTCGCTGCTCGCGATATCGAGAACCTGCAGCGGCACCGCGCGCCCGAGCTTCCCCGGGGCGATGCTGAGCTGGTCGCCCTTGACATGATGGCAGGGCATTTGGTGCCGACAGATCGACTTCGAAGCCGCACCTTGGTCTGCAAACAGACGAGCAGCACAATGTCGGTTGAAACCGAAGCGCGATTTGTGATCCCGGCAGATGCCTCGACGATCGTCTTGCTGCTCGGCCGTCCGGAAGATGCGATTGGCCGGCTTCCGTTGACCCTGGCGCGCTGAAGCTCGCTCCACGCCAGGGACGCGGCCCCCGTTCCCTTGCGCGCGTGCAAAGTCGATAGAACCGAAGTCTGTGCGTCAAGGAGATGGCGCGCTGTTCACGGTCCAGTGCCACGTGCGCGGCGAGTCGGTGTTCAAGTGTCGCAGCCAGCGCCGCGAAGGCCGCATCGGGCAGGCCCTGGCGCAAGTTCGCGCATCCGCTGCAGCGCGTTCTGCTGCTCGAGCAACTTCAGCGCCTCGAGGCATGCGGCGCAGGCACCGGGTGCACCGAGTAGGTGTAGGCGTACGGAGCCTCGAGCATGTACGCGGGACCGCACTGCGCGATGAAAATGGCGCGGCTGGATGCTTGCCATCGTTCAGCGGGACCCGCATTCGTAGTAGCCATCGCGCGGCGTGCTTGTCGGGCACCACAGGCTCATGTCCACGACGTAGGCGTCGGGACGGACCGCGCGAGCCTTTCCTACGGCGTCCTCCGCCTCGGATCGCGACACGTAGACCTTGACACTTCGGAACGAGCCGGCCCGGCGAAAGATCTCCGCCGCCTCGATGCCCATCCGCTTGGCCGTCTGGATGACTTCGTGGCGCGCCGCTTCCAGCGAGCTATCGGCGCCGAACACCACGCCCCAGGTTCCGAGCGGGTCAGCCGGCGATCCCCCTGCCGCCGGCGACGCGATCGAAGGGAGCGCCGTGCTCTGGACCAGCGCATCAGCCGTCTCTTCGGGCATCGGTACACCGGAGAACCGGTCGATGACCGCGACCGCCCATCGCCGCAGGTTCGCCGAATCCTTGCCCTGGTTGACCCCCGGCTCCTTCGAGAGAATCGCGGTGGCGAGCTCGACGAACTTGGTCTCGCTCTCGCGCTGCTTGTTTGCCGTGGCCACCTGGTTCGCGAGGTATGCGACGGCAAGCGGGATCAGCAGGGCCGCGAGGATCTTGCTGATGACTTCCAGTTTCTGCCAGCCGTTCATCGCTCGCTCCTCGTGCCTCGTTCCCCTCGATCGTTCCGGTCCCGGCCGCATCGCGTCGTCACCTCGCGAGTGCCGGGCAGGCTTCGCGGATAGAACATCACCGCGCCCGGGCGGGCAACCAGATCAAGTCACTTTCTCCCCAGACCTCTGTCAGCACACGACACCTTCAGTCGGCTCGACCCCTTGGCGCAGCGCCTCAGGCCTCGTCGACCGACAAGGCCCAGTCGTCTGCGCTGGCGACGCGCCGGCGCGGGAACGCGTCGCCCGCCACCGGCATGCGCGCGCCCAGCAGGCGGGTCTTGCTCAGCCGTGCAATCGAGATCGAGTCGGACTGGTTGCCGCCGAGCACGTGCAGGTCCTCGTCGTCCTCCGAGTAGTAGAAGCCGACATGGCCCTGCGTCCCCGATCGGTTTCCGCGCCAGAACACGAGGATTGCGCCGAAGCAGGGCTCGACGGTCTGCCCGAAGGAAAGCCAGTTGCGCGCCAGGTAGGGGTTTGCCGGCAGCACCGCATCCGGCAGCGACACCGCGATGCAGGTCTCGACGAAATCCCCGCACCACGGGAGGCTTGCAGGATCGCCCAGGGTCCTGCCGTCGGACGAGAGGAACTCGCGCAGCTGAAGGTTGTCGCGTCTCTCGTGCAGGCCCTTCTTGCGGAGCGCGAGTTCCATCCATGGAAACACGTCCAGCAGTGTCCGCGACGGCGCCCGCGGACCCTCGTCGTTCGTGAAGGGCTGCAGGCGCAGCGCCGCCACCGTCGCCGTGTTGACGGTGCCGGTGGCCGGTATTCCGCGAGCCTGCTGGAACCGCAGCACCGCGCCTCGCGTGTTGCGGCCCCAGACCCCGTCGACGATGCCGGGATTGAAGCCATGCGCCAGCAGGCGCCGTTGCACCCATTCGATGAACTCCATGGCGCTCTCCGTTCCGCGCTGCTGACGGACTCATGCTTGCCCGCACCGCAACGCCTGGTTTCCCCGCCTCTTGGTACGCCCACGGCATGTCATCCGTCAAGCCCTAGCAACGACGGGAAGCGCGAGGGCGCCTTCGCCACCCCGTGATGGACCAACCGCGGACAGGCGTCGTGCAGCGATGAGGCACCGCAGCCGCGAGTCAACCCGATTGCCGCTCTGTGGAGATGTCGGTGCGGCGGCAGGATCGTCGTAAGCGTGGCCTCGAGGCCGCATTGACGCCCGCCCGGTAGGCGCCTGAGCATGCGTCCACATGGAAGCCTGTGGACACACCCCTGTGTGGAGCGGCCAGCGCGTGGAGCGGACGAACGCCCGCGGCCGCCACACCTACGTGCCGGCGTTCAAGCGCTGGATCGTCGAGCAATCGATGCTGCCCGGCATGTCGCTGGCGGGACTGGCGATGACGAACCAGGTCAACGCCAACCAGCTGCGCCGCTGGGTCCAACTGCACGGCACGGGTCGCCCTGGCCCGACCGCCGCTGCGACGCTGTTGCCGGTGACGGTGGCCGCGCCGCAGGCGCCCCCTGTGGCTGCACGGAGCACCGCCCCCATGCCCGTCGAGGTCGAGCTGGCCGGCGCCATCGTGCGGGTCCGTGACGGTGTGGCGCCCGCGACGCTTCGCATGGTGCTGGCCTGTCTGCGCGACTCGGCACCATGATCGGCCTGCCGGCCAACACCCGGGTGTGGATCGTCGCCGGCCACACCGACATGAGGAAGGGCTTCGACGGCCTGGCCGCGGTTGCGCAGAGCGCGTTGGCGGCCAACCCCTTCTGCGGCCACGTCTTCGTCTTCCGCGGCCGGCGCGGCGACATCGTGAAGGTGCTGTGGTTCGACGGCCAGGGCCTGATGCTGCTGAGCAAACGCCTGGACCGCGGTCGCTTCGTGTGGCCGCAGGCGTCCTCGGGCGGCGTCGTGCTGACGCCGGCGCAGCTGTCGATGCTGCTGGAGGGCATCGACTGGCGCATGCCGGTGCGAACCTGCACCCCCGATCTGGCGGCGTGATCACTGGATGACTTCGGCTCGGTGATGTCCCGGGTGCCCAGGGTGCATGCCGCTGGGCACAGTGATCGGGTGCCGCACGACGCCAAACACCTCAAAGACGAGTCCCACGCCGCCGAAGCGCTGCGCCTCGTGGTGCAGGCGCGCGACGCCGAGATCCGGATGCTCAAGCTGATGGTGCAGAAGCTGAAGCTGCAACTGGCACGGCGCAACCGGATGGTGTTCGGCAGCTTGAGCGAACGCTTCGTCGACCCCGCTCAGAACCCGCAAGACACGCTGCTGGAGGGTGCAGTACTGGATGGAATCCCGGCGAAGACGCCGACCGCGGCGGCGATGTCGCCCGCGGCCAACAGCCCGTCCATCGACCGCAGTCTGCCCGCTCACCTGCCCCGCCAGGCGCACGTTCACCGTCCCGAGACGACGGTCGACCATCACGACGCCGGCGGCCAGTCCTGCGGATGTGGCGAGTGCGGCGGTCGGCCGCGACGTCTCGGAGCAGCTGGAGTACGTGCCCGGCCGCTTCAAGGTCGTGCGCCACGTCCGCCCCAAGCTCGCCTGCGTCGGCTGCCAGCGCGTCTTCCAGGCTGCCGCGCCGAGCCGGCCCATTGCCCGAGGACTGCCGGGCACAGCGCTGATGGCGCACGTGATGGTCTCCAAGTACTGCGACCACCAACCCCTGTACCGCCTGAGCGGCATCTTCGCTCGCTCGGGCGTGGAACTGGACCGCTCGACGCTGGCGGGCTGGGTGGCCAAGGGCGACGAGCTCATCGACCCGCTGGTCCAGGCCATCCGACGCTACGCGCTGGCAGCCGACAAGATCCACGGCGGCGACACGCCGGTGAAGGTGCTGGCGCCGGGCACCGGCAAGACCCGCACCGGACGGCTTTGGGTGTACGTGCGCGACGACCGGCCTGCCGGCAATGCCTCGCCCCGGGCCGCCCGGTTCGCCTACTCGCCCGACCGGGGCGGCGTACATCCGCAGGCGCACCTGCGCGGCTTCAAGGGCGCGCTGCAAGCCGACGCCTACGGCCACTGGTCGAAGCTGTACGCCACGGGAGAGGTCCAGGAGGTGGCCTGCTGGGCGCATGCCCGTCGGCCGTGGTGGGAACTGTTCCTGCGCTCGGGCCGCTGCTGAAGGACTTGCGCGAGTGGCTCGAGGGGCTGCTGCCGCGGGTGTCGGCGAAGTCGGAGATCGCGCAGGCCATCGGGTACGGCCTGGGACGCTGGAAGGCGCTGACGCGCTACGTCGACGACGGGCGGCTGGAGATCGACAACAATGCGGCCGAACGCGCGCTGCGCGGCGTCAGCCCGGGACGCAAGAACTACCTCTTCATGGGTTCGGACGCCGGCGGCGAGCGCGCGGCGGCGTTCTACAGCCCGGTGGAGACGGCGAAGCTGAGCGGCCTGGATCCCGAGGCGTACCTGCGCGAGGTGTTCGAGCGCATTGCCGAGCACCCGATCAACCGCATCGACCAATTGCTGCCCTGGAACATCGGGCAGCCGTCGGCGCAACCTGTTCCGAGGAAGAAGGCGGCGTGAGCACCCCCGGCATCGACGCGCGGCTGCTGGAGTTGCTGCAGCAGGCCAGCAACCTGCAGCTGTTCCAGCTGAACGCCGTGATCGAGCGGATGCTGGCCGATCCCCGGCGCATCCTGCAGGTGCGCAAGGACCTGCACATGGGCCAGACCGTGCGCTTCATGGACTGGCGCGACGGCCAAATGCGCGTGGGCACCGTCATCGCGATGAAGGACACGCAGCTGACCATCCACGAGGAGGGCACGCGCAGCGCATGGACGGTGCCGTACACGGCGGTGGAGCCGCCCGCGCCGGGAACGGCCCGTCCGGCGCCCGCACCAGAGCCTGCGCCGGCCCAGCGCGCCGGCCGCAACGACTTCCGCTGCGGCGAGAGGGTGGCCTTCGAAGACAAGCACCTGCACACCGTCGTCGGCACCATCGTGCGCATCAACCAGCGCACCGCGACCATCGATCCCGGCGACGGCACGTCCTGGCGGGTCGCCTTCGGACTGCTGCGTCACGTCGTCGACATCTGAACGGCGCCGGTCGTCAAGAGGGCCTTGAGGCCACGCTTACGGCTGAAGCGGGCTGGTTTTGGGATCAGCTGCGGTCCCTCAGCCGGCCATCGCTGCCATGCGTCGCGGGTTCAGCGCCATGCACACGAGCTTCCACTCGGCGCGCACCCGGTGCAGCCCACGCATGCTGAACTGCCGGAACCCCAGCACGTTCTTGATCCAGCCGTTGGGCGACTCGGCGATCCACTTGCGCTTGCGGTAGGCCGCCTGACCTGCTTCGGTCTTGAGCTTGGCGGCCATCGCCGCGGTGTGTGGGTACTGCGCGGCGTCGATTTCGGCGTGCTCCTTGCCTTCGCGGCCCAGCGCCACGACCACCTCGATCGGTGCATTCTTCAGGTTGTCTTCGCTACGGTACCCCGCGTCGGCCAGACCCGGTTCGGGCAGTTCGCCCAGGTTGTCGCCCACCGCCTGGGTCATCGGCAGCAACCAGTTCGCAGTGTTCCCCACGGGCGTGGGGATGGAACCGGCGGCGATGGCGATGCTGCTGTGGGGCGACAAGTGTTCCCTACGGGCGTGAATGAGTTGGCCGTTTCTGTGGACAACCGTCAGATTGGCTTGGCGGCTTGACTCGGACTGTTCGATGCGGACAACCGGGGCGGCGACCACTCTTGGCGTAAGACAATGCATCTGCATTGACAAGACAAGGCGATTGCATTACCATGCAGGACATCCCACTTTCTTGGCAGGAGATGCGCCATGCCCGCCACCCTCGAAGTCGAATCCACGCTGACCGACCGTTACCAGACCACGGTGCCGGAAACCGTGCGTCGCGCCCTCAAGCTCGGCAAGCGCGACAAGATCCACTACACCATCCGCCCCAGCGGCGAAGTTGTACTGACTCGCTCCGAGACGTCCGAGAGTGACGATCCTGTGCTCGGGCAGTTCCTCGGCTTCCTGGCCCGCGACATCGCCCGCCATCCGGAGCGCCTGCAGGCCGTCGACGCCGCCTTCGTGCAGCGCCTCCAATCCCTGACCGGCGGCATCGAAGCTGATCTCGACGCCCCCCTGTCGGCGGACGATGAATGAGCAGCAGCAAGCCTGCGCCCCTGGTCATTCACGGCTGGACGGTTTTCGCCCACCCGCTCTTCCTCGCACAGATCGAAGCACTGGTGCAACAGGTCGATGCCTTCAAGCAGAAAGACCCGGTCGGGTACGTGAAGAAGAACGCCAGCAAGCGGCTGGCGGCAATCACCAAGCTCGCGTTCGACGTCATCCCGCAAGACCCGACGCGGCCAGAATATCGCCAAGGCAACACGCTTGGCGACGACTACAAGCATTGGTTTCGCGCCAAGTTCTTCCAGCAGTACCGGTTGTTCTTTCGCTACCACGCGCCTGGCCAAGTGATCGTGCTGGCGTGGGTGAACGATGACGATACGAAGCGCGCCTACGAGAGCAGCGACGACGCCTACCGGGTGTTTCGCAAAATGCTGGAAAACGGCCATCCTCCGGACGACTGGAGTGAGTTGCTGGCCGAGGCCCGGGC
>Ga0116143_10005871_pt1 | contig 10911 bp, 10 predicted proteins | sample AD_UKC034_MetaG_FD_89745 | JGI IMG/M metagenome (GOLD analysis project Ga0116143, IMG submission 89745) | Active sludge microbial communities of municipal wastewater-treating anaerobic digesters from USA - AD_UKC034_MetaG | ecosystem: Engineered > Bioreactor > Anaerobic > Digestate | place: USA...
AAGGAGTAGGCCTTTCCAAGCTGGACCGGTACCTCATAGACTTGGTCCAGACAATAAAATTTTTCGACAAGGGATTCATTTTCAGGGTTGATGATCAATGCAAAATTCCTTTTTGCGATTTCCTCGTCAATGTCTCTGAATTTGAAATGGAGGGTTTCTGCAATGCCATTTTTGATATTGAGATATCCAAGGCCTTCCCGGTGCAGTCTTTTTCCTGTTTGAATAGCTAAAACGGCGGTGGCGTCATCTGTCAGAATTGGATCTTGGACGCGTTCAAAGATATTGGCAATCGGCTTCCATTTTGCGGCAAGTTGGTCTGAGGGGAAAAACATCCCGTTTTTGATGGTTTCTGAAATGATCATTTTGTTGGTCATCAGGCAGAATAAGAGAAGCAGCATGGCAACTCCGACAGGGGATTTTTCCCTGTTCAGTTCTCGATTGAGAACGTCGAAACCGGCCACAGTCAATGCAGGAATCACTGCATACCAATAATAGGTTTCTGCGCCGGTATTCAAAAGTAAAAAACTGAAAATGGGAATGCCAACGGTGATGGCTATCCAGAAAATGTTGATTTCGCGATAGCGAAAATCTCTTTTGATCACCGAATAGAGGATCAAGATGAAGAACGGCAGGAAATACTTAAGCAATCCGGTTAGCGCGTCGAGCAGATGTTCAAGAGAATAAGTGACCCATTTAGACAGCAGGACGAACGTAAAAAGATGATAGAGGCCTTTTGTTTGGATGTTTATTGCCGCGACAGATACGAACAGCAGCGTTGTCCCGGCCAGAAAATATAATACAGCCATTCGCCGATCCCGGTGAAAAATCCAGTAGTTCAGAGGCACAAACAATAATCCCAGAACAAAATAAACCTTGGTAAAGAAAGCGAGAAGGATCAGAAGCAAACCTGCCAAAATCGCCATCCTTTTGTATGGATAAAGCCAGTGTATAAACAGAGACGCAAATAGCAGCAGGCCTCCCAAACTGTCCGGTCTGCAGAGCAATAGCCATTGAACCCATGATAAAATAAACGAATTCACCCCGATGGCTATCACAACGTAAAGCCATTGATGGGTAAGGCGATAAACCGCAGCGGCGACAAGCATCAAAAGGATCATAAAAGAAAGAAAGGACAACAAGCGAGGGCCTGCAAGGTTTTTCCCGAATATTTTGATGACACCGGACAAGAGAAAAGGATTTACAGGGCCGTACGGTTCCAGAACGACGGGTGGATCAGGGTGGAGGGAATAAAGCGATTTTCCTTCGGATAGAAGAATACCGTGGTGAAACTGCAGCGCTTCACGCAGTTCCCACGGGTATGGATAATTTAAAAGCCGGTATTCAAAGAAAAACAGACGAAAAACCGCCAGCAGAGAGAGGACGACCAGCAGGCACAATAATATTTTTCTTATGGATGTCAGAGAATTCCATTTCATGAATTAGAAAGTGCTCCCTTAGCAAATCATCGGTTACCTTTTGCATCATTTCTCGTTGATTTCATCTTTTTTTACGAATCAACATTGATAAAATGTCCTGACGGCGGATATTACCCGCTGAACGTCTTCCTTTTCCATTTCGTAATAGAGGGGTAAGCGGAGCAGGCGATCGCTTACATGTTCAGTGACGTTCAGGGTTCCGCTGATTCTTCCATACTTTCTTCCCGCGGGTGAGGAATGGAGAGGAACATAATGGAATACGGCGGTAATTCCCTGTGTATCGAGAAAATGGTTTAGCTCGGTTCGTTCCTTGAGCGATTTTGTTAAAATGTAAAAAAGATGCCCGTTACACCGACTGTCTTCCATGACCAGGGGGAGTTGGATTCTGCCCGCCTCGGCCAGCGGCTGGAGTCCTTCCATATACAAATCAAAAATGAGGTTTCTTTTGACAATGATTTGTTCGGCATTTTCCATTTGGGCGTAAAGAAAGGCCGCCAGAATATCGCTGGGCAAAAAGGAGGATCCGATATCGACCCAGGTGTATTTATCCACCTGACCCCGGAAGAACTGGCTTCGGTTTGTCCCTTTTTCTCTAATAATTTCAGCACGCTGGATAAGTAGAGGATCGTTGATCAAAATCGCGCCGCCTTCTCCACAGATCATGTTTTTTGTTTCATGAAAACTCAGACAGATCATTTGTCCTTCCGCTCCAACACATCGCCCTTTATATTGAGATAAAAGAGCCTGAGCGGCATCTTCAATAACGATAAGTCCCTTCTTTACGGCAACCTCCGTGATTGTATCCATCCGGCAGGGAACACCGGCATAATGAACCGGCACAATCGCTCGAGTTTTGGCGGTTACGGCGTTTTCGATTAAAGATTCGTTAATATTCAAAGTATCAGGGTGAATATCAACGAAAACCGGAATGCCGCCGCGCAAAACGAAGGCATTTGCCGTGGAGACAAACGTAAAGGAGGGCATGATGATTTCGTCGCCCGGCTGAATTTCGGCCAGTATTGCCGCCATTTCCAGGGCAGCCGTGCAAGAATGTGTGAGCAGAGCCTTCTTACAGCAAAGGGAAGCTTCCAACCATTCCTGGCATTTCTGCGTAAAGGGACCATCTCCCGCGGTATGACGGTTTTCTATTACCGCCTGTGCAATATAAAATAGCTCCTTACCGGCTATGAATGGTTTGTTAAAAGGGATTTTTTCCATAAATGGCCTCATAAATAATATTTATTGATTCTTATCTGTCTTGATCGCCACAACCATCCGTGTGCCTCCTGCCGGAAAAGAAGCGCCCATACGGATCATGCCCAATTCCAGACGCAGCAATTTTTCAAAGATCCGGTTCAGCAAGGGGTGAATGTTTAGCCCTTCATGCGGATTAAACGTATTTTTCTCCCCACGCTGCAGCAGTCGATAGGCCAGCATTGCCGGCAACAGGCTGACAATAAAAGATGTACTATACAAAACAAAGAAGCCTGCGCGTCTTAACTTGGCATGCAGCTCTCTTGCGGTATAACGCCGGACATGGCAGGCGTGGTCATCTACAGCGCTCCACAGCCAGCGGTGTTGCGGTACCGTCAGGAAAAGAAGACCGCCAGGCTTTAGAGACTGACCGATCTGTTGAAGAACCGTTTCATCGTCATCAATGTGTTCGATGACATCAAACGCACCGATCGCATCGAATTCATGAACGTAAGGAATCTGGCAGGCGTCCATTTGTAGGAATTCCCCTCGGGGGATTCTTTTGGCGGCAAAAAAGATTCCCTCGGCAAAGATCTCGCTTCCCACAAGACGTATGTCCGGAAAGCGATGAGCAATTCCTTGCAGCACAAAACCTGTGCCGCAACCGATTTCCATAAAGGAAGAAATGTTCGGCCCAAATTTCTCGAGTGTCCAGAGAATCAGTTCATTACGCGCACGAAACCAGAAATGTCCTTCTTCTTTCGCTGCCAGGGGTGCAAAGTATGAAGCTTTAAAACCACTGTTGTTCCGCGCAAGATCAGGGGCAAATACCGGCACTTGTCCGATTTGTCCAGGTTGGTGTTTGCAATCCGGGCAGCTCCAATGGATGCCTTCAAAGGCCCGGTTGCATTTTAAACATCGTTTCATAATGAACGCTCACAAGGAACTGAACTGTCCGGCGTCCGGAAAACCCAGAATTTTTGCGCCACAAAGAGCAGCAAAGCAATAAACACAATGGCAATCGCTTGCACAATCAGGTGTGAATAGCCCAAAAAGCCGTTAAAAAATTTAAGCATGGCCACGTTCAGCAAATAACATCCCGCATAGGCAATCAGGTATCTTATAGCCGATGCGGAGAGGTGTCCGTGAAATCTGAATGACCACTTCTTATTAAAATAGAAGGCGATTCCGATATGAAGGGGATAGAAGATACTGATGGTCAACACCGGGCTGACGCCAACTTCCGTAAACAGGGCAAAAAGCAAAAAACCGAATAAATTCGCAGCGACACCGACTGCGGCATAACGGATAAATTCCTTAGGCCATTTCAAAATGTTGTTCCTATTCTGCTTTGATCATCCATCATTGCATTTGCTTGCGAAAGCTTTAGTTTTTTGCGGGGATGACCGCGTTTCTTTTTATTTGCGTCTGCATACCAAAATCCATACCTTTTGATGGATCCCCCAGAAAAGATCATTGCAGTACCCAATGTCGAAATCATGGAAAAACGGGGAAAAGACTTTCTGAATTTCCCTTCTGGAACGAAAGACGCGAAAAACCGTGCCGTTCCTCAATCCGTAAGGATCGTTCGTAATCTCATAGTGACCATCCGGAAGAATCTTTGCATTTTTCAGAATATAAGACCCCATCATCGGCAGGGAAGCGATAAGCCATCCGCCGGGTTCCAGAACACGGGCGATTTCGGCAAGATTGGTGGCGAACTGATCACCCGGTTCCACATAATAACAGGAATGGCAGGCTAAGACATAATGGAAATAACCATTGTCGTAAGGAATATGCGCATTGGAGCCCACTTTCAGATCTGCTTTGATTCCCAGCTGCTCCATTCGTTTTTCGACATGTCGGTTAATATCCGGCGCAATTTCCACACCGTGGATTTTCATTTCCAGATTGTTGAGCAGGGGCATGTTCCGGCCGTCACCATATCCCAGATCAAGAATATGCCGGCCTGAATATTGGTTGCGCGGCATTTGCAGATTTGGATAAGTACCCAGAAATGCTCTTACTACAAATTCTACGGGATAAACGGCGCTGGTTGCATCACGAGTGTATCGGGAAGCATATTGATGACTGATTGACATAAAAAAATTCATCCTTTCTTTTTATAAAAAGAAGATTAAATTCGATCGGCATTAAAAATGCGTTTATCATTCTCCTGATTTTGATCATCAGGGCGGTATTCGTTCCGGACAATGACGTAAGGTCTGTTCTTCGTCTCAATAAAGATACGGGAAATATAGAGTCCCACCAGACCAATGCATAATAGAATCAAGCCGCCCAGACTCCAAACCGAAACCATGACGGATACCCAGCCGTCCAGAACATAACCGGTCAGCCTGCGCATAATCAGTCCGGCAGTAACCAGAAAGGATATGAAGCAGATTGCGAGTCCCAGAAAAAAAACACCATAAAGGGGAACCGGACTGAACGAGGTGACCGAGTCGAGAAGCGAGCGTAATCGCTTGCCGAATGTGTAAGAGGATTCGCCACGGGACGCCTTGTCAAACAGCAGACCCTGTTGACGGAATCCTGTAAGTACCCACAGACCGCCGATAGCCGTCATTTGCTCCTTGTGCCGGATCAGTTGCCGGACGTAATCCCGGCGCATCAGGCGTACCGTGGAAAGATTGAAGGGCATATCCACGGGAACCAGCATCTGGATAAGCCACCAGCCGATTCTTCCTCCGACCTTTTTAATAAAACCGCCCTTACGTTCCTTTTGAACTCCGTAAACGACATCCCAGCGGCCATTTTCCATCTCATGAAGAAAGGCGGACAGCAATTCCGGGGGTTCTTCAAGATCGACATCAATGAGGAAAACCAGATCGCCCCGGGCGGATTCGAGGCCGGTCATCATGGCCTTGTGATGCCCGAAATTGCGGGACAATTCGATGATCCGCAGATGTGGGTCGGATTCACCGAGCTTAAGGGCTGTATCCAGAGAGTTATCCGGCGACCCGTCATCCACCATGACAATTTCATAATCATGGGTGATCTTTTCCGCTTCGGCGCGAATGCGCCGTACAAATTCCTGGATAAACGGAGCCGACTGATAGAGTGTCGTTACGATGGATAGTTTCATGGAGAATCCTTTATCAGAACAGCCAAACCGAAACCAGTTTTTCCGTACTCATTGCCGCAGTATATCATGTATCTTTCGCCCTTGAGATCGAAGACGCACGGGTAGCATATCATATCAGAATCCCATTCGCCCGGAGAAACGTCAAGGCCGACTTCTTCGTCCAGACGCGTGAACGTCTTTCCATTGACCGATTCAGCATATCCGATTCGGTATTTTTGTCCGCGATAGGAATACCACATTTTGTAACCATCTTCGTCCTTCAACACACAGGGCGTGGACACCACATGATCGGCGTCTTTATGACCGACGGCTGGAAACTTTTCCCTTTTCCAGTCCAGCCCGTTTTCCGATTCGGCGTATCCGATATGGCAGGCAACCGCCGGTTTTCCGTCTATCCATATCCAGGGTTCTCCGGAGGCAAACCACATTCTGAAGATATCGCCGTCCCTGAGCACACAGGGTGTCGCACAGAGATTGGGAAATTCTTTCGACCGGTCCATCATGGGACCCGGATACAAGCGCATGAGCATGGTGCCGTCTTCGGATAATTCTGCAACACCGATGGAATTTCGAAACGGCACCGTCACGCCAAGATTCCAGCCGTAATAATAGAATCGCTTCTTCCCGTTCAGCGTCATAATTGACGTGATGTTCACACCGCTGTCGTCAAAATTTCCCAGAGCGGCTTTTTCTATGACGGGTTCATGATGATTGTAGAGAATTGAAAAATTCTCTCCTTTCAGAGTCGCATCCAGATAAGTGGGAAAACCGTAATTGGTCCGGTCCCTGTGCGTGTAATAAATCCGGAGAAGACCCTCGGCGTAATCCGTCACATCCACGACGGGAAACATGGCATGGGTATATTTGTCCGTATCCGACGGACAGTAAACCTGTCCAAGTTTTTTCCATTTCATCGAATTTCTCCTTTCTGTGACGGCTTCATTCCATCAAGCGCCGATTTTTTGTCCTTTGTTCAGACCCTTGTAAAAGTATTCGTCAAAGCCACATTTGCTCATCTGTGCTGCAATACGGTCGATGTCATAAACGACTCGTTTCAGGTAAACTCTTTCCCCGTCAAACAGGGCAAAGGCCGCGCGTGGATCATGATCTCTCGGCTGTCCCACCGAGCCGGGATTGCAGTGGCAGATCCCGCCCAGCAGGCTGAGCGTTTGAACATGCGTATGACCGGAAAAGAAATACGTGGCCTGCTCACCCCGGAAATAATCCCGGTTGACATCGGTCAAATACTCGTCCAGAGGGTCGATCCAGCCGCCATGAACAAGCGACATTCCGCAGCATTCCATTTTCGGCACCGACTGCCTGAGCCATTCCAGGTGATCCGGCATAACATGCTCCCGTTGGTATTGCAGCAGCACATTTGCGGCGTTTGAACGCGGGCAGGACTGATTGTATGCCAGATAGTAATCATGGTTTCCCATGACATTCGGAATATTTTTCTGCCGGAGCAATTCAATGCACTCATTGATCTGACAGTAATACCCGGCGACATCGCCCAGCGATACGATTTGTTCGCAGCCGCTTTTTTCAATTTCCCGCAGGACCGCCTGCAGGGCGGGCAAATTCCCGTGGATATCGGAGATAACGGCCATCATGCGCGGTTCACAACGTCTTCGATATATCGAACGGCCGTCCCTTCCGTAATGACCGCCCGGCGCGGCACAACTTTTTCCCCGAAATACTCGATACACATTTCCGGTTCGTTAAAGCCGAACGCCGTCCGCAGGGAAAGTGAAGACGAGAAGCGCGGATTCACTTCCAGAAGCAGATACTCTTCCCCGTGACGTCTGAACTGAAAATTTGTCGGTCCGACCGGTTTGAATAACGCCGTCAGTCGACGGACCTCCTCGTCAAGCGCCGCAATACTCACTGTCCTGGCTTTGGCGGTGGAACCCTCCCGGCTCAGTTTTCTCGAAAAGGCAATGGACTGAGAATACGTTCCGTCCGCCAGACCGAAGACGCCGACCGTATATTCATGTTCATCATCGCCGACAATTTCCTGAACCATGAAGTTATCGCCCAGTTTATTTTTCCAGTAATCAAAATCCTCCTGGGACTCAATCGTCATGATGCCTTTGGAAGCGGAAGACCGCCGGGGCTTCAGCAGGAAGGGCAGCTTCAGTTCACGGGCAATAAAATCATAGTCACCTGTCACAAAGCTCCGGATAGCCCTGACCGAATGCCGGCGTAAATACTCATGCAAAAGCCATTTATCCGAGGATGTTTCAATCAATTCCCTGTTGTTGAGAATGATTTTGCTGAAATCTCCCCGGAAATGTTCCCGCCCGGCGCACAGTTTGAATATCTCCGGTTCCAGTCCCGGAAAAACCAGATCGATTCCGTACTGATCGATCACGCGGGCTACAAAATCGCAATAGCCCGGCTCCGAAGCCCAGACGGCCTGCACAAAAGTATCGCACCAGCGTTGACCGACGGCGTCCGGGTAAACATCCATACCAACGATATTCACGTCATACCGGCATTGTCTTAAAGAACGAACAATTCCGTAACCGATGATCGCGCCGATACCGGTGACCAGTATATTATATTTTTTCATCTTTCAGAGCGATGTCTTCCATGTCCAGCAGACGATCAAATTCCTTTCTGTCCAGAAGCGGGAGCTGGTCTTCCACCGGGCGTCTGGGCGCGGGTTCCGGCACCACCTGAGTTTCCGGAGAGAGCATGACCTCAACAAGGTGCGGTCTTTTATCCTCAAGCGCATGGTCAATACGGTTAAAATCCTCCCGGGAACGGATTTTTGTATATAAAATATCATATGCATATGCAAGTTTTTCAAAGTCCGGATTGGCATAACCTCTGGCCGAACCGAAGCACCGGCGATTGAAATATTTTTCATGAAAAGTACGGATCATTCCCAGAGACTGATTATTCATAATGAATATCTTCATCGGTATTTTCTCCCGGGATACGGTCTGGAGCTCCTGAACATTCATCTGGACGCCTCCGTCACCCGTTATACAGATCACCGGTCTTTCGGGTGAAGCGAAATATGCGCCGATTCCGGCGGGCAGAGAGTATCCCATTGCGCCATGACCGGCGGAACAAAGCAGTTGTTTATGACCGTTCAGTCCAAAGGATTGGGCAACCCACATCATATTTTGCCCGACATCCGCGCACACAACCGAAGAACCGGATACTTTTCCGCTCAACACCTGCATGAATTCATTCGGGTCAATCTCCCGGTCATCAGCCAAAGCAGGGTAAGACGGGTATTTCGCCTTCCAACGCCGGATCTGATCCAGCCAGCCCCTGTGATCAAAGGTTCTGCCGCCGGTTTCCACCATCAGTTTCTTCAGGAACGATTCAATATCACATAAGACACTGACGGCCTCACTCAGGTTATGATTCAATTCATGCGGGTCAATATCGACATGAACGATCTTTGCGCCTCTGGCAAACATGGTTCTGTCATCCCCGGTCTGACGCTCGTCCAGCCGTGAACCCAGTACCAGCAAAAGATCGGACTTCGCCACGGCAAAATTGGCGTAGCGATTCCCGTACGATCCGATAAACCCGCAGAAATGACTGTCGTCATGGTTGATGGCATCCAGACCTCTCAGGGAACAGACCACCGGCAGGTCGCAGGCATGAACCACGGTTTCAAAGATTCCCCTGCCCCGGACCGACGCCATCCCGCCACCGGCGAGAATCACCGGCCTTTCAGCTTCCGCCAGCATCGCGACAATCCGTTTTACGGTATCGCAGTCCGGCTCGCGATGCTTCTTCCTTTCCAGTATGTATTCGTCGGAATCCGTGAAGCTTTTCAAGGTTTGAGAATTGATCTCGCTTGCCTGAACGTTATGAGGTAGATCGATCAGAACAGGTCCCGGACGTCCGGTCTGGGCCAGATAAAAGGCCTTCTCCAGATCATAGCGGATGTTTTCCGGTTCCAGTAGGGTTTTTGCAAACTTGGTAACAGGCTGAACAATCGAGACAATGTCGGTTTCCTGAAACCCCTGCTGGCGGACAGCAGGATTCGTTTTCATTGCATGAACACTTACCTGTCCGGTAATGAACAGGCACGGTACTGAATCAAAAAAAGCATTGGCAATTCCCGTAATCAGATTGGTTGCTCCGGGGCCGCTGGTGGCGACAGCAACGCCGACATTGCCGCTTGCCCTGGCATATGCGTCGGCGCAAAAGGAGGAAGCCTGTTCGTGGTAATTCTGGATATAAGCCAACTCATCGATTTTATGGATTGAATCAATCAGATGCGTGACGGATCCACCCTGAAAACCGAAGATATGACGGATATTTTTTTTATAAAGAAAGTTCATCACATAGTCGGACAGCTTCATTGCTGGACGTACCTCATATAACGCGGTGCATCGTTTCCACAGTTGAACAGAAGGTCCAGGATACTGACACCATGCGTGAACTCACCCCAGAGCTGCGGGTATTCGGGATAGCCTTCATAATCAAACCACGTCAGTTTGATATGTTTTTCTGTAAAAATGTTTCCATCAACGTAATCCCGCGCGGCAGGCCCTGATATGTATTCACTGCCGCCGGCCTGTGCGCATAAATCGGCCAGTCGTTCCGTTTTTCCTTCAATGAGCTGGTAATCCCATGAATTGCTGATGATGGTTTGAATGCCTAATTTCATGCAAACCCACTCAATCAGTTTCCGATTGAGTGGAGACAGATGAGAATAATCAGTTTGCAGATACAGAGGTTCAAGCTCCGGAGCTATCTGGGTGAAGTGCTTAGCACGACGATAGTGCTGGCAGAGTGTTTTCCAATGAGCTTGGGCCCAGTCCATACCGTCAATCTCTGTTTCCCGGATGCTCTGGTAGTATTTTCCCTTAACCTTCACAGGAACGGTCAGCCATTGCACGCCCTGCGGTGTTTTGATTTGATTGCGGTTTCGCCAGTCGCGTCTTGTGTATTGCATATCGTCATAAAGAATGAATTCGTCCACAGCGGCAATCATGTCGAAATATCCCTTCCATGGGATATAATTTGACTGGACAATAGCTACTTTTTTTTGACGAGTTATCATCGTGTTCATTCGATCAGGGCGCGGCAAAGCAAAGGAATTTGATAGGGACCAGGTTTTTTTACACCGCCATTCTGGCTGCATCCAGTGTGTTTTTCATCAGCATGGCGATGGTCATCGGCCCCACTCCGCCGGGCACG
>Ga0116143_10005875_pt1 | contig 10908 bp, 7 predicted proteins | sample AD_UKC034_MetaG_FD_89745 | JGI IMG/M metagenome (GOLD analysis project Ga0116143, IMG submission 89745) | Active sludge microbial communities of municipal wastewater-treating anaerobic digesters from USA - AD_UKC034_MetaG | ecosystem: Engineered > Bioreactor > Anaerobic > Digestate | place: USA...
AAGATGTCCAGGTTCGGGCTCATGCCCAGATAGGGTTCGCCCACCGCCCCCATGGATGCAGCCGCTCCCGCTGCAAGCAGGGGCCCTGTCCAATAGCGCGTGCGGCCGCGAAGGATTTTCGCGCTGGCGCTGTGGATATGATAGGCCACCGCGCCGGGGAGGAATCTGAAATCATTGCGGCTGAAGGGTTCGGTCACATGTTCGGTGTACCAGCCGAAATAGAGCGCGGCATCCGTCATGGGATATTCGGGCGGGAACACATTGGCCGTACGGTCGAGATGGCATTCGTACCCCTCGCGGGCGAATCTTTCGCTGGCCTCGCGAATCCAGTGGTCGCCCGCATAATACAGCGGATCACTGGTCTCCTGCAGATCAAAATACATCCTGCCGCACAGACCGTACCGCTCGGCAAAAAGCGCGCCGTCTATCATGTTCTTCACTGATTCAATATCCGGTCCGTCCAGGCGCGACACCAGCAGGGGGGCCCCCTCGCCGGAAGGAGAAGGAATCAGGGCATACTGGTCATAAAGAGGGTTGTTGTGCGGGCCTTCAATGACATACGGAGCCGCCAGCAGCAGGGCCAGCTCACTGTCCACGGCCGCAGAGTCCCGGTAAAGGCCTTTCCCCAGCGCCGAAGAAATTTTCACCGCAAGGGGAAACTTCGTGTCCGCGATTTTCACCGGGACCCCGTACACGGGGACCAGGCACTGAACAGAAGACCTGAGCGTGAGCCACTTTGAAGCATGCGGCTGAACCTCGTTCGGGTTGCGCTGCTTCTGCTCGATGAAATTGTTCTTCCGGAGGAACTCCAGCAGCGGCTCGCGCAGCTTCAGGTCATAGATGCTGCGGGAAATCAGCTCGCCGGACGGCAGGTCAAGCACGCAGAGGCTGGCCTCGGGGAGGCCGCGGGCCGCCAGATAATAGCGCGCCGCCTCAAGTGACGCCGGCACGTTCTGATTGGCAATCACAATGACATTTGTCTGCTCCGGGCCGGATGCCGCCGCACGGGAGGCCGGCAGGGCACAGCTCAATGCCAGCGCCAAAATGCACAGCCCTTGCCTGAAACAACTCATGGAGGCGATTTTGAACAATTGCCTGAAATAATCCATAAAAATCGGTTCAAGCCTCATTGCAGACATACCGGATCCATATTAGTCTGTTTTATATTTGAGTTAATTTAACCGGATAATGTATAAAGGGTATGGTTAGGGAATAGCCGATCGAGGAGAGACAGCAAATGAAGCAAACAATTGTTCTGCTGATGGCCGGCATGCTCTTAAGCGCCAGTGCGTCAGACCTCCGTATTGATGGCGGCAAACTTAACCTGATCGGGAAAACCGAGGGGGGGGATGTGACGCTTGGAGCGGGGGCTATACTGCAAGGCTCCGGCACCGTCAGCGGCGCGGGCGATATTTCTGGAACGATATCCCCGGGCGACGGATCCCCCGACGACACGGCCACGCTCAGTTTCACCGGCGATCTTGTTTTCCAGGACGGCAGCGCCTTCGAGTGCTATGCCGCGGACCACACCACGCTCGACAAGCTGGTGGTGGGCGGAACGGTTTCGGGTATTTGCGAGGTGGTCCTGACAAGAGACGTGGCGGCCGTACCGCTCTATCAGGTAATTGTGGATGGCGGAACTTCCAGCGATTATGACCTCTTCATCTCATCCCCCACCAACTGGGTCATCGAAGAATCCTCAGCTGTGGTTACCAGTCTGGCGGCGATTGCCGTGGACAGCATTTCTACAAACGCCAATGAAACCGGGGCCGATCTAAGCATATCCCACACCACAGGCACCGGAAGCAACCGGTTTATGCTGGTGGGCATTTCCTGCGAGGACGACAACGCTTCCGGCATGTCGGTCACTTCCGTTGTCTATGGCGGCTCATCCCTATCACAGGTTGTCAAGCAGGTTTCCGTGCAGGAAGCCATCAGTGAAATTTGGAGTCTGGCCGCTCCTCCCGCCGGAGCAGGAACCGTGGTGATCGGCATTGATGAAGGGTCTGCCAGCGGAGTATCCATTGCCGCCGCAGTTGTCACCTTCACAGGGGTAAATCCGGTCACGCCGCTGGGAACGGCAACCGGCTCCATCGGCAACAGCACGGCCGCCTCGGTCACGGTTTCATCGGCTTCTTCCGAACTCGTTTTCGACAACCTTGCGACCGACGACGGCCGCACCTGTGCAGCGGACACGGGACAAACAGAGCGGTTCAACTTCCGGACTGAAACGGGGGCCGACGGGATCACTTGCGCTGGGAGCACAAAGGCGGGAGCGGCATCGGTTGTCATGTCCTGGACGCTTAACAGCCTCGACACCTGGGCTCTCTGTTCCGTGGCGCTGAAGCCGGCGCTGATCTACACGCCGGTTGGCGATCTGCTGGCTTCAGAAACCACCGGCGACAGCGACTCCGACACGCTTCCCGACAAGTGGGAATACGACAATTTTGATGATCGCACCGCCGCGGATCCAGACGCGGACGATGATGACGATCTTATGGACAACTGGCAGGAACGGATTGCGGGAACGGATCCCCGGGATGACACCTCGCTGCTGACCCTGGATGCGGTGGAAACCCGCTCAAAAACCAATCTCGTCATTTCATGGAGCAGCGTGGACGGAAAACTTTATTCAGTCTACCGCCGGACAAATCTTGTGACTGGAACGGCCTTGCTGCTGGAAAGCGACTTGCCGGCCACACCCCCGGTGAACACCTTTACCAACGCAGTCACAGTTTGGGAACGATATTATTACAGGGTTGAGGTTCAGCCGTAGGTTCTGGAGACAACATCATGAAAAAAATACTGACAGCATTGATTATTCCGGCATTGGGGCTCGCAGTTCAGGCCGCCGATTTCGGCGTGTATCTGGATTCGAATGATGGCAGCAGCGCGCTGGTCATCTACGACAACCAGACCAACCAGCTGATGTCTGTCCAGTCCGACGGGCCGGTTGAAACGGTCTCCAATCTCACCGTAAGCGGAATCGTGTCCGCCGTCTCATTCGAGGGCGACGGTTCAGATATGACGGGCGTTGTCACCAGCGAGACGGATCCGGTCTGGGAGGCGGAGAAAGCCGGATATGCCACAGGCACTCCGGTATATGTGGAAGCTGATCCCGTCTGGGAAGCAGAGAAAGCCGAATATGCCACAGGCACTCCGGTATATGTGGAAACTGATCCCATTTGGGAGGCCGAAAAGGCCGCTTATGCCACGGGTACACCTCTTTATATTGAAGCTGATCCTGTTTTCGGCGCATCGGTTGCCGCAAGCATAACGGGACTTGAAACAGGGCAATGGACTGAAGCCTATGGATGGGGCGACCATGAACTGGGAGGCTATGCCGACAGCGCTGATCTCGTGTCAGCAAGCAATGCCCTTCAAACCGCCATCGACACCGAAACCTCAGCCCGCATTGGTGCGGATGCAGCCCTCAGCAACGAAGTCAGCGGAATCGCCTCGGATCTCGGGGACGAAGCGGCTGCGCGCATCGGCGCAGATGCCGCCCTGAGCAACGAAGTCAGCGGGATTGCCTCGGACCTTGGAGATGAAGCCACTGCCCGTATCGGCGCAGACGCCGCGCTCAGCAACGAAGTCAGCGGGATTGCCTCGGACCTCGGGGACGAAGCGGCTGCACGCATCGGCGCGGACGCTGCACTGAGCAATGATGTCAGCGGGATTTCCTCAGACTTGAGTGATGAAACGTCTGCCCGCATTGGTGCAGACGCCGCCCTGAGCAATGCCGTCAGTGGTGAAGCAGCGGCCCGGATCGGCGCGGACGCTGCACTGAGCAATGATGTCAGCGGGATTTCCTCAGACTTGAGTGATGAAACGTCTGCCCGCATCGGTGCAGACGCCGCCCTGAGCAATGCGGTTGGAACTCTTGTGACCGACCTGAACACGGCCAGCAACGCCCTGCAGACGGATGTCAGCACCCGGCTCGACAGCAATTTCTGGGCAGCGGCAGACAGTACCACAAACTATATGCGACTCAGCGATGGAGTCTTTCCGCAGAACATGGTATGGGTGGCCACAAATGGGACCGCCTCGGGCCCGGGTTCGCTGAATGCCCCCTATGATACACCCCAGAACGGCTATAACAGCGCAGCCGCACTGTTTCCCTCGCAGCCTGCCACGCTTGTTATTACCGCAGGAAGTTATCCGGGTCTTGTGGCGGGCAGCCCCAATATACATGTGTCCGGCATTTCTCGCCCGCAACTGGCTTCTCTGACCGTTACCGGTGTCACCTCGGGCATCGTTGGCAGTCGGCGCATTGACGGGATTGTAGTGACAGGTTCTGTTTTCATCGGCGCCACCGGGGTCAAACTGGATAATATGCGTGTGCAAAACGGCCTGACCATCACCGGGCAGCAGATAGAGGTTCAGAACTCCTTTATCACCGTGTCAAGCACAACTCCCGCCGTTGATGTGCGCCCCTACGCGCAAAACGTGGCCATCTATAACTCATCAATCGAAAGCGCACAGTCGACCAACTCACTGAAGGTGGGCGATGTCGTTACCCACTTTGAAGTGATTGGATGCGAGATCATCAACACAGCCGGGTTCCTGACAATAGATGATTTGGCCTCTTCCCCGCCAACTCCGATTCATCTCTACACTCACAATTACATCAAGTCTACGGGCGCCGCCACAAGCGCCATGCAGATCAACGTTGTATTCCCGCCGTTTCCTCCCTTTAACGCCAGTGTAGCATTCCATAACAATACGGTCTGGGGAGACCTGGTGGCTAAAGGGGGCGCAGGTTTGCATGCCCAGTTTTCAAACAACTCCATCTATGGAACAAACTCATGGCTGCAGGCTGGAACGGTTACATCAGACGGTTATAACAACACACACCACAGCCGTTCAACCGTACAGACGCTTCCCGATTCGTGGGACGACTGACGTGCAGTGTTGAATCCGGATAGACCACGGGTTCCGTGCTGACTGGCGGCACAGGTTTGTTGTGCTGTTACAGGCGCAACCGCCTTTAAAGTGCCCGCTTTATTCAGTCGCGGCGGAGTCTCTGGACTTAAAATCGTAATCCGCCGGGTCGCTGCCCATGAAGCAGAAGCCGATTGAGTCCGTCTTCAGGCTGCCGAAATCAATCCCGCGTGCGGCCAGAGCCACCTTTTCCGCAGTGAGCGGCATGGTCTTGATCCGAAGCCCAAGGGCATCTTCCACGGCGTCGGCCACCATTGGGGCGGCCGGTATCATGGTGTGCTCCCCCACCCCGCGCGCGCCAAACGGACCGTCGGGCTGGGGTGTCTCGATAATGATCGGAATGATCTCATCGGGCACGTCTTCGGCTGTTGGAATCTTGTAGTCGGTGAAATTCGGATTCAGCAGTTTGCCTTTTCTGCTGTAGCGCATGTCCTCATAAAGCACGGTCGCAAGGCCCTGCAGGAGGCCTCCGGTCAGCTGGCCCCTCACAAGCGATGGATTAATGGCCTGCCCGGCATCCACGGCCAGTGCCGTTTTCAGCACTCGCATTTTTCCGGTTCTCTGATCAATCTCCAGCTTCACGGCTGCCGCACCCACCGTGTAGTGGACACACGGATGGCCGCCCTGGCTGGTTTCGGGATCGCCGGTGGCGGAAGTAAACTCCGGCATGAACATGCCGCTTCCCACAATCGGACCGCCGCGCCATGTGCCGTCCTGCGTCATGATACCGTTGATCACGAAGTTCTTGAACGGCATCGCAAAGGATGCATCCGCACGGCTTTTCACATGCTCGTCTTCCAGATACAGCGAATCAACCGGCAGCCCGCACCCGCGGTGAATGGTGTCGAATATTTTCTGCTTTGCGTCTTCCGCCGCCTTGCGCACGGCGTTGCCGCAGCTCCAGGTAACATGCGATCCGACCGTCTGCCATTCGTAGGCATTGCGGTCCGTATCCGGTGTTTCCACGCGGATCCGCTCCGGAGGAACGGCGAGCACTTCAGCGGCAACCTGGGCCATGACGGTCAGATAGCCCTGCCCGATTTCCATTCCTGAGACGGCGATATTTATGCTCCCATCCTCGTTGAACTTGAGAAACGCTGCCGAACTCGCGTTCGGCGGCATCGCCGGCGCTTTCCAGAACAGCGCAAGGCCCTTGCCGATCTTCTTGTCAGGATCAGCGGATTCTTCTTTCTTGCCCCATTCCACGGCTTTTGCCACTTCATCAATGGCTTTCTGGATATCGCCCGGATTCATTTTGGATCCATAGCCGTTGGTATCACCCTCGGCGATGGCATTCTTTTTGCGGAAAGCTACGGGATCCATGCCCAGCTTCTTCGCCATGCGGGTCATGTGCGACTCCAGGCCGAAGTGGAACTCGGAATAGCCGAAGCCCCGGCACGGCCCGCCCGGCGGCAGGTTGGTATAGGTGCAGATCGAGTCAATCTTCACATGGGGAACCCGGTATGGCCCCGTGGCCGAGAGCCCGACCGCGTTGACCACATTGGCGCCGTATTCAACATACGCGCCGGCGTCCCAGTGAAGCGTATGCTCCAGCGCTGTAATGGTCCCGTCCTTTTTGCATCCCAGCCTGATCTTCGCGATCACGCCCTGCCGCTGATAGGTATTGTAGAACTCCTGCGCCCGGGTCAGGCGAACCTTCACCGGCTGGCCGCGCACAGCCATTGCCAGCGCGCATCCGATGATCTCCATGCTTACGCCGGCCTTGCCGCCGAAGCCGCCGCCGACATAGGGCGTGATCACCCGGATATCCTTGTGCGTCAAGCCCAGCGGCGCCAGCGCCTCGGCGAACACGTGCCGCTGCGTGAAAGGCGACTGTGACGAAGACCAAAGTGTCAAGCGCCCGGCCATGTCATAGAGGCCCACGATCACATGCGGCTCAATGGCGCAGTGCGCATAGCGCGGCACGGTATAGGTGTCCTCGAGAATCTCATCCGCCTCGGCAAAGCCCTCTTCAATGTCGCCCTTGCGGGTCTTGCGCCAGTGGGCGATGTTGGTGCCCTTGCGGGGGAAGAACCACGGGCAGCGCGAATATTTGTCCAGATCCGGATGGAGCAGCACGCTGTCCTTCTTGAGCGCCCCTTCCAGGTCCAGCACATCGGGCAGCTCCTCATAGTCGACCCGCACCAGCTTTGCGGCGCGCTTGGCGGTTTTGGAATCGCGCGCGATCACCGCGGCCACCTGTTCGCCCACAAAGCGTACACGGTCGCGCGCAAAAATGAACCGGTCCTGCATATAGAGGCCAAACGTGAACGGATAGTCCTCTCCGGTCACAACCTTGACCACCCCCGGAACCTTCATGGCCTCTGAAATATCCACTTTTTTGATCAGAGCATGGGCATGGGGACTTTCAACAATTTCCGCATGCAGCAGATTCGGACCGAAATCCATGTCATCCACATAAACTGCGGCGCCGGACACCTTGTCCATCCCGTCAATCCTGACGGCGTCTTTCCCGACATATTTATAGTTCGCCATATCAGTTCTCCTTTGCCACAGACATGACCGCGTCGATAATGGGCCCGTAGCCGGTGCAGCGGCAGAGGTTTCCGGCAAGGGCTTCTTTCACTTCGCTTTCAGACGGCTTCGGATTTTTGTCCAGCAGCGCCGTCGCCGCCAGCACGACGCCCGGCGCGCAGAAGCCGCACTGGAAGGAGTTCTGCTCGACAAACGCCTTCTGAAGCCTGGTGGCTCCGTTCCTGCCGATGCCCTCGACCGTGGTGACCTCCTGCCCGTCAACCTCAATGGCAAGAATCAGGCAGCTCCGCACCACCTTGCCGTTCAGCAGTATGGTGCACGCCCCGCAATCGCCTTTTTCGCATCCGATCTTCGGGCTCTTGATGCCCAGTCTGGTCCGCAGGACATCCAGCAGAATATCGCCGGGCTCCACCTCCACGCTCCGGAGGTCGCCGTTCAGGTTCATCGTGATTGTTTTCTTCATCGGCTTCTCCTCAGATCAGTGCGGTTCCGTATTTCGGGCCCCTGCCGGCGGCGCGCGCCGCGGCCGCTTTCAGGCCCCTTTCCAGCATCACTTCCATCGTCTGCATGCGGTACTCGCGCGTCGAGCGCACATCGGTGATTGGACTGATGCATTCAGGAAGAAGCTTCACGGCTTCGGCGATCAGGTCGTCCGTCAATGGCCTGCCATCCAGCAGCTGTTCAATTTTCACGCCGCGCACGGGACGCGGAGCGACAGAACCGAAAGCCACCTTGCAAACATTGCCGGGCTTAACCAGCACGGCCACGCTGGCCTGGGCAAGGTCCTCGCCCTTGTAGCGGCCGAGCTTGATCCACGCCGCACCGCTGCCCTTCGGCGGCAGCGTGAAGGATATTGCCGTGGCGATTTCCGCCGGCTTGCGAACGGTCTGGCGAGGCCCCGTGAACCAGTCGTCCAGCGGCACCACGCGGTCCCCATCCGGACCGGACAGTTGAATCTGCGCGTCAAAGACCGTCAAGCTGGGCCCGGCATCGCAGCAGGGCACGGCCGAGCAAAGGTTGCCCAGCACGGTCGCCCGGTTGCGAACTCCCGTGGACGCCACTTTCGAGGCCATGTCCTGAAGCATCGGCGCGCGCTTTGCGATGACCTTTGATTCCAGCAGGTCGTTGAAGGTCACCAGAGCGCCCAGCGTGACCACATCGCCCTTGACCCTGATTCTGCCGAGACTGGCAATCCCCTTGATGTCCACGAGGATGTCAGGCTCCACCATGCCGTCAATCAGCCATGGCACCAGGTCGGTTCCCCCCGCAAGCACACGGGGAGCCTTGTGCTTCGCCATCAGCTTTCTGGCCTGCGCCAGTGTCGCCGGCTTCGCGTAGTCGTAGTCAAGTGCGATCGTCATCGGACGGGCCTCCTTATTTCGGCTGCGCCATGGCCACAATGCGGCACATGGCCGATTCCATCTCGATCCCCTTCAGCGGATAGCATCCGATCCACAGGCGCTGGGATCCCAGTTTCCCGATGTCGCCGCCGATGTTTTCAGCATGAACCAGTCCGGCCGGGAACAGTTTAATGTGCATGACCTGATAAAATTCCTTGGGCGGGAAGTACTCATCCCAGGTCTTGCCCGTTTTGGCCTTCAGCACCTTCTCGGCTTCAACAAAAGCCTTGGGATGCCAGTCGCGAATGATCGTGTTCATGGGATGATCGGCTGAACCGCAGTCCACGCCGATCCATTTCAGCTTGAGCTTCAATGCCCACTTGTGGAAATCCTTGTCCGGGCCCGGATGCTTCACGAAATACCGGACCTCATCGGAATGCTTCTGGTCCCAGCCGTATTTGTGATATCCGGTGTTGATAATCAGAATATCGCCCTTGCGGACCTCCACCTTGCTCATGATCATTTCCGGGGAATAGAGGTCATAGTCGCCCACCATGTCTGAAATGTCCGCCACAGCGCCCGCGCCGACCCATTCCTTCAGGGGAACATCGCCAATGCAGCGGCCGCTGGAATGAAAGTGGATTTCACCGTCAATGTGTGTTCCCACATGATTGCTGGTGGTAATAATCTGGCCGTTGGCGCCCTGCCCCATGTGCGCGCCGGCAATGCGCTTGAAATACTGAATGCCCAGCGGCATATAGCTGGGCCACGGAGGCGTATGCACGCTGAGGCGCTGAGTGAGGTCATAGATTTTGACTTTGTCCATGAATTGAAGGAACTGATTGCTGTTCATCTCATTCTCCTGTTGTATGCTGTTACGGGCTCATGATGAGTCATAATGGGAACGAGTGTACACAAAATGTCCCTTCATTCCAGCCTTAATGCTCAGAAATATTGCAGTTTGAGCCAACTTCAGGCTGTTGCACGGACACTCCGCATAATATATATTATTTACATAGATTTTATATGATATGAAAGTGTCCAGCAAAACCGGCTATGCTGTGCAGCCTGTTCTTTATGCCATTTGAAGGAGTGCGCGATGTCTCTTAATACCGAGCAGAAACTTCGATATTCGCGCCAGCTTATTCTTCCCGGCTTCGGCGAAAAGGAACAGGAGCGCCTGCTTCGCGGACGCGTTCTGGTGATCGGGGCCGGAGGGCTCGGATCTCCCGCCCTGCTTTATCTCGCGGCGGCCGGTGTCGGACATCTGGGTCTCGTTGACAATGACGCCGTTGACCTCAGCAATCTGCAGCGCCAGATTCTGCATTCAAGCGAAGACCTTGGCCGCCTGAAAGTGCATTCGGGGAGCGAGTCGATTTCCGCGCTCAATCCCGACGTGCATGTTGTCACATATCATATGCGCTTCACGGCGGACAATGCCATGGACTTGCTGAAGGACTACGACTTCATCATAGATGCAACCGACAATCTCGCCAGCAAGTTCCTGATTGCCGATGCGTCTTTCCTTGCCGGGAAGCCCTACAGTCATGCGGGCATTCTGGAATACTACGGCCAGACCCTGACCGTGCTGCCGGGAGAAACCGCCTGCTACCGGTGCATATTCCGCAGCGAACCCGCCGAGTGCCCGCCCTTCAGCAAAGGCGTGCTCGGGGCCGTGCCGGGGGTCGTGGGCACAATCCAGGCCACGGAGGCCATTAAACACATCCTGGGCATTGGGCGCCTGCTGACCAACCGCCTGCTGACTTACGACGCGCTGGACATGGTCATCCGGACCATTGATATCCATCGAAATGCCGACTGCCCGCTGTGCGGGAAGAATCCGGAAATCAGGGATTTGAGGAGACACCCATCAGGAGGTAAACAATGAACTACTATACGGACAACTCGCTGAGCATCGGGAATACTCCGCTCGTGCAGATTCGAAAACTGGCCGGGAGCAAGGCGCTTGTGCTGGGCAAAATTGAGGGCCGCAATCCCGCTTATTCGGTCAAATGCCGCATCGGGGCCTCTATGGTCTGGGACGCCGAGAAAAAAGGAATTCTGAAGCCCGGCATGGAAATACTGGAACCCACCAGCGGCAACACGGGCATTGCCCTCGCCTACGTCG
>Ga0116143_10005878_pt1 | contig 10905 bp, 9 predicted proteins | sample AD_UKC034_MetaG_FD_89745 | JGI IMG/M metagenome (GOLD analysis project Ga0116143, IMG submission 89745) | Active sludge microbial communities of municipal wastewater-treating anaerobic digesters from USA - AD_UKC034_MetaG | ecosystem: Engineered > Bioreactor > Anaerobic > Digestate | place: USA...
GGCGGTGGTCGACTTCCTGGCCGGGATGACCGATCGCTACGCCATGCGGCTGTACGAGGCGCTCTTCGTGCCCCGGCCCTGGCCGCTCTCGGTGCGCCTGTCCGAGACCTGAGGGGCTAGTACACGCAGTCCGGCGGGGTGGGGGGCTCGGGCGCCTGGTTGGTCACCGACAGGACGTGGGAGGCCGAGTCGCCGAGCAGGCAGAAGTAGCGGCTGCGGATGTCGCCCTCGCTGGAACCCGCGCAGCCGTCGATCCAGCAGCGATCTCCGTCGAGCGTCCCGGCGCACTTGCCCGAGTCGCAGTCGCTGGCGCTCCCGCAGCGGCTGGCGCAGTCGATGCCCCAGTCGTCGTCCGAGTCCCAGGCGCCCATGTCGTGCGGGTCCGCCTCGCTCCAGGCCCAGAAACAGCGCGGCTCCGCGCCGTCGAAGTAGCGCGCGTTTCTGGCCTTGCACTGGCCCGCGTCGGTGCCGGCCGGCAGGCAGACCGCGCTCTCCGCCCGCGAGCAGCAGAAGCTCTGGCAGTCGAAGTTGTAGTGGCAGCTCTCGCCGTCCCGCTTGTGCAGGCGGCAGCGCCCGTCCAGGCAGCCGAACACCACGCCGCAGTCGTGGGGCGCCGCGATGCCGAGGTCGACCGCGCAGCCGCCCTCCTGGGTGCACTTGCCGTACCACGGGCACCAGGACAGCACCCGGCGTCCCTCCGCGTCGCACACGTGCTCGGGGAGCATGCCGTCCTGGTCGGACAGCGCGCAGAGGATCGAGCGCGCGGTGGTGTCGAGCACCTGCCAGGTGTAGGTGATGGGCTGCTCGTAGGGGGGGATGGCCCGGCAGATGTAGCTGGTGCCGTTGCAGTCCTTCTGCTGGCAGGCGTGGGCGTAGTCGCAGGGCCCGAGGCAGCAGAAACCCGAGGCGCCCGTGTTCTGGCAGGTCTCCCCGGCCGGGTTGTCGCACGGCAGGCAGGCCTGGCCGCAGTGGGTGGAGTCCTCGCAGGGGCGGCACTGGCCGGCGTCCGTGTCGCAGTACTGGTTGGGCAGGCACGCGCCGCCGCACTCCAGGCCCTCGTCCGCGCCCTCGTCGGCGCCCTCGTCGGCGCCCTCGTCGGCGCCCTCGTCGGCGCCCTCGTCGGCGCCCTCGTCCGCGCCCTCGTCCGCGCCCTCGTCCACGCCGTCCGGGCCCGCGTCCGCGGCGTCGGCCGCGTCCACGCCGTCCTGGCCACCGTCCGGGGCGGTCTCGACCACGCAGACGCCGTTGTCGCAGGTCAAGCCCGCGGGGCATCCGCCCCCCTCGGCGCAGCGGGTGCCCTCGTAGCTCGGCTGGTACACGCAGCCCACGCCCGCCAGGCCGAGCAGGGTGAGGAGCAAGGCGACGCGCATCGGGTTGCCGCGGGGCATGGTTTCCCTCAGAAGCGGATGGCGGCGCCGCCAGGCGCGGGTGTCACGCTCGGCGCGTCGTCGGCGCCCGGCTCGACGAGGAACAGGATGACCGCCGTGATCGCCGCGGCGCCCGCCACGCCGAACAGGATGTTGGCCGCCAGGGCCTGGTCGCGGCCGGCCGCGTCGGTGGACGGATCCCACTGCGCCTCGACCGAGTCCTGGGCGTCCCGGGCCGCGAGCCCGAGACCCAGGCCGGCCCCGCCGGCCGCGATGCCCACGCCCAGGCTCACCAGCGAGCCCACGTGGCGGCGGAAGAAGCCGGGTCTCTCCGGGGCCTCGGCGTCCACCTGGGCGCCCGGGGCGACGCCCTCGAGCCGCTCGACCGCCACCTTCTCCGCGCGGACGGGCGTGGGGCCGGGCGGGGCCCCGGCGGATGCCCCGGGCTGCGCCGCCGGCGCGGGCGCGACCGCGGGCCCGGGGTCGGGCCGCGCCGCGGGGACCTGCGCGGGCCGGGTGGCCAGGGCCGGCGGCGCGGCGCCCTCCACGGCGATGGGCACGGGCTCGACGTCCTCGTCGAAGGTGGCCGCGACCCCGCTGGTCAGGCCGCCCAGGAGCAGCTCCGAGACGCTGCCCTCGACCACCGAGTTCAGCTTGGCCGGGGGCTCTCGCTTCAGGTCGATGGCCTTGAGCACCAGGCGGAGGCCGCCTGCCGTGCGCTGCAGCTCCGCGCCGATCACCCGGTCGGCCTCGACCAGCCGGCCCACGGCCAGCAGGCAGCCGTCCTCGCCGTCGCACCGGGCGAGCTCGGGCTTGCCGGCCTTGCCGATCGCCTCCAGCACGCGCTCCTTCGACAGCAGCCTGAAGTCCCGGCGCCGGCCGAAGTCCCGGAGCACCTGCGTCTCGACCGCGCGGGCGTCCTGGACGGCGATGCCCGGCGCGGCGGCGAACCACACCACCAGGCGGGGAGCGCTCTCGTCCACCAGCGGGACCACCCCGAAGTCATCCAGTCCGGGGGCCTCGTCCTGGGCGGACGCCAGGCCCACGGGCAGCATCCAGACCAGCCACAGGCCGGTCAGCAGGCGCGCGCGCATGCTCTCCTCCGCCCGACGGAGACGGTACACGTGCAGTCACGTGGAGTTGCATCGTTCGGGCGAGGGTAGTCTAGCACCGCGCCAGGGGACCTTCAAGCCGGACCGGCGCGCGGGCCTATTCCCTGACCCGGGGCATGGAGCCCGTGCGCGAGGTGTACACCGAGGTGCGCGCGGTGGCCAGCGTCTGGCCGGCCTGGCGGGCGAACAGGATGAGCATCTCGAACTCGCGGTCGGTGATGGTGCCGAGCTTCCCCGAGCGATCGATGCCCAGCACCCCCAGCACCCTGTCGCGGTAGGTCATGGGCGCCAGCGCGAAGGGGTTCAGGCCGATCTTCTCGGCCAGCTCGCGGTTGATGCCCTCGTGGTTCAGCGGGTCGGTCACGTTGAAGGCCTGGTCGTCGAGCGCGCAGCGCGCGGTCAGCCCCTCGCCGGGCTCGAGCGGGATGCTGACCCGCATGGGGGCGCGGGCGCTCTCCGGGATGCGCGCGTGGTAGGCCACCCGCCGGAGGTGCAGTTCGTCTCCCTCGGCCACGTACATGAGCGCGCGGTCGAGGTCGAGGCCGGTGACCAGCACCTCGCAGATGCGGTCGACCACCTCGTCCAGGTTCCGGTGGTGCTGCAGCACCTCGCTGACCTGGTAGAGCATGCGGAACAGACCGGCCTGGCGCTCGAGCAGCAGGTTCGACTCCTGGAGCTGGCGGGCCTTCTTGTGGACCTGCTTGATGAGGAAGCCCGAGGCGCTGGCCACCGCGGCGAAGGCGAAGAAGTTCACCAGCATCATCAGGATGATGTAGCTGCCGCGGTGGGCGAAGTCGTCGAGCGCCACGAAGTAGCTGACGTGGGGCAGGACGCCGCTGACCACCAGGATGGCGATGGCCGCGTAGACGATGCCGGCCAGCGCCGCGAGCGTCATGCCCGCGGCCGGGCCCACCAGGATGCTGCCGCCGATGATGGGCAGGAAGTAGAGGAAGGAGAACGGGCTGGTCACCCCGCCGGTGCGCCACAGGTAGGCCGAGAACACCAGCACGTCCAGCGCGAGCTGCAGCCAGACGAACTTGCGCAGATCCCAGCGCTGCCGGCGGAGCTCGAGGAAGTACAGCCCGTTGAGCAGCAGCGAGACCACCGCCACCAGGGCGGTGGAGAAGAGCGTCTCCCGCGACAGCGGGCTCGAGCCCCGGGTGATGCCCTGCCAGTTGGTCAGCAGCATCATCACCACGACCGAGGGGTTGACCACGAAGCGGATGCGGATGATCCAGGCGATCTTCTTGCGCATCTCCTCGCGCGAGTCGGTCAGCTCGAAGTCGATCTCGAACAGTTTCTTGGGGAGCGCCAGGGCCGCGTCGCGCGTGCCCGTGAGCAGCACCTCGGTGACCGACGGGGCCCGGGGGCTGTCCCCATCCGGCGGCGCGACGTAGCGCGCCTGCTCCTCCCCGGCGGCGGGAGCGGCCTGGGCAGGGGCCTCGTCGGGCGTGGGGGTCTCCGCCATGGCAGCGAGGGTAGCCAGCCCTGCCGGCCGCTGTCAATCGCCGCCCGGCGGGCGGGAGGAATTTCTTGCCCCTGCGCCCCGGCACGGGCGTATTGAGGACTGGAGGCGGCGAGGAGGCGCGGGTTGGGCGAGCTGGCGGTCGAGCGCGAGATCCTGGCGCGGTTCCGGGACGGCGAGGGTGCGGCCTTCGCCGAGGTGCTGCACGCCTACACCGGCCTCGTGCGCCACGTGGCCCGGGGTTTCTTCCGCGACGCCTTCAGGCAGGAGGAGGCCATCCAGGAGGTCTGGCTGCTCGCCTACCAGAAGCGCGAGCACCTGGACCTGGAGCGGCTCTCCGAGTTCGAGGGCTGGCTGCGGGTGCTCGCCCGGCGGCGCTGCATCGACCTCGTGCGCCAGGAGGCGCGGACCCACGGCCGGGAGGCGCCCGCGGAGCCCGACGCGCTGGAGGGCGAGGCCCCGGTCGCCGCGGATCAGGACTGGCAGCTCGCGTGCCGGGAGCTCCAGGCCGCGGTGGGCGAGTTCCAGGCCAGGTTGAAGCCGGCCTGGCGGGCCTTCTTCGCGCTGTGCTTCGTCCAGGGTCGGGACGCGGCCGAGGCCGGCCGCGAGCTGGGCTTCGGGCGCGTCCGCAGCAAGTACCTGAAGCGCGCCCTGGCGGCCCGCGCGCGCAGGAGCCCCAGGCTCCGGCGCGCCCTGGGGCTGGACGAGGAGGGAGGGCAGGGCCATGTGTAGCCGCGCGGAGATCGATCGCTACCTGCTCGACGGGCTGCCGCCAGGGCGCGAGGTCCGCCTGCGCGCCCACCTCCGGGCCTGCCCCGCTTGCCGTGTCCGCTACGACGAGCTCACCCGCGTCCTGCGCGGCCTCGCCGGCGCGCCCCAGGGGCCGACGGCCGGAGAGGAGGCGCGCCTGGAGCGGCTGGTGCTCGCCCGGGCGGGCCTGCGGCCGCTCGCCCCGCCCGCGACCCGGGCCCGGAGCTCGCCGCTCGAGGGCCTGGTCTGGCTGACGGGCGGCCGCCTGGCCGCGCTGGCCGCGGCGGGCCTGGCGCTGGTGCTGGGCCTGGTGTGGCTGGGGATGGGCGCGCGGGGCAAGACCCTCGAGGGGATGCAGGAGCTCCACCTGGCGCGCGGGGGGGTGTTGAGGGTGTTTCCCGGGGCGCGCGCGCGCCTGCTGGGCGAGGAGCGCCTGGAGCTCGAGGCGGGCGCGGTCTGGTGCCAGGTCGACCGCGGTCGGGGCGAGTTCACGGTCCGGACCCCGCACGCCGAGGTGCGGGTCCTGGGAACCTCGTTCGTGGTCGAGGAGCGCGCCGGCCAGGGCACCGAGGTGAGGGTGCTCTCGGGCCAGGTCGAGCTGTCCGCCCGGCGCTCCCCGGGCCAGGTGCGCCTCACGGCGGGCGAGCGCTCCGCGGTCCTGCCCGGCCGGCCGCCCGCGGCGCCCGGCCGGTACGATCCCCGCCCGGATCGGGCCGCATGGGAGCGGATCCAGGGCGGGGTCGAGCATGCCCTCGAGCGCGCCGACGAGATCTTCCGCGGCGTGGAGAAGGAGGTGCGCGATCACCTGCCCCGTTGACACCTCGGCCCGATCCCCCTAGGATCGCGCCACGATCCTCATCCAGGGAGCAAGCGACGATGGCACAATCCGATGTCGTGATCGGGATCGACCTGGGGACCTCCTACTCGTGTGTGGCCATCGTCCAGGACGGCCAGCCGGTGGTGCTGCCGAACGAGTGGGGCGAGCGCACCCACGCGTCGGTCGTGTCCTTCATGGAGGACGGCCGCATCATGGTCGGCAACGACGCCAAGCGGCGCCTGCTGACCCACCCGCGGCAGACGATCTACTCGGCCAAGCGCCTGATCGGCAGGTACTTCTTCTCCCCCGAGGTGAAGAAGGCCAAGGCGGTCGCGCCCTACGAGATCGTCGAGGGCCCCAACCACGCGGTGCGCCTCAAGGTGCTCGGCGAGGTGCTCAGCCTGCCCCAGGTCTCGGCCCTGGTGCTCAAGGAGATGCGCGAGGTGGCGGAGGCCTACCTGGGCCACCCGGTGTCCAAGGCGGTCCTGACGGTGCCCGCCTACTTCAACGACAACCAGCGCCAGGCCACCGCGGACGCGGGCCGCATCGCCGGCCTGGACGTGCTGCGCATCATCAACGAGCCGACCGCCGCGGCCCTGTCCTACGGCTTCGGGCAGAACCTGAACCAGCGGGTGGTGGTCTACGATCTCGGCGGCGGCACCTTCGACGTGTCCATCCTCGAGATCGGCCAGGACACCTTCGAGGTGCTGGCCACGGCCGGGGACACCTACCTGGGCGGCGACGACATCGACATGCGCCTGCTGGACTACTTCGCCGACATGTTCATGTCCCAGACCCAGATCAACCTGCGCAACGACGTCAACGCCCTGCAGCGCCTGCGCGACGTGGCCGAGGAGACCAAGAAGGCCTTCAGCCAGAAGAAGAAGGTCAAGGTCCAGGTGCCCGAGGTGTACACCGATCCGCAGGGCCAGGTGCACAACTTCGAGACGGTGGTGGACCACGACACCTTCGCCAAGCTGACCATGGATCTCGTCCAGCGCACCTTCAAGGTGTGCGACGAGGCCTTCCAGTCCGCGGGCATGTCGGTGCACGACATCGACGCCGTCATCCTGGTGGGCGGGCCCACCCGGCTGCCCCTGGTGCGCGACTCGGCCCGGCACTACTTCGGCCGGGAGCCGAGCACCGAGGTCGACCCCGACGAGGTGGTCGCGCTCGGCGCGGCCATCGAGGGCGCCTCGCTGCTCGACGACAATGCCAGCGCCTTCCTGCTGGACGTCACCCCGCTCACCCTGCGCCTGGGCACGGTGGGCGGCTACAGCGAGCAGATCATCCCCAAGAACTCGCCGGTGCCCATCGATCGTACGCGCACCTTCACCACCTCGCGGGACGGTCAGGAGCGGGTGCTCATCCGCATCTTCCAGGGCGAGAGCAACCGCATCGAGCAGAACGAGATGCTGGGCGAGTTCGCCTTCGCGGGCTTCCGCGTGGCGCCGCGCGGCGAGGTGCAGATCGAGGTGACCTTCGAGATCGACGCCAACGGCATCGTGAACGTGTCCGCGCGCGATCCGGAGACCGGCCAGAGCGCCTCCACCACCGTGACCCTCTCGAGCGGCCTGACCGAGTCCGAGATCCAGGGCGCCGCCGCGCGGGTGCAGGGCGCCGAGCTGGTGTGAGGGGGGCGGGAGGTGCGCAGTCATGCCTGATGCCGGGGTCGCGCCCGAGCTGGCCGCGGAGATCGAGATCCTGGCCATGCAGCTCGACGGCCTGAGCTACTACCAGGTGCTGCGGGTGGACCCGCGGGCCAGCGCCGGCCAGGTGCGCGCGGCCTACCACCAGCTGTCGCGCCAGTACCACCCGGATCGCTACTTCCACCTGGCCGAGTGCCCCTTCAAGCAGCACATCTACAGGATCTCCAAGCGCATCACGGAGGCCTACGTGGTGCTGCGCGAGCCCGGCAGCCGCGCCCAGTACGACCAGCAGCTCGGCGCCTCCCAGGGCGCCCGGGTGCGCTACACCGAGGAGTCGGCCCAGGCCCAGAAGAAGGCCAAGGAAGAGGTCACCGGCAAGACCGAGAAGGGCCGCAAGAGCTACCAGCAGGGCCTGGCCGAGGTGAAGAAGCAGAACTTCCCGGCCGCCGAGCGGGCCTTCAAGATGGCGCTGGTGTTCGAGCCGGAGAACGAGCTGTTCAAGAAGGCCCTCGCGGACGCCCAGAGCAAGATCAAGGTGGACTACACGGTCAAGTGAGCCCGGCCGTGCGGTCGGGGACGAGGTGCGCATGCCGGCGCCCACGCAGTACGCCCTGGTGGTGGACGCCACGGACGGTTCGCACGAGCTCAGGGAGCTCGCCTTCCCGGAGGTGATCGGCCCGGTCGATTTCGGCTGGGCCATGGCCCGCGAGGGCGACTTCCTGTGCATCGGCGCGGGGGTGCTCGCCGGCAGCATCCTCCCAGGCTCGAACCGCCTGGTGTTCACCGGGCACTCGCCCGCCTGGGGCGGGTTCTACGTCTCCACCATGGGCGGGGCGGCGCTGCTGTGGGACGGCACCGGCATCAACTTCCTGGCCATCGGCGGGAGGGCGGCCCGGCCGAGCGCCCTGGTGCTCCGCGGGGTGGAGGGCGGCTTCCCCCGGGTTTCGCTGCTGCCGGTGGACCTCGAGGCCGCCTGGGGCGGGGAGGGCGGCGCGGGCTTCTACGGCCTGCAGCGCCACGTGTTCGAGCACCTGTGGGAGGCCGAGGGTACGCCGCGGGTGCTGGCGGTGGGCCCGGCCGCGCTGCACACGGCCTGCGGCGCCGTCGGCTCCTCCCGGACGCGCCAGGGGGCGCTCACGCCGGTCGACTGCTGGGCCGGGCGCGGCGGGCTGGGCTCGCGCATGCTGCAGCGCCACAACGTGTGCGCCGTGCTGTACGGCGGCGACTTCGAGGACGAGGATCTGACCGATCGCGCCGAGGCCAACGGCTACTTCCAGCGGCGCTTCTCCAAGGACATGAAGCTGGTCGATCTCGAGGCCACCACCAAGTACCGCTACGACCCGAAGTTCCACTCGGGCGGGACCTTCGGGGTGAACTACTCGAAGCTCGCCGACCTGATGCTGAGCTTCAACTACCGCTCGGTGTCCTGGCCGCGGGCGGAACGCCAGGCGCTCTGGGAGCGGCTGGTGCGGGATCACTACCTCAGGCAGTTCAACCAGGAGACCATCGAGAAGAAGCAGCAGTCCCAGTGCGGCGAGCCCTGCCCGGCGGTGTGCAAGAAGCTCCACGACGAGTACAAGAAGGACTACGAGCCCTACCAGGTGCTCGGGCCCCTGTCCGGCGTGTTCGATCAGCGGGCGGCCGAGCGGCTCAACCACCGCGCGGACGCGCTCGGCTTCGACGGCATCCAGATCGGCGGCCAGGTGGCCTGGGTGCTCGAGTGCCTGCACGAGGGGCTGATCTCCGCCGCCGAGCTCGGGCTCCCGGCGGGCGTCCCGGAGCGCCCGGTGTTCGAGCCCGCGGGCTTCGACCCCGTGGCGCACTCCGAGCACAATGGGCGCCTGGCCCTGGCGGTGCTCGAGCTCTGCGCCCGGCCCGGCCACCTGCTCGCCTCTGGCATGCGGGCCGCGGCCCGCGCCCTGGGCCCCGAGCCGCGCGACCGGGCGGTCTACCTGGCCAACGGCGCCGACGGCTGGATGGTGCCCAACCAGTACTGGACGCCGGGCATGTTCGGGCCCCAGTGGTTGATGGGGCGCTACTACGTCGACTACGGCCAGGAGTTCCGCCCGCCCGAGGAGCTCGGGCGGCAGTCGGCCGAGCGCATGCTCGTCGAGCTCAGCACGGACAACGCCGGCATGTGCCGCTTCCACCGCGGCTGGAGCGAGAAGCTCTGGGCCGACATCGTCCAGGGGCACTTCGGCCTCGAGGTCGACTACCTCCGCCACCACGCCCGGCTCGCCAGGCAGCTCCACCTCCAGGGCCAGCCGGTGGCCTGGGAGACCGCCCGCCTGGCGGAGATCATCCACGGCTACCTGCGCGCCGCCCACGAGGAGTCCCCCGGGGACGCTCGGCTCGGCGACTGGCTCGGGCGGTTCGACGCCGACCGGGCCGCCGCGGCGCGCGCCTTCTGGGGGGCCATGCGGGCCGGGATCGCCGCGCGCATGGACGAGCTCGGCGATGGCGACGCTTGACCTGATCGTGGTCGGGGTGGCGCTGCTGTTCGGCGCGCTCGGTTTCCTGTCCGGCTTCTGGATGCAGATCATGCGCCTCGGGGTCATGCTGGGCGCCTACTTCCTGGCGCCGGTGGTCGGCCGGCCGCTGGGGCCTGCGCTGGCCAAGGCGCTCGGCCTGCCGCCCCTGGTGGGCGTGGCCCTGGCCACCTTCGGCGCCTTCCTCCTGCTGTACCTGGTGCTCGGCACGGTGGGCTGGGCTGTCCTGCGGCGGCGGCGGAGGGCCAGGGACGAGGCCTCGGCCAAGCGCCGGCAGCGCTGGGACAGCCTGGCCGGCGCGGGGCTCGGGCTGCTGAAGGCCAGCCTGCTGCTGTACCTCCTCCTGTGCGGGCTCACCCTGCTCGAGGGTCCGCTCCGGGACACGCTGCGCCGGGCCGACATCGGCTACGACCGCTCGGCGTGCGTGGCCTTCGCCCGGGAGCACAACCTGCTCGCCGGGCTGCACCTGCCGGTGGTCGGGGACCTGGCCACCCTCTCGAGGCTGAGCCACGATCCGGCCTTCCGCGAGAAGGCGGCGAGGGATCCCAAGGTCCAGCGGCTCCTCCGGCACCCCAGGCTCCAGGGGATGCTCGCGGACGAGGAGGTGCTGCGCGCCTCCGAGGGCAAGGATCCGGCCGCCCTGCTCATGAACCCCCGGCTCAACCAGGCCTTCCAGGACCCCGAGATCCAGCAGCTCCTCTCCGAGATCGACCTGGGCGCGATCGAGTAGGTGGCTCCCCTTCAACCCGCCTGGAAACTTCCTTGAGGCCGCCCCCCGTTTGAGGTAAGTTGCGGCGGGTTTCGACTGGACATCCACTGTCAAGCTACGTATAGGCATCGCATGAAGATCCTGGTCATCGACGACAGCGTGCTGGCCCTCGAGTTCGCCAAGCTGACGCTCGAGTCCATGGGCTACGAGGTCGAGACCAACCCCACGCCCTTCGGCACCCAGAGCCTGATCCAGACCAAGAAGCCCGACATGGTGCTGATGGACGTGGACATGCCTGCCCTCAAGGGCGACGCGCTGTGCGCGCTCATCAAGAAGAACCCGCGCATGGCCGGCACGCGCATCGTGCTGTACTCCTCGATCGAGGAGCTCGAGCTGGCCCGCCTGGCCGAGGCGTGCGGCGCCGACGGCTTCATCCACAAGACGGGCGATCCGGCCGTGCTGCGCGAGAAGCTCGAGCGGTTGCTGGGCCCGCGGCCCGCGGCGGACGGGCCGCCGCGCCACGTGCGCATCAGCCTGGTGGACGACA
>Ga0116143_10005880_pt1 | contig 10901 bp, 8 predicted proteins | sample AD_UKC034_MetaG_FD_89745 | JGI IMG/M metagenome (GOLD analysis project Ga0116143, IMG submission 89745) | Active sludge microbial communities of municipal wastewater-treating anaerobic digesters from USA - AD_UKC034_MetaG | ecosystem: Engineered > Bioreactor > Anaerobic > Digestate | place: USA...
AGGGCGGTCATCCCCTCGGGGAAGTCCTCACCGGCGTCGGGGACCTGAACCCTGGGGATATCTACGAGTTGGTCACCCCGTTCATGCCGGCCCCGCTCATCGAACGTGTCGTTGCCCAGGGTTTCGATAACTGGTCAGAAAAGAAAGCTGAAGATCATTTTATTAATTACTTCTTTAAGAAATAGCCATGAACAGTCCGAAGGACTGTAATACGAATAGGGGGCTTAAATTCTTCAGGAAGTGGCACCGCTGGCCCGGTGTGATCATGGGATTCTTTTTCATCCTGTGGTCCATCTCGGGGATCGTCATGAACCACCGGCAGCTTTTCTCCGGGCTGGACATCAGCAGAAAATACCTGCCTAAGGAAAACCGTTATAAAAACTGGAACAACGCCGCTGTAAAATCAGGGGTGACCATTGGAAAAGATAGCCTCCTGTTATACGGCAATATTGGTATCTGGCTTACTGACACCAATTTTACATCATTTACAGATTTTAATTCCGGATTTAAACCAGGGATTGATAACAGGAAGATATCTTCCATGATTGTGACCCGGAATGGTAATGTGTATGCAGGGACTCTTTTCGGCCTGTTTTATCTTGATAAAAAAGATTATCGATGGCAAAAGATCGTTGTGCCTTTAAAAGATGAGCGGATCCAGTGGCTGGAGGAGAAGCAGGGCAAAGTGATCATCCTGACGCGGTCGCAAATGATCGAAGCCCGGGATGATCCCTTTGATTTAAGGCCGGAGGTCCTGCATCTTCCTCCACCTGAAGGTTATGACGATAAAGCCGGTCTTTTCCGCACGATCTGGGTGATCCACAGCGGCGAGATCTATGGGATGGCAGGAAAGCTTATCGTGGACCTGCTGGGTCTGATCGTAATTCTGCTCGCCATCACCGGGGCACTGCACTTCTCTGTGCCCTATGCCCTGCGCTACTTAAAACGACGTAAAAAACCACTTCAACGCGCTTCCGCAACCAAAAGGATTTCAGCAAAATGGCACAAGAAGGCCGGTATCTGGATCGCCTTGTTCCTGCTGATCAACACCATTACCGGCATGTTCCTCCGCCCTCCCCTGCTGATCACGATCGCGAACGCACGGGTCGGTAAGATCCCCTGGTCGGTGCTCGATACGCCGAATCCCTGGGAAGACCGGCTGAGGGCCGTGATCTGGGATGAAGAGATGAGCGGCTATATCCTCGGCACCACGGAAGGGTTGTTCTTTGCCGGTGAAAATCTCGACCGGGAAATGATCCCGCTACCCGGTCAGCCTCCCCTTTCGGTCATGGGCATCAACGTATTTCATAAAACCGGTTATGGCCAATATCTTGTTGGCACCTTCAACGGGCTTTATGAATGGTTCCCTTCGAAAGGCATTTCAGTCAATGCTTTGACGGGTAAGGCCCCGGAACAGTTCAATGCCGGCAGCAAACCCTTCGGGGATGTGATGGTGAGCGGGTATTTGAAATTGGAAAGTGGAAATTCGGTTTACTTCGATTATAACAGAGGGGCAATATCTATAGGTAAACAAAAGATAATCAAAGATATGCCGCAGGAGATCATTGAAAAGAGCCCGGTGTCGTGGTGGAATTTTGCACTTGAAGTGCATACCGGGAGAATTTTCAAACCTCTTATGGGTGGTCTTTATATATTAATCGTACCTTTAATGGGAATTTTTGGAACAATTTTAATTATCAGTGGAATCATTATCTGGATAAAATTATATGTTAGGAAAACTCGTAAAAAACTTCCTTCCGCCGCCTGAGTGGCAAATCCCGGTGATCATCCTGCTCGGCATCTTTGTCGGGATGGCCGTGTTTACTTTCAGGACCTCCAGGGCCTGGTCATATCTTTCGGATGAACCGGAAACCTGCATGAATTGCCACATCATGGCACCCCAGTATGCAACGTGGAGCCACAGCTCGCACCGGGAAGTGACGAATTGCAACGAATGTCACGTGCCACACGACAATGTGTTAAGAAAATACTATTTCAAAGCAATGGACGGCTTGCGGCACGCCACCATTTTCACCCTGCGGGCCGAGCCCCAGGTGATCTTTATCAAACACGCGGGCATTGAGGTCGTCCAGGAAAACTGCGTCCGTTGCCATGAGAAATTATTGAACGATTCAAAACTGGCATCCTATAATGATCAGACGAACCATTTCCGCAGCGACAGGTACTGCTGGGAATGCCACCGGGAAACCCCGCACGGAAGGGTGAACAGCATTTCCAGCGTCCCGAACGCCCGAGTGCCTTTACCCTCAAGCGCCGTACCTGATTGGATGAAATGAGTCACTGGTTATTAGTCATTAGTCATTAGTCATTAGTCATTGATAATTAAAGAATTAAGCATTAAGAATTAAAGCATTAAACATTACTCATTAAACATTAAACATTAAGCATTATGTCATTATCAGACAAAGTCCGTCAAAAGCCCTGGATCGGCTGGACAATCTTCATAGCAACCGCGGTAGTGGTCTTTTTTCTTGGTTTGCTGGCTAATTCAGTCATCGAAAGGCGTACCGAAGCCCAATTTGCCTATGTGCCGGTAATAAAATACGATCAATCAGAACCCCGCAATGAGATCTGGGGAAAGAATTTTCCAAGGGAATACCAGTCGTACCTGCAGACTTCCGACACCACTTTCCGCAGCAAATACAACGGCGGCGCCATGATCGACATGCTGGAAGTGGATCCCAGGCTGGTTGTGCTCTGGGCGGGTTATGGATTTTCGAAAGATTACAACCAGGGCCGCGGGCACTATTACGCAATCGACGATATCCGCAACACCCTCCGTACCGGCGGGCCCGCGGAAGGCAAGCCCAGCCCTCAGCCTAACACTTGCTGGGCCTGCAAAAGCACCGACGTCCCCCGGATGATGAAGATCACCGGCCCGGCCGATTTCTTTGCCGGCACCTGGGATACAAAGGGTCACGAAATCGTGAACCCGATTGGCTGTGCCGATTGCCACGAAGCGAAAACCATGAACCTGCAGATCAGCCGGCCGGCCTTGAAAGAGGCTTTAGAAAGAAAAGGTATTGACCTGCAGAAGGTTTCACACCAGGAAATGCGCTCCCTGGTCTGTGCCCAGTGCCATGTGGAATATTATTTTGATAAACGCGACGGCAGGCAGAATTACCTGACATTCCCCTGGGACATAGGATATTCCGCCGAGGATATCGAGCAATATTACGATGCGTTCATGTTCACCGACTGGACCCACTCGCTCAGCAAAGCCCCGATGCTGAAAGCCCAGCATCCCGACTGGGAAGTTTACATGACCGGCATCCACGCGGAGCGCGGCGTTTCCTGTGCCGATTGCCACATGCCTTACAAGAGCGAAGGGGGACAAAAGTTCACCGATCATCACCTGCAAAGCCCGCTGAATAATGTCGAGGCTTCCTGTGCAGTCTGCCACCGCGAAAAAACCCAGACGCTGATAAAAAATGTATACGACCGCCAGGATAAGATCATCCAGAACCGTGACAAGCTGGAAGAGCTTCTGGTAAGGGCCCATGTCGAAGCTAAAAAAGCCTGGGACCTGGGCGCCGGCGAAGAACAGATGAAACCGGTACTCATGGACATCCGGCATGCCCAGTGGCGCTGGGATTATTCAGCAGCCAGCCATGGCGCTTCTTTCCACGCCCCGGTTGAAATCGGCCGTGTCATCGCAACCGGCATCGACATCGCACAGGAAGCACGGATCAAGCTCGCGAGGATCCTTGCCTCCATGGGACATAATGAAGAAATTCCCTATCCCGACATCGCCACAAAAGAAAAGGCCCAGGCTTACATCGGTCTCGATATGGCTAAGATGAATGAAGAAAAAGAAGTTTTCCTGAAAGAAATTGTGCCTGTCTGGGATAAAAAAGCCGCTGAACGGGAAGCTGCCTACCCTGTGCAGTAATCTATAACCGACGGTTTTTTTCCTGCCCGCCACGCAATTTTCTTAACTTTGTCGTGTTAATATTTCTGCATCCCTTATTCCTTAACAGGGATTTTCCATGGTTATTTTTATAACCTGAACGGCAACCATTTATTTGTTAACACGAATGTCACTGAAAAAGAACTATTTGATAGCTGTCATCCTGATCTTGCCGATGATCTTTGCAGGATTTGCGACAGAAGGCTTTACCCAGGCCAATGATACCAGCAGCACCCCTGATCTTATCTACCAGTCGGACCCCCTGGATACCCCGGATTCGATTCTGATCAAAGGAAATGAAATGATCAACGACGCCGAGCAGGCCGACAAGATCCTGAACGAATCCATCACCATCGGTATGCTCGACAGCCTGAGCGATATTCCTTACTTCCAGGATTATTACTTTAACACGGACACGGCCCTGCTGAATATCTACAATTTTCCCATTGGCCACGTTCCAACTTACCCTGACTCGGTTTACCGCAACCGTATTGCTCAACTGAACCAGGAAACACAAATGGAACTGACTTACAATGAAACAGTCAAGGGGTTTATCGAATTGTACGCTGTAAGGAAACGAATGCTCACCTCCAAAATATTAGGCCTGAAAGAAATTTATTTCCCCCTGTTCGAGGAATATCTTGATAAATATGACATACCCCTTGAAATGAAATACCTTGCCGTTGTTGAATCGGCGCTGAACCCTGTCGCAGGCTCAAAGGCAGGGGCCAAAGGGCTTTGGCAGTTCATGTATTATACAGGCAAATTATACGGACTAAAGCAAACCTCGCTGGTCGACGACCGGTTCGACCCTTACCTGGCCACTGATGCGGCATGCAGGCATATGAAAGACCTCTATGCCATGTTCGGCGACTGGAACCTGGTCATGGCAGCCTATAACTCCGGCGCAGGGAACGTAAAAAAGGCCATGAGAAGGGCCGGCGGCGTGAAGGATTACTGGGCGATCTGGCCCTTCCTGCCCAGGGAAACCAGGGGATACGTGCCGGCTTTCATCGCGGTGAATTACGTGATGAGCTACGCACCGGAACATAATCTTTATCCCCTTGATCCCGGTATTCTTTACGGAGGGATCGATACAATTACCATCACCCAGCCGCTTTCTTTTGACCAGATCGCTGAATTCCTCAATATCAGCATGGAGGAACTGAAATTTCTCAACCCGATCTTCAAAACGAACCTCATCCCTGCCTACAACGGTAAAACTTACTCATTGAGGCTCCCTAAAGACGTTGCGCTGAAATTTGCAGCAAATGAACAGGCCATCTATAACTTTAAGAGTAAAAGCGGTGTTGAAAAAGAGAAGCTGATGGCTGAAATCAAGAAAGCCACTGACAAGCAGTACCATACGGTCAGATCCGGGGAAAGCCTGGGCCTGATCGCTAAAAAATACAATGTTTCTGTCAGGCAGCTTCAGCAATGGAATAACATGAAGGGGACCATGATCCACCCGGGGCAGAAACTTGTCGTAATTCCTTCGGGAGGTAGTTATGCATCCGCTTCTTCTACTTCTTCTTCAAAGACCACTGCATCAGCCACACCCAAAACAACCCAGGCTGCTCAGCAACCTGTGTCAGAAGGGGCCACTAAATCAGCGACAGAATACCACTATGTTAAATCCGGTGAAAACCTGGCCATGATAGCCAAACAACATGGATGTACGGTTGAGGAGATCAGGAAGTGGAACAACCTGAAAAACAATACAATATATCCTAAACAGAAACTGAAGGTTTCCGATTCGGGTGGAAGTACGGAGGAAGTGGCCATTGCTTCAACCGCAAGTGTAAAAACATCTTCATCCGAGACAAAAACAGGCTCGGGAAGCAGCCAGTACAGCTATTATACTGTTAAAAAAGGTGATACGCTCTGGGATATAGCACAGCAGTATAAAGGGGTGTCTGTGGATGACATTAAAAAGTGGAACAATCTCAGAAATTCTAAACTTCAGGTTGGACAGAAACTGAAGATCAATAAGAACGGCTAGTTAACGGACAATCCTTCTATCACCTTATCAATCCTTATGTCATGAAAAATTGCACTTTTTCCCGTTTTGCCACCATCGCATCGATTCCCTTACTCTTCTTTTTCCTGTTTTCATGCACCGTCAATGAATCGGGGCTGAAAAAATCAATCGGTTCGGTGAATGAGCTGTTGATCGTGACCAACGATAAATCACAATGGGAAGGGCCCCTGGGAGATACCATCCGGTCGGTTTTTGCCGCTCCGATACCGGAACTTTTCCAGCCCGAACCCATTTTCGACCTGCTTAATATTGCTGATGAGAATTTTAAGGACATCTTCGAGAAATATCACACAATTTTCATTGCCGACATCAATCCCCAGGCAACGGAAGCCCGGTCGGAAACATACCGGGACAAGTGGGCTGCGCCGCAACGGGTGATCAGGGTCACGGCACCCGACCTGGATTCATTTGTAAAAGAATTGTTTGCAAAAAAAGAGTCCTTCCTTAATCTGTTTATTGCGCTGGAACGTGAAAGAACGCTGACGATCAACCAGCTTTCGGTGAACATGCAGCTTTCCGGCGAAATACAGAATAAATTCGGCATCTTTCTTCCAATCCCCGGTGGTTTTTATAAAGCTAAAGAAGCACCCGATTTCATGTGGATCAGGCATACGGTGACCAAGGCAAGGCAGGATGTCGAACTGGCCATTATGATCTATTCCATGGATTACCAGGATACGGTCGTTTTTGATCCCAGGCATATCCTCCAGTGGCGGAATACACTTACCTTGGAGCATATACCGGGCCCGTCACCCTTATCTTTCATGAAAGTGACCCGTGAGATCAAGCCACCGGTATTCGATACCATTACTGATTTTCCCGGTGGTTATGCCGTCGAAACCAGGGGGCTGTGGGAAGTGGAAAATGACTTCATGGGAGGAGCATTTATTAACTACACGTTCGTAAATGAAGCCGCCAACAAGGTCATCACCCTTGATGGCTACGTTTACAATCCCAATGATGATAAGAAGAATTTTCTGCGACAGCTGGAGGCTATTTTCTTTGCAATGAAGTTCAGCAGCGAACAATGATCGTCCGGTCCTGCTAGTCTTCCCTGGCAAAAATAGTAATGATCTTCATATTAGCCCTCGTTGCTTCGTTGATCAGCTTTCCATTTTCGTACCTGCCTAAAAGCACGGTATCGAAAGAGCCTTTGAAAGCCATATAAACCCCGGCTTCTGCTTCTTTGTAAGTCCAGTTTCCTTCCAGTACCGTCGTTCCGGCATGGATCTTCGCTGTTTTGTCCTTCATTAGCTCGTAACTAACAGATTTGGCCATCTGCTTCGAAGATTCGACCCTCGCCGGATCCATCGGTTTCTCGCTCTCGAACCTGACATCCTCAACTTTCCAGGTGCCGGCGATCTTTTTCTCCTTTGAGCCAGAGCAGCTAACAATAAGGCTCACTGATAAAACTGAAATAAAAGCTATTAGGATACGAATCTTCATAACAAATTAAATTGAGGCTAACAATAAATCCAGGTTATTCGATAACTCCTTTATAAATATTTTGAGCAAAATTAGAAAAAGTTGAAGTGCAATTATAAGCTTGCATGATTTATAACCAGCCAAATCTTGAATAAAAAGGAGATTTGGCGTCAAGTAGTCTCTTTTCAATTCATTTCTTACAAAAGAATGATCACAAACCAGAGCGCCTTAAAATCCCGATGAATTCTTCCATTGCTGCTTTTGCCTGCCCGACTGGCATTCTTTCACGGGTCCAGTCATCTTCACCCTCAGGTCCTTCCGGCGCGGAATGTATGATCCGATCATATGCCTTTTGTCCAATTGGATTCATCGCTTCCAGGATCTCCCCGGCAGCGGCATGGGCACGTATCTTTATGTCCTCCAATTTATCTTTGTTTCTGAATAAGAGCATCTTGTATACTTCTGAGGAGATAAATCCAACCCGTTCTTCTTCATCTGTAAATCGGATAATCTCTGCCGGATCAACTGCGGTAATGAAAACTGAAACAGTCGTCAGCTTTTGTTGAATCCGGTTCTCAATCCGTTCAATAAGCAGTGGCCATAAGGCCGGATAAATTTCGATGAGAAGCTTTTGGTGGCTTTTTAAATCCTGCTCCAGTTGCTTCAGATCAAAAGCCTGAAAAATATTCCTCACGGGGCCGGTAAGAAAATCCTTTTCCGGAAGCGATGCAATGAATTCCGCTGACCTGAAATAATAATCTTTACCTTCTTGTTCTTCAGGACGCGGAGCGCGTGATGTATACCGGACCACCTTACGGCAGGTAATGCCGAACTGAGGCAGGGCCTTGACCAGCCTGGTCTTACCCGCGCAGGAATGACCGGAAAGACGGAGAAGAATCATAAAAATCTCAAACTGTTACGCAAAGTTCCGCAAAGAAAACGCAAAGTCTCGCAAAGAATCCAAATAAATCGAAAAATTCCTGGAACTTTAAACCTGGAACCTGGAACCTGGAATTCTAAAAAATTTATCTTTGCACCACTTTGTTAATTCATTAACACTAAAACTTTAAAATATACCATTATGTACGGAAAATTGCAGGATTGGCTGAAGGATGAGCTGAAAAGCATCGAGGAAGCCGGTCTGTTTAAAAAAGAGCGTATCATCGTCACTCCCCAGGGAGCTGAGATCAAGGTCAGCAGTGGCCAGGAAGTACTGAACTTCTGCGCTAACAATTACCTGGGCCTGTCGAATCACCCTAAACTGGTGCAAGCTGCCAAAGAAATTCTTGATTCCCATGGTTTTGGGATGTCATCGGTGCGTTTCATTTGCGGTACCCAGGATATGCATAAAGTGCTCGAGCAAAAGATCGCTGAATTCTTCGGAACCGAGGATACCATTCTATACGCAGCTTGTTTTGATGCCAATGGCGGTGTTTTTGAACCCCTGTTCAATGAGCAGGATGCCATCATTTCCGATTCACTCAACCATGCTTCCATCATCGACGGTGTCCGTCTTTGTAAAGCACAGCGTTTCCGCTACAACAACGCCGATATGGCTGACCTGGAAGAAAAGCTGATCGAAGCATCAAAAACTGCCCGGTTCAAGATCATCGTCACCGACGGCGTCTTCTCAATGGACGGCAACGTGGCCCCGATGGACAAGATCAATGAACTCGCCAAGAAATACGATGCCCTGATCATGGTCGACGAATGCCATTCAGCAGGCGTAGTGGGCAAGACCGGCCGTGGCGTCACCGAATTGTTCAATATCCGCGGCGAAGTGGATATCATCACCGGGACCCTGGGCAAGGCTTTTGGCGGAGGCATTGGCGGTTTCACAACCGGCCGCAAAGAGATCATCGAACTGCTCAGGCAGCGTTCACGTCCGTACCTGTTTTCCAATTCACTCATTCCCGCAGCCGTCGGCGCCGGTATCGCCATGTTCGACATGATGGCCGAGACCAACGAATTACAGGATAAGCTGCATGCCAATACCGACTATTTCCTCGAAAAAATGAAAGCGGCCGGATTTGACATCAAACCGACCAAATCCGCTATCTGCGCGGTGATGCTTTACGATGCCAAACTATCGCAAGTTATGGCCGAGAAACTTCTGGCCGAAGGCATTTACGTGATCGGTTTCTACTACCCGGTGGTTGCCAAAGGCCTGGCCCGTATCCGCGTACAGATTTCCGCTGCACATGAGCGCCATCACCTCGATAAATGCATCGCAGCATTTACCAAGGTGGGGAAAGAGCTCGGGGTAATCAAGTGAGTTTTTGGTTTTGAGTGCTGAGTTTTGAGGTTGAGTTGTTTAGTTGCAGATTGATTGACTCATAGAACTCATTTAGAAACCTGACAGCGTTTTTATACCTGTCAGGTTTTTGATTTTTTCGGAAGCAGCATTGCTTCATCGCTGAGTCTTTTCGCTTCTTAACCATTCCTTAACATTCCCTCCCAAGCCGTAACAATTATTTAACACTGACAAAACACAGGGTTAACCTCCCAACCGGACTTTTGCAAAAAATTTAATAAAAAATCCTATGAAAAAAGTCCTTATCTATTTTGTGATCTTCGCATCATCCCTCGCAATTTTTACTTCATGCGACAAAGACGACAGCAACAATGCGCCTGCCGTCACGGCCCCGGCCAATTCAACGGTTGAGTTAAGTTCTCCTATTGACCTTACCTTTAATTTCACCGCTGAAGCAGGATTCAAATCCTCAAACGTTACGGCAACGAACGGTACAGCGGCAGTTAAAACAGACGGTACTGCAGGAAATACCAACGGCACTGTCGTTGTAACGTTCACTGCCGGCAATAGCGCCGGCGCAGGTTCCGCGGTTCTTACCATCACTGACAATGACGACCAGACCGGTTCTGCAACCGCTGTGATCAACGTCATTAAAGACGTGCCTGTGACAGCTAACATCACACAAAACACAACCTGGGAAACCGGTAAAGTATATACGCTCGAAAGCCGCATCGCGGTGGAATCCGGCGCAACCCTCACCATTGAGCCGGGTGTTATCATTAAAGGCCAGGCCGGTACCGGCGCCAATGCCACTGCACTCCTCATCGCCCGTGGTGCCAAAATCATGGCCGAAGGCACGGCCGATGCACCGATCATTTTCACCTCAGTGGCCGATGAGATCGAACCCGGCATGATCGCAAGCCCGAACCTGGACCCGGTTCTTAACGGGCTCTGGGGTGGCTTGCTGATCCTCGGCAATGCACCCATCTCCGCCGACGCAGCTTCCATGCAGATCGAAGGGATTCCCCCTTCAGACCAGAACGGCCTCTATGGCGGCAGTGATGCCAACGATAATTCCGGCGTGATCCGCTACATCTCGATCCGCCACGGTGGCGCCAACATCGGCGAAGGCAACGAAATTAACGGCCTGACCCTCGGTGGGGTCGGTTCAGGTACCGTCATAGAAAATGTTGAAATCATCGCTAACCAGGACGATGGCATCGAGTGGTTCGGAGGAACTGTCAGCGTTA
>Ga0116143_10005884_pt1 | contig 10894 bp, 13 predicted proteins | sample AD_UKC034_MetaG_FD_89745 | JGI IMG/M metagenome (GOLD analysis project Ga0116143, IMG submission 89745) | Active sludge microbial communities of municipal wastewater-treating anaerobic digesters from USA - AD_UKC034_MetaG | ecosystem: Engineered > Bioreactor > Anaerobic > Digestate | place: USA...
AATAGAAGAGATTAAAAATCTTTTTAACCGTAAAGAGTACTATATTGATGTAGACGGTAAGTTTTTCTTCCCTATTTACATGGACTCTGTCAATGCAATTCTCTCTTATATGAGTAAATTCTAATCATGGTGGTGATGAAAAATGAACGAAAAGGAAAATCTCGATATAAAGATAAGAAAGTTTTACTTTCAAGAGTCTTATATTGAAAAAGTATTTGCTTTTAGAAAACAATTAAAAAACGAAAAGTACTTAAAGCATAGTTTAGAATATTCTGATTTATTAAGGGTACTTAATGGTTATTCAGATCGGTGTTATATTGCCTGTGTTGATAATGAAAATTATAGTTATGATGTTATCGGCATGTACATCTATTCGTTAGATGATCAGCAGTTTTTTGCTAATTTACACTACCTTGCTGTTTTAAAAGAATATAGGCGCAGAGGTGTTGCAACACTATTACTTAAATCGTTAGATGAAGTTGTTTCTACCTTTGATTTTTGTTTTATTAGAGCATGCATAGATTATCGCAACAAACCTGCTTTAAAGTGTTTTGAGAAAAACGGGTATGAATTAGAATATCGTTCTGGTTATATGACTTATTTATTAAAATCTCTTGCTGATTTTTATTAAATCGCCTTCTGCTGGCTTAAAACGCCAGCAGAAGGTGTAACTACTTACCTTAAATAAAAAAAGCTCAGAACCATGATTTGACTGATTAAGGAGTAGTATAAAATGGTAGAAATCTTCTCATCAAGAAACTATTCAGGTCAAAAAGAAGTTGACAACATACTAGATAGAGAATGGGCAAAAAGTACCTTTCTTATCACAGATAGCGAATTAAATAGTAACAGTTACACACAATTCATTAAAAAGAATCGTTATTTTAATACAGCAGATTTTAAGTTTACAACATCTGGTCCTGGGTTAAATATGGCAGTTAACCCAAAACCTCAATTTACCCGATATTGTGACCTAAGACATATGGGTAAAATAAGACAACGAAATAGTCAAGGCACTAAAGAATACTACACGCCGCCAGAAGTTGTTCCAGGTCAATATGGTCTTGGTATGGGTGGTTATTATTCAGAAGCAATCGATGACTTGGAACAAAGAGTATTTTTCCGTTTTGGTGTGCCTAAGTATAGTAATTTCTTAATATGGCTTAATAAAGCTTTTGATATCGATCGCGTTATTTTCCAAAATAGAGGGGTAATAACTACAACACTTCTTGGGCTAGTAGATGTTGTAAGTAAACTTTTTGCTGTAGCAAGTGCACCTTTATTAGCTATTGGCATGACTATAACAAAACTTTTCTTCTATACTACTCGATTTTATTCTGTAAAAGAAACAATGTATATCTACTGGATGACTGTAGAAGATATCCTAAATAAACTTATGGTAAGAAGAACACTTGCACCAAGTGTTGGTGAAGGACTTGCATACCGTTTAGATAACATCATCAATAGAGAAAATAAAGTCACTTCTAATATGATAGAAGAACTAAATGCACTAGTACCCGATATTATAGATAGAGAAACAGGTAGAATTAGTGTTTATGCTATAGCGTTAAGAGCTCAAAAAGTTTATAACAACGTTATTATAGAAGATCTCAATAAAATAGAAGAACTTCAGTACGACTTTACTGGATATCAATATGAAGAAAAACAAATCCATGACACTTATTTGACTAATCAACATGGTAGTATTCCTACTTCTGTGACTTTATTAAAAATAGCAAGAAATGTTGCAGACAAACTTTTTACTACAGAAATAAATGAAGGAGAACCTGTTAGCGTTGATAAAATTATCAACTATGGTATAGAAGATTCAGAAAATAATATACCGACAAACTACTCTGGTGATCAAAATGAAATTCTTATTCAATTTGTAAACGATGTAGAACAAAAGAAAAAAGATGATTTAAGTAATTTTGGTAAATATTTACTTGCTGAATTAACAGAAGGTGCAGCTTTTGCTGTCTTTAACGTAGATTATACAGGTTCAGTAAGTGAAAGTATCTCAACCAGTTTAAAGGATAACCCTATTGAAGCTGTCTTTAACTCAATTAGTTCACAAGCAAGAAATATTGGTTCATTTGTGACTTCTGCTGTAGAGACTATTCCTATTGTTGGAGATGCGTTAAAACTAGCAGCAGATGCAGGTGCTAAGATACTGAGTAACGCTACATTTGGTCTTGCTAATCCTATATTAGCACTTTTATATGGTGTTAATGTAAATTTACCAAAACAATGGGAAGATACAACATTTAGTTTTCCAAGAGCTAACTATACTATTAAATTAAGATCTCCCTATGGAAACGCTTATTCACAACTTTTTAATATTTATTTACCTCTATCTATGATTCTTGCAGCAAGCTTACCAAGAAGTACAGGTGCTTCTACTTATACTTCTCCTTTTGTGTGTCAAATTTTTGATAGAGGTAGGGTAAGCAACCGTTTAGCTATAATTGAAAACGTTAATATTACAAGAGGTACATCTAATTTAGGTTTTAGTAGAAGTGGTCATACCAATGCTATCGACGTTGATGTAACCGTTGCAAGTCTTGAAGATATTGCAAGCGTGGATATTACAAGTACGGGATTAATCATTAAAACTATAAAAGAATTACAAAGACCTATTATAGATGATTCTCCATTTATGGATTATCTTAATACATTAGCATCAGTAGATGCTTATAATCAAATTAACATAGTAGGAAAAATTAGATTAGGTTACGCAGATAAAGTTATTGCTGTTCATGCGTTAGGTGACTCTGCTGCTTGGGCTGCCTTTACGGTAGATAAAATACTTAGACCTGCTAAAATCTTTATGGGTAATAACCAAGCAGTTCTAGAATCATTACGCTATTAAACAAAAAAAAAAGAAACAAGGGGTCCGGAGCACTGCTCCGGTTCTGTTCTCAAGCTCCCCCGTGAGCTCGGCTGCGCCTATCCGCAGCAGGCGGCCGGCACCGTGAGCGCCGGTTCGTGACGACTAATCGTCGTCGCGAACCAGCACCCACTTACCTCCCCCGATGTGCCGCCACAAGCGGCCGTCGAGGAAGAGTATGGTGCCGACCGGTGGAAAACCGGTCATGTGGCTCTCCTTCGGGCTAACGCGACAAGAGCTATCGACTGCCCGCATCGATAGCTCTTTTCCCATTTATTATATATGTAATTGAAAAAAATTCAAATAAGGATGCAAGGGTTATTCCCTTGCATCCTCTTTTTCTGGTTAGATCATAATTACTTTACTAAATAGGCTTATATCCTTCCGATACTACTTGAAAGGGAGGTGGTTCAATACTTTTATCAGGTTTAGTTCTAACTAAACTGACTACTTTTATATAATCGCAATATGTAGTTAACTTTTCCATACGAATTCTCTAAAAGTAATATTTTTTTTTTAACTACTTACTTCTTCTACTTGAGCTTCTTCTTTATTTTCTAAGTTTTGAACAACACTTAGAATAAACTGATCATAGGAAGAATTAGTAAAGAGATTATAAAATACATAATCTATAATATTAATCACCATATCTAAAGACCATGGTTCAAGGTTGTAATCTCTATTTAGAATACTAGTTAGATTCTCTCTAAGATTAAGGATAAGGCCATCTTCAAAGATGTTACGAAGGTTAATTGTCAAAAAGCTTAGTTCCTTAATCTCTTCTTTATTAAAATCAGATTCTTTTAGTTTCTTAATCTCTTCCTCTGGAATAACATACTGTAGAACAAAAGCCACATGTACTTTATTAACTGGTACACTTTGGTCACCCATGTAAACACTAAAGCCTCTAAAGTAACTATCATAATTATTTAGATCAACATTAAGTTCTTCTTTAATTTCTCGATCAGCAGCATTTTTAATTGTTCTAAGTAATTGTTCTGCTGTAAGTACATATTTATCATCCTCTTTAACCGTATATTCAATTTCTTCTTCATCATCGATATGACCACCAAAACCAATACTACTTAAGCTCTTTAAACGATTCTCATTAATAGAATCAGCGCGATCATACATTAGAAAACTAATAACACCAGTTTCTACATTTACGTACTGAAAGATAACATAAGGAATAACTTGGATATAGTTATTATCAGGGTTTTCACAGATTTCTCGATCTACCATTTCTAAGTTAAAAGTCTCTTCTGTAAAATTACCAATTTTGTCGTAGAACTCTTTAGCTTGAAAGCAAAGGGCTTTTTTCATTTTGTGTTCTCCTTAAGGTGAAATGAACAAAACTAACTGGCCTTAAGACCAATCAATTACCTAGTGTATTAAAAATTAAATAAATGACACACTTGACATCTCTAATCTCCTAAAAAAATAAGGTAACTAAACCAAAAAAATTTTAGTCTCCTGAGGTTTTAAACCTCAGGAGATATAATCAAAAATTGCAAAGAAAAGTCTCGACATAGGGAATGATATTTACCACATTTTCTTCTTTATCCAAGACCTCTACATACCCTCCAATGTAGATCTTACGTTCAAAGGGGTCTAAATTAATGGTGGTTGTAGCAATATTACCCAAATCACTATAAAGATCATATAGTCTAATCAATTTATCTTCTTTAATATCAATTTGACCATAACAATCCGCATCAGTCAATTCACTATGCCCGATAAAGAACAGGTGATTGTTCTTCTGAACATATGAAGTAATCATGATGTCTTTTGCACAGTTAAAGAGATTTCCGTTATTGCGTTCTTTTTGGTATTGAGTCTCTTCTAGAACGACAAGCTTAAAGAATTCATCAATCTTAAACTTATAGTCACCTTTGTCTGTAATAATAATTCCCAAATAGACATGCTCGTTAGTTTTGTTTTCAATATAGGGTTTAAAAAAGCGAATGTCTTTAAAGTTCCTCAATTCCTTTGGAATCTTAATCTCAATGATGTCCTCAATAGTGAAAAACTTATCCAGTATAAACAGCAAAAGCTCCTCTGTCTCCTTGGTGTATAAAAAGACGTAGATGTTGTGTTTGTCAGAAAAAATAAAGTAAATTTTGGTATTTGTAAACTCAATATCGAAAAAACATTCATCCCTTTTCATCTCTTCTCTCCTTTTTCAAAGGTAGGAAGGGAGATGAAACTCTCCCTTCCTGAATTTAATTATTTATTAAACATGCTAGCGAATTCTTCGCTAATAGCGTCTTTAACTGCTTTAAGACCATAGCCCTTAACAGAAGAAGACGTAATAGCAGTTTGCATAACAAGATACTTATGAACCTCTTTATCTTCTTCGTTCTTCGCAAGATGGTTTTGATAGACCTTCTCGCGATGAACGTTGATGTCGATATTATCGTTCTTACCAAAATACCCAAGTTGAGCATACAAAGACTCAACATTAGGGTTAGACTTAAACACGTCTGCAGCTACTTCAGCAACTGCAATGTGTGCTGCGGTTACGAACTTACTGTTATATTTGGCTACCTCTTCTACTACTTTCTTAGTCAGCCCTTCAGGCAAATTGTCATAATAAGCCTTATGAGGTTCCTTTTCTTTAATGGTTGTATCCTCTACTACTAGATTTTCCTTAATTTTATCAGAAAGATCGTGATACTTCGTAATAGTTTCAGATTTGAATTGTACTGACATTTTCTTCTCCTTGAAGAGTGGTTGAGAACAAGAAACGCCTTGGGTTAAATATAACCCAAGTTATTAAAGGGATAACTAAAAAAATATTTTTACCATCAACATTATAAAAAGTATAATAAAGGAAATACTACTATGTTACTACAAGTATTATATATGATATTTATATTTATCTCAAATCTACATTTCTTTCAGAATAATAATTTGATATAAATTTCCTGGAGATAATTCAAAATGACTCAGCTGAAAGAAGAGGTAGAAAAGATTTATAGTAACGAAGAAACTCTGGTTAAAAACGATCTTATTTGTAGATTAAAACGCAAAAAAGACAACACATTAAAAAAAATTACCAATGGAATCATTATAACCAGCTTTATTATCTTACCTAAACATGTTTTAGAAACTTATATCAACTTAGGTGTTTATACGCTTATAAACAAATTGCAAAATCATGACATAGATTTGACGACTGAAACCGAAGAAAAGCTTAAAAGAATATTCAAAATTTATATTAGTGAAGAAATCCTTCTTTTCTCCTTTAAAACGCTTGATTTACTCTGGTCAGAAGAAAAACTTAATAAAGAAATCATTTTTTATAATGGCTCTAAGCTAACACTTAAAGAAGCCATTGCAGATAAACAGTTCTTTTCTACCCATATTCGAGACATAATCTCAGTTCTAATTAACGAACTTCCTGGGTTTGCTAAATTCAAATTAGGTATAAGCAACAAGAAAAAATTCTTTAAATTTAAACATGAACTAACAGACATTATTTTATATGCAAACTAAAAAACACTCTGGTAGGTTTAAACCTACCAGAGTGTAAATCTTACGTTTTTATGTAATAGTATAACATAGAACTACTATTGTAATCGATCAAATTAGACATAGCTTAATCAAACATGATCTTTAAGAAAAAAGCCGGAGTTAAACGATAAGTGTTATTCGTTGTTCTATGGTCATTATATACTTTAATGAGATCTTTGGGTAAATAACTAAATAGGTGTTTGTTGTAATGTCCATCACTAGTGTAGACATTGAATTTACTGTCTATTTGTCTCATTTTAAAATACTCTGTAAATTTACCATAACCTACAACTATAGGATAGATAGGTTCTACTTCTGTTCTAAAACTACAAGGAACATTACTATGCTCTAAATAGATTTTCTCTATGTTGTAATTCGTACCCACATCTACTAAGAAGCTATTGTGAAGAGTCAAAAATTTCGTGATTACATCATTCGATCGTATTACATCAGAATCAAGTAAAGATACATTAGTACTATTAGTAATGACACCCAATTGAGAGAAAATATTACAATATCGATTTAACTCATAGATTTTTTCCATATAGTTCAATGCTTCTAGATTTAATACAAAGGTATCGTCAGATAATCTAAAAAAGTAATTTGGTGTTTCAAATATCATGTAACCTGCAACAATCAATATAGGTTTAACAATAGGTTCATTAAATTTCAATATTGCGCGTTGATAAAGTGTATAGGGTTGTTCGGTAAACACCATATTTTGTGCTATTGGTATTTTCTTTAAATCTCTATTAAGTTCTGCAAAACTTAATATACCAACATGATTTTTTCTTGTTTTTAACATAGTCTCTACCGCATTTCTTACATATAAGGTATTGTTGGTATAAACGGTAGAATAGACATATCCGTTTACTGTTATTAAAGCTCTTTTATCAAGTAATTCTAAATAAGTTTCTGTGTTAGGTCTAGTTATTTTCAAATCTGGAAAATCTTTTTTGTAGTAGTAACTTACTGGATCATATTGATTTACACCTATTTTAGCAATATCTAAGTGATATCCTGCTACATTTGCAAGCTGATAATGCACTTCGGCCATATCTTACTCCTTAAAAAAGTAAAATTCTAATAATTACTTCTGCAAAACTCTTTAATTTATTAAATACATCTTCATTAAGAATAATACCAAATACTATAAATACTGATGTTATTGTAATAATTGCTATTACAGTATAACCTTTGAATTTGATGTTATATATAGTGTTTAAGTGTTCTGGATCAATTATCAAATTTTTATAGTGGTTTAGTTCAAGTAAGTAATAAATAAGATAAATTTGTTCTTCTTCCGTCAAATTTTCCTTAAAGAATCTTATATACTTTCTGAGAATATTTCTTTTAGGTCCACCAATAGGTGTGTTACCAAAATTAATTGCTTCTTTCGTGATCTCATTTAAAAATTCTTTAATTTTTGGATTTACTTTCATTATTAGACTCCTTATTTAATTCTCTTATTTTATCTATTTTGATGTTGCATTCTTTAATGACTGAAAGTAAATATATATTGTAACTTACTAAATACTGCTCTCTTTCCCATATCTTTAGTTGAAGATATTCTTCTTTTGAAATAGGTTTATTAGGTATGCAGTTTGTCAATAAAGTATCTGGAATAGTGACACGAACAACTTTTGTTTGCGTAACTATCTCTTTTTGAGGAGTTGTCCCACAACCTGTCAAAAAAAGAGGAAGTAGAAGAAAAAACGTTAAAAAACTCTTCATTTCCTTTCTCCTTTATCAGAAAAAAAATGTATCATAAGAATTTAGTAAAGCTTCTATGTTATTTTCAGATAGTTTTTGAACTTCTTCTTTTGGTATGATTATCTCTGTTTCAGTTTCCTTTACCTTTTTTTTAACTACTTCTGTTAGTCTAGTATTTTTTAAAACAAGGTTTTTATTGAGTTCTTCTACTTTAGCAACTAAATTCTCTTTTTCTTTTTGAAGTTCTTCAAGCACCTGACGATTGCGCTCATACTCTTCTTGAAGTTTTTGTATCTGATGGTTTAATTCTAAATTGGTATTAACTACATTTTCTAACTGTTGTTTGGTCAATGCAAGTTCTGCTTTAAGTTTAGCTTTTGTTTCAAAACCTAAGCGTTCTAAAATAGTATCAGAACCCTTATAAGCAATAACACCAAAAATAACAATAAACACAGTTAAAAAGCCCATATTAGGTGTAAAGAGTTTACTCTTTATAAAACTAAATATAACACTCCACATAGCTACTCTCCTAAATTAATTTTATCCCACAAGTAAGTAAACCCAATTGCAATCGAGTCAATCTCGTGTTCTGATAGTTCTTCTATAGATTTATTTAATACGATATTACCTAAAGTAATTTTATTTACTAGAAACTCTTTGATGATTTGTTTACTTGCTAAACTGTTGTTTGTAAAAAACTTCTTAACCAAAAGTGGTTCTATTAGCTTTAATGTATAGCTATTAGGAACAACAATGGTATACTTAATACTAAAGATTATTTCTAATAAACTACCATAAGCCATAGGTGTTAATGCGTTATAAAACGGAGCTTCTATCACAATTTCTTCTATCTCATATTTATCAATAATACTTCTTACTTCGTTGAGTATCGTAAGGACTTTAACTGTTTTATTATCATATTTTTTTTCTATAGTTTTCTCATCTTCAGTAAATTTTCTAACGTTTTTAATAAGTTTAGTTTCCTTTATGTTTAAAACACCTGATTCTAAAGTTAACACGCTTAACCCGCAATAGTTGATTCCTGGATCAATACTTAGTATTGGTTCTATATCTTGCATAGTAAAAACCTTATTTACACCATTTAGTCAAAAAATGTTTTAAAACTAGGAGTGGTCTAGATAGACCACTCCTAGGGATTTTATACAAGCAAAGGCTCTTCTGTACCTACATCAAATGTGATATTTACTTCAGTTGAGTTGACGGTTAACGCATGATACTGATAAACAAATGCAGCAATCTGTGCAGAAATAACTTCGGTGTAACTTGATTGAGTAGATCCAAATACACCTGTTAAAACTCTATCAATACCTGTTACTAACGCAATTTCGTTAATAACTGCGTATCTTGGATCCCCATAAAGTAATTGACATGCTTCAAGGATATTCGTGATATCTTCTTGGTTTAGCACAAAATTGATCTTAGCAGTACTAACTAGATAGTCACCATTTGGGTTATTTAAGTTTACATTACTGATATTAGGATGTTGAGGAGATAAATCTGTTATTTCAGGTATAAAATCAGTTGTAGTAATAACTCCTTCATTAACATTTCTTAATTCTACAGAAGGTGCAACATTATCCAAATTAAGAACTCTTAAATAATAAGCTACATATTGTTCTGAATTAATAGTAATTGGAACTCTTAGACGATATTTCATTCTTTCTGTAGCAGAAAGATCATCATTCATATTTCTTACGACAAATGGAATAAAATTATATAATGATGCATGTCTTGGTAGATGAGGAATTTCTCTAGTAAGAATAAACCCATCGTTGCCTAATTCATAAGTAGCAGCTTTATTACCAATTCCGATATAACCAAGTTTAGGATACTCATTTGATAACGGAAGTTCATCTGCAAAGAGATTAAATTTTTGGTTTAATGTGCTATTTGGTAGCACGGTAAAAGGTCTATTAAGTAATTTACAAGTTTGTAAATGAGCCCCGTAAATCGTTCTGGTTACACTTTCCATTTAATACTCCTTAAATAGGGTTGTTCAAAAGAAACTCAAGATTTTCTTGAGTATTAGGCGTTAAAACATACTGAGTCTGATTTGTTAAAATAACGTTACTCAAGATATTTACTCTATTATTATAATAATATTTTCCGCTATTTTGATCATTGTAACTATTAGCATCTAACAACAATCGATGTTGTATATTTAAGGGGGCATTTAAATAGATGCGATCATTTAACCATCCAATACGAGTCTTAAAGTATACGCGTATGTAGTCTTTATAGTAGTAATGAGATTTAAAATAAAAGTGAAATCGATATAGTTCAGTAAACTCTTGTTCTTGATATCCATTTACATCAAGAACAGTACGATAATATGGATCTATATTGCAGTAATTCAATATTTTATTGTCTATATAGATTTCTGGTATCAAGTCAATTAACCTATTTTCTTTATAACGATAGTGACTATCATAACTTAGAGCAACATCTAAATCTTCATTAGTCTTTACTACTTTAAAAGTATCTATATTCAGACGATACTTATTATATATAAATAAAAAGTTATCTATATTTTCTCTAATGTCATACCGAATATCTTTTAAGCCAGATAGTATAGCGTCATTTCGATAGTAATAATTGATAAATTGTAATGTGTAGCTTTTGAATTTTTTAAAGATTTCAATCATAGCTTCTTGTATATATTTATACATACTTAAAAAACTTAGCTGATTATCGAATAAACTATCTAAGATGTTAAAAAGTAATTTATCAATAGTATCTCTATCTAGATGCTCT
>Ga0116143_10005885_pt1 | contig 10893 bp, 13 predicted proteins | sample AD_UKC034_MetaG_FD_89745 | JGI IMG/M metagenome (GOLD analysis project Ga0116143, IMG submission 89745) | Active sludge microbial communities of municipal wastewater-treating anaerobic digesters from USA - AD_UKC034_MetaG | ecosystem: Engineered > Bioreactor > Anaerobic > Digestate | place: USA...
GCCAGGTGAAGGTCTGCAGGCCGATGTGCGGGTGTGCGCCGACGTGCATGCCCTTGCCGGGCTCGAACCGCACGGGGCCGGCGTGATCGAGGAAGCACCACGCGCCAACCATGCGCTGCTGGCGATTGGGGAGCGCACGGCGCACGAGCATGCCATCGCCGAGGTCGGCGCTGCGCGGTTGGATGCGGACGATCGGATTCATGGTCGGTGTCCTTGATGGTGAGCCTGCCGAGCGCTGGCGAAAATTCTAACCGCTGAAGTGATGCCGGCGCTTGGCTGATGCGCGAGTCGATGCAATGTGCTGTCTTGGCGGGTTGCGCTGGACAGCTCCGGCAGTGCTTACTCTGCCTATAATCCGGCCCGGTCGCCAAGGTGCGCATGCCCTCATGCGCCACGGCCTGAAAAGGTGCTGAGCATGGAAGCGGTGGCAGTGATTGATTTCGAGACCACGGGGTTGTCGCCCGCACAGGGTGACCGCGCAACGGAGATCGCAGCGGTCATCGTGGAGGATGGGCGTGTGGTCGATCGCTACCAGAGCCTGATGAACGCGGGAGTGCGGATTCCGGCCTACATCGAGGCGCTGACCGGCATCACGAACGCGATGATCCGCAGCGCGCCGGCGGCGGGCGAGGTCATGCGCGAGGTGTCCGATTTCGTCGGCAACATGCCGATCGTCGCCCACAACGCCTCGTTCGACGCCAAGTTCTGGGATGCGGAGCTGGCGCGCATCGAGCGCAGCAGGGGGCAGGACTTCGTATGCTCGCTACTGCTGTCGCGGCGCCTTCTGCCCGCTGCGCCCAGCCATAAGTTGGGCGTGCTGGTCGAGTACGCCAATTTGCCGGTTGCGGGGCGCTACCACCGTGCGCTGGCCGATGCCGAGATGGCGGCGAGCCTGCTGCTTAGGCTGGAGGATGAACTGCGGCTTCGCCATCAGGTGCCAAGGGTGTCGGTCGATCTGCTGCGGCAGATCCAGCGCACGTCGAAGGCGCAACTGCCTAGATGCCTGGCGGCTGCACGCGGCAAGGCCAGCGGCTGACGGGCGGTGCTGGCGCTGGCTGGAGAGCGGGCGGCTCGAGCAGGCTGCCATGACCTAGCGGTCGGCGCATGCGCGCGCGGCTGCGGCCAAGAGCCCTCGCGACTGCTCGGCCCGCCTCCCCAGGCGATGCAAACCTTGATACGATGCAGCCATGCTCCGCAGCAATCTCGTTTCCCGCGTTCGTTATTACGGCTACCGCTTACCACGGCGGTAGCGGCGCGCGCGCCCAGTCCGCCCGAGGCGGACTGGTTGAGCTGATTGGCGGTCTCCCTCGGGCTATTTGCCCCGTCCTCATCAGGAGACCCCATGCATCACGATACTTTCGACGTCTTCCACCTTCTGGAAGAGCGCGGTTTCATCCATCAATGCACCGACGCCGACGGCCTGCGTAGAACGCTGGCCAGTGGGGCGCGCAGCATCTATCTCGGGTTCGACGGTACCGCAGACAGCCTGCACGTCGGCCATCTGCAGGGCCTGATGCTGATGCGCTGGATGCAGCGCGCAGGGCATCGGCCAATACTGTTGATGGGCGGTGCCACGACTCGTATCGGCGATCCGAGCTTCAGGGACACGAGCCGGCCGATGCTCGACGCGGCGACCATTGCGGCCAATTTTCGCGGTATCAGCACGGCCTTCACCCGGTACTTGCGGATGGACGACAGCGCCGACGGCGCGCTCGTGGTCGACAACACGGAATGGCTCGATGGGCTCGGCTACCTGGATTTTCTTGGCCGAGTGGGGCGGCATTTCAGCGTGAATCGGCTGTTGAGCTTCGACGCGGTGCGCACCCGCCTGGCGCATTCGCTGAGCTTCCAGGAGTTCGGCTATACCTTGCTGCAGGCGTTCGACTTCACTCAGTTGGCTGAACGCTACGGCTGCACGATCCAGGTCGGTGGCGCCGACCAGTGGGCGAACATCATCAACGGTGTAGAGCTCTCACGGCGGCAAGGCGGAGGCGAACTGTTCGGGCTGACGATGCCGTTGCTGGTGACTGCGGACGGACGCAAGATGGGCAAGTCCGCCGCGGGTGCGGTGTGGCTCAACGCTGACCGGCTGGCACCGTTCGAGTTCTGGCAGTTCTGGCGCAATGTGGATGACCGCGATGTTGGCCGCTTCCTCGCGCTGTTCACCGAGCTCCCCATGACCGAGGTTCGACGCCTGGGGGGGCTGCAGGGTGCAGAGCTGAATGAGGCGAAAGTCCTTCTCGCCACGGAGGCGACGCGGCTTGCGCACGGCGATGGTGCTGCCGAGCGCGCCGCAAGGACCGCTGCGGGGCTTTTTGGTGGCGGTAAAAGCGACGACGGGCTCGCTACCCTGGTCGTCGATCCGGTCCGCGTCAGCGCTGGGCTCACCCTTGCCGAGCTTGCGGTGGAGGGTGGGCTGACGCCGTCCCGCAGTGCTGCCCGGAGACTGGCGGTTGGAGGCGGTTTGCGCCTGGACGGCATCCAGGTCATGAATGCGGACCTGCCTTTGCCCTCGACCGCAGGTGAGTGGCGCCTGGCCGCCGGACGCAAGCAGCACCTGCGTATCGTCGTGTCTGCCTAGCAGACGGGGTCGAGCCTGTCCTTGGTTGTTGCGTGCGGCGCTGAGGACGGGCTTGAGCTGTCGCAAGTTGCTGACGCGGTGGTCGGTGCATGATGCGGGAACAACGAGGTTTGCGAATGAGGTCGTCTATGAAACGCGTGGCAGTCATCGTGCTTGGCATTTGGGTTTGCCTGTCGGCGGGCGTTGCCCGGGCAGAGACCCCGCCGGAGCCCGCGGCAAGGACAAGCGAGCAGGTGCCCGTTCAACAGAATGGGCAAGAGGCCAAGGATGGCGCGGGTGCGATGCAGGCTAGCCCGGACAATCGGGCCTCCTTGTTGTCGATCGTGCTCGTTGCCGGGGTGATGATCGTGGTGGGAAGAGCGGCCATCGCCTTCGCCAAGAACAAGATGGACGCGGAGTTGCTGGCTGCCAAGGCACAGGCCGATCTCGACCAGGCGGACCGGGACGCGCAGGCAAAGGGGTGACTGGCGCTGTGCCTGGATGCACGAGTGATACCCGGCCCGGCGCGCCTATAATGCGCCCCCTGTCATGAATACAGTGATGCCGCCATGCGCCACAACCTGAAGGTTCCGTTCGCAGAGAAGGACGAGGCGAAGAAGCTGGGCGCGCGCTGGGATGCTGCGCGCAAGCTCTGGTACCTTGGCGACGGCGTCGATGTGGCGCCGTTCTCGCGCTGGCAGCCGACGCCCCACGACGCATCGTCTCCGCCACCGTCGCCTGTGCCGCGCCGTGATCCGGCTTCATCTCGGACGCAGGAGGGCAAGGTGCAGGTAGGCAGCCGCTATGTTGCGCTGCCGCGGGTGTGTGACTGCCTGCCTTGGGACGACTGCGAGAAGTGCCGCTTGCAGACGTGGCCCGAACCCCAGCGCGGGCGTTGAGCGGGACAAGGCTGTTGCGTCGCCGAGTACGCGTGCAGCGGCGATAGACGCTTGCGCGGGGTGGATCAATGGCTACCGCCGCGGTTCGCCGCTGACCCTGCGAACCGGCTTGATCCGCAGCGCGGACAGGACGCCGGCGAGGACGAGGCCGATGCCGGTCAGCGTCAGGGCGTCCGGCCACTGCTCCTTCCAGATGAATGCATAGGTCAGTGCCGCGAGCATCTCGAAGACGATGAGTTGCCCCACCACTGCGGTCGGCATGCGCTGGCTGGCTTCGTTCCAGCACAGGGTGCCGAGCCAGGATGCGAACAGGCCGATGCTCACCATCAGGCCAATGAACACTTCCGGACGTGGGCCGAAGGGCATGGGCATGGGGTTGCCATCGATGATGAGCCAGGTCCAGAAGCCGATGTATCCGGTCAAGGCCAGCGGCAGGGTGACGAGGCCCTGCGCCGTTGCCCAAGCGCGCGGGTTGCGATCCGGATGCGCACGTAGCCAGTCGGCGTTACGCAGCGGGTACCAGGTCCAGCAGGCGACGGCGCCGATGGCAAGCGCGGCGCCGCTCAGGTAGCGCGTGTTGCCGTCGCTGCCTTGCGCGGTGAGCGCGGACATTTCCACTTGATTCACACAAGCCAGGCCTAGGGCGATGAGGATGAGCGCTGGCGCAAGCCGCGGCCAGGGCAGCATGCCGTCGCGCTCGCGGTTGCGCCAGTTGGCGCTGATGGCGATGACCACCGGCAGGGTGCCGATGATCATGGTGGGCAGGGGGGCGCCTGCACGCTGGATGGCACTTGCAAGAAACAGGTAATAGAGCAGGTTGCCGATGAGTGCGAGCTTGAGCGCCTCGATCCAGTCGCTGCGGTGGAGACGGCCCAGTTCGCCGCGGTCGAGCCAGGCCAGGGGCAGGGCGATCAGCCCGAAGGCGAGGTAGCGCCCGAACGACTGCAGGGCCGCCGGATAGTCGGGCAACAGCAGTGGGCCGACGAACACCAGACCCCAAAGCATGCCCGCCGCAAGCGCGAATCCGATACCCACCCACATGAAACGTGCTCCCGATGACGATGCGGGAGTTTCATCGCCCGCCCTGATGCGTGTCTTGTACCATCTTGCGCCTGCCGGGGGCTCAGGACCGGACCTGGCGCTGGTAACGTGCGGGGGTGACACCGTAGCGGCGCGCGAAGGCGCGTGTCAGGTGGGCCTGATCGGCGAGGCCGACGTCAGCCGCCACCTCGGCAGGTGCTTTGCCGGCAGCCAGGCCTTGCTTGGCCTCGAACAGGCGGAGTGCCATCAACATCTGCTGCGGGGTGACATGGTGCTGATCCCGGAAGCAGCGCAGGAAATGAAAAGGGCTGAGTCCGGCGACGCTTGCGAGCGCCTCGAGCGTTATGCGCTCGCCCAGATGCGCGCGCATGTAGTCGATGACGCGGTTGAAGCAGTGGGCTTTTTCGGTGCGCGCCGGCGCAGGTGAGCGGGCATGGGGCTGCAGCTCGCGTACGAGCAGCAGCAGCAGGCTGTCGATGGCGAGCGGGTCGGCCTCCCGCCACAGTGCATGAAGCAGTGCGGTGAGGCGACGCGCGCGTACAGGGTCGTCGTCCACGACGGCACTCGAGAACCACCACTGCGTGTCGCCGCTTGCTCGCGTTAGAAGGTCCGGATCGATGTAGATCATGCTGTAGGCCCAACCCTGCTCGGTCTCGGCGCGGCCCGTGTGCAGTGCGTCGGGGTTCATCAGCACAATGGAGCCGGGAGCCGCGAGGTGATCCGAGCCGGCGAGACGAAAGCGCTCGACCCCATGCTCGATGACGCCGAAGCCATACGCCTCATGGGTATGGGCGTCGAAGTGGTGGCGAACGATATGGGCGCGATACAGCTCGATGCCCGCTCTGCCCGGTGGACGGCGGAACTCGGCCTTGTCGGTGATGTGTTCGAAGTGTTCGGGGACGCCTTGCATGGGAGTCGTCAGGGCCGGGAGGCACGGGCCTGAAGTCTAGCCGCATGCCCCGTGTTTGCGGGGGGGTGGATGGTGGCGCGGTGGGCCGCGGCTGACTGCTGCGGGGTCCGATGCGATTGGGCGCGGTAACCCACTGCCCGAGAACGGGGTGCGCCGAGTATGATGGCGACCCCGTCTTCCGAAGAGCTTTCCAATGTCGATCGACCTGACCGAGCACTCCCTGCAAGAGTTGGAGGCCATGCTTGTCGAGGTCTGCAATGAGATCTCGGTTCGCGAGGAGCGTGCCCGGTGCGATGAAGCCGTCGTGGAGGTCGTGCCTGAGCCTGTCGTGCCGCCCGAGCCGACCCAGGGGGCCGAGGCGCTTGCTTCACCCGCACAGCCAGCCAGCGTCGCCGAAGAGGTGACGATTCGCTATGTGCATCCGGCCAGTCGTTCCCTGTGCTGGTCCGGCGAGGGCGCGGCGCCGGAGTGGGTAACGGCCTATCTCGCGCATGGCGGATCCTGGAGTGCGATGGAGAACGCGGCCGAGCAGCTGCTGCGCAGCCGGCTGAGACGAAAGTTCTGAACTAATGGTGCTGAGGTAGAGGAGCTGGGGCAGGGGCGCTGAGGCGACCCGGCGGGTACGCGCTCAACTCCCCGTGATTTCTTTTTCGGTGGGCGCCGGCGCTACCACGACGCGATTGCGACCTGCCTGCTTGGCTTGGTACATGGCGCCGTCGGCGCGATCGAGCGCGACCTCGAATGCTTCTCCCGGCAAGAGCGGGGTCACGCCGGCGCTGAAAGTGATGACGACCTTCTGGTGGTCGGCCATGAAGAACTCCCGCGTCAGTTCGCGCTGCAGGCGCACGAGCGCCTGATAGGCCTCATCGTCCGAGGTTTCCGGGAGCAGGATGACGAACTCCTCGCCGCCGAAGCGCGCGAGCACGTCCTGCGGGCGCAGGTGCTGTCTGACGATGCGCGACAGGTGGACGAGGGCGTCGTCGCCTACCTTGTGGCCGAGGCTGTCATTGAGCTTCTTGAAGTGATCGATGTCGAGCAGGGCCACGGCTAGTCGCGTGCCACGGCGCACTGCCCGTGCGGCCTCCTTCTGGAACATCTCGTCCAGGCCTCGGCGGTTGAGGGCACCGGTGAGCTGGTCGTGGCGCATGAGCCGGCTCGACTCATCGAGTTCGGCCTGCAGGGCGGTGATACGCGCCTGTGCGGCGCTGGCCTCCTCGCGTGCGGCGAGCAGTTCGCTGCGTGATCGGCGCGCCTCGTCCTGCATGCTGCGGGTTTCCTGCATGACCTCGTCGAGCAAGGGGCCGATCTCCGCGATACTGCCAGCTTGGGCGATGCGTTGGGCGCAGGTGCCGATGCGGTCGTGGTAGGTGCCTGTGCTCTCGGAGAAGCGCGCCAGCTGGTCGACGAAGCCCGCCAGCATGTCGCGCAGGTGGCGTTGGCTGGCAACCAGGTTGCTCTTGAGCTGGCCTTGCTTGGAGATCAGTTCGCGCAGACGCTGTCCTGCGTCGTCTATCTTGCGGGCGTCGAGTTTGCTCTCGGTGATCTCGCGCAGCATCTCGACCTGGCCGCTGAGCCAGGCGTCGTCGAGGACGAGGTCATCGATGTTGCGAAGGAGCAGGCGGAGCAATTCGAGCAGGCCGCTGCGCACTTCGGCGTCGTCGGCGGCGGTGATCTCGATCTCGTGCGTGAGCTTGCGCAGACGGTCGCGCAGTTGGGTGAGTGCTGGGGTATCGAGCTGTTCGCCGAGTTCTGATGCGATCGATCTCGCCTCGGCGGCCAGATCGGCGTGTTCGGTCAGCAGGGCGGGGATGGCTTGGTGCAGGCTCAGCTCGAGCAACTCGCGTACAGCGTCCAGGTGTCCATGTCTGGACTCGTCGTGGGCCGATACGGGGTCCGCCTGCTCGAGCGGATATGGTGCGTTCGCCGCTGGGATTGATGCGAGGGGGCGAGCCGAGGGGCGCTCCTGGGCAAACGCGTCCTGAGTGCCGTGCATGCTGTCAGCGTCGGAGTCGGTTCCGGCCTGGGTCCAGCCGCGCAGAAGCCCCTGCAGGCGGCTGTAAAGCGTGGCGGCGTCCGAGGCGTTGAGTACCCGGTCCAGCGCCTCGCGCTTGCGTGCAGTCGTCCAGCCGTTCTGGCGCGCTTCCCACTGGCGGACCAGATTTGCGATGACCTCGTTCCAGGCCGGTTGCTCGGACTGCTTCAGGCCGTCCAGGTAGCGCTCCAGGGCCGCGTCTGCCGCCTTGGCGTCATTCTCCGCGAGCGCCTGATCGAGCTGGCGCAGATGTCGCTGGCGTTCTGGCGTATCCCGTGGGAGGCGACGGGCGATCCTGCGCAGATCGGACTCGGGGGGGGCATCCTCCGAGGTGCTGGTGCCTGCGATTTCGTGATAGAGCTTGCGGTAGTTGTCTGGCGTCGGAGCAACGCGCCGCATCGCCAGCTGGCGTAGAGTCTCACGGGCGATTTCGGACGGGTTGCCATTCGTGGTCATGTCGAGGAGGGCCTGAGCTGCGCAAGGATGCAGCCCGATTATAGGCTCGCCCGGATATCACGAGCGAGCTGGTGGTGAGCCTCTTTCGAGCGCGAGCAGGCTTTTGTCTGTTTCCTGTGTTTCGGGGCCTCAGCGTGGGTGGTTCTCGTCTGGAAGGTCGTATCGGTCTGCGATATACGCCGGTCCCTTCATGACGAAGACGATGGTGCACCCAATGGCTAGGGTGAGCATGACCGTCCAGTGCAGCACGACTGCCGCGATCACCCAGATGTCGATCATCTGCAAGGCACGGGCGGTTTCGATGCTGGTGTCACCCCACCACAACAGCCTGGCCAGCAGGGATGCGGCGATACAGCCCATCGTTCCGGCAAGCGTAACCATGGGTAGCCGGCGCAGTATGGCGCGCTCTACGCCGGCAGGGGCAGTCTGCGAGCCGGGCAGCCGTTTCCAGCGCTTGAGCGTCATGATGGTGGTCCTCGCGGTGATGGTGGTCCAGCTGTTGCAAATGCGTCGCAGGGGCAGGTCGATGCAGCGGGCGGGCGGACTGCTTCAATCGCGACGCGTTAGAATGCAAGCTTTGCGGTGTGAAGCGGGCCTGACGTCGGCTCACTCCGCTCCGCTTACCTGCACGCGTGTATAGACGCGTGCCGCTTATTCCGAGTTCTCAAGCTGATGACTTCTGCGCAAACACCCCCCGCCACCACGATGCCCGAGACCGGGCTGGACGCCACGCCCGCCCAAGCGAAGCCCGGCATCGAGCCACGTGCGATGATCAAGCGCCTCGAGGCGGAGTGTGCCGCATTTCGTGACTGCAAGCCGCTCGCGCTGCGCATTGACAACGCGATTCTCGAGCGTTTCCCTGAGTTCGAACGCAAGGTGCTGCGTGTCGCGTTGAGGATGCATACGGCCTCGACGCGTTACCTCAAGGCGGTTGAGCGCAGCGCACAGCGCTTCGATCTGGATGGCAACCCGGCGGGCGAGGTCACCGACGAGCAGCGCGCGCACGCTGCGCAATTGCTCAAGGAGCGGTTTGCGGCGGTTGCCAAGCAGCAGCGCGAGAAGCGCGAGGCTGAGGAGGCTGAGCGGCGCAAACAGGAAAAGCTGCAGCAACTGATGAGCAAGTTTGGCCGTTGAGTGTGCCGCCCAGGCCTAGCCTGGGTCGTGGTCGGCAGTGCCAGCTCGTGCGAGCCAGGCCGCCGCAGTCGCCGCAACCGACACGGCGAGCCCGCCGCCGATGTGACCAGTGCCGATCATCAGTCCCGAGATCAAGCCGAGAGCCAAGAGTGCGCGCGTACCAATCGTTGCCATGATCCATGCTCCTCGTTGTTTGTTTTGAGAACTGTATATTTAAACAGTTATTGGCGCAAGCGCCCAACAGCAGCGTTGCGGCTGCGCTTGGGCTATAATTCGCGTCCGTTGCCGGCATAGCTCAGTTGGTAGAGCAGCTGATTTGTAATCAGAAGGTCGTGGGTTCGATTCCTATTGCCGGCACCAAGTCTTTCCTGCAGTCGCGGCTTACACGGTCAGAAGTTTTGCAGTGCAAAAAACTTTGACTTTCCCGCTGCGATTGTTTATAGTTCTGTTTCTCCGACGCGGGGTGGAGCAGTCTGGCAGCTCGTCGGGCTCATAACCCGAAGGTCGCAGGTTCAAATCCTGCCCCCGCAACCAAACAAACGAAAAGGCCCACGTCCGCGTGGGCCTTTTCGTTTGTGTTTCCGATATCAGGGGCCGGCATACAAGCCGGCCAAGCCATTCATGCTGTCCGCTGCCTACATCGGCTTGTTCGTTGCCGCCTTTGGCGCGGCCACACTGTTACCGCTGCAATCCGAGGCGGTGCTCGTCGGCTTGTTGGTCAATGCGGCTCATCCGCCGTGGGCGCTGGTTATCGTTGCCAGTGCTGGCAATGTCCTGGGCTCTGTCGTCAACTGGCTGCTGGGTCGCTACCTCGAGCGCTGGCGTGCGTATCGCTGGTTTCCGGTGCGTTCAGATCAGCTCGAGAAGGCCCAGGCGCGCTACCATCGCTATGGGCGCTGGTCGCTGCTCCTGAGTTGGGTTCCTGTCATCGGGGACCCGCTTACAGTGCTCGCCGGGGTAATGCGAGAGCCGCTGTGGAGCTTCGTTCTCATCGTCGCCGTGGCGAAGGCGGGGCGCTATATCTTTATCGCCGCGCTTACGTTGGGTTTGCGGTGAGCGTTGGCGAGTACGCTTGACGGACGATGTAACACGCAGGAGGTTGGCCAGCGATGGCTGGGTACTTGCGGCAACCAGAACATGTGTCCCGCGCGCTCGGCGAGCGTATCGAGATCGTGCCTTACGATCCCGGCTGGCTGCGCGCGTTCGAGGAGGAGGCTGCGCGGCTGCGGGCCTGCCTGCCACCAGGCATGATTGGGCGTATCGAGCATTTCGGCAGCACCGCGGTGCCGGGGCTGCATGCCAAGCCTATCGTCGATATGCTGGTGGAGGTGCGTTCGATGAGCGACGTTGCGCAGCATATTGCGCCGCTATTGCAGGCGCAGGGTTGCGAGTTCTTCTGGCGGGCGAGCCAGCCGGGTTTGCCCGGCATCGAGTACGCATGGTTCATTCGCCGTGATGCCAGCGGACGGCGCACGCACCACATCCACTTCCTTGAGAGGGGGTCTTCGGAATGGGAGCGCCTGCTGTTTCGCGACTACCTGCGCGCGCATCCCGAGGCTGCGAGGGAGTACGGTGCGCTCAAATGCCGCATCGCTGCCGCCTGCCCGGACGATCGCATGGCTTACGCGCAAGCCAAGGGTGATTTCATCGCCCGCATCATGCGTGCGGCGAGGGCGGGGCGGGAGGACTGAATCGATACCGGCAGAGGGCGCGCTGTCGTGCCCTCTGCCGGTGTGGTCTTACATCCCCTGGTAGATCGGTCCTTCGCCGCCCTGCGGCACGACCCAGTTGATGTTCTGGGTCGGGTCCTTGATGTCGCAGGTCTTGCAGTGCACACAGTTCTGGGCGTTGATCTGCAGGC
>Ga0116143_10005887_pt1 | contig 10891 bp, 9 predicted proteins | sample AD_UKC034_MetaG_FD_89745 | JGI IMG/M metagenome (GOLD analysis project Ga0116143, IMG submission 89745) | Active sludge microbial communities of municipal wastewater-treating anaerobic digesters from USA - AD_UKC034_MetaG | ecosystem: Engineered > Bioreactor > Anaerobic > Digestate | place: USA...
CTTGGCTGTACGCGTACTCTTTTGATATTGATCGGCCGGAATTAATAAACGAACACCAAATTCCGATCCCGATAAGGTTTGCTCCCGATCAACCCATTTTTGCGAGAAGGGCCGGTTAAAAGAAAGTACTTTCCAGGTTGCTGTAAAACCAGAATCATTTACTGTGTGTTCGGGCAGCAACTTGCCTTCAAAACTAGGCGAAGACCACGCGCTGGTTGAAGTTACTTCTGTTGATTTACCCGTGGGCACAAAGTATAAACGCTCGCTGCCCTTTAAACTTAGTTGCACGCTAATGTTCATGGTTGACTCCGGGCGCGCCTGCCACAACAAGGGTGTTATGATGCCGCTTATGGTACGCAGATTGGAAGCATCATTAGCGGCTTGATTGCTTGTAAATTGCGCATATTGATTTACAGCCACACCAATATCACTTATGGGTTCGGATGGTAACACAGCCCCCGATTTTACAACCGGATTTTCTCCTATACCACGCAGGTCCGAAATTCCATTCAGCAATACGGCTTCTTTCCAATTAACCTGTTCATGGGGAACATTCCAGGTTGAAAAATCGGGTGCTTCAAATTGCGCTTGCATGCTGATGTTACTTTTATACAGCACCACTTCAAAAATTCCGCGTTTGCGTACCTCTGTAGTGATATCGCTTTTAACCCGATAATCTTCCGGTAAGAAATAGGCATAGTGCTCGGTTTCAATTACCTCCTCCACCTGTTTGCCTTCGTGCCATGTTTTTACTTTTTCCTTTTTGATAAATGGAATGCGTACGACCGGGCCTGAAAGCAATTGCGGGCCTGACCATTTATCAGATACTTCGCGAATCACTTCATCGGCCCGGTTTTGCCTTTCGCGAATCAGGTCTTCAATCCACGATGCAGGGATGAGCAAGATCAAAATCAAAAAGCCAATGGAAAATAATTTTACCATAATGGATTCGGTAATCCATTGGTTAAAGCGCTCGATAATGCTGAGGTTGGGAGTTGGTTGTGTTTCCATAATTTCAGTTAATTAAAAGTACTTTTAATTTAAAAGTGAATGGGTAAAATTTTTATCGCTTTTGTTGTTTAATCAATTCTTCCATAGCCTCCAGGTGCTTTTTAAATGCGGTTCGTCCACGTTCCGTAATCTTATAGCGGGTGTTGGGCTTTCTGTCTATAAATGATTTATTCACCGATAAATATTTTTCACGTTCCAATGCCCGCAGGTGTGTGGCCAGGTTACCATCGGTGGTATCCAGCAATTCTTTCAACGCATTAAAATCATAAGAGTCGTTAGCCACCAATACGGATACAATCTGCAGGCGCAACCGATGTTCCAGAATTTTATCTAAACTGTCGAAGGGGTTCTTCATCGGTCGTATTTCTTATACATCAGTGTACCATACAAAATGTGCAATACACCAAAGCCAACAGCCCAAAAAATTAAACCATAGCCGGGTAGCAACGCGCAGATTAGCCCCAGCACAATTTCAGAGTACCCGAGGTAGCGGATTTCATCAAACAAATGCGCACTGGCATTTAATAACGCCAAGCCATAAAACACAAGGCAGGCAGGTGCAGCTACGCCATAATGACCATTCCATAATAAAATGAGTATAAACAATGCGCCTGTTACTAATGGAATAGCAAGGTTAACAACCAGTCGCCTACTTGTCGTGTTCCAAACCTTTACACCCTTTTTTTTAGCCTTTTGATTTGCCAGCACATAACCGGTAATCAACGAAACAACTAAAACCAGTACAGCAATGCCCAGCAATTTCAAAATCACCTGGTTGCCCTGCAGAGACTCCTGGCGGTACTCTACTGGTGACATCGGAAAGTGAACCATAAAATATGCTACCGCAGCACCAACCAGGGCATACAGCCCTGCCAGTATTCCGGATAGTCCGCTGAGCGATAAGAATTTTACCGATCGTTCCATCAACTGGCGAATGGACTCCAGGTCTTTTTGATAGGGTTCGTTTTGGCTCATACAAAGTACTTTGTAATTCAAAGTTAATGAACGTTTCTGCATGTGAAAGGTTTTGGGTAAAAAATTATCGCTTATTTGGATTATTGAGGGTCAATCCAGTAATATTGCACTCCCAAATTTTTGGAAAAACAAGAAAATTCTCCCTTAGCTCAGCTGGTTAGAGCATCTGACTGTTAATCAGAGGGTCGATGGTTCAAGTCCATCAGGGAGAGCGAAAGTCCCGCGAAAGCGGGACTTTTTGTTTTTCAAATTATTTCCTGCCAGACGTATCGATCCAGAAAAGGATTCCCAAATCCCTGAACCACTTATTAAAATATTTGGTTAAAGAGATCGTCTTTCAGTTTACACTCCCCACTCTATGTCGCAACCAAAAGCCAAAGTTTCCCTTCGTTCTGTTTTTAAAACCATTATCTGGCCACGCAGAAAACTCATTTTTGTTGGCTTACTCTTAATTATCATTAGTCGCGCAGCCGGGCTGGTGCCCCCGTGGGCTACCAAACCCTTTTTGGACGACATCCTGGTAAATCGCGAAATGGATAAACTACCCCTGTTGCTAACCGTGCTTACGGTTGCCATCCTGATTCAAGCAGTTACCTCCTACATTCTAACCATCATCTTAAGTGTTGAGGCCCAACATCTGATTTCGGAATTGCGTGCCAAGGTGCAAAAACATTTGTTGCGTTTACCAATTCGTTTTTTTGATAACCAAAAATCAGGCGCGCTGGTATCGCGGGTGATGAACGATGTGGAAGGTGTGCGCAATCTGGTAGGTACCGGCTTAGTTCAACTGGTGGGTGGTGTACTCACCGCTTTACTCTCTGTGGGTTTTCTTATTTACATCAACCCGTGGATGACGTTGTTTGTATTACTGCCCATGTCCATCTTCGGAGTAATAACAATGAAGGCATTCTCAATTATCCGACCTGTGTTTCGGGAACGCGGAAAAATTACAGCCGATGTAACCGGAAGACTTACCGAAACACTAAATGGCATACGGGTAATAAAAGGTTTTAATGCCGAACCCCAGGAAATTAAAGTATTTGAAAGTGGCGTGGATAAACTTTTCAACAACATCAAGAAGAGTTTAACCAGTACCAGTTTTGTTACCAGTGCCGGCACCTTTTTAGTTGGCCTGGCCAGCGTAGGGATAATGGGGCTGAGCGGCTACTTTGAGTTGAGTGCCGGAGACTTTTTGCAGTTCACCATGTTTATGGTGTTTATGATTGCGCCCATCGTGCAAATGAGCAACATCGGCAGCCAACTTACCGAAGCCTTTGCGGGATTGGATCGTACGGAAGAATTGATGAACATGCCGGTAGAAGATGATGGTACAAAACGTGTTATTCAAATCGGAAAAATCAAAGGCAATTTTGAATTCAATAATGTTTCGTTCGCATACGAAGAAGGTAAACCCGTACTAAAAAATATTTCATTCACCGCTCCTGCCGGAAGTGTAACCGCGTTGGTGGGCACATCGGGCTCCGGTAAAACAACCATTGCCGGATTGGTGGCCACGTTTCTGAATCCCGACAGCGGCACCATCACGCTTGACGGCCTGGATCTCTCAAAAGTTTCGTTGAACAGTTACCGCAGCCAGCTGGGAGTGGTGTTGCAGGATGATTTTTTATTTGAGGGCACCATTCGCGAAAATATTTTATTTCCAAGACCGGAAGCAACCGATGCTGAATTGCAACAGGCGGTACAGGCTGCTTTTGTAAATGAGTTTACCGATCGCTTCGAAAATGGCCTGGATACTGTTATTGGTGAACGCGGTGTAAAACTTTCGGGCGGGCAACGGCAACGCATTGCCATCGCGCGTGCTATTCTTGCAAACCCCCGTATTTTAATTCTTGATGAAGCTACCTCTAATCTCGATACCGAAAGCGAAAGTTTTATCCAGGAAAGTTTAAAAACATTGATGCAAGGCCGTACCACCTTTGTAATTGCCCACCGCCTAAGCACCATCCGCCAGGCTAACCAAATTCTTGTAATAGAAACCGGGCAAATTCAGGAGCGTGGTACCCACGATGAACTGATCGCCACACAAGGCAGGTATTACCAACTTTATACGTATCAGGCACGGATATAACTAGTTGACAATTGGCAACTAACAGTTGACAATCTTTGTCATCTGCGATAGCAAACTGTTTATTTCCTGAATGAAGAAGCTTAGAATGGACATAATGACAGATTTATGCCTGTTATTTAAATAAAATCAGCCAAATAGTCTTGAAAATGATGCGAAATACCCATCGGCACGCTTTTCCCTGAAGTGATACATGTGAGTTTAAAACACATGTTAAACCTTAAAAAATTAAAATTATGAGCATCATCCGTTATAACGCCAATGAGTTTGTACCTACATCGTTCAGTGCGTTGGTAGATCGTTTCTTTAACGATTCACTTACCCGTTCCGGTGGTTCTACCTTTGTACCAAAAACCGATGTGGTTGAAACTTCCAATGCCTACGAAGTACAACTGGCTGTGCCCGGTCTTAACAAAGAAGACTTTACGATCGAAGTAAATGACAACTTCCTTACTGTAAGCGGTGAACGTAAGTTCCAAAACGAGAAGAAAGAAAAAAATTACCACGCGATTGAAACGCACTATGGTTCTTTCAGCCGTTCCTTTACACTTCCTGAAAATGTAGATGCCTCTAAAATCAATGCGAAGTACAACAACGGCATTTTGGAAATAAGCATCCCAAAAGATGAGAAGAAAGTTTTAAAGCAGACAATTAAAGTCAGCTAATAACAAAGTGGGGTTAGGTTTAGGTTGCGCCCTTCCGGAAACGGGGGGCGCTTTTTTATGTAGTTTATCGCCTGGCCATCAAAAAAATCCTTTTTCAGTTCCTGAGTTTATTGCTTTAGCCGTACCTTACCTGTAAAGTGAGGATATGAAGCGCTCGTTATTGATATTACTGGTTACCTGTTCGGCATTTATTGGAGCTATTACAGGTTCTATTTTTACATTAAAATATTTCGATGCGGGGCCGGCTTACAACTCCATTGAAGAAAGACAGAACCTGAGGCTCGCCAACTATACTGCAGACTCAACCCGCTACCGAAACATTGCTCCCATCAACTTCGAAGCCGCTGCCAAATTGGTTACACCGGCAGTGGTACATGTGCGTACCATCTATGGTGGTGGAAGGTTTAGTCTCAATGCGTTGGAACAATATTTTAATCCACATGCCCAATCGTCTGGCTCGGGTGTCATTATTTCCGATGACGGCTATATTGTTACCAACCACCATGTGATTGAAAATGCCAACTCCATTGAAGTAGTGTTAGATAATAACCAGCGTTTTTTTGCCAAGCTGGTTGGCCAGGATCCTACCACCGATTTAGCCCTGCTTAAAATTAAAGCCCACAATCTTCCTTTTGTAAAGTATGGCAACTCCGATAATCTTTTAACCGGAGAGTGGGTATTGGCAATTGGAAATCCTTTTGAACTTACCTCGACCGTTACCGCGGGAATTGTAAGCGCCAAAGCCCGCAATATCGGTATTCTGGGCGATCGCAATAATCTGCAGGTTGAATCATTCATTCAAACCGATGCTGCAGTTAACCCCGGCAATAGTGGTGGTGCCCTGGTAAACCTGAAAGGCGAATTGATTGGTATTAACTCGGCAATAGCAACTTCAACCGGAGGGTACGATGGCTATTCATTTGCCATTCCGGTAAGCCTGGTAAAAAAAATCATGGACGATTTATTGGAATTTGGAACGGTACAGCGCGGACTATTGGGTGTGCAGATCAATAGTGTAACCCCCGATCTTGCGGAAGACCGTAAACTGAGTGTGGTACAAGGTGTTTTTATTAGCCGGGTTAACAAAGGCAGTGCAGCCGAAGCTTCGGGCCTGGAATCGGGTGATGTTATTGTGGCCATTGATAAACATCGGGTTTCCGGTGTTTCTGAATTGCAGGAGTGGGTAGCACGGAAACGGCCAGGCCAATCGGTGTTGGTAACCTACCTGCGCAACGGGTTAGAAAAAGAAGTTGTATCTGTTCTTAAGAATTTTGAAGGATCGGAAGAAGTGAAGGAAAGAACTGTGCGGTATGAGATTGAAGGCGCTCATTTTGAAGATTTGTCATATTCAAAACTAAACGAACTAAATCTGGATGGTGGAGTGCGTGTAAAAAAAATAGAAACCGGCAAATGGAAAACAGCCGGAGTGAAAGAGGATTTTGTTATTACACATATTGATAAGGTAGCCATCGACAATGTAAAAGATTTAAACCGGGCCATGGAAATGAAAAAAGGTGGTGTGCTGATTGAAGGGTTACTTCATGGCGAAAAGCAGAGTATTGGGATGGAGTGGTAAACTTCTTAGTTTTGCACTATTCTTTCTACCTATGAAAAATTTCGGCATCGCAGAAACCCTTACCAAACTGGGTATTAAAAAATCTAACCCGGGTACTTCTACCGGGCAAAAGTGGCTCCGCTCAAAAGGAAAATCAATTATTTCTGTTTCGCCCGCAGACGGCAAACGAATTGGTTCCGTTTTGGCAACCGATGATGCTGCTTTTGACAAAGTAGTAAAGCAGGCACATGCTGCTTTCTTAACGTGGCGGTTGGTACCTGCTCCTAAACGCGGTGAAGTCGTGCGCCAGGTTGGTGAGGCCCTGCGCAAATACAAAGAGCCTTTGGGTAAATTGGTTTCGTACGAGATGGGTAAATCTTACCAGGAAGGATTAGGCGAAGTGCAGGAGATGATTGACATCTGCGATTTCGCGGTAGGGTTATCGCGCCAATTGCATGGACTTACCATGCATTCGGAAAGGCCACAACATAGAATGTACGAACAATACCATCCGCTGGGTGTGGTGGGTATCATCTCGGCATTTAATTTTCCGGTAGCTGTGTGGGCATGGAATGCGATGATTGCCTGGGTGTGTGGCGATACGTGTATCTGGAAGCCTTCTGAAAAAACTCCGTTGTGCGGAATTGCCTGCCAACACATTGTTAATACAGTGTTCAAGAAGAATGGCGTACCGGAAGGAGTTAGTTGTATTATAAATGGCGATTATAAAATAGGACAACGGTTAGCGGCACATGAACAGGTTCCGCTTATTTCTGCAACCGGAAGCACCCGCATGGGTAAAGCCGTTGGTAAAACCGTAGCCGAACGGTTGGGCCGTGCGTTATTAGAGTTGGGTGGCAACAATGCCATTATTATAAGTGAGCATGCCAACCTGGAGATGGCCATCCGCGGAGCGTTGTTTGGTGCGGTGGGTACTGCCGGCCAGCGGTGTACAACTACGCGCAGGCTTATCATCCACGAAAGTGTATATGAATCTGTAAAAGAAAAACTGAAACAGGCTTACAAACAATTACGCATTGGCAATCCGCTTGACCCGGATAACCATGTTGGGCCACTCATCGATACACTGGCTGTAAAAGCCTATCGTAATGCATTGCAGCAGGTAAAAGCAGCCGGTGGAAAATTTGTAGTGCCCGGTGGTGTTCTTAAAGGCAAAGGATTTGAATCGGGTTGTTATGTAAAACCGGCTATTGCCGAAGTAAAGAATGAGTTTGAAATCGTGCAGCACGAAACCTTTGCGCCTATTCTTTACCTGATCAAATACAAAACCATTGACGAAGCCATTTCCTATCAGAATGGTGTAAGGCAAGGACTGTCTTCCGCCATCATGACTTCGCACATGCAGGAGATGGAAAAATTCCTTTCCCATGCAGGTTCTGATTGCGGCATTGCCAATGTAAATATTGGTACATCGGGCGCTGAAATTGGCGGAGCGTTTGGTGGCGAAAAAGAAACCGGGGGTGGCCGCGAATCCGGTTCGGATGCGTGGAAAGCCTACATGCGCAGGCAAACCAATACCATCAACTTTGGCAACTCGTTGCCCTTGGCACAGGGTATTAAGTTTGATGTGTAGTTGCAAAAAAGTTGTAATCGGGCTATCTTTAAAATCTTACTTCTGCGCTAACCATGTCTGATCCGAAATTCCGTATCGTAATGCTCATTGACGACAATGAGATTGATAACCTGATCAATCAAAAAATGATTGAATCGGCATCCATTACACAGCACATTTATACCCACACCGGGGCAAAAAGCGCCATTGAGTTTTTACGCAACATCGAAAAATTAGAAGTGGCCGATAAGGTGTTGCCCGATCTTATCTTTCTGGATATTGATATGCCTTTGATGGATGGCTTTCAGTTTCTGGATGAGTTTGAAAAATTCGGATCTCTGGTTAAAAAAAAATGCAAGATTGTGATGCTTACTTCATCCATCAATCCGCAGGATTTTAACAAATCCAAAAAATACATCAACGTAAAACAATACCTCAACAAACCCCTTTCGCACGAAAGTATTTTGAGTATTAGCGTGTAGTTGGATGTTGCACTTTACTATCCAGCCATTGGGTATCACAGGGCTATTGCTACCACCCGATTCCATAATCCTCGCCATGATTGCTGGAGCCGCCCCAGAAACTTCCATGCTCCCAATCAAAATAGATGGCATTGATCGGGCCACTGGTGCGATCGTCAAAACGTAACCTGTATCCCATACCTTGCAATGCTTTCCGAACATAAGGTGGTGTGCTGTCGTGAAGTAAAAGGTTACCGTATTTTGGTTTGCGATCTTCTCCGCCAAGCGAAAGCCGCAGCTGATCTGTATTTATATTAGGCGCTTCGGTTGCTTCTTGTACCGTCATTCCAAACTCCACAACATTCAAAAAGAATTGCAACAGGTTTTGATCCTGGGTATCGCCACCCTGCACCGCAAATGACAGAAACGGTTTGCCATCCTTCAATGCGAGTGTAGGTGTTAGGGTAACGCGTGGCCTTTTACCCGGTTCCACTACATTGTAAGGATTTTCTTTTGGGTCGGTTACAAAACTTTGCATTCGCTGGCTTAAACCGATTCCGGTTTTACCGGCAATGCAAGCCGGGTTCCACCCTCCACTGGGTGTAATGGAAACAACCCACCCTTCTTTATCGGCTGCTTCCACGGAAGTGGTACCCAAAAATACCTGGTGGAGATATTCTTCTGAAAGCGGTGACGTATAGGTTGTATTAGCTGCCTGCGCCCATTGCTTCAGGTAATCTTTGTAGGGATTGGTTTTGCCTTCAAATGGATACGGATCGCCCGGACCGGCTTTGGTATCATTCCTTTCCCAATTAATAGCCTTTACCCGTTCTTTGGCATATTCTTTCGAAAGCAACCCTTTAATTGGTTCTTCAGGTGCAAAGTATGGATCGCCATAATAAAAATCGCGATCGGCAAATGTCAGGTTCATTACCTGGTAAAGTGTATGGATATAGTTGGCTGAATTAAAACCCATTGCTTTCAGATCGATGTGCTCCAACATGTTTAACGCTTGCAGCATTACGGGTCCTTGCGTCCATTGTTGCATTTTATAAACTTCAATGCCTTTGTAGTTTATGCTTAGTGGTTCTTCGGTAATTACTTTCCAGTTGGCTAAATCTTTTTCGGTAATCAATCCACCTTGCTCCTGGGTGCCGCGCGCAATTTCTTTGGCGATATCGCCTTTGTAAAAACGATCGTAGGCAGCATAGATCGCTTCTTTTCGCGACTTGCCTTTCTTCAAAGCTTGCTGTTCAGTATCCACAAGTTTTTGAAGTGTTGTTAACAAATCTTTCTGCACAAATATTTCGCCTGCCACCGGAGCTTCGCGTTTCTCACCCAAATGCGGAAGAAAAATTGCTTTTGAATAGGGCCACTCTTTAATTGTTTCTTTACTGCGTTCAAAACTGTTTGCGGTTTGTGCTTCAATGGGATAACCTTCGGCTAATTGCATAGCCGGAGCAAGTACCTCTTTTAAACTCAATGTGCCATACTCAGCAAGCATTACCATGAGGCCGCCTGGTGTGCCGGGTGTTACCGCTGCCAACGGGCCATATTGAGGCGGGTAGTTCATTCCTTTGCCTTTAAAAAAATCGGCCGTAGCCCCGGTGGGTGCCACACCCAATGCATTGATGGCAATTACTTTTTTTGTTTTAGGATTATAGATAAGCGCCTGAGTTTCGCCACCCCAACTTAATACATCGAACATGGTGCACGTGGCGGCCAGCATGGCACACGATGCATCTACTGCATTTCCGCCTTTCGAAAAAATCATTGCCCCGGCAGTAGCTGCCAACGGTTTGCCGGTAATGGCCATCCAATGTTTACCATGCAGCGGTGGCTTTTGCGTGGTAACGGGTAAGTTGTTGAATGATTGGGCCAGTAATCCATTTACTAATCCTACCATCAACATCCCTAAGAAAAGATTTTTTCGACTCATTTTATTTCAGGTTTAGGTTATCAATACTATTGACAGGCAACTTCCGCAACAATTGATTATTTTAGTTGGTGTTTAAAGGTACAACAACCGCAACCGATAATAAAGCACAGGCGTACCGAACAACCGGATTGTTCCACTAACGGAAAAAAGAATGCATACCGAACTGATTACACGATTTTACACAGCTTTTCAGCAACGCGATTGGCAAACGATGAATACCTGTTACCACGCCAATGCATCATTTTCCGATCCTGTTTTTCGCAACCTGAACGCCAAAGAAGTACAAGCCATGTGGCATATGTTGTGTCTGAATGCCCGCAATTTTTCATTAACCTTTTCGGATGTAAAGGCGGGTGAACAGACCGGCCATTGCCAATGGACAGCTACTTATACATTCTCTAAAACCGGTAGAACCGTGGTAAATAAAATAAATGCGGCATTTACATTTAAAGACGGGTTTATTTTAACACACACCGATACTTTCGATCTGTGGAAGTGGAGCCGGCAGGCATTGGGGCTACCTGGCCTATTGTTAGGATGGGCGCCCTTCTTTCAAAACACTATACACCGCAATGCCCGAAAGAGCCTGGCCCGGTTTATTTTAGACCACCCCGAATATCAATAAA
>Ga0116143_10005889_pt1 | contig 10889 bp, 7 predicted proteins | sample AD_UKC034_MetaG_FD_89745 | JGI IMG/M metagenome (GOLD analysis project Ga0116143, IMG submission 89745) | Active sludge microbial communities of municipal wastewater-treating anaerobic digesters from USA - AD_UKC034_MetaG | ecosystem: Engineered > Bioreactor > Anaerobic > Digestate | place: USA...
GATTTCCATGACCACAATACAGGTATCCACCGTTTTTTCCGTCTGCGAAAGGCCGAATTTTAGGCGCATATCGACTGTTGGGATCACATTTCCCCTCACGTTGATAATGCCGCGCATAAAATCCGGCGTTCCCGGAATCTTTGTTGCTGGCGTATAATCCAGTATTTCCCGAACCTTGGCCACATCAATGGCAAAAACCTCATCTCCCAGTTTGTAGGTCAGGTATTGTGTTGCCTGGGCTATCTCTCCCGCTGCCATAGGTTTTCTCCTTGCATCTACGGATAATCAATCAATACTTTTCAAATTCGGCATCCAAAGAATCGCTTTTGGATGCGTCCGCCATATCATACGAAAATCCTGCACCGCTTTCTTTCTCTTTGGACGGAGTCCCTACTGAGCCAGCCCCATGGCCGATAAAGCGTGTATTTCCCCGTTTTTCGTTTACGATTTTTCTCTTGACGGTTTTTCCGACGCTCCTTTTATTGTCCGTGCGGAAGAAGGCGACAGCTTCCTGAAGTTGCTGTGATTGCTCCTTAATCTCGTTAGTCGTAGCGGCCATCTCCACCGAACTGGAAGCATTTTGCTGAATGACCGAATCCAATTGCTGAATGGCCTTATTGATCTGATCAGCCCCGTTTTTCTGTTCGTTGCTGGCAGCGGTGATCTCCTGAACCAAATCCGCCGTCTTCTGGATAGCCGGAACAATATTGGCCAGAAGCTGTCCAGCCCGTTCGGCAACTTCCACGCTGGAAGCCGACAGACGATTGATCTCACCCGCTGCCGTCTGGCTTCGTTCAGCCAATCTGCGGACTTCGGCGGCCACCACGGCAAATCCCTTTCCATGCTCTCCGGCACGGGCCGCCTCAATGGCGGCATTGAGCGCCAGCATATTGGTCTGGCGGGCAATCTCTTCGATAATGGATATTTTGCTGGCAATATCCTGCATGGCCGTTACCGTTTCCGCCACTGCTGAACCGCCCTGGCGGGCATCCTCCGCCGCTTTGACCGCGATTTTTTCCGTCTGCTGGGCATTGTCGGCATTTTGCATAATATTGGAAGTCATCTGCTCCATGGAAGAAGAAACTTCTTCTGCGGATGCCGCCTGTTCCGTCGCCCCTTGAGAGATTTCTTCCGATTTGGCGCTCATATCTTCCGAACCCATCGCCACCTGATCCGCCGAATTCTGAACATTGGTGACGACCTCGGTAAGTTTTTTCACCATCTCCTCCAGCGCCGCCATGAGCTTGTCCTCCATTGAACGCTTCTTGACGGTAACCATCAGATTGCCTCCTGCAATCGCCTCGGCAACGGAGGTGATTTCATTATTGGCGGCGATCAGGACATTCAGGTTGTTCTTAATCATATTGAAATCACCAGTGTAGGTTTCGGTAATCGTGGGAGGAATATCCCCCTTGGAAATTCGATCAATATATTCGGCAGACATGTTGAGAGGACCGATAATCGTATCCAGCGTATCATTGACGCCTTTCAACACTTTTCGATAAACTCCTTGCGCACGGTCGGCATTTGTCCTGGTGGCCAGTTTTCCTTCTCTGCCTCCCGTGATGACAACACCGATCTCATCCACAAGAATACCGATCGCTTCAATACACTGATTGAGGTTATTCTTAATTTCGTTGAAATCCCCATTATACGAATCGGTTATTTTCGGCGGCGTATCGCCCTTGCTGATCCGGTCCACATACTCCGCAGCCATGTTCAACGGACCGATGACCGCATCCAACGTGTCGTTAATCCCCTGAACAATCTTCCTGTATTCTCCATGATGTCTCGTAACATCAGCGCGATTGGCCAGCTTGCCTTCTACTGCTGCTTTGGCCAAAGCGCCCGTATCATTGATGAGCATATCAATCGTTTCCATGCAGCCAATCACCGCGGGCAAAAGCTGATCCTCATCGGAACGTTTCCCGACTTTCTTCAACTCCGGAAGCTCCGACGTGTTCCCCACCGCAACCTCATTGATCTGGCGGGTCACGGCCAAAAGACGTTCGCGAACCTCATTGGTCGATTTGGCCATCGAAGCAAAAATGCCGACATAGTTCCCTTCCACTTTCTTCGTGGTATCGTTAAGCGTCATGCGGTGCATAATCCTGTCACATTCCACCAGTCCGCCCAAACCGTCAATGCAGTTGTTGAGATTATTTTTGATCTCGTTGAAATCACCCAGATACTTGTCGGTAATCTTCGGCGGAATATCCCCCTTGGAAATCCGGTCTACATACTCCGCGGCCATGTTCAACGGACCGATGACCGCATCCAACGTGTCGTTGATCCCCTGAACAATCTTCCTGTATTCCCCGCGGTGTTTGGTAACATCGGCGCGATTGGCCAGCTTGCCCTCTACTGCTGCTTTGGCCAGAGCGACCGTATCATTGATGAGCATATCAATCGTTTCCATACAGCCAACCACGGCGGGCAGCAACTGGTCTTCATCGGAACGTTTTCCAACCTTCTTTAACTCCGCCAGTTCCGACGTATTCCCCACCGCAACCTCATTGATCTGGCGAGTAACCCCCAGGAGGCGATCCCGAACTTCATTGGTGGAGTGTGCCATCGAAGCGAAAATCCCCACATAATTTCCTTCCACTTTCTTCGTGTGATCGTTCAGCGTCATGCGGTGCATGACCTTGTCACATTCCACCAGACCGCCCAAACCATCAATGCAGTTATTGAGATTATTTTTGATCTCGTTGAAATCCCCCAAATACTTGTCCGTAATCTTCGGCGGTATGTCGCCCTTGCTGATCCGATCCACATACTCCGCCGTCACATTCAGAGGAGATATCAAGGCATTGAGCATATCATTAATGCCTTCGATGATTTTCCGGTAATCTCCCTGAAATCTGGTTGCATCTCCGCGCGTGGCAAGTTTGCCTTCCACGCAGGACAAAGACAGATTGTTGATCTCGGCAATGATCGTCATCAGATTGCCGCGCAGTTTGTCCATCATCTCATTGGCAAGAGCCTGTTTGCCGGGAAGTTTCTCTAAAACCATTGAAAAATCGCCATCGGCATACTTGCCGAGAATGTTCAGAATCTTTACCGTGTTGTCAATGTGCATTTTCATCCCGTCATTGACACCGGTGGCCATCCTGCCGTAAGCGCCGGCAAAGTTTTTTGCCTCGATGAAGACATCGATATTACCTGCCTTCTGCTCATGATAAACAACATTCATTTCTTCGAGGATCGTGCTCAATGTATCAATCAGCTGATTAATGTTGTTTTTGATCTCGTTGAAATCGCCTTTATACGCCTCCGTGATCTTCGGCGGAATATCCCCCTTGGAAATCCGGTCCACATACTCTGCCGTAACATTCAAGGGAGCAATAACAGCATCAAGAAGATTGTTAATACCGCCCACGGCCGCCTTGTGAACCCCCTGATAGGCGCTTGTGTCGGCCCGAGTAGCAAGTTTTCCGTCAATGATCGCATCGATAAGATTGGCAACATCGGCTCCTCGCTTGTTGAGCACGTCAATGAGCGTATTGATGTTATTTTTAATCTCGTTGAAATCCCCTTTGTAGGCATCGGTAATTTTCGGCGGCATATCGCCTTTGGAAATTCGGTCCACGTATTCCGCCGTAACATTCAGCGGAGCAATCAGGGCATCAAGCATATCATTGATTCCTTTGATAATATCCCTGAACTCGAAATTAATCTTTTGCGGATCGCCACGAGTGGCCAGTTTGCCTTCCAGGCAGGCATCAATAAGGGCTTTTGTTTCGGTAAGCAAAGAGGTGATGATTGTCCGGACAATCCTGGAAGTGACAACACCCATGATCCCAGCTACGATAATGGCCATGATCGTAAAGGCGATCATGAACAACATGGCGGTATTGGCGGCTTTGGTATTGTCGTCGGACGTCTTCTTTGCCAATACAATCTTGCTGTCCATAAGCTTATCAATAAACTCCTGCTCATTCATGGCCGCTTTTTTGGCGTCTCCGGTCATCAGGGCAAGAGCTTCTTTTTCCTTCCCCTGGCTTGACAATTCAAGAATTTTATCAATGTGCGCGCCATACACTTCCCGGCTTTTCTTGAATTCTTCAAATAGCTTTTTCCCTTCATCCGTGAGAATGGTTTTCTCATACTCCCTGCTTTGATCACTGATCTTATTTCTCAGATCTTTGATGTTTTTTTCATAGATGGCTTTTTCTTCCCTGTTTGCCGCTTCAACATGATCCCGGACATTGATGCGAACCCTCTGAAAAGCAATGGCAATATCCGCCATCTGTCCAAGGGGTGTTGTAACTTTTTCGTACAGCATGGTATCGGCATCATCGATCTTCTTGATGCTGTACATACCCATTAATCCGATTGCACCCGCGACCAAGGCAATCAGGACAAATCCAATCATAACTTTTGTCGCAAGCTTCATGTTTTCGAACATACGCACACCCTCCTGTCTGATATTGACTGCTTTTTCTAAATTATTGTAATTTAATTCTTATTCTATCATTGGATAAAATACCTTCATTCCTCTGCTTCCGCGAAAAGAATCGTCCCGAAATCAAAAAATCCTGTTCACCATCCTACCCTCGCTTGAGCACATTCTCCAGCGAATGCCGAAGAGTTTGCTGAACATTCTCCACCAGCGAATCGCCATGTCCAAAATAAATGGTGCGAACATGTTTCCGGCAGAGCCTTTTCAAAACCTGGACAAAACCTTCCGAATAATTCCCGCCCGGCGTCCGCACAATCACAGGAGAATCACCGACAAACAGCGTTCCGCTGTTCTTGTCCAAAAGAAGAATCGAATCGTCTGTATGGCCCGGCATGTGAATAACTTCAAAAACGGCATCTCCTGCACGGATGAACTCACCATCCTTCAAAACACGATCGATACCTTCGGCGTAAGCAGAATAGGCACAGATAACGGGTTTGAAATGCTCCCGGATTAAAGGCAGAATGGCCGTATGATCGGAATGCGTATGGGTGAGGATGACCTGATCCACCTTCTTTTTCCCCACACCCGTGTAAATCCCATCCAGAAGCTGTACAATAGAAGGATCAGCGCCTACGTCGATCAGCGTATTGACATCCTCAATGGCATTCCAGTCTCCTGTAATCAGGTAAGCATTGCTCGTATAAACATTTTGCCACCCCTTGAGACATTGAATCTTCATGATTTCGTCTCTACTTTACAGAACAACTGCCCGTCTGAAGCGATTTGGGAAAATAGATGGTTCACTTCCTGGGGAAGCTTCTGGGTATGTTCATTCACCATGAGTCCACCCGGCTCCAACGCCCGATGAAACATCTTGTAAACTTCCACACGCTCCGGATACTGGAAATGGAGAAGAACATTTTTACAAACAATCAAACTGAAATCATCCCGGATCGGCTCAAGAGAGAGAAGGTCGTGATGCTTCGTCGTCACCACATTCCGAATCTTCTCCACCACACGAAAATAACCTTCGCGATCTGTTGGTTCAAAATATTTTTTGAAGATGTCTTCCGGAATCCGTTCCAACTCGACCCAAGGATAAACCGCCTCCTCCATGGTCTTTAAAAGCGGAAGGTCCATATCCGTGGCAAAAATCTGCACATTTCGAAAAGCAAATGTCCCCATATTCTCCGCCAGAAGAATGGCCAGCGTATAGGGTTCTGGCCCCATAGCGCAACCTGCATCCCATATCCGGACGCGGGCGCGTCCGGATATGATGGGAATCAATTTTTTGACGGCCATTTCCAGGGGAGCCTGATCACGAAAGAAGAAGGTAAAAGCCATTAATTGATCAACCTTTCACAGAGAGCGTTTTTCTCCTCCAGTTGTGTTTTGGAAATCAAACGGGGAAGGTCCAAAATCAGGGCAACAGTGCCGTTGCCCAGAATCGTTGCGCCAGATACTTCCTCTACATGCCTGTAAAACCGCCCGAGCTTTTTAATAACTGTTTGATGCTCACCAATGACTTCGTCGATAACAAGACCAATTCGATGATTCTCATGCCGGGTAATGGCAATCTGTTCGATTCTCGGACGCTTTCCCACAATGCCGAACCGATCCCGCAAATGAATGTAGGGAACAATCTCACCCCGGATATTGATAAAATTCTGACCGTGCGATTTTTCCGCCTCCTCACGGGTCAATTCGATGCATTCCTCAATCGCCGACAGGGGAATCACAAAAAAAGTATCGCTGATCCTGGTGAGCAGGCCGTCAATAATGGCCAAGGTCAGGGGAATCTTGAGCGTGACGGTGGTTCCTTCGCCTTTTTTACTGCTCATTTCGACAGATCCCTGAAGAGCGTCAATATTCTTCTTGACCACATCCATACCCACACCCCGGCCTGAAACGTTGGTCACAACTTTGGCCGTGGAAAAACCGGGCGCAAAAAGAAAAGAAAAGATTTCCTTTTCCGACAAAACGGCATCCGACATGATCAATCCTCTTTCCACCGCCTTCCTGAAGATGGCGTCTTTGTCCAGACCGGCTCCGTCATCAATAATCTGAATAAGAACAAAGGCTCCTGAATGAATGGCGGAAAGAAGGATATTCCCCTGTCTGGGTTTTCCCAATTTCGCGCGTTCAGCAGGAGATTCTATGCCGTGATCAATGGCATTGCGGATCAGGTGAACCATGGGGTCGTTGAGTTTCTCGATCACCGTCTTGTCCAGCTCCGTTTCCGCGCCATCCGTGGATAATACAATTTCTTTGCCCAATTCCCGGGACAAATCCCGAACCAGCCGGTTGAATTTACTGAATGTGCTTCCAATGGGCATCATGCGAATGCTCATGGTGTTGTCTCGCAACTCCGCCGTCAAGCGCTCCACTTCTTCTGCAATCTGGCTGAACTCGAGATTTTCCAGAGACACCACCGCCTGACTCAAGCGTGATTGCACCGTGACAAGTTCACCAACCATGTTGACGAGCGCATCAAGGCGATCCGCCGGAACACGAATGCTTCCCGCAGTATCCTTTGCCTGGCGTTCCTTTCTGGCCTCCCGAATAACCGCCTGCTCCGCTAGGGCGGACTCAACCTTATCCGGGGCGATAACTCCCGCATCCACAAGAATTTCGCCAAGCGGTTTCTGTTTGTTGATCGCCTCGGTAATTTGTTCCGGTGTGATGTCTCCCCGGTCGATTAAAATATCGCCCAGGCGTTTGTATTCGACATCATTTTCGACAAAATCATCTCTGTCTATGAGATCAATCGTCAGCATGCAATCATTTTCAACAAAGATGAAAACGTCACGAATCGCGTTGATTCCCTTGTTGGTTCTCAAAATGATGTCCCACGAGCTATAACAGGCCTCGGGATTGATATCCGGCAGAAAAGGAATATCTTCCGTGTGCGCAATGATTTTGCAATGACCGAGATCCGACAATTCCCTCAAAAGGGAGATGGGATTTGTTCCGGAAAGGAAAATTTCTGAAACGGGTCGGAAGCGGATACGGTAAATTGCCGTTTTTTCCTCATCCGGCACTGCTATGGCCTCGGCTTGCGCTACCGTCTTTTCAGAATCACCAGAATCTTTAGCCTTGTCCGGCTCCTCCGCCCTTTGCGTATTTCCGATAAAAGCTCGAAATGCTTCAACAATCTGTTTTGCTTGAACGGCATCGGAGGGTGCGCCGTCCGGCGCGCCAACCATCTCTTTGATTTGATCACACGCGATCAGCGTAAGATCGACAAGCTCTTTGGTCACGATGGTTTTGCCGCTTCTGACCAGATCATAGACAGTTTCTATGTCATGAGTAAAGGATGCAATCTGTTCAAAACCATACATGGCCCCCGAGCCTTTGATGGTATGCATGGCCCTGAAAACACTGCCAATAATCTCTTTATCCGCGGGCGCCTTCTCCAATTCAAGGAGAGACTGCTCCAAAGCACCGAGAAGTTCGTATGCTTCTTCCCGGTAAGCTTCTCCGTATCCGTCCCTCATCCAAGAACCTTCTTCACAACGGCTAATAGCTGCTCCGGTTTAAAAGGCTTGACGATCCATCCCGTCGCCCCTGCTGCCTTCCCCTCCATCTTCTTTTCTGTTTGAGATTCCGTAGTCAGCAAAATGATAGGAATAAATTTGTAGGTGGAATTTTGCCTGAGCGTCCGGATAAGACCAATACCGTCCAGATTCGGCATGTTTAAATCCGTGATAACCATATTCAGAGGTGAACCGCCGCTCAATTTCGCCAGGGCATCACGACCGTCTTTGGCTTCCAGAACCTCATAACCGGCGGCTTTCAGCGTAAACCCAACCATCTGCCGGACACTGGCCGAATCATCAACCGTCATGATTCTTTGCATATTTTTGCTTTCCTTTGCGCCAATTTGCTTTTACGAAAACTTCAGCCAGATGCAAGAATTATTGCGGTCCAGATAGCAACCCATCGTTTTTTCATATCCGGCATTTTTAATCGTTTTAATCAATATATCAGACCTAGGATCTCCAAAACAGATTTCTTTCTCCTGCTTCACGGCAAACCGGTGGGCCGAACAGAATAACTGCAGCGCCGATAAGTCTGCGCCTTCGACCTGATCGCATTGGAGCGTCAGTTTTTTTACCCCTTCCAGCGCCGCCAGAAGAACTTCTTTGAGTTCAGCGGCATTGGATATGGTCAATTTACCTTGCAGGTTGAGGATACCGTTATGCCCTTCAACCGTTAAATGATGTTTCATGTATTGCTACCTATTGAAAAGAAACTCTTTTTTTTGACTGCACCACATTACATGAAATATGTCGTACGTTGAAGGAAGAATAAGAGAAGCCCCCTTGCCTGTCAAGAAATTTTTTAAACAACTAAACGATTAAATTGAGCTCACGCAATTTTTTCACGAGATCCTCCCGAGCAATGGGCTTGACCAGATAGGTATCACACAACCCATAGAAGGCGGTAAAGACATTTTTGGGATCATCTAAAGCAGTAATAATGATAATTTTGGAACCATTTGAAGACCGAATTCCAAGGGACTCCTCCAAGGAACGGATTTTTTTCAGGGCCTCCTGTCCATCCATCTGCGGCATCATGATGTCGAGACAAATCAGGTCATACGGCTGGTTTGCCTCCAAAGCAATTCGAACCGCTTCAACCGCCTCAACACCATTGACAACCGTTTCTGTTGCCCCATAGATATTGAGAATTTCCTTCAGAAGCAACCGGCTAACAAAATCATCTTCAACAATAAGAATTTTCATATCTTCTCCTTTCCGTAAGTTCATGATTAAGCAGAGACTTTTCCCCCTGTGATTTCTATTTTCAGAATCTCAAACTGAGACTCCATTTCAGCCATGTGCGCCTTGAGATAATCCAAGTCTGCGGACTTGGCCGCCTTTTCCATCTCAAAAGCCATGGCTCGTAAAGCTTCAGCGCCAACCGTCGCCGACGCTCCTTTGATGGAATGAACCTGTGTTTCGGCGGACGGAAGATCTCCGGCATCCAGAAAACCCTGTAATGCCTGTATCTGTCGCGGCAAGTCGTCCAGGAAACCTTTCAGAATTCTGTCTGCCATCGCCTGATCCCCCATGAGGCGTTTCAGCAGAGCCTTTCGATCAAATATTTCTGTATTTGATGATGGAACGGTAGATGGAATATCACCGGCACATTCGTTTGAAGAAATCCTATCTTGGTTTGACGGATTCGGCACATCTTTCCGGATGCAAGGCAACCACTTTTCCAGAACATCGACCAGAGCCTGAACCGTTATGGGCTTGGACAGATAGTCATTCATGCCTGCATCCAGGCAGCGCTCCCGATCTCCCTGCATGGCGTGCGCAGTCATGGCGATAATGGGGATCATCCGCGGACAGGACCTTCCGCTTTCATCAACTCCAGATCCATCTGGCATATCCTGCTGCCGCTGTTTTGCTGCCCGAATCCTGCGTGTCGCTTCAAATCCGTCCATCACCGGCATCTGAATATCCATGAAAATCAAGTCGTAGGGCGCCTCCGCAAGCGCATCCAAAGCTTCCGCACCGTTAAAAACCGCCTTTGCCGAAAGACCTAATCGTTCCAGAATCCCCAAAGCCACTTGTTGATTAATGACATTGTCCTCAACCAGAAGAATGCGGACATTGCTTTCGGCATATGGTCGAACTTGTTCGCGAGCCGAGTGGCGCGTAACAATCGTGGGTACCGGATCGTCCGTCTTTCGATCCGCCAGAGCGAAAATGATAACTTCCTTGAGTTCCCGATGCCGGATCGGCTTGGCGATATAGCCGTTAAAACCGAGAGAGGCAAAGTGATAGGCATCCCCCCGATCGCCCATGTCTGTCATAATGACTATGCGGGTATCGGACAGGCACGAGTCGGACCGAATGGCGCATCCCAGAGCTTCGCCGTTTACAACAGGCATCTGCAGAGCCATCAGAACCATTCGGAAAGGATCTTTTTCCTTCTGCGCCCGGTAGATTTCTTGAAGGGCCGTTGGAGCATTCTCTGCCTCGGATGTGCGCATTCCCCACACCTTTAGCCTTGCCGTCAGGATGTCCCGGCTGGTTTCGCTGCCATCCACAACCAGTGCACGCACACCCCGCAAGTCAGAAAACGGTGTCAAAGATTTTTGTGCCCCTTTGGCCTGCCTGCCCAACCGCGCCGTAAACCAGAACACAGAACCAACCCCCTCCTCACTTTCCAACCCGATAGCGCCCCCCATGAGTTCTGCCAGTTGTTTGGATATGGCCAAACCAAGTCCTGATCCGCCATATTGCCTCGTCATGGACGTATCCAGCTGGGTAAATTTATCAAAAAGCAGATTGAGCTTGGCCTTCGGAATGCCTATGCCTGTATCGCGAATAGAAAAGCGCAACAGGACGTCTCTTTCGGTTTCATCTTCAAGCGCTAGCCGGACAACAATTTCCCCCCGGTGGGTGAACTTGATGGCATTGCCGGTCAGATTGGTCAGAATTTGGCGTAATCGCCCTGGATCTCC
>Ga0116143_10005890_pt1 | contig 10888 bp, 6 predicted proteins | sample AD_UKC034_MetaG_FD_89745 | JGI IMG/M metagenome (GOLD analysis project Ga0116143, IMG submission 89745) | Active sludge microbial communities of municipal wastewater-treating anaerobic digesters from USA - AD_UKC034_MetaG | ecosystem: Engineered > Bioreactor > Anaerobic > Digestate | place: USA...
AGTTGAATTAGTAAAAGCAGTTATCGCTATTACTAATGAGATATATGCATATTTCATTTTAAAATTGTTGGTTTTTGTTTTCAATTATTTTTTCATCTTGAGTCGTTGGTTCACCAGTTCTCCAACCTTTCTTCCATATTCCGTACTGATAATACAGGAATTATGAAAATGAATACCTCCATAGAATCTTGCCCAGTTATTTTCATCAGCAGCATGGCGAAACGAAGTGAATGAACGGTTTTTAATACCGAACTCCAATTCAGATGTATCGGTGTAAGTAAAGTTGTCACCAAATACACTGGTTAAAGCTTCTGCTGCAGAAGAGGAAACTGTACTATGTCCACAAGTGTATTCCGGAAAGGGAGGTGTTTGCAAATATGGAGTCCAGTCGGGGTCGATGTATTTATTTATCACTGTTTCAGGACGCACTGCATTGCTCCTGAATTTCTCATCCCAGCATTGAATAAAAGCATCGAACATGGCGATGGCTGTTTTTGCATACGCATATACAGTAGTGGCATAATCAACCTTTGCCTTTTGTGCAGCAATTCCAACAATATTCATCCAGTGTCCGGGAGGAGAAAATTTCTTGGTCATAAACATAACATGACCCGAAACATTTAACCTGGTCCCCAAATCATCCCAGAATTCAGCAATATGCTTTTGTTCATCCGTTAAGCTATCTCCGGCATTTTTTACAGCCATCACTTCCTGGTAGAATTTGCTGTTTTTGTCTTTGATATTAAAGACCGGGGGAGGAGGAGGAACAAACTGATCGGCACTATCCATTACGACTGTTCTTATTTCTCTCCAGTGCGGTTCCAGTGCCTGTGAATACATCGGCGGGGTAGGTATCCACCTGCCTGGTGTATCTATTACTGTGTACTTGGGAGCTGTTCTTGTTTGGGCATAATTATCTTTCTTACTCCATGCAAGAATGACTTTCCCAACCTCTTCAGCATATTCAATAGTATTATTAAATACACTGCCGGGCATACCATGATCTTTCACAAGATCTTTCAGGCTGTCAACATATTCCTTCATACTTCCTTCGGGAAATGTAACGGCCTCTCCAAGTTTACAAAAAGCCAATACCGCAGCGAAGTTGAAATCGATTTCCTTGCCTGCTGGTGGTGCAGGAACGGATGTCAGTCCGTTTACCTGGCCGGCCAATGATTGGTATTGACCGGGATTACCGGCTGCTATTACTTCATAAGCGGCGATACTCGCATAGAGATAATTCCTTGACGCAATAATGGGTGGAAAGTTATTCTGCATCACCACATTGTTGAGTTCTTTAACTGTTTTGGAATACAGAAACGGATCGCTGGTAATTTGTTTGTAATCATTTCTCTTATTACAGGCACTTGCAAGCAGCATAGCTGCAATAGCCACTAATGCTATACGCATAAATAATCGTTTAAAAAATAAAAATGGAAAATCAGGAAACTAAAAAGACAATCAACACTCAGGCGGTTGGTGGGGAACAGCTGTATTCAATACAGGCAAAAAGAAGTTATAATTTACATTATAAGACAGTGAGTTGTTATTGTATTGATTCAAGGATGGAAGGGCTGACTGATCATCATATTCACTAAGTGAATTCTTGGCAAACGATGTCTGCTGTTGTTTTTGTGTTCCCTGCTGCTCATTCATGTCAGCCGCACTATTAGCCCTTGTAATATCATACCGCATGTCTTTGAGCAACTGACGGGATTGATTAGGAATACATTTGAAAATTACTACATCACCCTGTATTTTCTTTTTTACGTAAGTGAATGAAGCACCGTCAATCTCAATGTTCCCATAATGTCTTTCGTATTCGGTGAAGCGCTGCTGATAAGGCATATTCAATGGAACTCTTATTTCAACAAGATCCTCCTCATTATATATTTTATCATCAAGCAATGCTTCAAGGTTTCTGTCAGCCTTTATTTCAAGCGCTGATATGGCGAAATTGTATCCTCCAATGTTGAAAAGGAGTATGAGGAAAAAAAATATGGCAATTATCTTTCTCAAAACAGCAATCGTCAGATTGAATTATTTCACAATATATGTCTTTTTTTCAAGGCTGGCACCAGTAATGGTTAAGCTTTTCCAGTGTTTTGGGAGTACTGATTTGATCTGAATAAGCCCTTTTGGTGTGATCTCGATTCCACCAAAGCCCATTAAGACACTTTGTAAGATACCGCCAGCACCTGTTGCAAAATAAGGGTTAGTCCCTCCTTTGGTTTCTGCTATTACCCGGAAGGGAGGATTCAGGTTAGGAAGATAGGCGTCTTTGAACCAATGATATGCTTTGTCTGCATTTCCAAGCCGGGCATACAGTGTGGTGAATACTGCTTGTGTCATAGCAGGTGTACCTTCATTGGGCACTCTTGTTTCATAATATTCAAGATCTTTAAGGATAATCTTCTGATCTGTTATCTCCTTTAGAGGATAAGCCAGCAGGTTTACATCAGCTTGTTTAATACCCTCACCATTATAAGCAGCATGTTCTCTTGTTATTCCATCCGGAAATTTAAGAATCGGGATATTGTCAGCTACATGCATCCAGTCAGCAGTTGGTGCAATACCTAAGATTCTGGCAGCTTCAGTAGCAAATTGAAGATTTGCTTTCGCGGCAGCATTAGTAAATGCATTGTTGTCAACATTCTCAGCCCATTCATCTGCAGCTACAACATTTTTAATATCATATTTACCAGGTCCGTTTCTTTCAACCCGGCTGGCCCAGAAATCTGCCGTGGAAGATAATATAGGCCATCCCTTTTCTTTCAACCAGTTTTTGTCCTGCGAGACGCAATAGTAATTCCATGCGGCTATACCAACACAGGCTGTAATATGATGTTCAAAAGGTCCACTCAGTGCCCATACAGGTGTTTCCTCTACGCCGCTATCTGCACTTTCCCATGGATACATAGCTCCTTTATATCCCTTACTGAAGGCATTACGCCTGGCCGCATCAAGCCGTTGAAAACGATACTCTATCATACTTTTGGCAAGTTCAGGGTGCAAAACCAGGATTGCCGGATACATCCACAGTTCTGTATCCCAAAACACATGCCCATTATAGCCAAGACCACTTAATCCCATTGGTGATGGTGACAGTGAAGTACCCTCTCTTGTAAAAGAATACAAATGATAAAGCATACTGTGTATATCCTGCTGCGCCTGTGGATCACCTTCAATCGTTATGTCACTCTTCCACAATTCTTCCCAGGCTTTATGGTGAAACTGCAACAACCTCTCTCTTCCTTCCAATTTGGCGAAAATTGTTGCTCTTTCAGCTTCATTCAGCGGATCATCGTGATGAGCAGAAGTAATAGAAGAACCGGTAATAGAAAAGCGATACGTTTCACCAGCCTTTATCTTTTTAGAAAATTTCATCAGGTGCATATTGTTATCCCACATTTCGTGGATGACCCTGGGTTCTGCACCATGTTTTTCACTGAACAAGAAAGTATTACTGGCACACATTAGTAGTTTACCTGTCGGGCTCCTGGCTGATGAAGTAAGCAGGCTAATGGTAACATGTGGCCTGTCTATTTCATTATAATAGTTTTGAACATCTTTTAATGCATCGGGTGCTTCCATTACACTGGCACTACTAATAGTAATATCCTTTTTTGCAGTTACAGATACATCCATCAATACTGAATAGGGTAAATGCCGGAGAGAGTAATAAGTATAACTGACTGTGGCTTTATCTCTGTACTCAAATGTAGAAGTAAAGGAAGCTTTTTTCATTTCCAATTCCTGTTTCAGGTTTGTCGCTTCATTACTGCCAATACCTTTACCATCAATCTCCAGCCTCATATTTAATAAATTGAAGCTTCGAAGAAAATTACTAACCCTGCCGCGACCATACAGATCATAGGCTCCGGCCAGCACCACATCTTTAATTTTAAATGGTTCTGGCGCCGACACAATCCCTATCATACCATTGGCAACTGTAATTCCATAATAATTTGAGGGGTCTATTTTTTCTGCAGTTATTTTCCAGGGGTCAGGCTGAGCGAAAACATCAGTATACAGAAATATGATAAAACCGGTTAGCACAAGCAATCCACGAGTCATACAATAAGTTTTAGGAAATTTAGTGACTCTGACATTATTGCTCTTGCTAATGAGTGACCGGAAACGTTTTCGGTGGAAAAGAAAGAAATGAAATGAGAACTTGAATTGAGGCACTATGGGGAATGATTTTCGTCATCTTCAGTTTTGCTGGTTGCTGTTAGATCAATAAAGGCAATTTGTTTAATCATTAATAATCAGCCGGTTAAAGCCTTAAACAAGCTATTTAAAAATCCGGGGGCAAGCAATATTTTTATAAACTGTTAAAAATTAATTTTTGCAAGCTTGAAAATTGTCATGATATTGTGTGTTTAATACACATTTAAATGTGTCCTTGATACATGACATTGTGTATTTGAAATCAGATTGCTAAAATTTTAATGATTGCTTATGTTGCCTAAACAACTCTTTAAGACAGCCAGTCTTATTGTACTGGCTTTTATGGCGCAAATCTCCTTTGCGCAAGACAGAGTGATTACCGGAAAAGTTACTGATTCTAAGGATGGTTCTCCGTTGCAGGGAGCTACTGTTGCTGCCAAAGGCAGTCGTAGTGGTGCTCAAACTGGTGCCGACGGAACATTCAGCCTCTCAGTTTCTGCTTCTGTAAATGCTCTTGTGATATCTTCTGTTGGCTTTGCCACACAAGAGGTATCGATTGAAGGAAAAAATTCTATAGAAGTGGCATTAGTCATTACTAATACTTCGATGGGCGAAGTAGTGGTAGTTTCTTACGGAACCCGAAGAAAAAGTGACCTCACAGGTTCTGTCACCTCTGTTTCTGCAAAAGATTTCCAAAAAGGAAATATTAATTCGCCGGAACAATTGCTACAAGGCAAAGTAGCCGGCTTACAGATTACGACGGGTGGTGGTTCTGCAGGCGGTGGAAGCCGTATCCGTATTCGCGGCGGTGCTTCACTTAATGCCAGCAATGATCCGTTGATTGTTATTGACGGTGTGCCAGTTGAAGGAAATGGCATTGCCGGTTCCGCCAATGTACTGAACTCTATTAATCCGAATGACATCGAATCTATCTCTGTATTAAAAGATGCATCAGCTACGGCGCTATACGGGTCGAGAGCCTCTAATGGTGTTTTGATCGTTACAACTAAAAAGGGAGTTAAAGGAAAATTGAGATTTAATTATAATAACCTTTTTTCTGTTGGAACAGTTGGTAAAACAGTAGAGGTGCTTACAGCCAGCCAGGTAACTGATATTATCAATAATGATGCTGCTGAAACAGGTAATAATACATATAAAGATCTTCTCGGAACTTCCAATACTAATTGGCAGGATGAGATCTACCAATCAGCTTTTGGTTTTGATAATACCATTAGTGTAAGCGGTGGATTGGGTAATGTTCCCTTCAGGGCTTCTTTAGGTTATTTGAACCAGGATGGTATCCTGAAGACAAATAACTTCAATCGTTTTTCAACTGCGCTGAATCTGTCACCTAAACTTTTCGAAAATCATTTAGCAGTTAATTTTTCTGTTAAGGCCAGCCAGACAAAAAACACATTTGCCAATGAAGGGGCAATAGGTTCTGCCATTGCTTTTGACCCCACCAAACCTGTAATGTCTGGTAATAAAGAATGGGGAGGATATTACGAATGGCTGCAGGCGAATAATCTGCCTATCGATCTGTCTACCAGAAACCCGATGGGTCTTTTAAATCTCAGGGATAATACATCCAAAGTTGGTCGTGTTATTGGTAATGTGGATCTTGATTATAAACTGCACTTTTTCCCTGATCTGCATATTAAAATGAACCTGGGTCTTGATTATTTAAGCGGCAGTGGTAATGATAATATTGATTCTGTTTCGGCTACTAACTATAAAACCGGAGGAAGGAAAACATTCTATGAACAGAAGAAGGTAAATACACTGGCTGATATCTTCTTGTTTTATGAAAAAAATATTAACAGTATCAACAGTAAAATAGATGTGCTGGTTGGTCATAGTTACCAGGATTTTTTAACTAAGGTGTATAACTATCCATCATTTAGTTACAGGACTATTGCTGACCCAAATAATCCTGCGAAAAAAGATACTATCCAGGGATCCGAACCAACATTTCCGGATGACAATCCAAGATTCCGTTTGGAATCATACCTGGCCAGGGTTAACTTTTCTATAATGAATAAATACCTCATCACTGCTTCTATCAGGAGTGATGCGAGCTCAAAACTTAATCCTAATGACAGGGTGGGTTATTTCCCTGCTGTAGCATTTGCATGGAAGCTAAAAGATGAATTTTTCAAAAGCGCAAATGTGCTGACTGAATTAAAACTTCGCCTGGGCTGGGGTCAAACAGGACAACAGGATGGTATTGGTTATTACTCATACCTGCCCAGATACTCACTTGGTACCAATACAGCTCAATACCAGTTTGGTAACAGTTTTGTTAGTTATTTGAGACCTGAAGGATATGATCCTAATCTGAAATGGGAAACCACAACAACTTCAAATGTTGGTTTGGATTTCGGTTTTCTGAAGAGCAGGATAACAGGTTCCGTGGATTATTACTACAGGAAGACTGAAGACTTGCTGGCAGATGTGGATGTACCCGCCGGGGCCAATTTTGTAAATCGTATTACAACCAATGTAGGTAACGTAATCAGCAAGGGAGTAGAAATTAATCTTAATACCACACCGGTTAAAACAGAAAACCTGACCTGGGATCTGGGGATTAATTATACCTATAATGAAGCTGAGATTACTAACCTGCTTAAAAATCCTGATCCTAATTTTAAAGGACAGCAGGTGAGTGGTATTTCAGGGGGTACGGGCAACTTTGTAGGAATACATGCCGTTAATAACACACCGTTCACTTACCTGGTGTACAAACAGATTTATGATAATAATAATAAACCCATCGAAGGCTTGTATGAGGATATTAACCGTGATGGTATCATAAATGATGATGACAGGTATTTGTATAAAAAACCTGCTGCCGATGTTTTGCTGGGTCTTAACACACAGGTTACTTATAAAGATTTCAGCCTGGGTCTAGCCGGCCATGGCTCATTTGGCAACTACCTGTATAATAATTTTTTCTCTAATAATGGTGTGCTCAGGGCGATTAAAAATCCGATCAATTTTATTGGAAATGCTTCAGTGGATTATCTGAATACCCGTTTTGTTAATAACCAGTATTTGTCTGATTATTATATTGAGAATGCTTCTTTCTTCCGCCTGGACAATATTAATCTGGGATATAATGTAGGCAAGGTATTTAATGATAAAGCTACTCTCAGAGTGGCGGCAAACATCCAGAATGTATTTGTTATTTCAAAATACAAAGGACTTGATCCTGAGAATGCAGGTGATGGCGGTGTTGATAATAATATTTATCCAAGACCCCGTATTTTCTCACTTGGATTCAATTTTGATTTTTAATTGTAAAAAAATATTGAGTTATGAAACATATATCAATAATAAAAACATTAATAGCAGGGGCGGTCATTGTTTCCTTAGCATCCTGTTCAAAAAAGCTGGATTTGTTTCCACAAAACGAATTCACTTCAGAAACGGCTTATGCTAATGCCGCCGGTTATCGCTCTGTATTGGCCAAAGTATACGGGGGATTAGCAACAACGGGAAATACCGGTCCTGCTGGTTCATCAGATATCCAGGGGTTAGATGAGGGTTCCCAGTCGCCATTTATCCGTGGTTTCTTTAACTGCCAGGAATTACCAACAGATGAGGCAGTTGTTGCCTGGAATGACCAGACTATCAAAGATTTTCATAACCTGAGATGGTCCAGCGGCGATCCTTTCCTGAAAGGAATGTATGCAAGACCTATTTATAATATAATGGTAGCAAACGAGTATCTGCGTGAATCAACAGATGATAAATTGTCTTCCAGAGGAATAAGCGGTGCTGATGCGGATGAAATCAAAGCTTCAAGGGGAGAAGTCCGTTTCTTACGGGCTTTCAACTATTGGGCTATGATGGATCTCTTTGGAAAATCAACATTTATTGATGAGACAAACGTAGTAGGAACTTCTCTCCCTGCTGAAAAGTCAAAACAAGAACTGTTTACTTTTATCGAAAGTGAATTGCTTGCAATAGAATCTGAACTGAAGCCTGTAAAGACCATTGAATATGGACGGGTAGACCAAGGTGCTTGCTGGGCTTTGCTTGCCAGGATGTACCTGAATGCACAGACATATACTGGTGCTTCAAAGTATACAGAAGCTATTACTTATGCCAGTAAAGTGATTGGTGGCGGATATACATTACATAATGACTATGCACAGCTGTTTATGGCGGATAATGATAAGCGGACAAACGAGATCATTTATGCTATAAACTGTGACGGTCTTCGTACAAGCTCATATGGCAATACTACATTTTTTGTTCATTGTGCAGCCGGTGATGATCATAATGATTTTGGTGTAGGTGGAGGTTGGTATGGTTACAGGGCAACAAAAGGATTGGCTGATAAATTTTCTGATCTGACAGGCGCTACTGATAAAAGAGCTTTGTTTACTACATCTAGTTTTGGCACAAGCCCTGCACAAATAGTAATAGATGATATTAGCAATTTTTCTAACGGACTTCATGTAAGAAAATACAGGAATATTCGTTCAGATGGTGGTCCTACTTCAGATCCCAACAGGGATTTTTCTGATGTTGATTTCCCGGTATTTCGTTTGTCAGAAATGTACCTGATTTATGCCGAAGCCGTTCTTCGTGGCGGAGCTGGTGGTTCTGTCGCTAACGCTGTTAATTATATTAATCTGATAAGGGAAAGAGCATATGGCAATACTTCAGGGAATATCACAAGTGCCCAGCTAACATTACCATTTGTTCTGGATGAAAGAGCCAGAGAACTTTATTGGGAGGGTCATCGCCGGACTGATTTGATCCGTTACGGTCTTCTTACTACAGGCACTTATTTGTGGCCCTGGAAAGGCGGAGTAGCATCGGGTACTGCTGTTGACAGTAAGTATAATATTTTTCCGGTACCTGCCAGTAATATCACCTCTAACCCTAACCTGACACAAAACACCGGTTATTAATTTAATACAACATAAACTGATTAAATTATGAAAAATATTTTCAAAATACTTCTTGGGTCTTTGTTCCTGGGATCTTTCATCTCATCCTGCGAAAAAGATGAAAATAAAATCTTTTTTGAAGGAGGAACGGCCCCTGTATTAACAGCCTCGACAACAGCAGACCAAATACTGCTGAAAGTAAATGAAAACAACCCTGCCATTAGATTCAACTGGACTAATCCGGATTATAAATTTACAACAGGCGTTAGTTCACAGGATGTTACGTATACAATGCAGTTTGATGTAGCCGGCGCCAATTTTGGTAGTGCTAAGAAATATGAAAAAGCTATAGCAAGAGAACTGACTTCTACTTTTACTGTGAGAGATCTCAATACGGCACTTTTATCAATGGATCTTCCTGAGAATGTGGTTCATAATATTGAAATCAGGGTTAAGTCAACCCTTGTTAATAATAGTGTGCCGCTGTATTCTAATGTGATAGCTATAAAAATGACCCCTTATCTGGATGTTGTATATCCTGTTCCTGCTAATTTGTATATAACGGGGGCTGCCACACCGGGTAACTGGATGGGGGGTGGTGATCCGGAATTATTAAGCCAGAAGTTCACCAAGATTTCTACTTCTGAATTTCAAATTAACAGCCTCGCTATTAATCCCGATGCAGGCTTTTTATTTGTGCCTGTGTATGGTGATTGGTCAAATAAGTATGGCTTTACCGGAGCTGGGTTAGCTAATAATGTTAACGGTGATAGTTTTCAACCCGGAGGAAATGATTTTAAATCTCCTTCACTGGCGGGTAACTACAAAATTGTAGTAAGCTTCAAAACAGGTAAATACACCTTTACAAAACTATAATTACGGATACTAAAAAATATAAAATGAAAAATATTTTTAAAATACTTACACTGGCTGTTACGACCGTATTTGTAGTTACAGCCTGTAAAAAAGTGGCGGATCTTCCGTATTACGGTAATGGAACTGCTGTTGTACTCACGGCATCCAAAGCTTCGGTTGCCCCCACTCCTGCAGATTCACTTGCTGCTGTCATTGATTTTTCATGGACAAGCCCTGAATATAAACAGGACACTTCTTTGTATAAATTTATTCTTGAGATAGATTCTACCGGAAGAAATTTTGCAAAAGAAACAACTAAAACAGTCACAGGAGTTCTTTCTGCCAGTCTGACTGGCAAGGAGCTGAATGCAATATTGCTGAATTATGGATTCTCCCTGGGAGTGCCTTACGATCTGGATGTAAGAGTTACTTCTTCTTATGGAAACAACAATGAAAGATATCTTTCAAATGTTGTAAAAGTCAGGGTAACACCATATAATGATCCGGCAGTATTAACTACAGTTAACACTTCAGTTACCTGTGCATTGGCTACGTCAACACAATTATCAAATACCTTTAACTGGAATGGTGCGTTCAATGGCTATACAGGAAATATTAATTATGTGCTGCAGTATGATTCAGCCACAAAGAATTTTGTAGCACCTCTTGAAATCCCTGTCGGTACCAACCTTTATACAAAAGCGCTGACACAAGGCGAAATGAATGAGACAGCCTTGGCCTCTGGTATTCCCGGCGGTAATACAGGAAAAGTGGAGTACAGAATAAAGGCAACTACTGCCCAGGGTGCTGTCTCTTATTCGAATGTTGTTAACGTAACAATTCAGAGTTATGTACCGATCCTTCGGTTCTATTTACCCGGCAGTTACCAGGCTGCAACAGGTAATGGTAATAACTGGGATCCGGGTACAGCCCCTGAGTTTATCCGTGACCTGAGG
>Ga0116143_10005893_pt1 | contig 10880 bp, 5 predicted proteins | sample AD_UKC034_MetaG_FD_89745 | JGI IMG/M metagenome (GOLD analysis project Ga0116143, IMG submission 89745) | Active sludge microbial communities of municipal wastewater-treating anaerobic digesters from USA - AD_UKC034_MetaG | ecosystem: Engineered > Bioreactor > Anaerobic > Digestate | place: USA...
GTTGAAGACGTTCAGGTACTCGTTCGCGGGCACCTGGTCCGCGAGGATGTAGTCTTCCTGGCCCATGAGCATGGCGGGGAAAATGACGGCGTGGAACGGCACGTTGTCCTTGCCGATAAAGTGGACCATGCGCGTCGTGGGGTCTTTCCACCACAATTCCCAGGCGCTCGCGTCGCCGCAAACGTCGATGCCCCACTGCCGCGTGTTCGTCACGTAGCCGATGGGCGCGTCGAACCAGACGTAGATGCGTTTCGCCGCGGCCTCGGGGTCGTCGAGCGGGATGGGCACACCCCAGTCCGTGTCGCGCGTGATGCAGCGCGCCCGCAGGTCGTTCACCCAACTGTACGCGATGCCCCGCGCGTTGTCGCGCCACTCAGGGTGTCCATCGAGATACGCGCGGAGCCGGTCCGCGAATCGCGGCAGATCGAGAAACCAGTGGCGCGACTTGCGCAGTATGGGCCGCGAATCGTCGCCGGGGATATTGGCCCGCGGCTCGACAAGCGCCTGCGGCGCATACTGCGCGCCGCACGACTCGCATTCGTCGCCGTTCGCGTCCGTATAGCCGCATTTCGGGCACGTTCCCTTCACGTAGCGGTCCGGCAGATAGCGGTCGGATTGCTCCGAGTACCACAGCTCCATCTCTTCCGCGTGGACGTACCCGCCGTCGTGCAACTTACGGAAAAAGGCCTGGGTCGTGTCGACGTGGAGATCCCACGAGGTGCGGCCATAGATGTCATACGAGATGCCGAGGCGGCGGAAGGCGTCCGCGTTGGCCGCGTGGTAGCGATCGATTACCTCGCGCGGGGACACGCCCTCCTTCAGGGCGGTCAACGTAATCGGCACACCGTACTCGTCCGACCCGCCGACGTAAAGGACCTTCTCGCCCTTGAGGCGCTTGTAACGCACGTAGATGTCCGCCGGGAGATACGCCCCCGCGATATGGCCCAGATGTATGTGGCCGTTCGCGTAGGGCAGCGCGCTCGTCACGAGCGTGCGCTCGAATGGGGCCGAGTCCGTCATGATATGTTTCGCCCTCTGTTGTGTCGCAGTGCAATGAGAGCCCGAATTCTACCGAATTCGCGCGCGGCGTGTCATCGTAAGCGTCAACCATGGTCAAAGGACATCGGCAAGATGCCCCTGGCACGGGGCGCGCGGCGGCCGCAACCCGCACTTTATGTCCGCGCTATGCATACGGTACGGCGTGCGCGTCGTCATTGAACCCGCCCGGGACCAATCCTATAATGCGGCGGGAGCACAGGCATTCCCTCTCCCCGAGGGAGAGGGTAAGGGTGAGGGTTCGCTCGCCCAAAGGGTCTGCCTGTGGGCGCCCGCCCCTCAACGCTGTTCCTCGGGGAGGGGAGTGGAAAAGGACGGGAACCACACGACATCGCGGACGCGAGGCGCCTACATATGTTGCAACAACGCCCCGAGCTGCTCAGCCGCCTCCGCACGACCATCGGCGGATGGAAAGCCGAAGTAACCGCCGCACATCAGAGTCTGGTCGAGCGCATCGCGGATGCGCAGGACCAACTCGACGGGGTCTTGGCGGTGTTGGAGCAGCGGACCAGCGACGCTGAGGCGCTTGCCCGCGCGCAGGCGGAAGCAGGGGCGCCGCAGGCCGTCGCCGCGTTTCGCGCGCAACTCGTAGCCGCCATCGACCGCGTCGCGTCCGCCATCACCGTCTGGAACGCCGAGGTGGCCGGCGCGCAAAAGGGGCTCACCCGTCAGATTGCGCAAACCGCTGCCCAATTCGACAAGCTGCTTTACCTGCTCCACGCGCAGTCGGGGGACGCCGAAGCCCCGCCGGACGAACTCCTGGCGCGGTTTGACGCGCAGGACGCCGCTATCGCGGAGCTACAGTCGGAATTGGACGCGCGGGACCGGGCGTTGACGACGTTGCGCGCGGAAATGGACGCCTTGCGCCAAGCAGGGGCGGAACGGGACGCGCGTCTGGCAGAGGCGGTCCAGGAGCGAGCCTTCTTCGAGTCGCGGGTGGCGCAACTGGATGAGGAACTTGCCCAAGCCCGCGAGGCGGAACGTATCCGAGAAGCCGAGGCCTTGCGCTCGGCCCGGGACGAAATCGCGAGTCTGCGCGCCGCGCTCGAGGAGCGGGAGAGCCGCGTCGCTTCGCTGTCGCAACGGGTTGCGGCGGCGGACGAGCAGGCCGCCCTTGCCCAGAAAACGATTGAGCGGCTGGACGGCGAAGCGGGGCGCCTGCAGGAGCGTGCCTCGGAGCGTGAGGCGGAAGCGGAGCGACTCAATGCCGCCGCCGAGCAGGCCGCAGAGGCCATCAACGCGCTCCACGCGGACCTCGAAGCCGCACAGCAGCGGGAACAGGCGGCGCTCGCGGACAGCGCCGCCCGCTCCGAAGGCGACTCCGAAATCCTCGAGGAGTTGGCATCCTATCGCGCGGCCATCGCGGAACGGGACAAGACGCTCCTCGCGTTCCAGGAACAGACCGCCGATCTCGCGCGCCAACTCGATACGCTGCGCGAGAATGAGGAGCACGCCATGGTGCGCGCCGGCGATCTCGCCGCCGCGCTCGATGCCGCGCGCGAGGCCGCCGCCGCGCGTGAGGCGCAATTCACGCGGGAGACCGCCGAGCGCGATGCGCTGATAACCTCGCTGCGAGAGCGGGAAGCCCTGGATGCGGTCCAACTGCGGGAACTCGACGCGCGCCTGGCGGCGGTCGTCGCGGAGCGGGACGCGGCTCAGGCCCGGCTGCACGAGATTGCGCAGGCCCTCGAGCAGGCGCACGGCGCCGCCGGCGACCGGGACGCCGCCATTGTTGCGCTGCAGGCGGAACGGGACCAGCGCGCGCAGGAGTGCGACGCCCTGCGGGAGGCCGCCACGCACCAGGAAGCGGTCCACCAAGGTGAATTGGCGGCGCGGCACGCCGAAATCGAGGCGCTGTGCGAACGGATCGAGGCCCTTGAGACCGAAGTGCGGGCCGCGCAGGCGCGCGAGCAAACCGCGGAGGATCGCGTCAAGGAAACGCGCGAGGAACTCCGGCGGGTTTGGGAGGAACAAACCCGGCGCGCCAAGGAAACGCAGGAAATTCTCGATTCGCGGCAGGAAGCGCTGCACGAGCACGAGCAGACTATCGCGGCATTACGCGAACGTCTCCGCGAGAGCGAAGAGCAGCTTGCCGCGCTGTCCGCCGCCAATACCGCGCTGAGCGAATCCATACACGCCTCCGAACAGGCGGCCGCTGAGGCGCGCGAGGCGTGGCGGGCCGAGCAAACCGCGCTGACCGAGCGAATCGAGGAGGCGCGTCGGGAATGCGACGGCATGCAGACCGCGCTCCGGGAACGCGAGGAGGCGCTGGCGGCGACGCGGGAGCGGGCGACGGGCCTCGAGGCGCGCGCGACCGACGCGGAGGCGCAATGTCACGCCCTGCGGGAACAGTTGGCGGCGTCGGAGGCGCAACGCGCGTCGCTTGAAGGCGCGTGCGCCGAGCAAGACGCCTCGAATGCGCGGTTGCGGGAAACGCACGAGGCGGCATTGCGCGATCGAGACGCCGCGGTCGCCGCGCTGCGCGAGAATCTTGAGGGACTCCAGCGAGAAGTCGTTGTCTTACAGCAGCGAGAGGACGCGGCTGCCGCGCAGGCCGCTGAACTCGGGGCCGCGTTCGAGGGGCTTGTCGCGGAGAAGGCCGGGGTCGAGGCGCGGCTCGACGAGGCGCTGCGCACTATCGAGGAACAGCGGAGCGAAATCGCGGCGCGCGATGCGCGGCTTCGCGAACTCGAGGCGCAGTCGGCCCAGGGCGCGGACAACGAGCGGCGTTTGTCGCAGGCGCTGGCCGAAGCGGAAACCACGGTGCGGGTGCTCAAGGAGGAAGAGGCGCGGCGTCTGGCTATTACGCAGCAGACGCTCGATGCGCAACAGGCCGCGCTGGACGAGCGGGAGGCGAACATCGCCGCGCTGCGCGAGACGCTCGCCGAGTTCCAGCGGCAGATCGGGTCCTTGCGCGAGCGCGAGCGCGCCGTGACGCTGACGGTCGAGGACCTCAGCGCGGAACTCGAGCGGATGCGCGCGGCCGCGCCGACCCAAGCGGAGGAAATGACGCGGGAACTATCGAGCAACCTCGCCGAGCAAGTGGCGTCGATGGCCGCACTCCGAACGCTGAACCTCGAGTTGCAGGAAGAACTCGAGCAGGCGCGCGCCCGCGAAGCGGAGCACACGACGGCTTTGCGCGACTTGCGAGTCGCACTCGAAAAGACCGCCGAGCGGGAACGTGCAGCCGGCGCAGCCCTTGGCGAGGCTCGCCGCGCGCTTGCGGGCACGCAAAGCGCGCTCGACGCGCGGGAGCGGAAGATTCAGGAGCAGGAAACCCGGATCGGACAAGCGGGCCGAGAGGCCGCCGCGTTGCACGAACAACTGGCGGCGCGCGACGCCGTTTTGTCGAAGGCGCGCGAAGCCCTCGCAGCGCGGCAGGATGCGGAGTCGCGGCTTAGCGGCGCGCAGGAAGAGTGGCGCGCCGCCGTGGGTGACCGCGAGCGCGCTTTGGCGGAGCGGGACGCGATTATTGACCGGCTGCGCGAACAGATTACCGCGCTCGAGGCCGACCTGGCGGCGGCGCACGCGCAAGCCGAGCAGAAGTCGCGCGCGTTCGTTGGCCGGATATCCGATTTCCCGGAGGAATCCGAGGCGGAGGCGCGCCGCAGGCAGCGACGCATTCTGCTGTCGGAAACCGCCGCCGGAAAGGGGCATCGCGCGCTGGGGCAGATCTTAATCGATGCCGATGTCATCACGCCGAAGCAATTGTCGGCTGCCCTGAAAGAGCAGAAGCGCAATCCGCGCCGCCTTCTCGGAACCATCCTCATCGAGCAGGAATTCACCACCGAGGACGCGATCGCGCAGGCCGTCGCGTCGCAGTTGGGCCTTCCGCTCGTCGAGGTGTCGGCGGAAGACGTAGACCGCCGCGCGGCGGTCCTGCTGACCAGGGACCTGTGCGCGTGGCACGTGTGCGTGCCTTTGCGCATCCGCGACGATCGGCTTGTGTTGGCCATGGCCAACCCGCTCGACGATTCAGCCCTGAAGAAGGTCGCGGACGTGGCGCGCCTCGAGCCCGTGCCCGTGGTCGCGACGCCCTCGCACATCATCACCGCCATCGAGGACGTGTACGGGGTATAGTTCAGGAGTCCGTAGTTCAGGCTTTAGCCTGTCTTGCACGTTCGTAGTTCAGGCTTCAGCCTGTCTTGCATGTTTGTAGTTCAGGCTTCAGCCTGTCTTGAAGACAGCCTGAAGGCTGCACTACAAACAGATGCACTACAAACACAGCACTACAAACAAGACAAGAGAGCCCATTACAGCATGACGGACATCCTCCAGCGTTTGAAACGGGAACGGCGCGCGGCGCTTGTCTTCTCTATCGTCTTCTTCGCCTTGGCCGCGCTTGTGCGCCTGGTCGCGCGGGCGCTCTTCGGAGGTCTTGGTGGATAGCGCCGCTGTGCAAGCCGACCCACGGAGCGGCGGACCTTGGCCGCGTCATCTCGCCGCGTATGCGCTGGCCTTCGCGTGGCCCTGGGCCGTCTACGAGACCCTGCCGACGGTCTTCTTCCCGTTGTCGGCGCTACTTGCGGCGGCGCTCGTTGTCGCCGCGGCGCGCGACCTCCTACGCGGGGAACGGCTGGCGCTGCCCTTCGAACTGGCTTGGCCGCTGCTGCTGCTGGTCGCGGTCTCCGTTGCGCATGGCCTGCTGCGCCAAGAGTGGTCCCGGGCGATGTCCGCCGTAGGCGGAGCCTTATGTTTCGCGAGCGTCGTGCAGACCGTTCGCGCGCGCGACGCCGTCCGGCATTGTCTCTGGCTTTCCGCGATAGCCGGCGGCGCGGCGGCGCTCGTCAGCCTCTTTGTTCACTATCGCCCCTTCCACGGCCTCGTCTTGTACTCGGTGTTTCCGACCGCCTTCTCGACGCAAACCGGGGCCACGCTCGCGTTCCCCGCGACGCTCGGAGAAGGCGCGCTGATCCTGTGTCTGTGCCTGGTCCTCGCCCTCGGGACGGTCTGCTCGAAGGAATACCGGCGGTGGCAGCGGCTGACGGCGCTGTTCGCCGTTATCCCGCTGGCGGCGGCGCTCGCCGTGATCGCGCGCCTGAATATCGAGTGGCTGCTGGCCCGGTGGAATCGGCCATGGACGGTATGGACGGAGTCGACGGAATTGACGGGATGGGGAGCGGCGCTGGTCATCCTATGGTTGCTCGCTCGGATCGCTGCGAAGCTGCACGTCGTCCGTGAAGCGGACCCCTCGGGCACACGTCGCGCGCTTGTCGTACTGCTCGCGGTGGGCGGGGCGCTGGCCGTCGGTCTTTCCATGCCGCCGAGAACGGGCTACGCGTTTCTCCTGGCGCTCGCCGCCTGCTACGCCTTTCCTCGCCGCGAGCGGGAAGTCGCCGCATCCGCCGCGCCCGCGTGGTGTTGTGTGTTGATACTGCCGTTAATCGCGTGGAACATTCTGCACGTCGACGTACGAAATTCGTCGGACCCGCGCAATTACGAGGCATTCGCGGTCAAGTATCTCGAATCGGACCCTTACCTGCGACTCGCCACCCGGCTCGAATTCATCAACAGACGCTCTCCGGCGGAACGACGCACATACTACTGGGAGGCCCGGGCGCATCTGGCCAAGAACAACTTCGAAGGCGCCACCACGGCGTTTCGCAAGGCCTTGGCGCCGCCCGGGCCGGGTCGTCCGCTGTTGCCGCCGCCCGCCGGACGCCAAGTTGACGAGTTTCTCGGTTTGCTCCGCGACAAGTGCTCCGCGTTGCCGCTCGATGAGCGCGGGTTGGCCTGTGAGCGCGCGCTCGTCGCCGTCGGTCGCCCCGAGGACGCATTAGCACTGCTTCGTTTCCGCGCCGAAGGCCACGAGGCCCTTGTGTGCCCGACCACCGCGCTCGCGCAAGGTTTGGCGGACCTGCTCGGGGACCGTAGCCTCGCGGAAACACTCGCCGCGTGGAACGCCGGGGAACTGGTGCGGCTGTTCGAGCAGGCTGGCGCCCACGTGGGCCCCGCTCCAGCGCGTTTCCCGAGGCGGTTTCTTCCGGCAGTCGGGATTGCGCACTGGAGCGACGAAGAAGCGTCGCTGAGGGTCTACGCCGCCGGGCGACACGCCGGTGCACGTGCCACGATCGAAAGCTGTGGGCAAATTGTCGGGAATACGTGCTACTGGAGAAACCCGAGGCGCGCGCGGGACGGGGTCTGGGATGGCGCTTGGGTGTGGCCGCTTACGCTCGACAGGGGGGAAAGAGCCGGCGCGATTCGCTTCGACGGCGGGATCGAGTGTGTCTTGACCTCGCCTGAGCACCGCTGGGCGCCGGTAAGTTCGTATTCCCCGTCCGTCGGCGTGCTCATGCCTTGACCTCTTCCCGGTCGAAATGCCAGAATACGGTCTCATCAATGGGTGCGTGCTTCGCGCATGAATGAACCATCCCACCGTGAGGTTTCAACGCATGACGTATTTGCAGGAAGAAGAACCCGAGTGCGCCCCGGACGGCGCGAGACAGGACGCGCTGTTGTCGCGGCTACTGAAGTCGCGCACGATTCTCGTCGCCGGCACGGTGGACCAGGAACTGGCCGAAAAAGTGATGGCGCAGCTTATCCTGCTCGACGCCGATTCGCATGATCCCATTAAGGTCATTATTTCGTCGCCGGGCGGTCACGTCGATTCCGGTTACGCCATTTTCGACATGATGCGCTTCGTCGAGTCGCCCGTGATCACGCTTGGTGCGGGCTGGGTAGCGAGCATCGCGGTGCCCATCCTCTTCGGCGCCGACAAGGAGAAGCGGTTCGCACTGCCGAATACGCGTTTCCTGTTGCACCAGCCCAGCGGCGGCGCGGGAGGCCAGGCGTCGGACATCCGCATCGAGGCCCAGGAAATCCTCAAAATTCGCGAGCGGATCAACCGGCTCATCGCGGAGGAGACCGGCCAGCCCTTCGAGAAAGTCGCGCGCGACAGCGACCGCAACTTCTGGATGTCCGCCGAGGAGGCGCTGAACTACGGACTGGTGCGGAAGATCGTGCGCAGCGCGAAGGAGATTGCGTGAAACGGACCCGGGCGGGCAGCCGACGGGAGCGGGAACGATGATCTTCGTGAAGACGTTCAAGGGCTACGAGGACCGGACGGCGGAACTGGACAAGGCCGTTAACGCTTGGGTGCTCCAGCACAATCCGAATGTCGTCAGCATCCGGACGGCCTTGGCCCACGAGCCCGAAGGCCGCGCGCGAACCGGAGACCTCATATACACCATCGTCTACAAGGCCGACCAGCCCTTGCCCGATTGAACCGCCGCCATGCCGTACTTTCGTGATTTGCAGCCGCGCCTGGAACGGGTATCTTATTGGGCGGACCTGCGCCACGAGCAAGGCGCGAACGCGACACGCATCGTGCGGCGGCTCGAGCGGGAACTCGAACGTGCCGAGCGCGAACTCCAAGAGATCGCGCCGCCCGCAAGGACGCGAAGGCGCGAGCCGAACGACCTCGACGCTATGCGCGCGCTTCGCCCGCAAGGGCCGCGCCGCCTCTGGCCACGCTTGCAACGCCGAGGCCTGCGGGACCGCCTTGCGGGGGCGTGGCTCGGCCGCGCAGCGGGTTGCACCCTCGGTGCGCCGGTCGAGAACTGGTCCATCGAGGCAATGGATGGGCTGGCGCGGCGGTCGGGGGCGGCGTTCCCGCCTGAGGATTACTGGCCCGATCACCCGCGGCCCGAAGAGCGCCATTACGAGGTCAGTCTCACGCGCGATTATCTTCGCGGCGCAATCCGCCACGTGCCGGCGGACGACGATCTCGGCTACACGCTGCTTGGACTGCTCATTCTTGAGCGATACGGTCCCGGCTTTACGACCGAGGACGTGGCCACCGCGTGGAAGCGCCTACTGCCCATGGCCTGCACCGCGGAAGACGTGGCGCTCCGCAATCTCAAGGCGGGCGTCCCCGCGCGCGACGCCGGCGCGAAGGACAACCCTTATCAGGAGTGGATCGGCGCGGACATCCGGAGCGACCCCTGGGGCTACGCCGCGCCGGCATGGCCCGAGCGGGCGGCGGCCATGGCCTACCGCGACGCCTACTTGTCCCATCGCGGCAACGGCGTCTACGGCGCCATGTTCTTCGCTGCGGCGATAGCCGCCGCGTTCGCGGTCGATTGTCCCCTCGAAGCGCTGCGCGTCGGGCTGACCGAGATTCCCCGCGACTGCCGGCTCGCCCGCGATATCCAGTGGGCGCTCGATATCGCGCCGCGTCTCAAGGACTGGCGCGACGGCCGGCGGCGGGTCGATCGACGCTTCGCGGGCATGCACCCCGTGCACACAAACAACAACGCCTGCCTCACCGTCTTCGGCCTCGCGCTGGGCCGGCGCGACTTCACCCGGACCATCGGGCTGACCGTTGCGATGGGGCTGGACAACGACTGCACCGCCGCGACCGCGGGCTCGATCCTGGGTGCGATCATCGGCGCGCGGAACATCCCCACACACTGGTGGAAATCCTTCCGCGGCAGGACGCGCACCTACCTGAAACGCCGCGAGTGGTTCCGCAACAGCGACATCGTGGCGCGCTTCCTGCGCGCCGCCGCCCGCACCTGGGCGGAACCGCTCGCATAGCCATTTACGGTCGGCGCTCCCGCGGAGCGCTTCGTAGGCCGTAACGCCTCAGGGCGCGGGCGGCGCCTGGGCCGATACGCAGATATTGTCCACGGAGAAACCGAGGAAGTCATTCACGCTTTCATCGAAACTGTCGAAGGTGAACTGAATAACCACCTCGCTCGAACCCGCCGCAAACGAGATATCGAGCATCGCCGTGTACCACATGGGTCCGCCGTTGAGTGTCTCGGATATCTTCTGACCTTCAAATCCTCCTTCGAACTGGCCTTCGCCTTCGCCGCCCGTGCCGTCGTCGCAGATTTGGGACGGGGCCGTCGGCGACCCGCTGTCGTTGTTGTCGGCGCGCACGGTGAAGTTGCTGCCGCCGTCCGTCGAGATGAACACACTCGCGCGGTCGTAGGGATTGAGATGCTCGGTCTCGCAGAGGTAGTCAAAACGCAACATGACCGTCCCGCCCGCATAGGCGCTCAAGTCGATGACCGGCGAGGTGAGTTCGCCCATGACCGTGGTGAGCATATCGTAATTGCAGGTGCCATCCATGTTGAAGCTCTGGACGAAGGTGGCGCCGGCGGGCTGCAAGAGCGCCGCGCACTGATCGGTGCGGTGCCAGAGACCGCTGGCGGTAAATCCGTCGTCGCCCGCCTCGAAGTCCGCGAAGAAGATGCAGGGGCACAGCAGTTGGCCGTCATCGGGGCAGAGCGCGTTCAGACAAGGGCCAAACACTTCGACGGTGCGGGTCTGCTGCTGCGCGGCGTTGCCCGTGCTGTCCGAGACGTCATAGGTGATGACATAGGCGCCCGGCGTGAAGGGATCGACCGTATCTCCACCGATCACGATCTCGGCGGTGAGATCGCCGTCGCACATATCCGACGCGAACGCGCCGGGTTCGGTGTAATCCTGGCCACAGCACAGGACCATATCCCCATCGATAAGCAGAAGCAGAGGCGCCAGCGTGTCCTCGACGGTAACGGTGCGCGTCACCTGATCGGCCGCGTTGCCGTGGGAATCCATCGAATCGTAGGTGACGACGTAGACGCCCGGCGTATAGAGATCGACGGTGTCGCCGCCGACCTCGACCGGGGCCTCGAACTCGCAGTCGTCCAGCGCGTACGCGCCGGGGACATAGTCGGGCGAACCGCATTCCATCGTGATGTCGGGGTCGCCAAACAGGTAGATTTGCGGTGGGGTCGTATCGACAACGGTGACCGTGCGGGTGACCTGTGTCGCCGGGTTGCCCGCGCTCTCGATCGCGTCGTAGGTGATGATGTACACGCCCACCGAGAGCA
>Ga0116143_10005896_pt1 | contig 10878 bp, 8 predicted proteins | sample AD_UKC034_MetaG_FD_89745 | JGI IMG/M metagenome (GOLD analysis project Ga0116143, IMG submission 89745) | Active sludge microbial communities of municipal wastewater-treating anaerobic digesters from USA - AD_UKC034_MetaG | ecosystem: Engineered > Bioreactor > Anaerobic > Digestate | place: USA...
CCAAGGTAGAGAAGGACAAAATGGGCTCATTAGGTAACTCAAAAGCCGACCTTGCCAAAGCCTTAGAACTGGATAAAATCTATGTGGAGAAACTGAAAATTGCACTACCTTTTGTAGAAGCCTGCGAAAAGATTTCACCCGATGATGTGAATGTTCTTTACAGCTTACTAACCATTTATGGCGACCTGGATATTCAACCAGGTGTGGCCCGTGTTAAAAAGAGACTAAAGACACTAGGGGAGGATGTAGATTAAGAACCTGAAACCTTCAAAAAAAAATGCTCCGTGGTAATACGGAGCATTTTTTTTAAGCGTACAGTTCAGCTTTCTGAACTGCTATGGATTCATTTTCGATATACTCATCATAAGTCATCAGCCGGTCGATATTTCCTTTTGGTGTAAGCTCTATGATGCGGTTGGCCACGGTTTGTGTAAACTCATGATCGTGCGAGGTAAATAAAACCGAACCCGGAAAATCTTTCAGTGCATTGTTAAATGCGGTAATGGATTCCAGGTCGAGATGGTTGGTAGGTTCATCCAAAATTAACAGGTTGGCCCCGGCCAGCATCATGCGCGAAATCATACAGCGAACTTTCTCGCCACCGGATAACACATTACACTTTTTGAATACTTCTTCGCCCGAAAACAACATCTTACCCAGAAAGCCCCGGATATACACCTCGTCTTTATTCTCATCGGCTGCAAATTGCCGCAGCCAATCCACCAGGTTATCATCCGACTGAAAATATGCTTCGTTATTTACCGGCAAATAGGCAGGGGTAATCGTTTGGCCAAATTTGAACGCGCCTGCATCTGGTTTTAATTCTCCGGCAAGAATTTGAAACAACGTAGTAATGGCTAAACTATCCTTACTTAAAAAAGCAATTTTATCACCTTTGTTTACGAAAAAATCGAGATTTCTGAATAGAACAGTACCATTATCTAATGTATGCGACAAATGTTCTACCTGCAAAATCTGGTCTCCGGCCACACGTTTTTGCTGAAAGATGATAGCCGGGTATCTGCGTGTGGAAGGTTGAATGTCGTCCACATTAATCTTTTCTAATAATTTTCTCCTGCTGGTAGCCTGTTTAGACTTAGAAGCGTTGGCACTAAAGCGGGCAATAAACTCCTGAAGTTCTTTTCGTTTATCCTCTGCCTTTTTGTTAGCGGCCGATCGTTGCGCCAGTGCCAACTGGCTGGACTGGTACCAGAAGGTATAGTTACCCGTATATAACCGAATGACTTTGAAGTCGATATCAACAATATGCGTACAAACCGTATCTAGAAAATGGCGATCGTGCGAAACCACAATTACGGTATTCTTAAACTCAAGCAAAAAATCTTCGAGCCAGGAGATGGTTTGAAGGTCAAGGTCGTTGGTGGGTTCATCCAGGATCAGTACGTCCGGATTACCATAAATAGCCTGTGCTAATAGCACACGTACCTTCAGCGCACCGCTTAATTCTTTTACCAATTTGTAATGATCTTCCTCAGCAATACCCAAACCGCTTAGTAAGGCCGCAGCATCGGACTGGGCATTCCATCCGTTCAGCTCAGCAAATTCTGTTTCCAGTTCTGAGGCACGAATACCATCGGCTTCTGAAAAATCGGGTTTGGCATAGATGGCATCTTTTTCCTGCATCAGGTTCCAGAGGTGGGAATATCCCATCATCACGGTGTCTATTACCGGAACCTCGTCAAACTCAAAGTGATTTTGCCGAAGCACCGCCATGCGTTTTCCGGGTTCCAAAACCACCTGGCCACGGGTAGGGTCAATTTCGCCCGAAAGGATTTTTAGGAATGTGGATTTACCTGCCCCGTTAGCCCCAATTACACCATAGCAGTTACCCCCGGTAAATTTCAAATTTACTTCATCGAATAAGACGCGTTTTCCGAACTGCAGCGAGAGATTGTTTACCGAAATCATTACCTGTTAAAATAAGAGCGCAAAAGTAAGCAAACCGATGGAAAGTAGGGTGGATGCGCGCCATTCAAGAACCTCATAGCTTGCAGACCTTGCTATGATATAACTCTGGTGTGTACCGGTCTAAACCGTTTGTTAACAAGTTTAACCTAATAACTACCTGGGATTAAGATAGTTTACAGATAAGTGATCCTAACTATTTAACATAATATAAATTATATAACTCTTTCCGAGCTAAGTTCCTGACCCGCAGTTATATAATTATATTATGTTAACCATCCCAGCGTTCCTGCTGCACAGGCCATTGCCAACGCTGGTCTGGAGCTATTCGGCTTCGGTTTAGAGAGTTTCCGCGCAAGCCAGCCGCACAGTTATATAATTTGACGTTATGTATAAATAGCCGCTCAAGGCCGCGCTCTCCGGGCCCAGCACACCACGTCCTTGAGTGTCTATGTAAGCGATAAAGTTTGAGCAAGAAAGTTTTTTGCCAACGCGCATGAATGCAGCCACGCGCCAAGCATAAGTACCGCAGGCCGCGCAAAGCCTGGCTCAGGCCAAGCCAGCGGCACACATGCTTGATCCAACGCTTTATGAGATTTAATGCGACTATAAAATGGTGAGAGCAAACATAGTATGAGTAGGTTTTTTAGACCATCGAGCCCCATCTAACTACAGGACAATCACCATTATCCGGCAAGTTTTGCTCTCGACTAAATCTAAAGAATTTTCCTGATTCGCCTCATCAGAACTTCAAAGGTGTTCGTACTTTTCTTTTATGTTCTTTTTGCCTTGATGCAAAAAGAACGAAAAAAATCAAGGCCCAAAGATGCTTCCGCCCACATACCTACGCGCCACCCCGCCTTTGGGCCGGGCCAGCGCGCAAGAGTTAGCTAATACTTAAACATAACACAAAGTTACGGGCGTGCGGAATAGAAAGCCGCAAGGGTACGCTGCGCCTGCTCGTAAAAAAATCTCCACCCTCTCCGCTCCTGCCGCCACACTTGCCAGGGTAGTATTTTTTTACAGCAGCCCTTGCACCTTTCAATCCGATCCCGTGGTGTTGCGCCATGTTTAAATATATTTTAAGAGTTCGCATTGGCGGCCGGTGGCTGCTGGCGGGCGTTTGGCTCAAGTGGCGGTTTCCGCCATTTCATTACTGCAACATGTGGTGGGACTATTATGAATGTTCCATCTGCGTGTTGTGGTTTGAAGTTTCAATTTCAGAGCTCCCTTTTTAGGGGGCTCTTTTTTTAAGTCATCCGAAATGCTGGACTAATATATACTGGGTTTAAGTCGTATAGATCAACAAGTGCCATTAAGTATTGAAAAGAGCTTATTTTGATCATCAGCATCTGGATATTATTAGGCGTAATTTTGAAGTTAATTGTTAGTAAACCTGTCTATAAGCGTCCATCAGAATCCTGATAGACGCCATATTACCTGAGAAACAATTAACTTAAAGTACTTTTGCAGAAATTAACAAATACAATTTGTATCCATTTCTAAGTCAGGCATTTCAAACGCTTTCTCTTGGGGGCATAGTCCTGGCAGTATTTATTATATTGTTGCTGAACAGCAAAAAAGTTAATAAAAGTCGGGCTAATAAAATGCTTTCTTTATTGGTCTTTGCACTTGCCTTCAGCAATGCACATATTTTTTTTGCGGGGGATGCACTCAGTCATTTTTCGCACAACATTTACACCATTGGTGACCCCACGTTTTTCTTAGTTGCCCCACTGTTGTGGCTTTACGTGCGGGAATTAACTGGCGAACAAGCTAAATGGCAGTGGCGTTTAGGATTGCAATTTGCCCCTTTCCTACTAATCGTCTTACTTTCACTTTCTCTGCGTTCAGTAAATTCAGCGACCTTTCAATCGTTTCTAGCCCAGAATCACCGTCTAATAACAATCCTTTACTGGATAGTGTTGGTGTTTCAGTTTTCGTGGGTTCATGTGCTTGTAACCAAAAGATGGAACTATCATCAGCGTATTATTCCACAAGAAGTATCCAATCTAGAAAATGTGAGTATTACTTGGGTAAGATTATTTATGGTTGTTTTTCTTATCATCAATTTCATTTTCCTGATTAGCCTGGCATCTGTTGTTCACTCGTTGGATGGAGACTGGCTTCAATTGATGACAGCGACTATATTCTCACTTGCGATTTTTGCGTTAGGCTATAAAGGTATTCTGCAAATTGAAGTATTTAATAAAGGCGATGTGGTTGCTAAGGAGAACAACACGAATACTTTACCGCCAGCGGAGAATCCAAAATCAAGTCAGATAGATTTATCAAGGCTTAAACAACTCAACATTTTCATGGAAGAAAAAAAGCCATATCTGAATGCGGAGTTGACGTTAACTGACTTAGCGAGCGAGCTTGAAATCCCTCGTGGCCAATTATCGCAGTTAATTAATGAAGGAACAGGCGATAATTTCTATGACTTTGTAAATAAATATCGTGTAGAAGAAGTGAAAAAATTAATGATCGACCCTTCGATGAAGAATTTTAACATGCTTGGTATTGCACTGGAGGCCGGTTTTAAATCTAAGTCCACTTTTAATCTGATCTTTAAGCGATTTACAGGTTTGACACCGAGTGAATATCGCAAAAACATTTCCTTAAAATGATTTCTATAAAACACATACTATAACAACTATGCTCACCGAAATCCATCCTAAATTACCCATGCGTGACAAAAATTGTACACGCGAATTTTATATCCACAAATTAGGCTTTCAACAATTTGGCAGCGATTATGATGGATATCTGATGCTTCAAAAAGGCAACATTCAAATTCACTTTTTTGAATTTAAGGAGCTTAATCCAAAAGAGAATTACGGACAGGTTTATATCCGCACCAATGGAATTGAAGAACTGTATCAGTCTTTGTTGAATAATAAAGTAAGTATTCACCCTAATGGCCATTTGCACACCAAACCTTGGGGCCAACGGGAATTTGCATTGTTAGATCCAGATAATAACTTATTAACCTTCGGACAAGGTGTTTGATAAAATAGATAAACGCAAGAACGCTCGTCCATTAAAATCTGCACCTGTTCATTACGTCCAACAGGATTTCTAAAGACGCTGCAAGTACTTTCCATCCGTAATGTTGCCTAAAAATCAACTTTATGGATTCAATGCAAAATCGCTCGTTCATCGAACTGAAAGACGTAAGTAAAATTTTTCCGGTGGCTTCGGGGCAATTCCGTGCATTAAAAAATGTTGACCTATCTATTTGTCAGGGGCAATTGGTGGCCATCACTGGAAAATCGGGAAGTGGCAAGTCCACGCTGCTCAACATAATTGCGGGCATTGATAAACCAACAGAAGGAAGTGTCAACATAAACGGCATTCAGGTTGAAAAACTCTCCGAGAGTGAACTTGCTTCTTGGCGTGGCAAAAACATCGGGGTGGTATTTCAATTTTTTCAATTGCTGCCCACACTCACCATTGCCGAGAACGTAATGCTGCCAATGGACTTCTGTAATACTTATCCACGACAAGAAAGAAAAGCACGTGCGGTAAGTTTATTAGAGCAAGTGAACATTGCCGAGCAGGCTGATAAACTTCCTTCTGCTTTATCGGGTGGGCAACAACAACGCGTTGCTATTGCCCGTGCTCTTGCCAACGATCCGTCCATTATCATAGCCGATGAGCCCACTGGCAATCTTGATTCACAAACAGCTGACTCAATCTTCAGCTTATTCAAAAGTTTGGCGCAAGCCGGCAAAACGGTAATCATCGTTACGCATGAGAAAGAATTTGCATCCACATTTGAAACAAGTTTTTCAATAGCTGATGGAGCGGTTGTGAACAAACCAGTAACTGCCTGATCCAATGAAAACAAGATATACAAAAGTAATCCGCGACCTTACCTCTGATTATTCGCGAAGCATAATGCTTGTGTTGGCCATTGCGTTAGGTGTCTTTGGCATTGGCACCATTCTAAGTGGATACAGTGTGATCAAGCGCGAAATGAATTCCAACTACATGGGTACTGTGCCAGCATCAGCCACTATTGAATTGGAGGATAGTATTCCGAAGGGTTTGGTAGAGAGCGTTTTACAATTTCCGAGTATTGAAGCTGCCGAGCGTCATGCTACCATCTCTGCCCGCATGAAGGTAGGTGACAAATGGTATCCATTGCTTTTGTTCGTTGTTGATGATTTTAAAAATAAAAAGACGAATAAGCCTTCCCATCTGTCGGGTGAAGTAGTTCCCGCAACAGGTAGCATGTTAGTGGAGCGCACCGCCTTCTCCATCATGCAGGCCAAGGAAGGCGATGAATTATTGGTGAAGATTCCCAATAGTGTTGCAAGAAGCATCAAGCTATCGGGCACTGTGCACGATCCCAGCCTCGCACCAGCTTATCAGGAACAAACCGGGTATGGATACATGACGCTATCTACACTTCATCAATTAGATTCAACGAAAGGGTTCGATCAACTTCGGTTATTGGTAAGCGAAAAAAAGCATTCCCGAGAGCATATTACGGCAAAAGCACAAGAGGTTGCTGCCTTACTTTCGAAGAGCGGCTACACCGTGCACGAAATACAGGTGCCCCCTCCGGGCAAACATCCGCACCAGGGTCAGGTCACTACGATTATGTCCGTGTTTATAATTTTTAGTTTTTTGGTTTTAGCGCTCGGCTCTATTCTGGTAGCGACTTCAATAGCTACGCTTATGGTAAAGCAAACCCGCCAAATCGGGGTGATGAAAACAATCGGAGCCAGATCCATCCACATTATAAAAATGTATGGGCTAATGGTTTTGATACTATGCGTTGCGGCATTGTTCATCGCCATACCACTTAGTCGCGTGGCGGGTGCAGTGTTCTACCAACAAATTGCCGCGCTGCTTAACCTCGAAATCACAAATAGTAAAATACCGTTTTGGGTTGCGATGTTGCAAGTGGCATCGGGCATTATTGTTCCATTATTAGTAACAGCAATTCCCGTTATTCGGGGTAGTCGCATTTCAGTTCGGAAAGCAATAGACAATATTGGAGTCTCCGATCAGGCTCAACAAAGGCCTTCGAGTTTGGCACAATTTTCATTTGCGAGTGGCACCTTCAAACTTTCTCTTCGAAATGTGTTCCGTCAGAGATCGCGCCTTACCATGACGCTGAGTTTGCTCGCTGCGGGCGGTGCGATGTTTATGACAGCTCTCAATGTATCGGATGCCTGGGACAAAAACCTTGAGCGGATTTATGAACAACGATTGTATGACCTGGAGGTGAAATTGAACACACGTTTGCCATCCCAAGATGCTCTTGATAAAGTACAGGCCATTGCTGGTGTTACGTCAACAGAGACCTGGCTTCAGTCGCCCACGGCATTCAAAACCAACAGTGCCTTTGATGTCACGCAAACTTATCCAGACAAAGGACACGGTAGCTTTTCACTATTGGCGTTGCCGCTCTCTACTCGGTTACTTAAACCGACCGTTATCAAGGGTCGCTGGTTAAATGACCCTGCTGCCAATGAAGTTGTACTCAATCAACTTGCCACCAGCAAGGCAAAAAAAATAGAGCTTGGCGATAAAATATTTCTTTCCGCAGAGGGCATACAATCCGAGTGGAAAGTGGTTGGTTTTACGGAAGATGTCGGTTCGCCTGCTACCGCTTATGTTTCATTGGAAGCATTTTCCAAGCTTCAGATAAAAGAGGCCACAACTTTGCTGCGAATTGCTTACGCTGACCGCTCTAGAAGTAACGCCTATACCTTGAACAAAGAAGTAGAAAACTTGCTGGAGAGAGAAAATATTTCTGTTAAGGGGACTGTGCCTGTTTGGTTGCTTTACAATGCTATTGCCGGACACATGAAGGTATTGGTCAATTCATTAATGTCACTTGCCGTACTGATGGCATTGGTCGGTATTATGGGCCTGATGTCAACTATGAGTATGAATTTGCTGGAACGTACCCGCGAGATAGGTGTGATGCGTGCTATAGGCGCCACTCCATCAAAAATCAAAAACATGGTAGTATGGGAAGGATGGCTGATTGGTTTTTTTAGCATTTTCATTGCATTTGCACTGTCACTTTTGCTTTCAACATTTCTTGGTCGACTAATTGGAAGCATGGCGTTCGGAACACCACTATCGCTTGATGTATCATGGATGGCATTTGTTTGGTGGCTGACATTGGTTGCAGGGGGTGCGTATGTTGCTACCCTCTATCCGGCTAAGCGAGCTAGTAAAATAACAACCCGCGAAGCATTGGCTTATGAATGAAGTGAACACATTTTTTATCCAAATAACTCAAGCCGTTTAGTATGACTGAAGAAATGCTTAAACAATATTGGAATGATAATGCTACTGCTTGGACTGAGTTGGTTCGAGCGGGTTATGATGTATATCGCGATCACTTGAACACGCCAGCGTTTTTCGAAATCTTGCCTTCCATCAGTGGATTAAGTGGACTTGACATTGGGTGTGGTGAGGGACATAACACAAGGCTGCTAACAAGGCAAGGTGCCCGCATGCACGGAATAGATATTTCAGAAGTCTTTGTTGAATATGCACAAGCAGAAGAAAGACAGAATCCATTGGGCATTAACTACAAAGTTGCAACTGCTAATGCATTACCCTACACTAATGAGCAGTTTGACTTTGCTACCTCTTTTATGTGTTTAATGGATGTTCCCAATCTGCATGAATCTCTCCGGGAGGCCTATCGTGTCGTTAAGCCCGGTGGATTTTTTCAGTTCTCAATCGCGCATCCATGTTTCAGCACCCCACATCGAAGGAATCTGCGGAATGAAAGTGGTGAAACTTATGCGTTTGAAGTTGGAAATTATTTTGCGGCAAGACCTGGCGTCATTGAGGAATGGATTTTCCATAGTGCCCCCACCAATGTAAAAGCGAAGTTTCAAAAATTCAAAGTGCCTGTTTTTCATAGTACGCTTACCGAATGGCTAATGGCCATCTTGCAAGTTGGCTTTACACTTGAATGCATAAACGAACCCGTTCCTTCAATCGCTATTGTCAAAGAAATACCAGCATTGCAAGATGCCCGAATTGTATCTTACTTTTTGCATGTCCGGTGTAGAAAGAATAACGAAGAAAATTAAAAGAATTGGGTAAGACATTTTTCTAAACTAAAATTTAAATACTTGAAATCAATCATCATCTCACTGATCGCCTTAGTAACCTTATCTCAATACGATTCTGAATCATGTTCCGAAGAATTGGCAGCGGCAAATGTCACTTCAAGTAGCGCTATTAATAAAGTTTGGGTAACGTTCAATAACATTGATACGAATCAAACCTTCCAAGTTCAAAATATAACTGAAGGAAATTCAAAGACAATACCTTCACTACCCTCTGGAAAGTACAATGTAAATGCGATGGGCTATTTTGATGTTGGAGTCCGAAACGTTAGCGTGTCACTAGATGTAAAACAGTGTATTGACTACAATGTATTTGTAGATTCATTCTCATCAACTTCTTTCAGAATATCAATTACTGGGAAGGCTCGCTGATGATTAAGTTGATTTAAAATTGACAAGAAGATTAAATCTTCAGCATTTCCTCAGAATATGATTCTAAAACCTACCACGCTTTTTCTACGATTAAATAGATTTTAAAAATTAAATACTTAACCCATGATATCAAAAGTTATCCTGACTGTTTGCCTTTCACTATGCTTTATGTTAAAAACGTACGGCCAAATCAACATTGTGCCTCATCAGAATTCCATTGAGAGGAAATGGATTAAACCCGAAAAGTTTCAAATGGATTGGTATGCAGAACGCGATACTCAAAAGATACAGATAGGAAGAGTGATTACAGAAGTACAAATTAAGAATAAGCTAATCTTCTTGATTACCGAGGTGAAGATGCAGGGTAGAAATATGGAATGGAAGGATACAACCATTGCCGAGTTAGAATCCTTTAAACCTCAATATCATTCTTCGTATAACCCCAACCGAAACATGATTTTAAATTTCGGAAATGTGATTACCGGATTCTATCACGACAAGCAGAGTAATAGTAGAATTGAAATTTCTGACTCCGTTAATTCCAAACTATATTTTGATAGCAATATATATCCTTATCTGATAAGGCTACTGCCTCTAAAGGCGGGCTTTACCAGTATCATTCCCATCTATGATTATAATCCGAAAGGTCAAACTGGAGTAATACACGCACGCATAGATAAAGTTGAAAGTGGGGTGTACGAAGATACAAAGAAGAGTAAAGTTAATGTGTGGATTGTATCAGTCAGCGATGAACTTAACCCCGGAAGCAAAACGACCTCTAATTATTACATAGGAAAGAAAGACCGGAAATTGTATCGGCAGGAGATCACTACAAATGGCAGAAGAATGGAAATGATTTTGGTCAACTAAAAGAGCAAATTTTGTTCGGTATGAATAATAAAAAATTTAAGCTAATTCTACTTTTCGGTGTAATGGTCATCGCAGCCTCTGCTACGGGACAAAGGTCAGTAAAAGTTGTTCAGCCAACACAGCAGTTTGATGCAAAAATGGCAGCCGCCATGCTCGCACAGGGAAACTCGCAAATTGCGGGAGTTGCATACTATGAAGGGCGAACCCTGGTTGGAATTAAATCGGAAGAGACTGTTTACGCACGAGAAGGTACTATTGTCTCATTGTACCCATTGACGACTTACCTTGAAGAATACTTAAAACTAAAAGGCAAGAATAAGGAAGGAAAGCAGATAGCCAGTATAAATCCTGAAGCTGCTTCATACAGAGTCGAAGTTAAAATTATAAATGCGAAGGGTGAGTTTGCTTTCTCTGGGTTAAAACCTGGCAAATACTATCTGCTGAGTGAGGTGTATTTTCCTTCCGGCATTTCTTCTCGCGAGGTTTCAGAAGTAGTTGAAATAACATCAAATGGAGAAACTGTAAAATGTAAACTCAGTAAAGTGTATCGCGGTTTTATTTATTAAATATGAAGAATATAATAATCATCTTA
>Ga0116143_10005897_pt1 | contig 10877 bp, 6 predicted proteins | sample AD_UKC034_MetaG_FD_89745 | JGI IMG/M metagenome (GOLD analysis project Ga0116143, IMG submission 89745) | Active sludge microbial communities of municipal wastewater-treating anaerobic digesters from USA - AD_UKC034_MetaG | ecosystem: Engineered > Bioreactor > Anaerobic > Digestate | place: USA...
GATGCCGCAGGCAAGGGTGAAATGGCGAGGTAAGAGCTCACCGCTTTTCTGGCGACAGAAAAGGCATGGTAAACCCCATCCGGAGCAAGACCAAATAGGAGAACGTTTAAGGGCGGCCCGCCTGATGTTCTCGGGTAGCGTCGCTTGAGGCGACAGGCAACTGTCGTCCCAGATGAATGATCATCACCGTGCTGCGGGGAGACCAGAGTGCGGGACAGAACCCGGCTTATGTTTTTCTTTCCCCTGCGATAAAAATAAAAAACCCCTCTATGAATTATTCATCCAGAGGGGTTTTTGTTTTTGTCCGGTTTAAATTATTTATTGATGCCCAAATCCTTTTCCGTTTGGATTATATCAATAGTTGTTTTGATTACGGTGTCGGAATTCAGCGAAATACTGTTTATGCCGCATTGTACTAAAAATCTGGCAAATTCCGGATGATCACTTGGAGCCTGGCCGCAGATACCGATTTTTTTACCCATTTTGTTAGCTTCAGTAATCGCCTGACGTATGAGTTCCTGTACCGCGGCGTTTCTTTCGTCGAAAATATGGGATATCAGGGCGGAATCTCTATCCAGTCCAAGAGTCAGCTGGGTAAGGTCATTGGAACCGATGGAGAAACCATCAAATACTTTGCCGAATTCTTTAATTAAAACAACGTTGCTGGGTATTTCCACCATCATGTAAATTTCCAGGCCGTTTTTCCCCTGAACAAGACCCTGATCAGCCATCAGTTTGACAACATTTTGCCCTTCGTTAACTGTACGGCAGAAAGGAATCATGAGTTTTACATTGGTAAGCCCCATTTCGTCGCGAACTTTCATCATTGCCTGGCATTCCAGAGCGAAAGCTTCGCGGTAACGTGCATCGTAATAACGGGAAGCTCCGCGGAAACCAATCATTGGATTTTCCTCCTCTTCTTCGAAGAAAGGACCTCCCAGCAGATTTTTGTATTCATTGCTCTTGAAATCGCTCATGCGGACGATGACATCGTTGGGATAAAATGCCGCAGCAATTTTTGCAACGCCCTGAGCCAGTTTGTCGACAAAGAAATCTCCCTTATTGGCGTAGCCCTGGGTAAGTTTTTCAATTTCCTTGCGGACTTTTTCATCGGTAACTTTGTCGAAATGAATCAAAGCCATCGGATGAACAGTGATAAAATGAGTTATAATAAATTCCAACCGGGCGAGACCGACGCCGTCGTTGGGTATTGGTGCAAGCTTGAAGGCGTTGTCCGGATCGCCGACATTCATCATTATTTTTGTTTTGGGCCGTTCCATTTCCTGGACGTCCATACGATGAATGTCATATTTCAGGATGCCTTTGTAGACTTTGCCGACTTCACCCTCTGCGCAGGATACGGTTACTTCGGGTACATCGTGCAGAACCTTCGAGCCGTTGCCGGTTCCGACAATGCAGGGAACTCCAAGCTCACGGCTGACGATAGCGGCATGGCAGGTACGGCCACCCTTGTTGGTAACAATGGCGGAAGCAATTTTCATGATCGGTTCCCAGTCCGGATCGGTCATGTCGGAGACAAGCACCTCTCCTTTGCGAAAACTTTTAATTTCGCTTACCGATTCAATGACATGTACCGGTCCGGCGCCGATTTTGGCGCCCACGCTTGTTCCGGTAACGATGGGCTCTTTTGTTTCCAGCATAATATAATTTTCCAGGACATTGCCGTCTTTCTGAGACTGGACTGTTTCCGGCCGGGCCTGCAGAATAAATAGTTCGCCGGTTTTACCGTCTTTGCCCCACTCAATATCCATGGGTTTGAAATAGCCGGCTTTTTGCGAATAATGATTTTCAATAATCGTTGTCCACTTGGCCAGTGTAAGTATTTCATCATCATTTAAACAAAAACGATTACGGTCTTCCAGCGGCGTCGGGTTGACTACGGTTGATTCGCTGTCCGTCTCGGAGGCGTAAATCATTTTAATTTCTTTGGTTCCCAGTTTTTTCTGAATGATCGGGCGGTAGTCTGCATTTAAAGTTGGTTTGAAAACATAAAATTCATCCGGGTTTACCGTTCCTTGGACAACAGTTTCGCCCAAGCCGTAAGCACCGGTGATCAGGATGGCATCTTTAAATCCCGTTTCGGTATCGATGGAGAAGATAACACCGGAGGAAGCCAGATCCGAGCGCACCATTTTCTGTACGCCGATAGAGAGGGCGACAGACATATGATCAAAATCCTTATCGACTCGATAAGAGATGGCGCGGTCGGTAAAGAGTGATGCAAAGCATTTCTTGCAGGCGTCAATCAAGGCTTCTTCACCGCGGATATTGAGAAATGTTTCCTGCTGTCCGGCAAAGCTGGCATTGGGAAGGTCTTCTGCTGTGGCTGAACTTCGTACGGCGACGTCAGTGTCCGGACCATATTCAGTACAAAGTTTTTTGTAAGCCTGAATAATCTCTTCACGAAGATCATCCGGTAACTTTGCATTGTAAATAAGTGAACGGATTTTCTTGCCGCGATCCGACAGATTTTTAATGTCATGAGTGTTCAAATCGGAAAGGAGCTGTGTGATTTCACTGGTAATTCCGGAATGCGATAATAAGTGGCGGTAGGCGTATGCCGTAACGGCGAAACCATCCGGAATGCTGACGCCCTTCGAAATCAGTTCTTTGCGCATTTCACCGAGGGAAGCATTCTTGCCGCCTACTTGAGCAAGATCGCTGAGCTCGATAGTGTCAAACCATAAGATCAACTTATTGTCTTTCATCAAAATCCTCCTGGGTACAATCCCAAATATTGTTTTCAAGTCGCCGGCTTCGAGCAGGGTTTCATGGAGCGCCTGCAAAGCCTCTCACTTGTTTAAGCTGATACTTTGAATGCAACTTGGCATAAAGGTTGCGAGTATCTACCAGTTTTGATTTACTAAGTCAAATAAAAAAAACAAAAATACCAGACAATAAATATCAAATAATTCAAACACATACGGAGTATTTGGTATCGGCAGGATATTGACTTGGTGAAGAGGAAAAAACATTACCGGTATGGCAAGAATTTCAGCTGTTGAAGGAAAATTAACTGTTGGGGAATTTATGATCAGGGAATCAATTTTGGGGCTGTTCTTAAGTTTATGGCCTCCGCCGAAGACGAAGGCCATAAACTTATTGAATTTAACCGTTAAGCCTTAACCCAGGAAGAAAGCTTTGTAGGGGTTGGCATAGAGAAGAATCATAGCAACGACCAGAGCGTAAATGGCGATAGATTCGGCCATAGCCATACCGACCAGCATGGTCATCATGATTTTACCCTGTACGCCGGGGTTTCTTCCTACTGCGGAGCAAGCGCCGCTGGCTGCGGTACCAATACCAAGTCCAGCACCAACTGCGCCAACGCCCATGGAAATACCGGCGGCGATCATGGCGCCAACGGCAAAAATTGCTTTCGGGAAAGATTCAGCAGCCGGTGCTCCTGCTGCTTCTGCTGCGAAAACCAACGTGCTCGATACAAGCACAACAACCATTGCTGCAACTACTGTTAAAATTCTTTTAGCCATTTTTCAATTCCTTTCCTGATGTTGTATTGATTATTCGCCATGTGATATAAACAAGTCCTTGGTCATATCAGATGGTAAAATAATTCTGAAACTTAATTGGTCAAACTTAAGCATAAAACATGCCGTTATTGCGGCAAGTAAATTTAAACTCCGGATAACCCGGCTGACGGTACGGTGGTATAAAGCAGAATGTAATTGCAATTATTTGATATTGTTTGTTATTCTTTTATGGAGAGAAAATAATCGGCCATTATGCAGGGATGTGCCTGTCTGTTGTTTGTTGCGCTAAAATTATCTACGGTTTTTATACAAATTTAAAGTTTTGTTAAATGGCATTCAATAAAACGTTCAAAAGCGATAAATAACAGCCTTTATTTAATTCCTTCTTTACACGGGAAAAATATGCTACAGGTTCTGTGCTTTTCTAAGCAATTTTGCCGAATGGTAATTTTTTTATGCCGAGAATTTTAGTTATTGATGACGACGCTGCTGTTTGTGAGACGCTGAAACTTTGCCTTAAAGAAGAAGGATACACTGTCGACACGGCTCAAAGCGGCACCGATGGTTTAAACAAATATGTCAGTAATCCCGCTGATGTGGTCATTCTGGATATTCGCCTGCCGGATGTTGACGGTTTTCTGGTTCTGGAAGATCTTAAAGAGGAAAACGAAAACATAAAAGTTATTATGATTACGGCTTATTATGACATGGAAACAACAATCAATGCCATGAAGGCGGGGGCGTTTGATTATCTTCACAAGCCGCTCGATATCGATGAGTTGGATGCCGCGATCAAAAGAGCATTGAAATCTCTGGAAATGGAAAAAAAGATGGAGGGCCTCAAAACCTTGCCGTCACGCAATTTCCGGGCAGGTGATATAATCGGTGCAAGCAATGAAATGCGGGAAATTTTTAAGACGATCGGCATTGTGTCGCAAAGCCGCACAACTGTATTGATTCAAGGTGAAAGCGGCACGGGAAAGGAATTGATCGCCAAGGTCATTCATCAGAATACTTCACCCGATGATCCTTTTATAGCCGTTAATTGTTCGGCAATTGTCGAGACCCTGCTGGAGTCGGAATTGTTCGGTCATGAAAAGGGTTCCTTTACCGGCGCGATAGCCCGCAAGCTCGGCAAGTTCGAACTGGCCCGTTATGGTACCGTTTTTCTGGATGAAATCAGTGAAATGTCTCTGAATCTGCAGGCAAAGCTGCTGCGTGTTTTACAGGAGCTGGAATTTGAACGCGTCGGCGGCAAAGATAAAATCAAGGTTAACGCCCGGATTATGACCGCGACAAATAAGGATTTAAAGACGCTGGTTAAAGAAGGAAAATTCCGTGATGATTTATTTTACCGGTTAAATATTGTAGCGATTAATATTCCTCCGCTGCGATCACGAAAACAGGATATTCCACCTTTGATTGATTATCTGCTGGCAAAAATCAATTTGGATTTGCAAAAAAAGATTATCGGGGTGTCCGATGAAGTGATGGAAAGATTTATAAACTACAACTGGCCGGGCAATGTCCGTGAGCTGGAGAATTTGCTGCTGCGCGCCTGCGTAATTGCCAAAGGTCAGGTGTTGGGGAAAAATGATTTTCCGGAGCTGGGTTCAGAGGAAGATGTTAATACTCTGAGAAGCATACAAGGCAATGCTGATGGCATAGAGGAAATATTCAACGCTTCCGGGCCGGAGAAGTTGTTGACGCTCGATGAAGTCGAAGATCGCTATATCCGAAAAATCATCCGCGAGACCGGTAAAAATAAAGGAGAGATTTGTGAAATTCTCGGGATATCCCGGCCAACCTTCGAAAGGAAGCTGGAGAAGTACGGTATTACTTTTGAACGGGAGTAGCGGGAAAGATTGTTTTTAGATATGAAAATTACTAGTGCGGAATTTGTAAAAAGTGCGGTTTGGCCGGCCCAGTATCCTCCGGCGATCATGCCGGAAATTGCTTTTGTGGGGCGTTCCAATGTAGGCAAATCATCCCTGATGAATACGCTTGTAGGGCGCAAAAATCTGGCTAAAACCAGTAATACCCCCGGGCGGACACAGTTGATAAACTTTTTTGTCGTTAATGAAGCGGTGTCTTTTGTGGATTTGCCGGGTTATGGATTTGCCAAAGTTTCCCGGGCGCTGAAGAGAGACTGGGGGGAAATGATCGAGGCTTATTTGAAAAACAGGCAGAATCTCGTCATGGTAATTTTAATATTGGATGTTCGCCGCGACCCCAGTGACGATGACTTGTCGCTGCGGGACTGGTTGGAGGAATACCGGATTCCCTACCTCTATGTTTTAACCAAAGTCGATAAGCTGTCCAATAATCAAGCGATCAACCGCCGACGTATTATTGAAAGAATTCTGAATGTATCCGCAGACATAAAGCCAATTTTCTTTTCCGCTGTTACACAGAAAGGCAGAGGTGAAATCTGGCAGGTGCTTGATGCTCACCTGCAGTCATTAGCAGGTGAATAACATCCATAATTTTTAAGAAAAATTTTAGAGGCAGCGATTTTTATTGAAAAAAAGTAATGTTTTTGCTTTTTATATTAAAAAGTTAAGAGATGTTGTAACAAATCTGTGACAATCAAGGTATCTCTCCTTGACAGAATAACTAAATTATGTTAGCCGTCTCAAGCTAATCTGGCTATCGTTCAGAAAAGTTTTTTAGGCTCTTACATAGAATATAGAGGTGTAATCAGGTGCTGAAAGATAACGAAAAAGTTGGTGCAGTAATGGTTGTTGGCTCGGGAATCGCCGGTATTCAGGCGTCCCTGGATTTGGCCAATTCCGGAATGAAAGTTTATCTGGTGGAAAACGGGATCAGTATCGGCGGTGTTATGGCGCAGCTCGATAAAACATTTCCCACAAACGACTGTTCCGCATGTATCTTATCCCCCAAACTGGTAGAAGTAGGTCGTCATCCCAATGTGGAAATCATGACCCTTCGCACAGTCGAATCGGTCGAAGGAGAACCCGGCCGCTTTAAAGTAAAAATGACCAGGGCTCCGCGCTTTGTCAATCTGGATAAATGTACTGGTTGCGGCGATTGTGCCAATGTATGCCCGGTTTCCGTTCCTGCCGGATTCAACGGTAATTTAAGTGAAAGAAAGGCGATTTATCGTCACTTTCCGCAGGCAATTCCCAGCGGATTTGCCATAGACAAACTGGGGACTTCGCCCTGTAAGGCCACCTGCCCCACCCACATCAGCGTGCAGGGTTATGTTGCCCTGATTGCCGCCGGTAAGTTTAAGGAAGCGTTGAAGCTCATAAAAAAAGACAATCCTTTCCCCGTGGCCTGCGGTCGCGTCTGTAATCATCCCTGCGAAACTGCCTGTATGCGCGGCAAAGTGGATGATCCTATCGATATTATGCACCTGAAGCGTTTCGTAGCCGATCTGGATCTGAACTCGGATACACGCTATTTACCGGAGAAGAAAGAAAGTAAAGGTAAGAAAGTAGCCGTTGTCGGCGCCGGTCCTGCCGGACTTACCTGTGCGTACTACCTGGCCATTGAAGGCTATGATGTAGATGTCTTCGAAGCTTTGCCGGTAGCGGGCGGCTGGATGGCCGTCGGTATTCCCGAATATCGGCTTCCGAAAAATGTTCTCAATGCGGAAATCAAAGTCATTGAGGATTTAGGCGTAAAAATCCACCTCAATAAAAAAATAGGCAAAGATATTTCCTTCGATAAACTCAAGAGCGATTACGACGCCGTCTTTATCGGTTGCGGTACCATGAAGAGCAGTAAGCTCAATATTCCCGGCGAAGATATGCAGGGCGTTATCCACGGTGTGGATTACCTGATGCAGATTAATCTGGGTAAGAAAATTGCTCTCGGGGATAGAGTTGCCGTAGTCGGTGGCGGTAATGTGGCCATGGATGCTGTTCGGACTGCTGTACGCACCGGTTCCAAGGATGTCTTCATTCTTTATCGTCGAACCCGTGCAGAGATGCCAGCTGCGGCCGAGGAAATTGAAGAGGCTTTAGAAGAAGGCGTTGAAATGAAGTTCCTCGTTGCCCCCAAGCGTGTGGTGGGCAAGGACGGAAAGGTGACCGGTATTGAATGCACCCGCATGGAGCTGGGCGAACCTGATGCCAGCGGCCGTCGCCGTCCGATCGAGATAAGGGATCAGAATTTATCGTCGAATGTGATGCCATCGTTCCGGCTATCGGTCAGGAAGCGGATTTATCCTTTATTACGAAAGAAAGCGGAGTTTCCATCAACAGATGGAATAACGTCGATGCTGATGACGTTACTTTTGCGACGAACATTCCCGGTGTTTTCTCCGGTGGAGATGTTGTAACTGGTCCTCAGACGGTTGTTAAAGCTGTTTTTGCCGGAAAGGAAGCGGCCAAATCCATCGATCTATATTTGCGCGGCGAAGATATGAAAGCCGGGCGGGAAAAAGACTGGACCGCAGATTTGGCGGACAAAGCTGATTTGTCCGATGTGACCAAGGTTCGTCGTGAAAAATATCCGCTGATGAAACCGGAAGAGCGCAGAACCAATTTCCAGGAAGTTGGTATTGGTTTTGATGAAGCCCAGGCGATTGCGGAAGCTTCGCGGTGTTTGGCCTGCGGTATCTGCTCTGAGTGTTATCAGTGTGTGGATGCCTGTATCGCCAAAGCCATTGACCATGACATGACTTTTGAAGAGGAAACTATCGAAGTCGGATCAGTCATTGCTTCGCCCGGTTTTGAAATTTTTGATGCACGGTTGCGTGGTGAATTCGGCTACGGTATATACAAGAATGTAGTATCGAGTCTTCAGTTTGAACGTATTCTTTCCGCTTCCGGTCCTTTCTTCGGGCATGTGCAGAGAATATCCGACGGCAAAGAACCCAAAAAAGTTGCGTTTATTCAATGTGTAGGTTCGAGAGATACTTCCTGCGACAACAGCTGGTGCTCCTCGGTTTGCTGTATGTATGCAACCAAGGAAGCGATTATTGGTAAAGAGCACGCCAAAGGTCTGGAGCCCACGATCTTTTATATGGACATTCGTGCCCACGGCAAGGATTTTGACCGCTTCGTGAATCGAGCTAAAGACGAGTATGGAATTCGTTACATTCGTTCCATGCCTTCGGTTATTAAAGAAGTACAGCAGACCAACAATCTGTTGATTAAATATGTCAATCAGGACGGCAGCTTAACAGAAGAAGAATTTGACATGGTTGTGCTGTCTGTAGGTCTTATGCCCCCCAAAGAAGCAAAGAAGCTGGCTGCAAGCCTGGGAATCGAACTCGAAGAGCACGGCTTCTGTAAAACCATGCTGGAAAACCCGGTGCAGACGTCGCGTCCCGGTGTTTTTGTCTGCGGTGCTTTCGGCGGGCCGAAGGACATTCCGGAAACAGTCATGGAAGCCAGCGCTGCCGCTGCCTGCGCCGAGGGGTTGCTTGCTTCCAGACGCGGCACAATGATTACACCTGTAGAAAATCCGGAAGAAAAAGATTTGCGTGGACAGTCTGTACGCACCGGTGTTTTCGTCTGTCATTGTGGTATCAACATCGGGGGTGTGGTTGATGTACCGGCTGTCCGTGATTATGCCGCCACATTGCCCACCGTTGTTTATACTGCAGATAATCTCTTTACCTGCTCACAGGATACGGCGGTTAAGATGGCCGAAGTTATCAAGGAGCAGAATCTTACGCGGGTTGTTGTTGCTTCCTGTTCGCCCCGGACACATGAAGGGTTATTCCAGGAAAACTGCGAAAAAGCAGGATTGAACAGATATTTGTTTGAAATGGCCAATATCCGCGACCAGGATTCCTGGGTGCATATGAATGAGCCCGAAGCGGCAACGGAAAAAGCCAAAGATCTGGTGAGAATGGCTGTGGCCAAGGCGCAGTATTTAAAACCGCTGAAACCAGGTCAGCTTTCCGTCAATCATGCAGCTCTGGTTATCGGCGGTGGTATAGCCGGTATGACCGCGGCGCTCTCACTTGCCGAGCAGAATTTTGCCTCATGTATTGTGGAAAAAGAGGATCAACTGGGTGGTAACTACCGTCAACTATATAAAACATTGGAAGGGCTTGACACCCGCAAGCACCTGAAGTCTCTCTTGGATAAGATTTCCAAGAATCCTTTGATTACTGTTGCAACGAGCGCCAAGATCAAAAAGATTGAAGGCTTTATCGGCAACTACAAAACGACGATAGAAGCTAAAGGCGGCGAACAGGTATTTGAACATGGTATCGTTATCGTTGCCACCGGAGCTTACGAAAACAAGCCGAAAGAATATCTCTTCGGCCAGAATGCGAACGTTAAAACGCAGCGGGAATTAGAAACACTGATTTATGAAAAACCAGCCGATTTGGCAGCGGTGAAAAATTTGGTGATGATTCAGTGTGTGGGTTCGCGCGATAAAGAGCATCCATATTGCAGCCGTTACTGCTGCAGTGAGGCAATTAAAAACGCACTGGAATTGAAAGCTGCTGATCCCTCTCGCGATATCACAATTCTTTACCGGGATATACGTACTTTCGCTTTCAAAGAGGATTATTACAAGCAGGCGCGTGAAGCAAATATCAAATTCATATCTTATGAAGAAGACCGGAAACCGGAAGTAATTGCTGACGGTGACAAGGTAGCCGTAAAAGTATTGGATCCAATTCTTAATGAAAATATTACTTTATCCACCGATATGGTGGTTTTAAGTGTCGGTGTTGTGCCTAATCCGGAAAATGCGGCGATTGGTCAAATGTTGAAGGTTTCCACCAACCAGGATGGCTTCTTCCTCGAAGCTCACGTAAAACTGCGTCCGGTTGACTTTGCAACAGATGGTGTCTTTATGTGCGGTATGGCGCATTCGCCGAAATTCAGCGATGAAAGCGTCACTCAGGCAAATGCTGCAGTCTCGCGTGCCTGTACGGTGCTGACCCTCGATTTCATTGAGGCGGAAGGTAAAACCGCCTATGTCAATAAAGAGAGATGCTCGGCGTGTGGTCTTTGCGAAATCAATTGTCCATACAGTGCGATTCGGGTAAATGTTGCTGAAGGATACGCTGAAGTCAATGCGGTTCTCTGCAAGGGATGCGGTGTCTGTACGGCATCCTGCCGGATGAACGCCGTCGACCTCAACGGATTCAATAATGAAGAGGTGCTGGCGCAAATCTCTAATATAAACTAAGGTAAATGGCTGATAAAGCGGCGTAATATTGCCGTTGGAAGGAGAATATATGGCTGAAAATTTAGCAAACAAAGAATGGGAACCGAAAATTGTCGCCATCGTCTGTAACTGGTGTACATACGCAGGAGCTGACCTGGCTGGCATCAGCAGAATTCAGTATCCGCCAAATGTCAGGATTATCCGCGTTCCCTGCACAGGAAGAATAAATCCTTTTTATATAGTGAAAGCTCTGCA